>Ga0070741_10020052_pt1 | contig 10605 bp, 7 predicted proteins | sample Coa_R1_4_FD_66440 | JGI IMG/M metagenome (GOLD analysis project Ga0070741, IMG submission 66440) | Surface soil microbial communities from Centralia Pennsylvania, which are recovering from an underground coalmine fire - Coalmine... | ecosystem: Environmental > Terrestrial > Soil > Unclassified ... | reverse complement strand
TGTTAACTCTTGTATCAGGTCTGCTGGCGGGTCATATACACCTGATGGCTGGGGACGGACCGACTTTGCCCTGGCCCTGGCCCGTGTAAGCAAGTAAGTGAGCACAGACCCGGGGATATGAGATATCCTTCACTTTTCTGCTGCCCGGCCTGCCCGTTTCTGCTTGCGCGCGGTTGCACCTCTCCTTTTCGGGTGGGGTGCAACCGCGCGCAACAATCGAGGAAGCTGAGGGCTGTTTCATAGCCTCACTCAGACGTCCCACTTGTGCGAGGAGAGAAGGGGGAATGTCCTGGAAAACCATCAATGAGATTATCTGCCTGGCCTCGCTGGATCCGATATTTTGCGAAGCCCTTCGGCGGGACCCGATATCTGCTATTGAAGCCCAGGGATTTGAACTGGCCGGCGCAGAGCGGGAGGTGCTGCAAGAGCTTGCTTCGCTTACCCTGGTAGAGTTTTGCCAGAGTGTGCTGGAGCGGCTGGCCCAACCCTCCTCGCAGGAGAGGTCAGAATGACATAGGAGAAAAAATGTTCGGCAATCTCGTTCTCCCCTCAGAAATGCGCTTCCTTGCGCCATTGACCAGCTTTGTGGGTCGAAAACAAGAAATTGTTACTATTAAAGAGCATTTGAGTACAACCCGGCTCCTCACACTCACTGGCGTTGGTGGTTGTGGCAAGACGCGACTCGCTTTACAAGTAGCGACCGAATTGCTGAAAGAGTTCAACCAGCAGGTATGGTGGGTGGAACTGGAAGAACTGGACGATCCTGCGCTTCTTTCTCAAACGATAGCTCAGGCGCTAGGCGTACCTGAGCAACCGGGTCGACCGCTTATGGAGGCGCTTGTGCATACGCTCTGGCAGAAAAAGCTGCTGCTGGTGCTCAATACATGTGAGCACCTGGCAACTGCCTGCGCGCAATTTGTCAGGGAACTCCTGCATATGTTGCCTGAGATACGCCTGCTTGTCACCAGCCGGGAGGTGCTGGACCTGGCTGGTGAGATGGTCTGGACTGTGCCCCCTTTAAGTTACCCGGGCCCGCAATATTCGCCTTTTCTGAAACATGTTCTGCAGTATGAAGCTGTGCAACTCTTTACTGAGCGCGCTCGAAGCGCTGTGCCTTCCTTTGTGCTGACCCAGGAGAATCTCTCAACCGTTGTGCGAGTGTGCCAGCGATTGGACGGTCTCCCTCTGGCTATCGAGCTGGTGGCGGAGCGGATGAAAATGCTCTCATTGTCACAGATTGGGGCTCGCTTGGACGATGCCTGCCCCTTTTTAACCACCACCAGTTGTATGCTGACGCCGCGTCACCAGACGTTACAGGCAACCTTTGACTGGAGCTATGACCTGCTCTCTCCATTGGAGCGCCGGCTCTTCTGCCGCCTCTCGGTCTTCACGGGCACCTTTACGTTGGAGGCCGCTGCGGCTATCTGTACCGGTGAGGATCTCGAAAAAGGTAGCCTTCTTGATCTGTTGACTCGCCTGGTGAATAAATCTCTGGTGAAGGTGATGCACCGCAACGGCGAAGTCTGGTATCAGTTGTCCGAAATTATTCAGCAATACGCGCAGAAGAAACTGCTCATGAAGGAAGGCCCGACAATCTGGCGTGAGCGTCATCTCAACTGGTACCTGGATTTTGCCGCGCGGGTAAAGCGCGAGATCCCGGGCGCTCAGCAGACTCTCTGGCTGGAACGTCTGGAAATGGAGGATGCGAATCTGCGAGCCGCGCTCTCCTGGGCAATTGAGCGCGGAAAAAAGGAGGATGTTGCGCGCATAGGGGCTACTATCTGGCGTCTCTGGTTATTCCAGGGACAATATGTCAGTGACGCGACACACTGGCTGGAACAGATGATCGGTGATACCATAGCCGATCTGACGGTCCCTTCTGCCCCCGTGCCCTCTTTTCAACCTTTTCATTCTTCTCTTCCCGAGCCGTCACTCGTAAAAAAGCAGGCTCCAGAACTCTCTATCTATGCGCTTGGGCGAGCCCAGGTTGCTCTCAACGGGCGGATCATTGCCCCTGGCGATTGGAGATACACCAAAGCGAAGGATATGCTTTTTTATCTGCTTTCGTATGGTCCCAGAACAAAGGAGCAGATTGGCCTCGCCCTCTGGCCCGAAGCTTCGCCATCGCAACTTCGCAGCAGTTTTCATACCAGCCTGCATCATTTACGCCTGGTGCTTGGGAGACCTGAGTGGATTCTTTTCGAAAATGGGATGTACCTGTTCAATCGCCACCTTTCCTACTGGTTTGATGTAGAGTCGTTTGAACATGCGGTCGCACAGGCAAAAAAAGCGCCGCAGATTCCACAGGTGATCCGCTTTCTGGAAGGAGCTATCCGGCTGTATCAAGGCGACTTCCTGGAGACCGTGCTGGATGGAGAGTGGCACCTTGCCCGGCAGCGAGAGCTTCAGCAGGTCTACCTGGAAGTCTTTTTGAAGTTAGGGCAATTGTATTTTGCAGAAGAACGGTACAGGCAGGCGGCAGGGGTTTATCAACGCCTGATCTCTTACGATAGATTTATTGAGGTTGCTCATCGAGAATTGATGCGCTGCTATGCAAAACAGGGGGAGCGCTCCCTGGCGCTGCGCCATTATCAGCTTTTGATGAAGATGACCTACGATGAATTCGGCTCTCCTCCCTCGCCAGAAACAACGCTCCTCTTTGAGCGGTTGCAGAAAGGCGAGGCGATTTAGCTGGCGGGGGAAGTCAGGCGCGCAATGCTCAGTGCCAGGGAGGAATCCAGGTCTCTGCGCATGCAAGAGGCGAGTGAGCAGATGCCTGGTAGAGCCTTTACCACAGGGCCTGCTCCAGGTATTGTCCTGCTTGTTGTTCTGGACCAACCAGAATCTGGGCCAGGCAGCGCTGTTCCTCAGGTAAACGCAACAGTTCATGGACGCGTCGGGTACTGTACCCTAAATGTACCTGGCAGCCCAGAGAAAGCGCGGCAGAGGCCAGGTAGAGGCGTTGGATGAGTATACCTGCCTCCATATTCTGAATGCGGTACCAGCGATCACCATACAGGGTGAAGCCCTGTTCATAATGAACGACGGGAAAGAGGCAGAGACTCACGTTCCATATATTGTAGCTGAACCATAGAAGAGTACTCTGCAATGCGGCGCGCATGTCTCCTTCAGAGAGGCGATTGAGCGCGTGCCGTTCTGGATGATACACATAGATACCTGGTTGTATGCCTGTAACGGCGTTAATCACACAGTAGAGCAGGGTATGCTGAAGGACGGCGTTTGACCCGTCGAGATCGTTCGAATAACCGCGTGTGCTTTCCACCAGCAGAGTGCTCAGCTGGTGTTGTGCGATTTCCCCACGCTGAAAATAGAGCAGTGCGGAGTGCCGCCGATGTAATGCGCTTCGCAGGTCGAGAGGAGCACACCGAGGGAGCGTCACATACGTATCGCTGGTAGGTACCGCCAGGGACGGCAGGTGCCGTCTCTCCTTCAATGCGCAGGCAGTTGTTATCAAGGAGGCTGCATGGAGTTCCGCGAGAAGCGGCCATTGCGCCAATGAGATTGCCGGGTCCTCGCCTGGCTCTACATGTAAATGTAGCGACTCTACAATTGGGAGTGGAGGAAGAACCGCCTGCTCTTGAGATGCCGCTGATCGGGTGTGCAGGGAGAGAATGGCGTAGACGCTCTCGTACGCATCGTTCAAACCTAACAGGTGATTGACCTGCCGATCCAGGTAGCGGAAATGCACTGTCGGTTCCCATGCTTCATCGTTGGCAAGCAAAAGGCTTTGCCCTATAACCACGCCGGCATCCAGGCTATGAAGGCGATAGCTAAAATCGATGTATTTATAGCCGCTTTTCCAGAAAGAACAACTCAACACGAGCGCAAGATTCGGCGCGCGCTCCACGCACCGGGTCAGGCAGGTCTGTAACAGCGGCGTATAGTCCCCAACGCGCAGGATATCGAGCGCGTGGTGGATGGCGTCATAATGATACACCCCGGCGGGGAGATTCTGATCCGAACCAACCAGGATATAGATTTCACAGGGGAAAAGCCCTCCTCCTGCCGGGACCGGACGGCGTAAGAAGGAGAGAAAGGGGGTTGCAGGGTCCGCTCTGACAATCGCGCCACCGGTCAGGCGTAGCGCATCTGAGGTGACGCGACATTGCCTGGTAATGCCGTAGATGTGAAAGAGGAACTGCCCGATCTGTGCGCGCGTCGGTGCTTGCTCCTGTGGACCCGGAGAGTGGTGCTGCTGCACGCCTGGTCCATCAGTCCATCCCGCGTATCCCAGCGCGATTTGCGGGCAGTTTCTGTAGAGCTTAAAAGTGCGCGGAGCCTTGCTCCAATCGACGTGATCCAGATTCGACAGATTTTGTTCCCCCACACGTACATAACGCTGGCCTGGACGTTCCTTTTGTTCGTTCATTCCGCCACGCTCTCTTGCTGTATCAGATCTACGGCTGAAAGAGAGAAGACGGCCTCCACCGTGTTGGCTGCGAGATGACCGAGCAGCGCCCGATCCAGTGCTCGTATGCCCAGGCGATTGAGATGCAGGTACAGTAAATTGAGCGCCAGGCGGTAACCCTGGAACGCAGGATCGGCATAAAGACGCTCTCTACTCTCGCTCATGGCAAAAAAGCGAGTATGGAAGAGGCTATACTCCCTCCTTTGCCGGTAATGCTCTTCACTGCCCTGCTCTTCAGGCATAAGTGCCAGCCTGTTTGCCTCGATCAATGGAACGGCGCTGCTCCAATATCGCTTCACCAGGGCGGCCCATTCCAGCACAAAGGGAAGCGTCGGGCGTTGCTGGTCAAGTGTTGCCAGTACCTGCTTCAAACGGGCAGCAAGAGCCTGTGCGTGAGGCGTGTACTTTCTTTCGAAGACCTCACGTATTCCCGGAGGATTGGGCGACTTTGAGATAAATGACTCCGCGTGAGAGCGATATGAGATAAAACCACGAGTAATCGGCCACGCCGTCATATGCGCTGTCGTAAACATCAAATCCAGGCCTAAAAGCAGCCGATCCTGCCCCTGGCGCACGGCATCAAGCATCTCAAACGCGAGCGCAGTCGTCTCGATGTAAAACCGCTCGATAATCTCGGCGAGCAGTTCGCTTTTCAGAACATGGAGTCGTCGATCATAGGGAGGATAACAGATCGTATTGTCGGGGGCAAGTGGAAAGAGAGGGCCAGGCTCTTGCTCTAATCTGGCCAGGTTGCGATAGGTTGGAGCAAGTTTCTGCTCATCAAGCATTCTCAGCGAGGGATGGGCGCGCAAATAAGCCCCGACCCTCTCTTCAATCATCGGTTTAACCACCTCGCGAAACGCCCGGTCGCCTGTCTGCAGACAGAGACGAATATGCGGACCTCTCAGCCAGTGCCGTACGAAAAAGCTGCCCTCAACGACGGGTGTTAACGCATTGAACAATGGCTGGATACACTCTAAGAGAAGATCATCTTTATCCTGGTCATAGTAGTAAATGAAGGCATTGTATCGTTCCATTGTCGTTGCTCCTTTCTTTACTGCAAACGCTTTAACGTGCGGAATACTAAAAATGTAAGATAGGCCTCTTCAAAAAGCGAAACGCCCAGGCGGTTGTTGTGCATATGCAGGCAGGAGAGGATCACGCCTGGTAAACTGCCAAAACGCAGAGAAGTGCGCGGAGCGGGAGCCTGTGCCCAGAAATCGTCCGGGAGGTCGCCCTGCCGGGCCAGGGAGCGCAGAGCCTGGGTGAGCATCCTGATGGAACAGGACCAATCGGCAAGAAAATCGTTCGCTACGCTCAGTTCAGCGACCCGGGTTTCCAGCAGACGCGTGATCAGTCTTTGGAGTTGCTGCTCTTGCTTGAGATACCGCTGTTCGAATTGTTCCAGTGAGGATGCGCGCTGCGGGCCAAAGACCCGGTGTGCCCAGAAAAAATAGCTCTCAAACATGCTCGTTACGATGGGGAGAGCATTCGTATACTGGAGCATACCCACAAGCATCATTGAGAGCGCCTGGCCGGTCCACTGGTTGCGCGTGCGGTCCTGTTGAAGCAGTTCCAGGGAGATCTCGCTGGATTCCATAAAATGCTGCTCGACGGTAGGGAGCGCGGCCACACCCCCATAACGCGTCGTCTCAGGGATATAGGGAATATAGTGGAGTGAGTTGTTTGGATAGAGAGGACTCTTTTCTGATACTCCATACTCAAACTCGGAGAAGAGCGCCGCTCTCTGAGCGTACACCTCATCCTGGACCGGCCGGATCGCAGGATGGTTTGCGAAGAAACTGTCCGCGCGTTGTTCCAGCATCCTCTGAAGCGCCTCCCGCGATGCCTGTCGGGTCGGGAGGATGCGCAGGCGAATATGCGGACCTCCCTGCCAGTAGCGCACGAAGAAGTAGCGCTCGATGCTCTGTGCGGCGCGGAGTTCAGTGATGAGGGGCCGCACGCAGTGAGTGAGCAGGGGACGGGGGTCCTGATGGTAAAACAGGTGCGCGCTGATCCAGGGGGATCCTGTCATACATCCTCCGTGCGTCGGGTGAGTTCAAAAATATATTCGCTGGCGTAAGAGGCCTGACCGTCCGTAATGACCAGGTCGTTGTGGGCGGGAAGAACCTCCTGCAGGAGCAGCGCCCACGTCGTCTGATCTACTACTTGCTCAAACATCATAATGCTCAGATAATTGCCAAAATCAATGTAGAGCGGTTTCCGATTCTTATTCATCGTAGCTGGCGAGGGAACCTGCCTGGTCCAGGTTTCCCGGCTGGTCGAGCGCTGAGAAAGAACGCGCACAAAGCATTCCTGAGGAAGATCAAGCCCGGCCAACCAGCGCTGTATAGATAGCATGTAGTCAAAGGCCGAGGTGCCTTTCTCGCGTCGGGGCAAGAACGCTGCGGGTATCATCCAGGTGGCACGCTCAACAATAATCTGTCCAAGAACCAGGCGGGGGTAGTAGCTAAACGATGGGCGCGTTCCCACAGGCAGGCGCATGGCAAACGGCGATGGATTTGCTGGTCCGCTGCTGAAAATGCGCAGGAGAAAACGGCAGAGAGGGGGAAGCCAGAAGTCAGCCATCAGCCCGAGATGAACCGGGAGAATCTCTTTTTTGAGGCGTTTTGACAGCAAGCGCAGTCGATGTGTCGCCGGGTCGTGCGTGATAAAAAGATCGGTCAGTGCAAGCTGCCTCTCCGGGGGCTGAACGCTGACGACGCCAGGATAGGCAATTTCGCAGGTGATTTGAGAGGCTCGCAGATTGGCATTGGAGTAGAACACACCGGTGAGATCCGCCAGAATTGGCTCTTCTTGTTCGCGGGGATCGTTGGTCTGAAGATCGGTCAAAGAGAGTCGGGCCAGTCGCTGCTCCAGACGTTGCAGACGTGCCTGGCTACGCCCAAAACCGCTGTGCAGGGCATTTAAAATCAGCAGAGGAGGATCGTGGCGAGGCAGTAACTGACAGTAGCAATTAAGTGAAGATGGAGGGATAACGAAAGGCGGGAAACGGGCCACAAAGGAGCGCAACGGCTCCCGCGCGAGCCGACATGTTCGCTCTTCATCCAGCGGTTGCTGCTCTATCCAGAGAGAGAGCTCTTTGCGGAGTCGCAAGACCTGGTCGAGTTCGGCCAGGTGAACGGGGGCTGGAGCGTCAAGATCCTCCAGCATCTGGATCAGATGGAGACCGCTCACCTGATAGTTTGGACGCCACCCGCCCGGCTGGCGTCTCTCCTTGCAGAACGCCTCATAGAATTGCAACAGGCTGGCGCTGGCGCCAGCTCCATAGTGATCAGCGAAAAAGGCGGTGGCCGCGAACCGGGCTGGTAATGACGGTGTATAGAGGCCGCTCAATTGCTGAATCAACGCGAGATCGTCCAGTGCCTTGCTCCAGCACTCGCGCGCGCAACGGACATCCAGCGGGGCCTGCGTATCCTCGTAGATGATGTTCTTCAGTGGAAGGTGTATACCCCGCCGACTCAGTTCCAATTCCTGGTATATCTGCTCCAGAATCGCGACGATATTGTTCAGCAGTTGAAAACGCTCGTACGCTTCTCTCTCTGGATAGTGCTGGAGAGCGGTATGGAGATGCTGGAGCGAGGGAATAAGGCGCTCGACGCGTGGACTGCGTACAGACTGCAACCAGGTGAGCAATTGTGCAAGATGATCGCAGGCTTGATCGGCGACAGGAACAGACGCATTGAGCAGTCCTATCTGGATCAATCGATCGAGAAACTGCACGATTTCCGCGCGGCTGTACCCCTTATCTGCGGTACGCAGCCTCTGCACCAGGGCTGCGTACGTTGCGCACTCGCTGGTGTGAAGGAGGTGGAGGATATAGCGTAATGTGGGTGAAATCGAGAGCCTCATCATCGCTTCGCCACCGCTCCATCCTAGAAAGCACAGGCTCTGATTCTCTATAGTGAGGCTGGAGTTAATCTGGAGCGGAAGCATCTCCCGGATCTCGGGCCAGCGGGCCAGTTCGGAGAGGAGAGGTTGCATAATCACCTGGCTCAGTTCAACCGTGCTGTGACGAGGCCAGCGAGGCGAGGCGGCAAAGGCTGGCCCGCTGTTTACCCACCATCCGCGTCCGCTGCTGGTAAACGTGCTGAATGGACTTGTCTTGGTGGCAGCTCGTGAGAGATAGGTCATGAGTCCCAGTTCCAGGCGAGGATCGGCGGAGGGAGATTCTGCTGTACCGGTATGCAACCGACGCATGAGGTCCGCGTAGAGATCTTTACTCGCCAACACCAGCCCCTGCTGGAAAAGTTCCTGGCGCGCAAGTTGCCATAGTTCGCCGCGCTTCTCCTGCCATTCTGTCTGCAGGAGGCTCTCGCCACTTTTCCAGAGCAGCATGGCCTCTTCTTTCAGGGCCAGCCAGCAGAAAATCTGGTCTGCAAGCTCCGCAGGCAGGGCTGCCCAGGTCAGTGCCGTGAGGACCCGCTGTTTGGGCATCTGTCCCTGATAGATGGCGCGTCGGAGCGCCAGCAGGTTCCCTCTGACCTGTTTCTCCCTTACCTGGCCGATCACCTGGTAGAGCGCTTCCGAGAGAGGGTCCGCCTGCGCCTGAAGCGTCCGTTCCTTCTCAAGGATCCCGGCGATCACCCCGGTGGTTCGCTGGAAACGCAGTTTTGGCAGCATGCTCATAGGGAGTCCGGCAACCCGGCTCACAAGTATGTCGTCAACGAAGCTTTGCGTCTGCATAGTCTGTCCTGTCTGCCAGTCCATCCTGTTGTTAGAGCACAACTCGTCTCTTAAAGGTCCACAAACCGAGCAGGAAGAGGATCAGGCCGATCGCGCCGAGTTCTAAAAAAATCCCTCCTGTGCCCAGCCTGGTGAACAGTGAACTTTGAAGCCCGGGAGTCATCGCGTAGCGAAGCCCTTCTGAAGCATAGGTGAGCGGATTAAACAGGGTGATCGTCTGAAACCACCTGAGTGACGAGAGAGCCCCCCAGGGAAAATAAGTAGCTCCTGTAAACGTCAATGGCACGAAAATGAGCGTGAACATCAGGCCAACCTTGTCTGGCTTTACCAGCGTGCCGATAAGGATACCCATGCTTGCGCCTACAAAGGAGGTGAGAAGCATCACGCCAATGATCAAGCCAATGCTATCGGTTCGCACCTGATATTGATTTCCCAGGATCAGGTAAGCAAAGGGAAAGATCACGGCGCCCGCTATCAGACCTCGTACCGCCGCGAAGACCACCTTTTCAACGCAGACCAGGCTGATGGGAAGCGGAGCGAGCAAACGATCGTCTATTTCACGCGCGTAGCCCAGGTCGAGTACCAGGGGCAACGTCACGCTCTGTGAGGAACTGAACACCACGGTCAGAGCGACAATCCCTGGCAACAGAAGCGCTACAAAACTCGCCGGCTCAAGGCTGATAAGCGGCAGCAGTTTGCCAAAGATAAAGAGAAAGAGTGCCGATTGGAGCAATGACTGGATCAAGAAGTCAATCCCCTCTCGCCATGTCACCAGGAGATCGCGCCGCAGAATTGCCAGAAACGCTGTCGTAGCGATCCCCGCGCGGCGGAACTGACCTGCCTTTTCTTCCTCTAAGGCTGCGGGGGGACGGGACTTTATGTCGACTGGTTTCATCATGAGCGTAAGTTCCTTCCTGTGAGAGCAATAAAAACATCTTCGAGGGTGGGATGTTTCAGATGCATATCGCGTATCTCAACGCCTGCCGTCGCCATTGCCTGAACGACACGACCCATAAGAGGCGCGGCCTCTTTGGTCGAAAGATGGAAGAAGCGATTCTCCGGCTGCACGCTTCTCTCTGAAATGGCCTCAACGTTGAGTATGCCTGGCAGCCCTCGTAAGATCTGCAGGAGCTCCTCTTCAGGCTGTGGAGGAGCTGAGAGCGATTCTGGCAGATGTACACAGATCTCCAACCTGTCTCCATCGGGGATAAGTCCCTTGAGTACTGCTGGTGTATCAAGCACAAGGATATGACCATGATCCATGATAGCCACGCGATCACAGAGTCGTTCGGCTTCGTCTATATCGTGTGTGGAGAGGAAGATCGTTAACCCCTGCTTTTGCAGGGTGCGAATGCGTTCCCAGAGAAAAAGCCGGGATTGAGGATCGAGGCTTCGTGTAGGTTCATCAAGAAAGAGAATATCCGGGGAATGCATTTGTGCTCGCGCGAGCATCAGGCGCTGCATCAGTC
>Ga0070741_10020051_pt1 | contig 10605 bp, 10 predicted proteins | sample Coa_R1_4_FD_66440 | JGI IMG/M metagenome (GOLD analysis project Ga0070741, IMG submission 66440) | Surface soil microbial communities from Centralia Pennsylvania, which are recovering from an underground coalmine fire - Coalmine... | ecosystem: Environmental > Terrestrial > Soil > Unclassified ... | reverse complement strand
CTGGCTGCGTGGCGGTATGAGACGGGACACGGGCTCATTTCTCCTTTCAAGCGCGCTGTTAGTTATGCGACTGAATGGGCAACCGGCCGGGTGTTTTCATATCCTGTCTCCATGCCGCTTCTGCTTCCCAAAGATGCGCGGATTTTTGATCTGGGATACGGTAGTGGCATATGGCTATCCGTAATGTCGGAACTTGGATGGCGCAATCTCTACGGCTACGATATAGATGTTAATTCCGAAAACAAAATAAAATTAGAAGCCCGCGGAATAGTCATAAGCACCGGAGACTTCATAAAAAATGATTATCCTGATGATTCCTTCGACTGTATAAGACTGCAACACGTTTTCGAGCACTTGATTAACCCTTTGGAAGTAATGGTAAAATGCCGGAAAATGCTTAAGTGGGATGGGATACTTGTGATGGGTTTTCCCACTATTCGATCTGTGGTTTTTGCCGTATGGGGGAAAAATTATACCGGGCTGGACCTGCCTCGCCATATTTTGCATCATACGCCCGATTCGGCAAAAAGACTATTAGAACGGGCTGGATTTGAAATAGAGCGCATGGAAGTATATCCGTTAGTGGAATCTTTTGCCGATTCCTGTAATAGGGCGCTGTCAAAATACCGCATTCACGTGCCTTGCATTCTATTTAGAATATTTGGCCAGATATATACATTATTTTGTAAAATTGCCGGACGCGGGGAAAATATCATGCTGGTAGCAAAGAAATCAACTTAATCGGTCATGTTTGGCCGGCTTCTCTAAGCGAATGGAGTAAATCTCAAATGAATGAGACCGGACTTTTGCCATCCGATATCGTGGCGGTGGTGGTGCTTTATCATCCGGAGGGGGACTTATGCGGACGCCTGCGGCGTTTGCTCGGACAGGTCTCGTTGCTGATTGTCATTGCGAACGATGGCGGGGAGGAAAAGCGGTTGGCTGGTTTGCGGGAGAGTGGCACGCGTCTCGAATATGTGAAGCAGCCAGAAAACATCGGGCTGGGCGCTGCGCTGAACCAAGGGCTGCGTCTGGCGATGGCCAACGGCGCCCAATGGTGCCTGCTTTTGGACCAGGACACCATCGTCGATCCACAGCTGGTTCAGGCGATGGGCGAAATTTATAGGCTCTGTCCGCTTCGCGACCGGATTGCGGTGCTTGCGCCCAATTATCAAAGCCCCCGCTCCGGCAAACTGGCGTATAAAACCTCGCGATCCTATCTTTGCGTCGATACGGTGATTACTTCCGGAAGCCTGCTTCGACTGTCCTTCCTCCCCTCGGTGGGATTAATGAACGAACGTTTTTTTATCGAAGGGATAGATCTCGAATTTTCCTTGCGTGTCAGAAAAGCGGGGTTCGTCATCGTGACCTCGGGACGTCCGCTAATGATTCATGGGGCGGGCCATTGCGAAGAGCGCCGTCTGGGCCGGCGCACCGTGCTGATCGGAAATCATGCCGCCTGGCGTTATTATTTACAATTCAGGAACGTCAGCTGGATTTTGTGGCGTTATGCGGGCTTCGATCCGGGATGGACAATCAAGGCCATTATTGCATTGGGGAAAAAAATTACCCTCATCCTGCTTTTTGAACGGCAAAGGCCGAAGAAAATGCGGGCGATTGCCGCGGGATTACTTGACGGCGCGCGGGGACGGTTGGGAAAAGTGGGGCGCGGTCATTTTTCGCGCCTCTGAGAAAAGAAGCCATTGAAAAATCACATGGACGGAATCCTGGTGCAACGACTCATGCGGCGGTTTGCGGCTGGCCTGCTGCTGGGCGGAACAGCATTGTTGGTCTATAACAAGCGGATTGGCCTGACCGATCCCAACGGCATCGCCGTCGGTCAACTGTTGCTTCGTCCCGAATTGTGGTTCGGCGTGGCCGTGATCACGGCGCTTGTCGCGATGCCGCGGAGTTGTTTCCGTTTGGTGCCGGCACCGAAAAACGCTAGAAGAGTTCTGCGCACGGGACCGGTGGTTGCTTTCGTTTCCGCAGTGCTGGGTTCTCTTCTATCGTGGTGGCGGTTCGGCATAGGCATGAATCTGTTTGGCGTTCAGATATGCGTCAGGATGGTGCTATGCGCATTGCTAGCAATTTTGACTTACAATCTTGCCGGGAGGAGCCGGCAATTTGCTCATCGGCTGTCGGCCCTTTTGGTGTGGGCTCCCGCCGTGAACGTTCTCGTCGGCCTCGGCTTTTTGGCTTCTCCGGCGATAATTGCCGCGATCTTTGGACCGCAAATGATTTTAGAAGCCCAGGGAGTACTGGATTATGGCAGCCGTTACCAAGGCTTGACCAGCAATCCCGACATGGTGGCGACCTCCAGCTGCGTGGCGATGGCGTTGCTGCTACCCGGGTTTCTCCGCGATATATCCCGGGCCAGGCCTTTTGCTATCATCAAAGGTATCTACATGCTGGGTTTGGCCAGTGTTATTGCTTGGAGCGGGGTGAGGGCGTCAGTGGTGATATTATTATTGGTCTGTGCGGCAACATTAGGGCTCTCGTTTCGGTTCACAAAAAGAGGGCTGATGAGGTTCGGCTACATTGCGTGTGCACTGGCTATTATCATGATTCTGGGTTTGCTTATTATCTGGCGCATCGGTGCCATGGATATCATCCTCGAACGCTTCCACTCGGGCAACGGCCGGCTGTTCTTGTGGATATTCTATGGGCGAACCTTGTTGCACAATCCACTCGGGCTCGGTTTCGGCTATGAATCCATCGTTCATACGGACCAGATCATCCCCGGACAGCGGTTGCCGCCACATAATACATTTCTTGAGATGGCTATGTATGGCGGATGGATCGGGTTGTTTATTCACGCGCTCGTGTTATGGTGGACCTTGCGGTGGATCGGTCGCGTCCGAGAAAAGCACGGCCGGAGTTCGCCGTTGCCGGTGCGCTTGCAGTCATTAATTTTGGGCTGGTTGGCCAACATTGCTTCGCTTTTTTTCGCGGGGCTGATCTTCGTCGACCCCTATTATACGATCATCACGGCGTTGCTGCTGGCCGAGCTCGGCCGAGCGGCGGCCGCCGGCTCGGTACACCAGCCGGCCAAGGTCGAAAGCCTGGTCGTACCGCACCCGACTTAATCTTATCTTATGCCCTTTGTCTCGGCCGTCATGCCAGCGTTGAATTCCACCAAACATATCTCTTCGTGCTTGCGCTCGTTCGAGTGGGAAGCGCTGGCCGGTTTCGAGGCCATGAGGGTAGGCGCATGGGTCGGGCAATGACCCACCGACCATGACCTCCAAAATCCAGCCACCAGTCGCCACGTCTCCCCATTGCGCGGTAAGCGTAATCATGCTGACCATGAGCAGGCCGCAATATCTGAATTCTGCGATCGAAAGCGTGCGCAAACAAAGCTTCACCGATTGGGAATTGATCATTGTTCACGACGGCGATGATCCTCGCATTGCACCGGTCTTGCATCCTTGGTTAGAGAAGGATGATCGAATCCGTTACTTTCATCGACCTATTGCCGGCAATATCGGAAGCGCCATGAATTATGGCATTGCTCAAAGTAATGGTTGCTATCTTGCAGTATTAGACGATGACGACATTTGGATACATCCCGACAAATTGCGCATGCAGGTTAACCTGCTGGATAAAAACAAAGCCTTGGTCGCCGTTGGCGGCGGCGCCGTAGTTGTAAATGAGTGTGGCCAGGAAAAAATGCGTTACTTAAAACCGACCGACCCCTCTGAATGCGCACGACAGGCTCTATTTGCTAATCCTTTGATCCATTCCTCAATTTTATGTCGGAAAACTTCCGCTGAAGCGGCCGGCGGTTATGACAGTAGCCTCTGCCAGTTTGCAGATTGGGATTTTTGTCTCAAACTCATGCGACTAGGAGCGGTCGCCAACATACCTGAATATTTTGTGACTTACCGTGTTTGGCGAGGTGGAAGCAGTTCGATCAATGCCTGCGGCAATGCGCGCTCGGCAATTGCAATCATAAACCGGCATGGCAGCCACTTTCGCGGATATTTGCTGGCATTAGCCATAGGCATTTGCCATCTAATCTACGCCTATCTCCCCAGATGGATACGAGGAAACAGCGACCAAGTATTATCACGTCTAAAAAAACGTTTCTTTTCCACAAGATCCGTCAACCGACCAACGACCGAGCACCTGCGCGAATAGAGGAACAGTATTTCAGTGCACTGATTTCTTCAAGATCATCTTTGGCGCCGTTGACAGCTGTTCTTAAGCTCATCTAATTTTTCTCACTGCGTTCATTTATAATGGAAATTCACATCTCTCATAACCACGAAGCTGCGACTAAGCCGACTTCAAACCGCACCTTCGGGCTGATCTTTGGCTTCGTATGGGCTATGGTTGGAGTTGCCCCATTGCTGCGCCGGCATTCTTTGCATCGTTGGGCATTGATCTTGTCGTTTGGGTTTGTTATCACTGCGCTTTTGGTGCCAAAAGCGTTGAGTTTGCCGAATCGTATCTGGACGAAGTTCGGTGCCGTGATTCATTCGATAGTTAGCCCGATTATACTTTTTGCGGCGTATGTAGTCAGCATGCTGCCGACCGCCTTGATCTTGCGGGCATTGGGGAAGGATCCGCTCCGGCGAAAATTCGACCGATCCGCAACTTCGTATTGGATTCCGCGAAACCCACGGGCGCCGGCTGGCGTGGGAATGAAAGATCAGTTCTAACTCCTATCACCATGTTTTCTTTTTTAAGAGAGTTATGGAAATTTATGCGAATACGAAAAAAATTCTGGCTGCTGCCGCTTTTGATCAGTTTGGCTCTGGTTGCCATCCTTATTGTCTTTGCCAAAGGCTCGGCGCTGGCTCCTTTTATATACACCTTGTTCTGACGGGATGTATATTCTCGGCATATCTGCGTTTTATCATGACAGCGCGGCCGCGTTGGTCAAAGACGGAGTCATTATCGCCGCCGCTCAGGAGGAGCGCTTTAGCCGGCGACGGCATGATTCCCGATTTCCGCTGCAGTCCATCGCCTATTGCCTTAACGAAGCGGGCATCGCGCCCCGTGAACTCGAGTATGTGGCGTTTTATGACAAACCCTTTCTCAAATTTGAACGCTTGTTGGAGAGCTACCTGGCGTGCGCGCCGCGAGGTTTCCCGTCCTTCCGCATGGCCATGCCGATTTGGTTGCGGGAAAAACTTTTTCTGAAGGGCCTGCTGCAAAAAGAAATGCGGAAGCTGGATCGGGATGTAAAGTGGGAGACGCGTCTGCTGTTTGGCGAGCATCACCTCAGTCACGCAGCAAGCGCATTTTATCCGTCGCCATTCACCGAGGCGGCGGTGCTGACCCTGGATGCAGTCGGTGAATGGGCCACGACTTCGGTCGCCATTGGGCGCGGAAGAGAGCTGGAGATCATCAAGGAGATGCATTTTCCGCACTCGTTGGGGATGCTTTATTCGGCCTTCACCTATCATACGGGATTCAAAGTCAATTCGGGCGAATACAAGCTGATGGGCTTGGCCCCTTACGGAACGCCCAGATTCGTCAACGCGATCTATCAGCAACTGGTCGATCTGAAGCCTGATGGATCGTTCCGGCTCAATCTCGAATATTTCGACTACTGCGTTGGCTTGCGCATGACCAATCGGAAGTTCGACCAACTTTTTGGTGGGCGGCCCCGGCAGCCGGAGGAGCCGATCGAGCAGCGGCACATGGACATGGCTGCCTCAATCCAAAAAGTCACGGAGGAGATCGTCTTGCGCATGGTCCGGGCACTGGCGGAAGAGACGAAGCTCGGCAATTTGTGCCTGGCTGGCGGCGTGGCTTTGAATTGCGTCGTCAATGGCAGGATTTTGGCGGAAGGCCGGTTCCAGCAGATGTGGATTCAACCGGCGGCCGGGGACGCGGGTGGAGCCGTCGGGGCGGCATTATTGGCGTACCATGGCTATGCAGCGGCGGAACGTCATGTTTCCAACGACGACGGAATGAACGGCGCCCTGCTGGGACCGGAGTTTTCGGAAGAGGAAATCGAAAAATCGCTAACGGTGGCCGGGGCCAGCTATCGCTGCCTGCCAGAGGCCGAACTCCTCACGACCTGTGCCCGTTACCTTGCGGAAGGCAAGGCGCTTGGCTGGGTGCAGGGCCGGATGGAATTTGGGCCCCGGGCGCTTGGGGCGAGATCGATTCTGGCTGACGCCCGGTCGCCCGAGATGCAGAAGACGCTGAATTTGAAGGTAAAATACCGGGAATCATTTCGACCCTTTGCGCCGGCGGTGCTGGCCGAAGATGCACCTGAATGGTTCGATCTCCAAGGCTCCAGTCCGTATATGCTGCTGGTGGCATCGGTGGCGGAGAAGCATCGCGTTTCGGTGCCCGACGGCGCGGAGCGGCCAGCCGGCCTGGCAGCGCTGAAGGTTCCCCGTTCAACCATTCCGGCGGTCACACACATCGATCTCTCAGCCCGAGTCCAGACGGTGGATCGCAAGCATCATCCAAAATTTCATGCCTTGCTAACCGAATTCAAAACCCTGACCGGCTGCTCCGTGTTGGTTAACACTAGCTTCAATGTTCGCGGCGAACCAATCGTGTGCACTCCGTGTGACGCTTACCGATGCTTCATGGGGTCGGGCATTGACGTACTGGCAATCGGCAATTTTCTCCTCTTAAAAGAGGAACAACCGAAACGGCCTGAACTGGAGAATTATCATGAAGCATTCGAAGCTGATTAAGAATCTAATCGGCTATTTATTGATCGCAGGCATCTGGACAGTGTTTTTGGCGTTAGTGGTCTGTTTTTTGGGCATCTTCGCGATCTATGCCGACCTAAAATCACCACAGACGAATTTTTTTTCCCGCCGGTTTGGTCTCGAGCCGGTCGCCCGCCAGCTCTACTGGAGTTATTTTCGGCCCGGTTGGCAGGACAGAAATGGTTATGCAAAGTACGACCCGGAGCTGGTCTATATTCCGCGGCCCGGCAAAGCGCAATTTGCAAGTCCAGATTTTAACGTAACGCTCACCTTTGCTTCGAATACAACTCGCTGGCAGCCGCCGCCAGCCGATCCGGATGCTCCGCTGGTGCTGGTGGTGGGAGACTCCTATGCCATGGGCTGGGGCGTTCAAGACAATGAAACGTATTCCGCTCTGTTGGCGGCGCGTTACGGATGGAACACCGTCAATGCGGCGGTATCAGGCTATGGAGCTCCGCGAGAATTATTGCGCGCACGTAAGCTCGGATTGCTGAGCCGATGTGCCACCGTCGTGATCGACTTTGCCATCAAAGACCCGAGGGAAAACCGCGCGTTCTTGGACGATCCGCTGGGCTTTGTTGCCAAAAAAAATCCCATTCAGTTCTGGAATCTCATGCAATTCTATCATCAGCAAAAAGTGTCATATTTTTCAGTTGTGCGGTTCACCTGCCGGATGCTTCAGGATCGTTTTAAAACCGGCGGCTGGGCTGGATTATGGACAAGCATTCATACCAACAACGATCCATTCGGAAAACGGGTCGACTTTGGCTATTCCGGTGAAACCATGGCTCATGACTTCCTCCAGGTAATTGCACAATTTCCTGAATTGAAAGGAAAACCTGTAATCGTACTAGAAATCGATGACTATGGAAGCCATTCAGACTTTATGCCGGAATTGCAGAAGATTGCAGCGACAAATCCCAATATTATTCCACTGCCCATTGCATATGAAAGAGGCGATTTTTTTCGATTCGATAATCACCTGAACCGCATCGGACACGAGCACATTGCACATTGTGTCAACCAAGCGCTGGGAACCATACTGCCGGTAAGAAGTCCAGCGACGAAAAGCTCAAATTTTTAATGTGCCTATCTCCGGATATAGTTTTTCGGCAAGCCTTTCGATTTTACGCGATTTCGCGTGACTGAGGCATAATAACGGCACCGGTTTGCTGCCAGCACCGACATCCTTTCCATGCCAAGCGTCCCCTTTTCTTGGAATTTGCGTCGCCGCGGCTGGGTTGTGCTTGATCTTTCCCTCAGCGCTCTAGCAATTCTCATTGCCTACGCTCTGATCGCGTCGAAGGGGCATTTTAGTTTTGGCTGGATCAGCAGCAATCCGAGCCAGCCTGCAGCCTATACCGCGGCTTTGATCTATCCCTGGTTGGTGCTAATTACCGGACATATTGCGGGCCTACATGATCCGCTCAGTGATCGCCGACGGTGGATGGCTTTGCTGCGAGTCTGTGGAGCCGTGGCCGGTGCGCTGGCCATCTTTCTGGCGCTGCTTTATTTCACCACGCTTCAGCAACTCGGCCGCAACATTCTCATCCGAACTTTCGCCCTGAACGTATGTTTTCTTACGGTTGCGCGGGTGTTGATTTGGCGCCTGGCGGCCGAGGTGCCTCGTTGCATTGGCTGCTGTTTGTCGCCAGAGCGAGACCGGCGCTTCGGCGGGCTGATGGCCAAGCGTCATTTCGCCATTGATGTTGCGAAATTGCCTGACGGCACAGTGGAATGGCCGCCCGAAAGAGTTGCAGATTTTTTTCTAAGCTCAAGCGTGAGCGAAGTCATCGTGTCGGCCCAGGAAAGCGACGCGCGAGCGCAGAGCATCTGGCTGGCCTGCCTGAATCGGGGTCTGCAGGTAACGGATTTGGCAGTTTTTATCGAGCGCGAATATTATAAAATTCCCTGCGACGAGATCGCGGTATCGTGGCCGCTTTTCATCGACTTGAAATGGAACCATCCCTTTTATCATCGCTTGAAACGCCTGTTGGATGTTTTTGCGGCGCTGGTCATCGGAACGCTCTTGTTGCCCGTGCTACTGGTCGCGGTGCTGGCCATCTGGCTGGAAAGCGGGAAGCCTGTCCTTTATTCGCAAATCCGCACGGGATTTCGCGGCCAACCTTATCGAATATTGAAACTGCGCACCATGCGCCAGGACGCCGAAAAGTCGGGCGCACAATGGGCCGCGCAGAAGGATGAGCGAGTGACGCGTGCCGGATGGCTGTTGCGCAAGACCCGTATCGATGAGCTGCCGCAGCTTTGGAACGTGCTGCGAGGGGAAATGTCCTTTATCGGTCCGCGCCCCGAGCGGCCGGAGTTTGTGGCGAAATTGACTGCAGAAATCCCTCTCTTTCCCCAACGGCACTGGGTGCAGCCGGGGATTACGGGTTGGGCTCAAATAAATTATCCCTACGGCGCTACCGTCGAAGATGCTCACGAGAAACTTTGCTACGATCTCTATTATATAAAGAACTCATCGCTGTTGCTTGACTTGCATATTGCGATGCGAACTATCGGTGCAGTGATGAAGGGTTCGCGCTGAACCGCTCCTGGCATTATGAGTAAGCTAAATTCTATCTGAACTTGCCCGCCGTTGCCATCCCGGCTTCGAGATGCACTGTCGACGGCAATGGACTGCCTGCCGGCTGAAACGCCAAGGCGCGGGAAAACGAGGCGGTATGCTGCCGGCCGAAAAAAGTTTGACCGAAAAGAACGTGATTCACACTTTGCAAAAATGTTTCCAAATCATGCCGACCGCGTGAGCGCGGAAAAGGCGTTTCACAATGCTCGATTCTCCGGCGGCCCCCACACCCGACCCGGCATCAAATACTACCTAGCTTTGGAGGAGTGGTATCGAGATTATTTTTTTTGCATCATGGCCTTAGGTGCCCGGAACATCCTGGAGCTGGGGGCCGGCACTGAGTCGCTCGCGGTCCAGATAGGCCATGCGGACTTTGAGTTCGATTCAATTGACATTTCCGAGGAAGCCATCGCTTTCGCCGAACGGCATAAGCGCCTGTCCCAGGCGAGATTTTCGGTGGACGATGCTCACCATACCCAGTTTGCCGCCGGGTCGTTCGATCTCGTCATCGGCCGTGGCATCCTGCATCATCTGGATATCCCCACAGCCTGTGCCGAGATCAAACGCGTGCTCAAGCCCGGCGGCAGAATCGTATTCGGTGAGCCTCTGGATTGTAACGCGCTGATCAATCTTTATCGAAAGCTTACGCCTAATATCCGCAGCCGCGACGAACGCCCGCTCTCGCGTGAATCGCTGAAACTGCTAAGTTCGCACTTTGGCAAACTCGATATTCGCTACTACGGCTTTCTTACCCTGGGCCTGGCGGTTCTTGGCCTGAAGTCGCCACGCCTGTTGCACAGGTTCGATAGCTTTCTGCTGAATACCTTGGGTCTGGGGCGTTTTTTTGCCTGGGCCTGTCTAATATCCTCATCTGCCAGCCCAAGGGAATGAAAAATTATATTCTATATAATCCCCAGGGCGGGACGGAAGGCCATTCGCAGCAGTATACGACCCAGATGTGTCTTGCCTTAGTGGAGAACGGTATCGGCGTCCACCTTGTTATCTCGCGGGATTACGATCCGACCGAGGTCGTGGCCAAAGGGGTTGCCGTCTCTTTCACAAGGATCAAAGACTCGCGTAAGACCACGGTGCGCTATAATAGCTGGCTAAGCAAGCTGCGCTATGGCTGGTTCATTCTGGAAAATAATTTTCGCAGTTTCGGTGCACTCAACAAGGTTCTGGACTCCGGTCCCTGCGCCGCGTGCCTATTGACCGGTGGCGAAACGCTGACCAATATCCTTTATCTTTTGCTCACATACCGCCGCCGGCGTGGCATCGTGTTCGCCCATACCATCCATAACGCCGACTATGTCGGCGCGCTCTACCACG
>Ga0070741_10020050_pt1 | contig 10605 bp, 11 predicted proteins | sample Coa_R1_4_FD_66440 | JGI IMG/M metagenome (GOLD analysis project Ga0070741, IMG submission 66440) | Surface soil microbial communities from Centralia Pennsylvania, which are recovering from an underground coalmine fire - Coalmine... | ecosystem: Environmental > Terrestrial > Soil > Unclassified ... | reverse complement strand
GCCACCTGTAAATGAGTGGCATTCCCACCGTTTGCCGTTCTGACCACTTGCGGTCGTGGCCGACGCTCATGACGTCGCCGCCGCGATCGCAGCCTGCCCGACGCTGATTCCGCCGTCGTTGGTCGGGACGGTCGAGTGCTGGAGGACGCGGATTCCCTGCTCGTGAAGGGCGCCGGCCACTCCCCGGCGCAGCAACTCGTTCTGGAACACACCCCCACTGAGGGCGACGCAGTCGCAGCCATGGCGCGCGGCCAGGCGCGCCGCAGCCGCTCCCGTGGCCGCAACCATCCCGCGGTGGAATCGATCTGCCACCGCGGCGGGTGCTACCCCGCGCTCGCAATCAACAATCACGTCGCCCACGAGCGGGCGCGGGTCGAGGACGAGCACGCCGTGGTCGTCGAGAAGCTCGTAGTCGTATGCCCCTCCCGCACCCCTGGGCACCTGGCCCGCCAGGGCCTCCAGCTCGATCGCAGCCTGGCCCTCGTAGGTGACCCGGTGACGGATGCCGAGCAGGGAGGCCACGGCGTCGAACAGCCGGCCCGCGCTCGAGGTCGACATGCCGTGCTGCCGGGTGACGAGATCGAGCACGGCGGGCCATCGATCGTCGGCCGCCGCCCCGGCCCGGGCCGCCGCGTCCGCGCCGCCGGCCCGTTCGGCCCACGCCACGGCCATCCGCCACGGTTCCCGGATCGCCATCGTGCCGCCGGGTAGCACCACCGGCAGCAGATGGCCGACCCGCTGGTAGCCGGTCAGGTCCGCTACGAGGAACTCGCCGCCCCACAGGGTGCCGTCGTCGCCCATGCCCAGGCCGTCGAACGCCACCCCCAGCACCCGTCCGGTCTCGCCGTGCTCTGCCAGGCAGGCGGCGATGTGCGCGTGGTGGTGCTGCACCCCGAGCGTCGGGACGCCCAGGTCGAGAGCGAACTTGGTGGAGAGGTACTCCGGGTGCAGGTCGTGCACGACGAGCTCGGGGTCCACGCCGAACACATCGCCGAGATGGCCTACCGCCTGCCGGAACGCCTCGTAGGCGGCGAAGTGCTCGAGGTCGCCGAGATGGTGACTGGCCACGACCATGTCGCCCTTCGCCACCGTCACCGTGCTCTTGAGCTCGGCGCCGACGGCGAGAAGCGGGCGGCGGGTCGCGATCGGCAGGCGGAGGGGCTCGGGGGCGTAGCCGCGCGACCGGCGGAGGACACGCACGCCGTCGGGGCTGGGGCGCACGACCGAGTCGTCGCACCGGATGTGGATCGCCCGATCGTGGAGGAGGATCAGATCGGCCACCGGCGCCAGACGGTCGAGGGCGTCGCCGTCGGTGTGGGCGATGGGCTCGTCGCTCAGGTTGCCGCTCGTCATCACCAGGGGACGGCCAAGGCCGTCGAGGAGGAGATGGTGCAGCGGGGTGTACGGCAGCATCACCCCGAGCTCGGGAAGTCCCGGCGCCACTGTCGCCGCCACCGGTGCATCGGCGCGCCGGGGCGCGAGCGCGATCGGCCGGCGCGGCGAGAGCAGGGCGCGCTCGGCGTCGTCGTCGACGTCGCAAAGGTGCCGGGCCCCGGCGAGATCCCCCACCATCACCGCGAACGGCTTGTCGTCGCGGGCCTTGCGTCGCCGCAGCTCGGCCACGGCCGACTCGTCGCCTGCGTCGACCGCCAGGTGGTACCCGCCGAGGCCCTTGACGGCGACGATGCGGCCGTCGGACAACGCCGCGACCGTGGCCCGCACGGCATCGTCGCCCTCCGCGTGCATGCTGCCGTCGGTCGCCAGCAAGCGGACGCGCGGCCCACACGTCGGGCAGGCGTTCGGCTGGGCGTGGAACCGCCGGTCGGCGGGGTCGTCGTACTCGCGCTGGCACGCCGCACACATCGTGAACGCCGCCATGGTCGTCGCCGGGCGGTCGTAGGGCACCGAGCGCACGATCGTGTAGCGGGGCCCACAGTTGGTGCAGTTGACGAACGGGTAGCGGAAGCGCCGGTCGTTCGGGTCGAACAGCTCGGTGACACAGTCCTCGCAGGTGGCCGAGTCGACGCTCACGGGAACGTCGGGCGCACCGGTGCCGACGCTGTCGACGATGGCGAAGCCGTGCTCGCCGGTCGGGGGCAGCGGCAGCGCCGTCACCGACTCGACCCGCGCCAGAGGCGGGGCCTGGTCGCGGAGCTGTTGCTCCAGTTCCACCAGCGCCGCGGCCGGGCCCTCGGCTTCGATGACCACGCCCGCACTGTCGTTGCCGACCGTGCCGGCCAGTCCCAGGTCCGCCGCCAGCCGGTAGACGAACGGCCGGAAGCCGACCCCCTGCACCGTGCCGGTGACGCGGAGCCGCACGCGCATGAGGGCGGTCGGCATCGCGGCGTGATCAGCAGATGCGGGGAAGGGGATCACCCACCAGCATGTCGACGATGCGCGTGCCGCCGAAGGTGGTGCGCAGCACCACGATCGCCTCCGGCTCCTCTCGGATCTCGCCGATGACCGTCGCCTTTTGGCCGAGCGGGTGGGCCCGCAGCGCGGCGGTGGCGGCGTCAGCCTCGTCGGGCGCGACCACGGCGACGAACTTCCCCTCGTTGGCGACGTAGAGGGGATCGATCCCCAGGAGGTCGCACGCACCGGCGACCGCCGGGTCGACGGGAAGGGCGTCCTCGTCGAGCACGACGTTCACCCCGGCGGCCCGCGCCAGCTCGTTGGCCACCGTCCCTACGCCGCCGCGCGTCGGGTCGCGCAGCCAGCGCGTCGACGGCGCGGCCGCGAACAAGGCGTCGACCAGCTCGTGCAGCGGTGCGGTGTCCGAGCGTATGTCGGCCTCCAGCGCCAGGTCGCCTCGCTGCAGCATCACGGCCATGCCGTGGTCGCCGATGGTGCCCGACACCAGCACGCGGTCGCCCGGCTGGACGTTCGCAGGGCCGAGGTTCCGGTCCGGAGGGACGACGCCGACACCGGCGGTGGTGATGTAGAGCCCGTCGGCCGCGCCCCGGTCGACCACCTTGGTGTCGCCGGTGACGATCGCGACGCCCGCGCCACGGGCCGCGTCGGCCATGTCGGCCACGATTCCCTCCAGCTCGGCGACCTCGAAGCCCTCCTCGAGCACGAACGCGGCGGACAGCCACGTCGGCCGGGCGCCCAGCATGGCCAGGTCGTTCACCGTGCCGTGCACCGCCAGGTGGCCGATCGAGCCGCCCGGGAAGCGCCGGGGCTTGACGACGAACGAGTCGGTGCTGAACGCCAGCTGCTCGCCCGAGGCGAGGCGGAGGCGAGCGGCGTCGCCCATCTGGTCGAGGATCTCGTTGGCGAAGGCGGGCGCGAACACGGCGTCGATGAGGGCGGCCGACGCCTTGCCGCCGGCACCGTGGGCCAGGGTGACGACCTCGTCCTTGAACCTCGGTCGCCGGCGCCGGAACGCCTCGATGCGTTCCAACACCTCCGCCTCGCGGTCGCCGATCTCCGTCATGACGGTGCTCCGACGTGGACCTGCACGGCGCGCCACAGCTCGAACGCGAGCACCGCCTGGCTCTCCTGCGTGCGGTGCACGCTGTCGGAGCGCACGACGAGGCAGTGGTCGACCGTGTCCGACGTCGCCAACTCGCCACCGTCGTATCCGGCCAACCCGACCGTCAGCAGGCCGCGGGCCTTGGCCTCGGCGAACGCGACCAGCACGTTGCGGGAGGTGCCGCTGGTCGAGATGCCGAGGGCGATGTCGTGGGGCGCGGCGTGGGCGATGAGCTGACGCGAGAACACGACCTCGAAGCCGATGTCGTTGGCGAGGGCGGTGAGGACTGCCTGGTCCTCCACCAGCGAACGGGCCGGGAGGGCGACGCCTTCGGGCGGGCGGTTGAACAAGGCGGCGACGGTGAGCGCATCAGTGGCGCTGCCGCCGTTGCCGAAGCTGAACAGCCGGCCACCGGCGGTGAACCGCTGCGCCATGGCACCGGCGACGGCGCGGAGCGCGTCACCTTCGCGCTCGATCGTCGCCGTCTGCAGCGCGCTGCTGGCTGACGCCTTGGCTTCGGCCGACGCGGCCAGGTCGGCGAGCAGGGCGCCGCTGTCGCGCTCGTCCGCGTCGATGAAGGGGTACAGGAAGCCCGTGCGCTCGTCGCTGCTCATCCCGGCACCCGGGTGATGGCGCTGCCGGCGTGCAGGAGCACCAGGTCGCCCGCGCTCACCGGCTCCACCAGGCTCACGTCGGCCGTCTCGATCCCCGCCGCCGTCCGTACCCGCGCTTCACCGCCGGTCGGATCGGCGCACACCTCGGCCAGGCGACCTTCGTCGGAGCACGTGATGCACACGTCGTCTTCACACGCGCCGGCGTCGTCACTCCGGAGCAGGCCGGGGTGCTCGAAGCACACGTGGGTCAGCTCCCACAGCAGGTGGTACAGCAACACGAACCGGCCCGACCACGGCGCCAACCCCGTGTCGTCGTCGACCCACAGCACGTGATCGGCGGCGCCGGCTGCGGGGCGGGTGTCAGCTCCGACCCACAGGGTGGTGGCGCCCCACGCCGGGCCCCGCCGCATGGCGGACGCGACCCCGGGCTCGTCGGCGCCGGCGACCGCCAGCACGACGTCGCCGGGGCGTACCAGCACGCGCAGGTCGGCCACCACGTCGTCGGTGTCGACGAAGACCGACGGCAGCGCCCGCTTCCCGACGATCACCGGGTGCACGAACTCGACGGCGACGTGGCGCCCGTGCGCCGGCCACGCGGGCGACACGCACCACATCGTTCCGCCGGCTGCGAACCGTCTCGCCAACACGAGCGAGGCGGCTGCCAGGTCCTGCGCCAATCCGCCGAGCTCCAAACGGTCGCCTCCTCGGTCGGGCGGAGCGACTATAGGCTCGGCGACACGCACAGCCAGTTCGAGCTCACCGCCCCACGCCATTTCATCTACCCGGCGCTGCTGTTGTTGCTGGCGGAGAAGCCGCGCCACGGGTACCGCCTCGTCGACGCGTTCCTCGGCCTCGGTCTCGGGCCGGTCGACCGGCCGAGCGTCTACCGGGCCCTCGCCGACCTCGAGACGGACGGGCTCGTCACCCACGAGGTGCGGGCGTCGAAGGCGGGCTCGTCTCGCCACGTCTACTCCGTCACCGACGACGGGCTGCGCATGTTGCGCACCTGGACGTCGGTGCTGTGCGAGCAGTGGGACAGCCTCGGCCAGGTCATCTCACGGGCCGTGGTGCTCCCGATGCGAAGCGCCGCGGCACAAGGCGCCTAGCCGGAGCGGCGTGGCCGGCGTCGGCCGCCGGTCGAGCGTTCGGCCTCGACGCGCTCGGGGCCGACCTGCACCAGTCGGAGGCCCGACACCATGATCACGCCACCAAGCACGTTGCCGAGGGCGTACCAGGCGGCGATGGTGACCCAGTCGAGGTAGCCGAAGGGCGCGCCGTGTTGGAGGGCGGCGAACATCTCGAGCGACACCACGATGACGTGGTTGAGCGGCGCCGCGGCGAGGAGGAACGCGGCGCCCACCGCGGCCAGCAGCTTGGCCGGCACCGAGTCGGTCGAGTGCTCCATCCACGTCATGAGGGTGATGACCGCGCCGCCGAGCAGGGCGCCGGCCATCGATCGCCAGCCGATGCCGATCGAGGGGTAGTGGGCGGCGACCTTCACCGCTGTCGGTCCCAGCTGCGGGAAGCCCGAGATGACGAGGCCCATCACCAGCCAGCCGGCGACCAGGTTCATCGAGGCCGTGCCCGCCCACAGGCGCAGCACCTGGGACACGGTCGACTTCTTGGCGGCCACCGCGGCCAGGGGGACGAGGAAGTTCTCGGTGAACAGCTCGCTGCTCGCCAAGGTGAGGGCGATGAAGCCGAGGCCGAACGCCAGCGACGCGAGCAGCGTGTTGTGGGTGTCCGTTTCCACGACGAGCAGAGCGAAGAGGCCGATGCTCACGTCGGCGCCGCCGACGAGTCCCGTGGCCAGCAGGCTCGGCAGCGTCCGACCGACGCGCTGCATGCCCTCGTCGACGGTGCGCCCGAACGTCTCCGCCAGCTGGTCCGTCCCGGGCGCGGCGTCGCTGGCGGTCACGCCATCGACCTACCCCGGTCGCCGCCTCTTCAGGCGTTGCGGGCGGTGAGGGCCGTAGCCCTCCGGCCCCTCCAGCGAACCTGCCACGGTTAGGTGCATATATGCACCTAACCGTGGCAGGTTCGGCGGAGGGGTCCCTGAACCTGACGCGGTCGGGTCAGCCGCGCAGGAGGATGACGCCGGCGAGCACCATGAACACCGCGTTGCGGGCGAGCGTCCCCGGGCCCGCGGGCGCCGAGTGGAGCTGGCCGAAACAGTGGCAGTCCGGCCGCCGCCCGCGGCCGAGGCTGACCGCGATGCCGGTGGAGAAGAACGCCAGCAGGACGAGCGCGCCCATCGCCCCCCAAACCGCCACCGGGCCGACGAGGCAGAACGCGCTCACAGCCAGCTCGGCGAACGGCAGCGCGAGCGCCCCCGGTTCGGCCAACGAGTCGGGCACGCCGAACTCCACGAGGGCCCGCCGGGTGCCGCCGCGGTCGGCCAGCTTGCCCACCGCCGCCACCGCGAACACGAGGGCGAGGATGAGACGGGCGATCAGGACCACCAGGGGAGGCTATTAACGTCGTCGCGCTATGTGCGGGAGGTACGTGTCAGCCAAGCCGGCGTCGGAGCTGGCGGCCGAGTTCGAGGTCGAGGAGATCAAGACCGACGAGCAGGGGCCCCGCTACAACGTCGCGCCCACCGATCCCGTCTACGCCGTCGCCACGTCGAAGGACGGCACCCGACGGCTGGGCACGTTCCGGTGGGGACTGGTGCCGTTCTGGGCCAAGGACCCGAAGATCGGCAGCCGCATGATCAATGCTCGCGTCGAGACACTGGCGCAGAAGCACCGTCGCACACTGTCGCGCCGCCGCTGCATCATCCCCGCCGACGGCTTCTACGAGTGGCAGCAGCGTGAGGGCAAGCGGCCCAAGCAGCCCTTCTACATCCACGACAAGGACGGCAAGCCGCTCGCCATGGCCGGACTGTGGGAGGTGTGGCACAACCCCGACGTCCCCGACGCCGAGCCGCTGCGCACGTGCACGATCATCACCACCGACGCCAACCAGGTCGTCGCCCGCACCCACGACCGCATGCCGGTGATCCTGCCGGCCGACAGGTGGGGGGCATGGCTCGACCCGTCGGTCGACGACCTCGAGCTCGTGCAAGGCCTCCTGGTCGGCGACGTGCCGGTGAAGCTGGAGGTGTACCCGGTGTCCAACGAGGTGAACAGCGTGAAGAACGACGGCGAGCAGCTGATCATCCCCCTCGAGGGCCACGACCCCGAGGAGTAGGCGTGCCGGCGTGGACGTGCCCGCAGTGCGGCCGCCAGTTCGGCCGCAACAAGCAGTCGCACGAGTGCGCGCCGGCCATGACGTTGGACGAGTACTTCTCCACCGGTCCCGAGCGGGAGCGCCCGATCTTCGACGCCGTGATGGGCTACCTCGACGGCCTCGGACCGGTGCACGTCGAGCCGGTGTCGGTCGGCATCTTCCTCAAGAACCCGCGCAAGTTCGCCGAGCTGCGCCCGATGCAGAAGTGGGTGGCGCTGTCGTTCTCCCTGAACCGGGTGGCGCGCCACCGCACGATCGTGCGCAAGGTGATGCCGTGGGGCGGCCGCTACTACCACGTCGCCAACCTGGTCGAGCCCAAGGACCTCGACGACGGCGTCGGCGACCTCCTCGTCGAGGCCTACCAGGAGGCCTTTACAGGTCGATGATCTTGGCCCAGTTGTCGACGACCGCCTGATCGCCGAACACCTCGAGGGGCGCCGCCGGTTCGCGGCCCCACAGATACAGCAGCAGGTCCGATGCCGCACCGCGGAGCGCGGCATCGCCCTTGCCGTGCTCCTGTCTGACGCCGACCTTGCCGTCGGCGACCTCGACCAGCCACTCGCCCGGCGCGTCGGTGGTGTGGAGGTGGAGCGTGCCGCCGAGCGTGGCCTCGGGATGGTCGGCGGCGTCGGTGGCGATGAAGACACGAATGATCTCGTCGATCCCGTCGACCGCCAGCTCGGCGGCGATGGGCTGCTGCACCCCGTGGGCGAGCTGGCCGTCCCACCGGTGCACCGCCGTCTCGTTGGCCATTCGCCGCGGCCAGAAGGCGGCCGTCTTGGGCTGCGGCGACCAGTTCCACACCGCCTTGTCGGGGTCGGCGCCGCGCAGCACCGAGATCAACACGCCGACACCGACCTCGAACCAGTCGACGAGGTCGTCGGGACCCGGCGGCTTGGGCAGCTCGCGCCACGACAGCCGCTGCCCGGCGCCGGTGCGCACCATCTCAGTGACCCACGCGTGCACCATGCCGGTGTGCGACACCAGGTCGGCCACCTTCCACTCCGGACAGGACGGCACCTGTGCGTCGAGGCCGAGGCGGGCTGCGCCGGCCAGGGCAGCGCCGTCGGCGGCAACGGCATCGAGGTAGGCGGTCTTGTCCATGGCGGCAAACTAACCCCGGGCGCGGAGGCGCTCCTCCATTAACGGCAACTAACCTCCAGCCCATGGGCATCGTCTCCTATGGCACCTACCTGCCGTCGTGCAGGCTCGACCGCACCAACATCGGCAAGGCCCTGGGGGCACCGGCCGGCAAGGGCACCCGCTCCGTCGCCTCCTACGACGAGGACACCACGACGATGGGCGTCGAGGCCGCCCGCATCGCGCTGGCCGGCGCGCCCGCCGGGTGGCGGCCGAGCATGGTCCTGTTCGCCACGTCCGACCCCGCCTACCTCGACAAGACCAACGCCACCGCCATCCACGCCGCCCTCGGCCTCGACCGGTCGATCGCCGCCTACGACATGGTCGGCTCGGTGCGATCGGGTGTCGGCGCCGCCCGGGCCGGCGCTCCGGCCGGGGCCCTGGTGATCCAGGCCGACATCCGCACTGGGCTCCCGGGTAGCGCCGACGAGGCGCAGGGCGGCGACGGTGCGGTCGCGTTCTGCTACGGGACTGAAGGTTCGCTTACCGACCGGGTGTCGTTCGCGTCGACCACCAGTGAGTTCCTCGACCGGTGGCGCATCCCGGGTGAGACGTCGAAGCAGTGGGAGGAGCGGTTCGGCGAGCGGGCTTACGTGCCGCTGGCCGACGAGGCCGTCACCGATGCCCTCAAGCAGGCCGGCATCACCGCCGACGCCGTCGACCACCTCATCGTCACCGGCGTGCACCCGCGTGCCGCCCGCGTCGTGGCCGCCGGGATCGGCGTCCGGCCCGAGGCCATGGTCGACGATCTGACATCGGTGATCGGCAACACCGGCACCCCCCACGGTGGGATCGTGCTCACCGACGTGCTCGACCGGGCCAAGCCCGGCGAGACGATCCTGCTGGTGTCGCTGGCCGACGGCGCCGACGCCACCGTCACCCGCACCACCGATGCGATCACCGGCTACACGGCGGCCAAGACGGTCCGCCAGCAGCTCGCGGCGCCGACCATCGACGTCCCGTACCCGACGTTCCTCACGTGGCGGGGCCAGCTGCACCGGGAGCCGCCGCGCCGTCCCGACCCCGAGCGCCCGGCCGCGCCGGTGTCGTACCGCCGCGAGGAATGGAAGTTCGGCTTCAGCGGCAGCCGCTGCGAGGCGTGCGGCACCCGGCACCTGCCGCCGGCTCGCGTCTGCGTGAAGTGCAACGCCGTCGACCAGATGCAGGACGAGCGGCTCGCCGACGTGCAGGGCACGATCGCCACGTTCACCGTCGACCGGCTGGCCTTCTCGCTCAGCCCACCGGTGGTCGCGGCGGTGATCGATTTCGACGGGGGCGGCCGCTTCCAGTGCGGCATGACCGACGTCGACCCGGCGACGGTGAAGATCGGCGATCGGGTCGAGATGACGTTCCGCCTCGTCTACACGGCCGACGGCATCCACAACTACTTCTGGAAGGCCCGGCCCGCGGCCGGCGCCTGAGAACACCCGGCCGAAGGTCGGCAAGCCAACAAGGAGCGCGTGATGGGTTCACATGGCATCAGGGACCGCGTCGTCATCATCGGGATGGGCTGCACCCAGTTCGGTGAGCACTGGGACAAGGGCGTCGACGACCTCGTCATCGACTCGTCCCAGGAGGCGCTGGCCTCGGCCGGTCTCAAGCTCGACGACATCGACGCCTTCTGGCTCGGCACCATGGGCTCGGGCATCAGCGGCCTCACCCTGTCGCGCCCGCTGAAGATCGACTACAAGCCGGTCACCCGTCTCGAGAACATGTGCGCCACCGGCTCCGAGGCCTTCCGCAACGCCTGCTACGCCGTTGCGTCCGGCGCGTACGACACCGTGATGGCGGTCGGCGTCGAGAAGCTCAAAGACTCCGGCTTCTCCGGCCTCACCGGTGCGGCGCCGCCCAACGACGGCACGGCCGCCGGCCTCACGGCGCCGGCGATGTTCTCGCTGCTCGCGCCGGCCTACGCCAACAAGTACGGCGTCGACGAGGCGGAGATGAAGGACGTGCTCACGCGCATCGCGTGGAAGAACCACAAGAACGGCGCCCTCAACCCGCGTGCGCAGTTCCGCAAGGAGGTGTCGAAGGAGACGATCTGCAACAGCCCGCTCATCGCCGGCCCGCTCGGCATCTTCGACTGCTCGGGCGTGTCCGACGGTTCCGCCGCCGCCATCATCGTGCGGGCCGAGGACGCCCACC
>Ga0070741_10020049_pt1 | contig 10606 bp, 10 predicted proteins | sample Coa_R1_4_FD_66440 | JGI IMG/M metagenome (GOLD analysis project Ga0070741, IMG submission 66440) | Surface soil microbial communities from Centralia Pennsylvania, which are recovering from an underground coalmine fire - Coalmine... | ecosystem: Environmental > Terrestrial > Soil > Unclassified ... | reverse complement strand
GCAGCGCATTACCACGAAGCCGCCGTCGGATGACCAGGCCGCAGTGGCGATTCATGCGCTGGAAGGCGCCATGACGCTCGAAAAATCGCAGGGCGGCCCATTGGTCATCGCCTGAGCCTCCATGCAATTCCGCCAAAGACTGGAAGAACTCGAAAAGCGCTTCGAAGGCCTGAATGCGCAGATGGCCGACCCGGCTCTGATCAGCGATGCCGACCAGTACCGCAAGGTCACCAAGGCGCACAGCGAGCTTTCCGACGTAGTCGCGAAATTCCGCGAGTGGAAGAAAGCCGAGGACGGGCTGCGGCAGGCGCGGGGGATGATGGACGACCACGATCCCGATCTGAAGGCCATGGCGCAGGAAGAGATCGCACAGCTCGAGCCCGAGATCGCGCGGATCGAAGAAGAACTGAAGGTGTTGCTGCTGCCGAAGGATCCGCTCGACGACAAAAACGTCGTGCTCGAAATCCGGGCCGGGACCGGCGGCGACGAAGCCACGCTATTCGCGGCCGAGATCTTCCGCATGTACTCGCGCTACGCGGAAACGCAGCGCTGGAAGGTTGAAGTAACGTCGACCAGCGAGTCTTCCGTCGGCGGGCTGAAAGAAGTCATCGCGCTGTTCAGCGGCGATAAGGTTTACAGCAAGCTGAAATATGAGAGCGGCGTCCACCGCGTGCAGCGTGTGCCGGTGACCGAGCAGCAGGGCCGCGTGCACACCTCGGCGATTACGGTGGCGGTGCTGCCCGAAGCGGATGAAGTGGAAGTCAAGATCGATCCGAAGGACATCCGCATCGATACCTTCTGTTCGTCGGGCCCGGGCGGCCAATCGGTAAACACGACCTACTCCGCCGTGCGAATCACACACCTGCCCACGGGATTGGTGGTTTCCTGCCAGGACGAAAAATCGCAGATCAAGAACCGCGCCAAAGCCGAGCGCGTGCTGCGTTCGCGCCTCTACGAGATGGAGCTCGAAAAGCAGCAGGCCGCGATGGGGGCTGAACGGCGCAGCATGGTGGGCTCGGGGGACCGCAGCGAAAAGATCCGCACTTATAACTTCCCGCAGAACCGTGTCACCGATCACCGCATCGGACTGACGCTGCACCAGCTCGATTTCGTGATGGACGGCAAGCTGGAGCCGATCGTCGACGCGCTCAACACGTATTATCAAACTGAAAAGCTGAGGCAGCAAGGCGAGCAGACCGCCGCCGATTGAGTCGCGATGACGGTGCAGACGGCGCTCCTGCAGGGCACGCGCCTGATGGAAGAGGCGCAGGTTACGGCGCCGCGGCTGACGGCCGAAGTGCTGTTGGCGCACGCGCTCCGGGCCGAGCGGGTGTACCTGTTTGCGCATCCCGAGCAGGAATTGCGCGAAGTCGAATGGCTGCATTACGGCCGCTACCTGCATGAGCGCATGCAAGGCAAGCCGACGCAGTACATCACCAGGCGCCAGGAATTCTACGGCCGCGAGTTTCGCGTAACACCCGATGTCTTGATTCCGCGGCCGGAAACGGAACATGTCGTGGAGCTGGCATTGCGTCTTGGGCGCGACGCCACGCGAATCCTGGATATCGGCACAGGGTCCGGCGCCTTGGCGATCACTCTGCAATTAGAAACCGGCGCCGCGACTTGCGCCACAGACGTTTCGGAGGCCGCTGCGGCGGTCGCGCACGAGAACGCCCGGCGCCTCGGCGCATCTGTGGGCTTTCTCGTGTGCGATCTCATGAACGGGTTCCGGGAGCGCAGTTTCGACCTGATCGTCAGCAACCCGCCCTACGTGCCGCTCACCCAACGCGAGGGACTACAACGCGAGGTTCGCGACTGGGAGCCCGAAGTGGCGCTGTTCGGTGGCACCTCCGGCTTTGAAATCTATGATCGGATCGCGGCTGACGCGCCGACAGTCCTGCGTCCCGGCGGCTGGCTGGTCGTGGAACTTGGCTTCGGCAGCGAGGCGCATGTCCGGGATCTGTTCCAAGATTGGCAAAGCGTTACGGTAGAACCAGATCTGGCGGGGATTCCACGCGTCCTGGCGGCCCAAAGCCCGATTACGTTGATATAGCGGACGACATGTCGTACGATATAGATCATGAGTAAGGATTGGTGGAATCCCTACAGCGAGATGTGGCCGTGGTCCTTCATGGGGCGCCGGTCGCGGTTTTTTGAATCCGGGGAAGTCCGGCTCGCGATCCTGTCGTTGCTCAACGAAGGCCCCAAACACGGCTACCAGTTGATGAAGGCCATGGAGGAGCGGTCGGGCGGACTCTACCGCGCCAGCGCGGGCAGTGTGTACCCCACGCTCCAGCAGCTTGAGGACGAAGACCTGCTCCACTCCGAGCCACAGGAAGGCAAGCGCGTCTATCACATCACCGATGCGGGCCGGAAGGAGCTCGAAAAAAATCCGGACGCCGTGAAGCGGATTTGGGAGCGCGCCGAACGTTGGGAGGAGTGGAAATCCTTCCGGCCGGTGCGCCCGTTCAATCCGGCGCTGATGCACGCGCTCATGACCCTGATGAAAGATGTCTGGCGAGCGGCCGCGCGGCTAAGCGCGCAACCCGGCGGCCCCGATCGGGTCCGCGCGGTGCTCGAGCGCACGTGCCACGAGTTGGAGCAGATGAGCTGAGCGCGAGCGGAAGTAAGTAACCGCTGAGGCGCCGAGACCCTGAGAACACAGAAAAAGGGCGGTGGATGCTGGGGGACGAGTTGTCTGCGGCCGGGTTGGCGCGCAGAGGAGGCCGAGGGAACTTGCGGCTGTCGCCTCGCCACGATCTCGGTGGGCGGGGCTTCAGAGGGCTTGCGCTAGCGCGCACTTCGGCTTAGCACGAGCAGCTTTGAGCTGATGTGAAGGCCGGCGCGTTTCGCTGCCGCCGCGTCAATCTCGAACTGCAGCCGGCCTGCCTCGATGTATAGAAGAACCGTCCCGCCGAGATTGAGGAACTCGGGATGTTCGCTGACCGTCAGAATCGGACTGGTGTGAAGCGGCTCCACGATCTCGCGCATCTGCCGGCGATCCGCCAGCGCCAGGAACAGGACGTGACATCCCGGCGCCTGTGCGGCGGCAGTGATTCGGCGGACCCGTACCGGGTAAGCCCGCGCGGTTCGCACCCGGGCGGCCTCATCCAGCGCGGAACGGATCGGGTCGTCGCCCAAGACACAGATGGTGCGGCCGCTCGCAGGAGAAAGGGCGGTCTCCGGGTAGTCGACGAAACTCAAGAAATTGAACAAGTATGCGGCCTTGACTCGGAATTCCAGATCGTTCGTCGCATCTGCCGCTTGAAGGGGGGCACTCGTCACACTCCAGGCGAGCAACGCGCCAAACAGCCAGAGAGGAGTTTGCCGTTTCGCCTCCATCGCCCTAACGCCCCGAGGATCGCCACACCGCAGAGAATAGTAGCGTACGCCCGGGCAGAGGAACCGTGTCTACCGCGGGAGTTAACGCGATCGGGTCATACTGATGCTGATTGGCGAGATTCCGGACCGCTACCGTGAATTCGAACGAACGGAGCAGTTTGGGCGTATTGACTGCGATTTCGGGGTTTACCAGCCAGGGCAGCACCGCTCCCGCGCCGGTGCGGCGCTCTCCCATATATTGGAGACCGAATGAAACCGAAGCCCGATCGCTGAGGAGCGGCACCGAGTAGCGGAATTTTCCAATCTGCCCCGGGGAGTTGGGCAAAACCGATCGATCGTCGGTCACCACACGCTGGAAAGCGAAACTGGCGAGCATCTCCGAACCACCGGCGAACTTCCCGCTCAGTTCCATCTCGACTCCCGCCGCATTGGCGCGTCCGAGATTCTGAAATTGCTGCAAACCATCCGGAGTATACGTGACCGAGATCATATCGCGAAGCAAATAGCGGTATGCCGATACTGAAGCCAGCAGCCGGGGGGCCAGGCGGCGCTCTACATTGAACTCGTAAGTCATCGCCGTCGACGGTTTCAAGTCCGGATTCTGTTTAGAAGTCAATCCGCCGTCATCGAAGAACATTTCATAGGCACTGGGGTTTCGAAAGCCACGGCCCACCATCAATTTGTAGCTGGTTTTCCGGTCCGGCTGGAAGATCAGGGCGCCTCTCGGCGACAGGGCGGAACGGCGGTAACGGCACCAGTCGTAGCGGGCCCCCGCATTCACTTTCCAGTGCCGACCGAGCGACCACTCCTGCTGCGCGAAGAACCCGGCCTGTGTATCCGGGCGATTCACATCTAAAAATACTTGTGGTTGGGGCTGAATATCGAAAACGGTCATGAGAGTGCGCAGGTCGGCTTTGACCTCAGTTCCGGCAGTCAATGCGCCTCTCCATCGCGCGGGCATTCGATAAGAGACTCCGGTGGTTATCCAGTCGCCGTACTCATGCTCTCGCGCGTCCTCAATGCTGCCGTCGCTTTGTGCGTAGCGATAGATTCCTCGATACCGGTAATTGTCGTAGGAAGCGTGCCATCGCAGGAGGCGATCTTCGTTCCAGGAACGCGTATAGGAAAGCTCGATATAGTTCCGGCCGTCTTCGATGCGGGTCCCGGGATCATTAAATACGGCATCGCCCCAGGAGACCGGCTGAACCTTCACGCGATCGCCGCCCACGGCAATCAGCTCCCAATTTCCCCAGTTCAGATCGGCGAACGCATGGTAGCCTTTCTGGCCATCCATGTGGACGGCGCTGCCCCAATTCGTGGCACTGCGGTCGTATTCCGGAAAATAGAGTTCGCGCGCACCCGCGTTGTTGAATGCGGAAGCGGAGAACAGCAGATGCCCTCGTTTGCCGATGGGCGCCGCCATCGTGACTTGAACCTTCTTTTCGCCGAGGGTACCGGTCTCGACCCGGACTTCCTCGCCCGAAAACAGTTCCGGCGCCTTAGTAACCACGTTAATGGTCGCAAAGATCCCATTGCTGCCGTACAATGCCGAACTCGATCCACGCACAACCTCGATGCGTTGGATCAGGCTCATATCCAGAGGGAAATCGAGCCCATACCAGGCCCCCATCTCGTCCACGTTGTCCAGTATGGTGTGGCCATTGATTTGAATCAGCACGAACACGTCGTAATCGCCCGGCACTCCGAATCCGCGCAGGCCAAGCGACCAGTAAGCGTAGTCGTAAGTCAGATAGGAGCCGCGCACGAACGCGAGCGCTTCCGCCAGGGTCTGGCATCCCCGCTTTCGGATTTCCTCAGCCGCGATCACGGTGACGTCGGCGGGCGCATCTTCCAAGCTCTGATCATGAAGACTGGCCGAATTGACCTTCTGGTTCAGAAGATCCTCGAGCGGGGTTTCCAGCAAGTCTTTGGCGGTGCTCCCCGGCTCCGGCGCCGGTTGGGTTTGCGCGGGGGGGCGCGCCAAAAGAAACAACAAAAAGAGATAAAAAGGTCTCATCTACCGACATATCGGCGGTTGCTCTGCGATTTGTATGGAAATTGAGGGACTTGGGGGCAAAATTACTGCTGAAAACCGGCCGCAGCCACGATCGGCGGTGCCACAGCAGCAATAATTTACGCGTGAGCCAGGCGGCGGTGCTCTTTGAGGATGCAGTGGTCCATGACGACCGCGACGCCGGCGCCTTCGGCCCGGCGGGCGGCTTCTTCGTGGACCACGCCTTCCTGCATCCAGATCAGCTTCGCGCCTTTGCGGATCGCTGCCTCGACGATCTCCGGCACGAACTCCGAGCGGCGGAAGATATCGACGATGTCGATGGGCCCGGGAACGGAGTCGAGATCCGGATAGCTTCTTTCGCCGAGCACCTCGGCCTCTTGCGGGTTGACGGGGATGATGTGGTATCCGGCGCGTTGCAGATATTCGGTGACGCCATAGCTGGGGCGAAAGCGTTTGCTGGAGACACCGACGACCGCGATGGTCCGGGCCGACTGCAGGATTTGCGAGACAGGTTTCATACGGCGGCCTTTTCCGGCGCGCGGCGGAGGGCGCGCTGCAATTTGGCGACTTCCTCGGAATCGAGGTAGCGAAATTCGCCGGGTTTGAGCGGCCCCAAATCGAGCGGGCCGATCTTCACCCTCTTCAGCTTTTCGACCAAACGGCCGAAATGTTTGAACATTAATCGGATTTGATTGTTCCGGCCTTCAAACAGCCGCACTTCATACCACGGGTTCTCAGCGGCGTGAACCAACTTCAAACCCGCCGGCGCCGTGCGGCGGCCGGAGAGCGGGACTCCGTGCCGGAATCGCTCTTCCTGTTCGGCGGCGAGCGGCCCGTTCACCTTCACGAGATAGGTCTTGGGCAGATGGGTGGCCGCGGACATAATAGCGTTGGCCATCTCTCCATCGTTGGTCAACAGCAGCAAGCCTTCGCTGTGATAGTCGAGGCGACCGACCGGATAGACCCGTTCACGCACGCCGCGCAGCAATTCCATGACCGTGGCGCGCTGCTGCGGATCGGCTACTGTCGTGACCGTATTGTTCGGCTTATGGAGCGCGATGTAAATCAGCCGCTTCGGGGCGCGCAGCAGGCGGCCGTCCACCTTGATGTGATCGCTTTCGAAATCCGCTTTGGAGCCGAGTTCGGTAACGACGGCGCCGTTGACGGTGACCCGGCCCTCGCGGATGATCTGTTCCGCGTGGCGGCGGGACGCCACGCCCGCATGCGAGAGAATTTTTTGCAGCCGCTCGGCCGACATCAGGACTCCGTGGCCGGCGTCGGCTGCTCGTCAATCGTTGCGGAGGCGAGCGCGTCGGGCTCCCCGTCGGCAAAGGCCAGGCGCCGGATCTCTTCGAATTCCTTGAGTGAGGGCAACTCGCTCAGGTCCTTCAGCCCGAACTGAACGAGGAAGTCCTTGGTGGTTTTGTACAGGATTGGCTTGCCGATCACATCTTTGCGGCCGGCCGTAGCAATCAGCTTGCGATCGAGCAAAGTCTTGAGTACGCCGGCCCCCTGCACGCCGCGAATTTCCATGATCTCGGGCGAGGTCACGGGCTGCTTATAGGCGATGACGGCGAGAGTTTCGAGCGCGGGCAGCGACAGTTTCAACGGCGATTTCAGACTGCGGACGAAATTGCGAACCGCTTCGTGGTGCTCGGGCTTGGTGGCCATCCGGTAACCGCCGGCGACTTCGCGGATAGCAAGCCCGTGCTCGGGTTTCTCGAATTCCGCGGTGAGCTCTTCAAGTGCGGCGCGAACCTGATCGGCGGGCTGCTGCAGGACTGCCGCCATCTGCGCTATCGTGAGCGGCTCTTCGGTGACGTAGACGAGCGCTTCCAACACGGCCCGAAGCTGGCTGGCTTCCAGCGAGACGGGTTCGGGAGCGGCCTCCAGCAATTCGTCCATCGAGATAACGGGCTGCGATTCGAATTCTTCCATGCCGTTTATACGTAGTCTTTCTCAATTGCAGCGATGGGCTGATCGGAGGCGAAAACCGAGTCGAAGCTGGAGTGGCGTTGCAGCGCGATTTCGCCAAAGAGTTCTTTCTGCACTACCACAACCGCCTGCATCCGCACCAGCTCGAGCACCGCCAGAAAGAGCGCGATCATGGAGCGGCGGGTGCGCTGCTGCTCGAACACCCGCACGATGAAGACCGGCTGGTCCGGGCCCGCTTCGAGGAAGCAGGTTTTCAAATACCGGATCATGTCCGCGATGGTGACATCCGCCTGCTCGACTTCATAGACCGGACGGTTCTTGGCGCGTTCCAGGATCTCGCCGAACGCTTTCACCAGATCGTAAAGCGTGACCGCCAGGCCGGGATCTTCGTCGGAACCGAAGGCTTTCACCTGGGGGTTGGACCAGATGTTCTCCTCGATCATGCGCTTCTGCTGCAGCATCTCGGCGGCGTTTTTGAACTTCTCGTGTTCGAGCAGGCGGTCGACCAGTTCCTGCCGCGGATCGTCCAGTCCGTCACCATCTTTTTGCAGGGCCGGGTCCTGGGGCAGCAACATCTTGGATTTGATGTAGATGAGGGTGGCCGCCATGTACACGAATTCCGCGCTCAGGTCGATGTCCATTTCCCGCGCCTTATCCATGTATTCCAGGTACTGCGCGGTGATGGTGGAGATCGGAATGTCCTTGATGTCGATCTGCTGCTTGCGGATCAGGTCCAGCAACAGATCGAGCGGGCCGTCGTATTGTTCCAGGTGAAAATTCAGCGGTGAGGACACTGTTCATCCAACGATAACACGGGGACCGCCGGCGTCGTAGACCAGCTACAAGCTCGCCCGCTAACCCACTCTGTTTACGACATTTAAGAAAACCCGAGGTTTTGCGGGGGACGTGTAAAACCTTTGCCGCTCTTGAGGCGTCTCACAATAGATTCGGACGTTTTCGTACAGCGTGCAACCCAACCTGGGAGGAAGTGGAAAATGCGACCATTCGTGCGAGCCCTAGCTGCGGGTATCTTGGCAGCCGCCGCGGCGCTGGCGCAGATGTCGTCTTTTCCCAAGCCATCCTATTTTCGCGAGACATTTCAGCGAACCCGGACCAAGGTTGAGTTGCGTGATCCGGTGCGGCTCAAGGATTTCGTGGTGGATGGCAAGCTGGAACTGTCGCTGAAGAACTATCTGGCCCTGGTGATGGCCAACAATACCGATATCCAGTTGCAGTTGCTCAGTGTGGAAGTCCCAAGGAACGCCATGGAAACGGCACTGGGGGCGTGGGATCCCAAAGCCGCGGCAAGTTTCTCGGCGACACGGGCCACGACACTACCCTTGAGCGCGACGACAGCGCAGAACGTGAATGCGCTGGCAAAATCGTTGAACCAGCCTTACAGCCTCGCCTACACGCAAACACTGCCCGAAGGACTGCAATATCAGGCTCAATTCTTCGGAGCAAAGACCTATTCGACCAATTCTTTTAGCAGTTACAATCCGGCATTGACAGCGAATATGCGCGTCAGCGTCACGCAACCTTTGTTGCAAAATCGCGGGACGTACGTGAACCGGATCCCGCTGATGCAGGCACAGGTAGGATACAAGGCGTCGCAGGAGCAGCAGAAACAGCAGTTGTTGACGCTGGTCGAGACCGCTGAGAACGCATATTGGAATGTGGTGTCAGCGTGCGAGAACCTCAAGGTGGCGGAAGCCGGCCGCACGAATGCGGACGAGTTTCTGAAGTACATGCAAAAGCAGTTGGACCTGGGTGCGCTGTCGCCGCTCGATATCTACAACCCGCAGCAATCCCTCGCGGCCGCGGAGCTGACGGTATCGCAGGCGAGGTTTAGCCTGGCGCAGGCCGAACATGCGCTGCGGCGCCAGATGGGCGCCGATCTGGATCCGGACGTTCGAACTTTGCCAATCGTGCTGACGGAATCGGTAGACCCGGGGCCGGCTGGATTTATTAGCATCGATCGCGAGCAGAAGATCGAGCTTGCGCTGATGAATCACCCAGCAATCCGGCAAGCAGTCGAGAAGATGGATTTGGACGATCTCGGCATCCAATCGGCCAAGAACGGGCTTTTGCCAAATCTGTCTTTGAGCATGTCGTACCAGGCGACCGGCACCGGAGGAATCTATTTCCCGTCGTCAAGCCTGTTCGGAGGGACGGCGGGAGTCCCGGTTGTCGGCGGCATCACCGAGGCATTCAGCCAGATGTTCGGGCTGGGATATCCGACTTATTTCGCGAGCCTGAACCTGACGCTGCCGATCCGAAACCGGGCTGCGTCGGCGGCGATGGCGAACGCGCTCGTGCAGAAGAAGACCGATGCCTTGAATTTGCGCAACGAGCAGCAGGCGATCCGGCTCAATATTCTTACGGCCATCAGCAAGCTGGAAGGGGCCGAGGAGCAGTTGAAGCTGGCCAGGATTCAACTGGGTTTTGCGCAGAAGAACCTGGACGCGGAGAATACGAAGTTCCAACTCGGCTCCGAGATTAACCAGAATGTGATCAATGCGCAGCAGGTGCTGGTGCAAGCGGAGTCGGCCGTAGTGACCAACCAGGTCGGCGTGCGGCTGAACCTGCTGAACCTGCTGACGCAGACGGGCGAGTTGCTGGAGCAACGCGGTATCGTGGTGAAGTAGGCCGGCCGGATTGTCTGCTGGCCGCCCCATGCCCACGCTGGTTCTTGCGCTTCTTCTGGCGATCGTTCTCGGTTTCCTCTCGAATGCGGCGCAAGCCCGCCTGCGGAAGACTTTCCAAAGACGCGAGGCGCTGATCTGGATTGTTCCGCTTCTGCTGAGCGCAGTCTTCAGCGGCGCGGCTCTGCTAGCCGGCGCGTGGAGCTGGCGCCTCGGGCTTCTCGTGCTGGGCTACACGGTGGCGCCGGTCCTGTGCGCGTGGGTGGCTCGGGGCGTTCCGGCCGAGCGGCCTTCGGCCCTGGACTTTGCGACCATTCTGCTGATCTGGTTGCCGCTCGAGTTTGCCGCCGGTGGCCGTTTTGTGCCGCGTGCGGCGCAGGCTTACCTGCATAGCGTGGCTTACGGGGTGGCGATCGTGCTCGGCCTGGTGCTGTTTCTCGGGTTCCGCGGGTTCGCCGGGCTGAAGTACAACCTGCCACGCCGGAGGCGCGACGGATGGCTCCCGCTGGCCGGGTTTGCCATTTCGGCGCCGGTGCTGATCGTGCTCGGGATGGCGGTGGGCTTCATCCCTGCCCCGCATTGGCCGGCGCAGCGCGCGGCTACCATGGCTGTCGCTGCGCCCGTGATTTTCATTGGAACCGCGCTGCCGGAGGAAATTCTATTCCGATCG
>Ga0070741_10020048_pt1 | contig 10606 bp, 10 predicted proteins | sample Coa_R1_4_FD_66440 | JGI IMG/M metagenome (GOLD analysis project Ga0070741, IMG submission 66440) | Surface soil microbial communities from Centralia Pennsylvania, which are recovering from an underground coalmine fire - Coalmine... | ecosystem: Environmental > Terrestrial > Soil > Unclassified ... | reverse complement strand
AAGCTCCAGCAGGCGACCCGGATGGTGCCCATGGAGGCGAACCCGGCCACGGCGCACCTCTTCATCGTCAACCCGCTCTCCGGCCGCTCGCTGATGACGCTGTTCGCGACCCACCCGCCGATCGAGGACCGCATCGCGCGCCTTCGCACGATGCGCGTCTGACGGCGGCGGCGCGGCCACCGTCCCTGCCCCGCGGCCCTGACCCCGCGCCGGCGGGCGGCCGTCGCCCGGTCGCGGGCCGGCCGGCGCGGGGCCGCGCCGGCCGGCGCGACGTGCCCGGCGGGGCGACATGATCGAGGCGAGCGGCCTCACCAAGCTCTACGGCCTGCAGCCCGCGCTCCGGGGCGTCTCGCTCCACGTCGCGGCCGGTGAGATCCTCGCCGTGCTCGGCCACAACGGCTCCGGGAAGACCACCCTCGTCCGGCTCCTCGCCACGCTCGTCCGCCCCACCGCCGGGACGGCCCGGGTCGGCGGCCACGACGTCGTGACCGCGCCGGAGGCGGTGCGGCGGGCGATCGCGGTGGTCGGCCACACCACGCAGCTCTACGACGACCTGACGGCGGCCGAGAACCTGGCGTTCGCCGAGGCGCTCGCCGGACGGCGAGCGGCCCGGGACCGGGTCGAGTCGGCGCTGGCGCGCGTCGGCCTGGACGGCCAGGGGAGGACCCCGGTCCGCGAGCTCTCCAGCGGCATGCGCCGGCGGGTCGCCCTGGCCCGCGCCATCCTGCGCGAGCCGCGCGTCCTCCTGCTGGACGAGGCGTTCTCGGGCCTCGACCAGGACAGCACCAAGCGCCTCGAGGACCACCTGCACGTCTTCCGGGCCGGCGGCGGCGCGGCGCTCGTGGTGACCCACAGCCTCGGGCGCGCGCTCGCCGTCGCCGACCGGGTGACGATCCTCGCCGGCGGCCGCATCGCCGGGGTGGCGACCCGCGCCGAGCTCAGCGAGACGGCGCTCCGCCAGCTCTACCTCGAGGCGACGGAGACCGGAGCGTGAGCGCCTTCCTCCGGACCGCGTGGGCCGTGCTCCGGAAGGACCTGGCGATCGAGCGCCGGGCCAAGGAGGGCGCCAACGCGCTCGGGTTCTTCGCCATCCTCCTCCTCTTCCTCTTCTACTTCGCGCTCGGGCCGGACCGCGAGCGGATCCGGACCGCCCTGCCCGGCCTGTTCTGGCTGGCGTTCATCCTGGCGGGGCTGCTCGGGCTGGGGCGCGCGTTCGCGCTCGAGCGGGAGAACGACTGCCTGGACGGGCTGATCCTGGCCCCGGCCGACAAGGGCGCCATCTACCTCGGCAAGGTCGGCGGGACCACCGTCCTGATGCTCGCGATGGAGGTGGCCTTCATCGTCGCCAGCGGGGTCCTCTACAACCTGGACCTCTGGGCCGCGGTGCCCGACCTGTTCCTGGTCGCCCTGGCCGGCACCGTCGGTTTCGCCGCCGTCGGGACGCTGTTCGCCGCGATGACCGCCCGGCTCCGGGCCCGCGAGGTCCTGCTCCCCGTGCTGCTCCTGCCGCTCGCCGTCCCGGTGCTGCTCGCCGCGGTCAAGCTCACCGAGCTGGCCCTGGTCGCGGGCCCGGCCGGCGCCGCCGGACCGTGGTGGCGGCTGCTCCTCGGGTTCGACGTCGTGTTCGTCGTCACCGGGCTCCTGACGTTCGAGTTCGTGCTGGAGGCGTGACCGTGCAGCGCGCGCTCGCGCCCCTGGCCGCCGGGCTCCTGGCGGTCGGGCTCTGGGCCGGCCTGGCCGCGGCGCCGCCCGACGCGGTGCAGGGGCAGGTCCAGCGGATCATGTACGTTCACGTCCCGGCGATCCTGACCGGGTACGCGGCGATCGGCCTGGTCCTGGTCGCCAGCGTGGCGTACCTCTGGACCGGGCGCGCCGCGTGGGACCGGGTGGCGGCGGCGGGGGGCGAGCTGGCCGTCTGCTTCATCGGGCTCACCCTGGCGACCGGGTCCATCTGGGGCAAGCCGACCTGGGGGACCTGGTGGACGTGGGACGCCCGGCTGACCTCGACGGCGATCCTGTTCGTGATCTACCTGGGCTACCTGCTGCTACGGAGCGTGGTCGACGATCCGGCGCGCGCCGCCGCCTACGCGGCGGTGCTCGGGATCGTCGGCGCCCTCGACGTCCCGATCATCCACTTCTCCGTCGAGTGGTGGCGCACGCTCCACCAGCCCGCGACGGTGCTGAAGCCCCAGGCGCCCTCGATCGACCCCGCGATGCTGCGCGTGCTGCTGGTGAACGTCGCCGCGTTCCTGACGACCTTCGCCTACCTGGCAACCCGCCGCTACCGCCTGCTCACGCTCCGGGCCGACGCGCTCGCCCGCGCGCTGGCCGGCCGCTGACCGCCGGCGCCGGGCGGCCCGGCGGCCTCACGGCTCGTCGGTGCTCCAGAGGAACTCCCGGCGCCCGCCGCGGGGGACCACCACCAGCCCCGAGGGGTCGACCCGGTAGTGCTCGCGGTCGGCGTCCGGGTCGTAGCCGACCTCCCGGCCGGCCGGGATGATGTTGTAGCGGTCCACGATGGCCCGGCGGAGCCGGGCGCCCTTGCCGACCGCGGTGAAGTCCATGACGATCGAGTCCTCGATCACCGCCCCCTCGTTCACCCACACGCCGCGGCCGAGGATCGAGTTCCGGATCGTCGCCCGCCGGACCAGCGAGCCCTCGCCGACCTGGACGTTGTCGTACTCCCCGCCGATCAGGCGGGCGCCCGGCCCGTCGTAGCGCCCGGCGTGGATCGGCCAGTGCCGGTTGTCGAGGTCGAACGCCGGCGTCTCCCCGAGCAGGTCCATGTGCGCCCGCCAGTACGCGTCGAGCGTCCCGACGTCGCGCCAGTACCCCGGCTCCTCGTACGGCTTGATCCCGGGCACCGCGTTGGCCTGGAAGTCGTACGCGAAGACGCGCGCGGTCGGGACCAGGGCCGGGATGATGCTCCGCCCGAAGTCGTGCTCGGTGTTCAGCCGGGCGTCGGCCAGGAGCGCCTCGACCAGCACACGCCGGGAGAACAGGTAGTTCCCCATCGAGACCAGCGCGTGATGGGCGTCCCCCGGCATCGCCCGGGGCGCCGCCGGCTTCTCGACGAAGTCGACCACGCGCCCGGTCGCGTCCACCGCGAGGACCCCGAAGCCCGAGGCGTCGCTGAGCCGCACCGGCCGCGCCGCGACCGTCACGTCGGCCTCGTGCTCCCGGTGGAAGGCGAGCAGCTGGTTCACGTCCATCCGGTAGATGTGGTCCGAGCCGAAGACGGCGACCAGGTCGGGATCGAAGTCGTCGACCAGGTTGAGGTTCTGCAGGACCGCGTCGGCGCTCCCGCGGTACCAGACCTCGCCGATGCGCATCTGCGGCGGCACGACCGCGATGAAGTGGTCGGCCATGAGCCCGCTGGCCCGCCAGGCCGTCCGCAGGTGCTCGATGAGCGACTGGGACTTGTACTGGACGAGCACGTAGAGCGACAGGATCCGCGAGTTCACGAAGTTCGAGAGCACGAAGTCGACGATGCGGTAGCGCCCGCCGAACGGGACGGCCGGCTTGCTCCGCTCGCGGGTGAGGGGGTCCAGGCGCGCCCCCTTGCCGCCGGCCAGGATCATCGCGAGGACCCGGTCACGCGGCATCGGTCTCTCCCCGCCTCGCCCTGACGGTCGCGCTCCGCTCGCCCGGCCGCCCGGGCGGGCTCGCGGCGGCGGCCCCGCGGGCCGTCCCGCCGCCCCACGCGCGTCGTCCGGGGCGCCGGCCCCTCATCGCGTCACGGCCGCTCAGCCCGGCCCCGGCTTCAGCACCAGCACGGACAGGGGCGGCAGCGTGAGGGCGACCGACCACGGCCGGCCGCTCCACGGCCGCGGCTCGGCCGCGACGCCGCCCGCGTTGCCGAGGTTCGCGCCGCCGTAGACCGCGGCGTCGGTGTTGACCAGCTCGCGGTAGAACCCGGGGCCCGGCACGCCCACCCGGTAGCCAAACCGCGGCGTCGGGGTGAAGTTGCAGACGAAGAGGATCAGGTTGCCGGGATCCCGGGCGCGCCGCACGAACGAGACCACGCTCTGGTCGGCGTCGCAGCAGTCCATCCACTCGAAGCCGGCCGGCTCGAAGTCGACCTGGTGGAGGGCCGGCTCGGCGCGGTAGACGCGGTTGAGGTCCTGGACCAGGCGCTGGAGCCCGCGGTGGTACGGCCCCATGCCCAGGAGGTGCCAGTCGAGCCCGGTCTCGTGGTACCACTCCCGCGTCTGCCCGAACTCGCCGCCCATGAACAGGAGCTTCTTGCCGGGGTGGCCGTACATGAACCCGTAGAGCGCCCGGAGGTTCGCGAAGCGCTGCCAGTCGTCCCCCGGCATCTTCTGGTGGAGCGCGCCCTTGCCGTGCACCACCTCGTCGTGCGAGAGCGGGAGCACGAAGTTCTCGTGCCAGGCGTAGAGCAGCCCGAACGTGATCCGGTCGTGGTGGTACTTCCGGTGGACCGGGTCGTGGCTGAAGTAGTCCAGCACGTCGTGCATCCAGCCCATGTTCCACTTGTAGCCGAACCCGAGCCCGCCGACGTAGGTCGGCCGGGACACCATCGGCCACGCGGTCGACTCCTCGGCGATCGTGACCGCGCCGGGATGATAGCGGTAGACGAGCTCGTTGAACCGCCGGATGAACGCGATCGCCTCCAGGTTCTCGTTCCCCCCGTACTGGTTGGGGATCCACTGGCCGGGCTCCTTCGAGTAGTCCAGGTACAGCATCGACGCCACCGCGTCGACCCGCAGCCCATCGACGTGGTAGCGGTCCAGCCAGTACAGCGCGTTGCTGACGAGGTAGTTGGCGACCTCGTTCCGGCCGTAGTTGAACACGAGCGTGCCCCAGTCCCCGTGCTCCCGCTGCCGCGGATCGGCGTGCTCGTAGAGATGCGTGCCGTCGAAGTAGACGAGCCCGTGCGGGTCGCGGGGGAAGTGGGCCGGCACCCAGTCGAGGAACACCCCGATGCCGCGCCGGTGGAGGGCGTCGACGAACGCCATGAAGTCCGTGGGCGTCCCGTAGCGACGGGTCGGGGCGAAGGCGCCGATCTGCTGGTATCCCCACGAGCCGTAGAACGGGTGCTCCCCGATCGGGAGGAGCTCGACGTGGGTGTACCCGAGCTCGCGCACGTAGTCTCCCAGCGCCTCGCCGAGCTCGCGGTAGGAGAGGAAGCGGTTCCCCTCCTCCGGGACCCGGCGCCAGGAGCCCAGGTGGACCTCGTAGATCGCGATCGGCGCATCCAGCGCGTTCCGCCGCCCCCGCTCCGCCATCCACGCCTCGTCCTCCCAGCGGTGGCGGTCCAGCGAGACCACGACCGGGGCGGTGCGGGGCTCCTCGACCTCGAACGCGAAGGCGTACGGATCGGCCTTGAGCGCCAGGAGCTCGCCGGCCGGCCCGAGCAGCTCGAACTTGTAGCGGGCCCCCTCGCCGAGGTCGGGCACGAACAGCTCCCAGATGCCGACCCCGGGGTGGCAGCGCATCGGGTGCCGCCGGCCGTCCCAGTCGTTGAAGTCGCCGACCACGCTCACCCGCCGGGCGTTCGGCGCCCACACCGCGAACAGGACGCCGGGCACGCCCTCCGCCGCCACCAGGTGGGCCCCCAGGCGGTCGTAGGAGCGGTGGTGCGTCCCCTGCCCGAGCAGCAGGCGGTCGAAGTCCGACAGCATCGGCGGGAACCGGTAGGGGTCCTCCAGCTCGTGCACGGTCCCCTCGGGCGCCGTCACCGCGAGCCGGTACCGGAACGGCTCGGCGCGCCCGGGGAAGACCGCCTCGAAGAGCCCCTCCGGATGGATGCGCGCCATCGGCGCCGGCGCGAGGTCGGCGTCGGACGGGAGCACGCGGACCTCGCGGGCGCGCGGGAGGAAGGCGCGGATCGCGAGGGCGACCTGGCCATCGTCCCGGTGCGCGTGCGGTCCCAGGACGGCGAACGGGTCGCCGTGGCGCCCGCCGACCAGCGCCTCGACCGCCGCGACGGGGAGGGTCCCGAGGGTCTCCGAGACCGTCATCCTCCCTCGATTGTACGCGGCGCCCGGCCCGGGAGAGGCCGGGTATACTACACGAGCGATGGGCCACTGGGGCTTCGTCCTCGCCGCCTACGGCCTCGTCTTCGCGGTCCTGCTGGGGTACTGGTACGGGGTCGAGCGGGGTATCCGCGCGCTCGAGCGCGCGGCCCCCGGAGCGCCCTCGACCCGACCCCGCCCGTGACGCGGCGGCGCCGGCTGGTCCTCGGCGGCAGCGTCATCGTGCTCGCGCTGGCCGCGCTCGTCCTGACCGGCGTCCGGCAGTCGGCGGTCTACTTCGTGACCCCCTCCGAGCTGCTGGCGGGGCCCGCGGCGCCGGCCCGGGCGTACCGGCTGGGCGGCATGGTGGTCCGGGGCTCGCTCGTCCGGGACCCCGCGACGCGCGAGCAGCGGTTCGTCATCACCGACGGGCGCGCCTCGGTTCCCGTCTACCACCGGGGCATCCCGCCCGACCTGTTCGGGGAGGGCCGGGGGGCGGTCGTCGAGGGGACGCTCGGCAGCGACGGGACGTTCCACGCCAGCTCGATCCTGGCCAAGCACTCGGAGGAGTACCGGGCGCCCGATGCCGCGGCGCCGGATCACGCGCAGCTCCTGAAGACGCTCCAGTCCGGCGCCGGGGCGCGCGGCACGCCGCGGTGACCCTCCGCCCGCGCTGGCTGATCCCCCTGGCCGCGCTCCCGGTGGTGGGGCTCCTGGCCTACGGCTTCCGCGCCGATCCGCGCGCGATCCCGTCCCCTCTGGTCGGCCGGCCGGCCTCGGCCTTCGCCGTCCGGACCTTCGACGGCCGGACGGTCACCCTGGACAGCCTCCGGGGCCAGGTCGTCGTGCTGAACTTCTGGGCGTCCTGGTGCTATCCCGCCTGCTACGAGGAGGCGCCGGCGCTCGAGGCCGGGTGGCGGCGCTATCGCGAGCGCGGCGTCACCGTGCTCGGGGTGGCGATCCAGGACGATGCCGCGGCGTCGCGGGGGTTCATCGAGCGCTTCGGCCTGAGCTTCCCGAACGCGCCCGACCCGGGCGGGAAGCTGTCGATCGAGTACGGCGTGTACGGCGTCCCGGAGAGCTTCGTCATCGACCGCCGGGGGCGGATCCGGACCAAGCACGTCGGCGCGGTCACGGACGAGGTGTTCCGCACCGCCGTGGAGCCGCTGCTGGCCGAGGCGCCGGGATGAGCCGGCCGCCGGCCCGCGGACCGGGGATCCGCGGGCGCTGCCCGCCGGCCGCGTGGGCGCGGTGGGGGCTGGCGGTCGCGCTCGGCCTGGGCGCCCTGGGAGGGGGCCTGGCGGCCGGGCCCGCCCCGGTGGCCGCCGGCGCCGCCCCCAGCGGCGGCGACGCCGCGGCCCGGGTCACCGACGAGCAGGTGACCGCGGTCGCGAGCCGGCTCCGGTGCGTCGTGTGCCAGAACCTCTCCGTCGCGGATTCTCCCTCGGAGATGGCGCGGCAGATGCGGGACCTGATCCGGGAGCGCCTGGCCGCCGGCGAGTCGGCGGGCCAGGTCACGGACTACTTCGTCCAGCGCTACGGCGAGTGGGTGCTCCTGTCGCCGCCCGCCCGCGGCCTGAACCTGGTGCTCTGGATCGCGCCGGCCGCCGCCGTGCTCGCGGGCCTCGCGGTGGTCGCGCGGCTGACGCGGGGCCGGCGCGCCCCGGCGAGCGCCGGGGCCCCCGCGCCGGCGATCGGCCCGGTCGAGCGGGCGCGCATCGCGGCGGAGCTGGAGCGTCTCCGGGAGTGACGCCCGGGGTGACCCTCGCGGTCCTGACGGTCGGGCTCGTGCTGCCGGCGCTGGCCTTCGCGGTCTGGCCCCTGCTCCGGCGGCCGGCGAGCGCGGCCGCGCCGGCACCCGACGACGAGCGCGCCGCCCTCGAGACCGAGAAGGTGGCCGCCCTCCACGCCCTCCGCGAGCTGGAGCTCGACTACCAGGCGGGGCACGTGGCGCCGGACGACTACGCCGAGCTGAGGCAGCGGGACGAGGCGCGCGCCGCGGCGGTGCTCCGGCGGCTGGACGCGCTCCCCGCCGCGCCCCCCCCGGGCGCCGTCGCCCGGCCGCCGGAGCCGGTGGCCGCGATCACGCCGTGGACGCGGCAGCCCCTCGTCTTGGGGGCCACCGGGGCGGCGCTCCTGATCTTCGGCGTGGTCCTGGGGGTCCTGGTCGCCCGGCAGACGACGTCGACGCCGGCCGACGGCGCGCCGCCGGCGGCCATCGCCGAGGGACCGGCGCCCGGGCCGGTGACGGACGGCGGGGGCGCCGGCCCGGCAGCGGCCGCGCCCGCGGCGGGCGAGGCCCCGGTCGCGGGCGGCGCCGCGCCGCGCCCCCTCTCCAAGGAGATGCTGGCCGGGATGCTCCGGGCCGCGCACCAGAGCCTCGACGCCGGGCGGTACCGGGAAGCGATCGCCGCGTACACCGCGATCCTCAGGCGCGACCCGCGGAACGTCGAGGCGATCACGCACCTCGGGGTGATCCTCGCGGTGGCGGGGCACCAGGAGCAGGCGCTGGAGGCGTTCGACCGCGCCCTGGCGATCGACCCCGACTACGCCCACGCCCTCTGGGACAAGGCGGGGGTCCTCGAGGCTCGCGCGGACCACGCGGGCGTGGTCGCCACGCTCGAGCGCTTCGTGCGCGTGGCGCCGCCCGGGCCCGACCGCGAGCAGGCCGAGGCGCGCCTCCGCGAGGCGAGGGCGCGGCTGGCGTCCGCCCCGTCCATCCCGCGGGCCGGGGCGGCGGCGCCCGCCGCCCCGGGACGGCCGGCCGCCGCCCGGCCCGGCGCACCGGCGGGGAGGCCCTGACCGATGGCGCCCGAGCTGGGGTCGGCGGCCCTCGTCGCGGCGCTCCTGGTCGCCGTCGCCGGCGCGGTCGCCGCCGCGCGGGCGAGCCGCTCCGCCCGGCCGGCGTGGCTCCGGAGCGCGCGGCGCGCCGCCGCCGCGCAGTTCGTGCTGGTCACGATCGCGGTCGCCGCGCTCGAGCACCTCCTGATCACGAGCGACTTCAGCGTCCGCTACGTCGCCGAGACCAGCACGGCGGCCAGCCCGCTGCGCTACAAGATCGCCGGCCTCTGGGGCGCGCTCGAGGGCTCCATCCTCCTCTGGGAATGGCTCCAGGCCCTGTTCCTCGTCCTGGTGGCGCGCCGGGCCGCCGCCCTCCGCCGGGAGCTCTCCGGGTACGCCCTGGCCGTCCTGTTCGTCGTCTCCGCGGTGTTCCTCGTGATGACGGCGGCGATCGCCAACCCGTTCGAGCGGCTCCCGGTGCCGGCGACGGAGGGGCGGGGGCTCAACCCGCTCCTCGAGGTCACCGACATGCTCGTGCACCCGCTGCTGCTCTACTCGGGGTACGTCGGCTTCGTCGTCCCGTTCGCGTTCGCGATGGCGGCGCTCCTGGCCGGACGGCTCGACGCGACGTGGCTCACCGTCACGCGGCGCTGGACCGTGACGGCGTGGCTCTTCCTCACCGCGGGGATCGTGTACGGCGGCTGGTGGTCGTACCGGACGCTCGGCTGGGGCGGGTACTGGGCCTGGGACCCGGTGGAGAACGCCTCGTTCATGCCCTGGCTCATGGGCACCGCGTTCGTCCACTCGGTGATGGTCCAGGAGCGGCGCCCGATGCTGAAGATCTGGAACCTCGCCCTGGTCACCCTCACCTTCGCCCTGACCATCTTCGGCACGCTGCTGACCCGGAGCGGCATCGTCTCCTCCGTCCACGCCTTCGCGAGCGGCGCCATCGGCCCGTTCCTGCTGGCGTACCTGGCGGTCATCCTGCTCACCTCGCTCGGCCTCCTCGTCTGGCGCTGGGACCGGCTCGGGGAGCGCGCGGAGCTCGAGGCGCTGCTCTCCCGGGAGTCCGTCTTCCTGGTGAACAACGTCCTGCTGGTCGCGTTCTGCTTCACGGTCTTCATCGGGACGATCTTCCCGCTCCTCTCCGAGGCCCTCACGGGGGCGAAGGTGTCGGTGGGGACGCCGTACTTCAACTGGGTCAGCGCGCCGATCCTGCTGGTCACGCTGGTCCTGATGGCGGCCGGCCCCCTGGTGCCCTGGCGCCGGGGCTCCTGGGCCGTGCTGGGCCGCCTGCTCGCCGGCCCCGCCGCCGCCGCGATCGCGGCCAGCGTCCTCACCGCGGCCCTGGCCCCCGTGCCGGCCGGGCTGGTCGCGCTGGGGTTCACGGTGCCGTACTTCGTGGCCGCCACGGTGCTCGGCGAGCTGGTCCGCGCCGCGCGTGGCCGCCGGCGCGCCACCGGCGAGCCGCTGCCGACCGCGGCCGTGCGCCTGCTCGCCCAGAACCACCGGCGCTACGGCGGTCTGATCGTCCACCTGGGGGTCGTCCTGGTCGCGGTCGGCATCGCGACGTCGTCGGTCGGGAAGGTGGAGCACGAGGCCACCCTCCGGCGGGGCGAGTCGCTCGCCGTGGGCCGGTACGTGCTGCGCTTCGCCGGCCTCTCGGCGGCCGAGCGGCCGACCCACCTCCTCGTCCAGGCCGACCTCGAGGTGACGGAGGCGGGGCGGGCGGCCGGCACGATCCGCCCCGGCCAGCGCCTGTACGGGAGCTCCAACTCCCCGTTCGCCTCGGTGGCGCTGCGGTACGGCCTCTGGCACGACCTCTACGTCATCCTCGGCAGCTTCGA
>Ga0070741_10020047_pt1 | contig 10606 bp, 11 predicted proteins | sample Coa_R1_4_FD_66440 | JGI IMG/M metagenome (GOLD analysis project Ga0070741, IMG submission 66440) | Surface soil microbial communities from Centralia Pennsylvania, which are recovering from an underground coalmine fire - Coalmine... | ecosystem: Environmental > Terrestrial > Soil > Unclassified ... | reverse complement strand
GCTGGTTCTGGAGCCCCGACAAAATCTGGAGGTTGCTCTCCAATTGTCCCGGCAATTCTCCGAGATATTGACCCTTATACTCCCGCAACCTTTTTTCCTGCTCGGAAAGACTCTCCCGCGCCTGGTCAAGCTGGCTCTCGAGAAACTTGGTCGTGTTCTCGGACAACTGCTGCCGCACTTCCAGGTTTTCGCTGATGAAAAGATTCGTTAGTTCGCTGGTCACCGCTTGCGCGCTGTAGGGATCTTTCGCCAGAAAGTAGACGTTGAACGAGGTCAGATCCTCTTTTCCCGGCGAACGTACCAGCTCAATCGAAATATCCTTCCGCATGCGCTCGACCAGCTCATCGGGTGTCAGTCTCGTGCGGTCCTTCGCATACAAATTCAGTTTTTCGATGATGTGGAGAAGCCGGGTCCGGCTGAGAATTTGCTGCGTGATGCTGTCCAGCCTGCTTTGCAGATCGCTGGATACGTTCGACACCACGTACTGCTGCGGAACCGATGGCTGCTGCACCAGGATCAACGTTCCTGAGCGATAGATCGATGGCATCAGCCACCCGGTTGCAAACGCCACCAGCCATACTCCGAAGAATGGAATCAGGAAATACCAGCAGCGACGCCGCGCCAGCCGCCAATACTCTTTCAGGTCCAGTTTTTCCGAGGGTTTATCGTCGAGTTCTTCTGACATGTCTATCTTCCGAGGGGGCGGGAAAAATCGTAGGACAGCGAAACCCATGCGCGATTGTTATTCACCAGGTTGCTTGCAGAAACGCTGTCTTGCGTCTGATGTGCGCGGGCATAGCCTGCGGTGAATCCGAAACTGGTGCCAAACCGGCGGCTTAGGCTGATGCTGCCGATCGTGCCATTTACCGAAGAATACGGAGCCGCGCTATCGACCAGCGCTCGATTGCGTCCGTAGGTGACTCCGATCTGCGCAGAGTACACCTGGGTAAGTTGCCGCCGTATCGCGGCGTCAACGCTGGTCAACTCCACCGCTCCCAGCAGCCCTCCGCCATCGTTGATCGTTCGCGCTGCGTTCGCCAGGAAGCTGGTTCTCTCTCCATTCCAATTCAAGCTGCTGCCCGCGGCGGTTGACCATGCATTGCGTGACTCCGGAATCCATGCCAGCGTGATCGACTGGGGCGTGACCGTTTGCTGAATGAATTGCGAGCTGCTGTCCCGGTATTGCGGGCCGGCAAAGAACGAAACCGCCAGGTTGGAATGTGGACGCCAGGTGAAGGTCGCCAGAACGCTCTGCACGAGGCTGTCGTTCGCCAGCGACGAGAACGTGAATCGCTGAAACCTGTACGTCACTCCGAGCGAGTCTCTGCCGAAAACCCGGTGATTGTAAAAAACTTCCGCTTCCTGCGAATCGGTATCCACCAGGCTCGCGCCGCCTTGCTCGTCATGGAAGCGCGATAGATAGGAGGTCCCGCTTGCCCCAATTTCGCTGTTGTTGCTGAATTGGTAGGCGACCAGCCCTGTTGCCAGGTTCGCAGTCTGTTTCGCTAACGGCGTCACTACTGATTGATTGGGCCGCTGCAACACTGTTCCGGCAGGCATGTCCGTTCCCTGGTTCAGCTGATCGAAGAACCCGGTGGTCATCGCGAAATTGTCACGCAAGGTGAACGTCACATGCGGAGAGATCCGGTACACGCTTTCAACATCTAACTTGTGGGTTCCCTGGTTCAGCGAGCTATAACGTTCGCTGGCGACGAAGCCCGCGGCGTAATTGATTTTCCATCCCACCCGCCCGCGGCTTTGCCGTAGCGCGATATGCGGCATCACCGAATAGTTGAAATTGGAGACATGATTCGTTTCCGTACTCAGCGCATTGTCGTCGAAAGTGGTACCCACATTAATGCCGCCGTCCAGGTAATTCGTTCGCGCCAGCTCCGGACTGAACGCCAGCGACTCAGGCTGCAACAGGCCGCCAATCGAATGCTCCAGCGCTGCATTCGTTTCCAGGCTGCTGTGCCGCTCATCTTGGGCGTGGGCCATGACGGCAAACGCTCCCACCACTAACATCACCCGAATGAAGCTGCCCATTTTTATGCGCATACCCACCTCACGGGATCACGACGGTGTCACGCGGTTCAATCCGAATGTTCTGCGCCGGGTTCTTGCCCTTGATCACGTCCTTGTAGTTAAAGGCGAGGCGAACCTGCGTGCCGTCGGATTTCTCACGCAACACATAAATGGATTTCTGCTTGGCGAAGTCGCGAAACCCTCCCGACAGCGCGATCGCATCCAGCACCGTTGTCGAATTCGTCAGCAAGTACGAGCCCGGTTTCACCACTTGGCCCAGCACGTTGAAGCGCTGGCTCTTGATCTCCTGCACGATCACCGTCACATCCGGCTGCGAGATGAAGTTCTCCAGCTTCTTCGCGATCTCTCCCTCGAGTTGCCGGGGCGTGTTTCCGCTTGCCTGCACTTCTCCGATCAGCGGCAGCGAGATCTTGCCGTCCGAGCGCACCGGGACCGCCCGCGAAATTTCCGGCTCTTTCCACACATTCACGGCCAAGACATCGTCCGCCCCAATGATGAATCCATCATCATGCGGTTTCCCCGCCGAAGCCTGCGAGATCGCACCAGCCTCGCCCGCTTTCGCCATCTCCACCGGTGCACCGTGCCCGGCAGCCATCTCTTTTGCACTTTGCGCACAAAGCAGCGTCGCGCTTGCGAATACCACGACCGTCAGGGCGGCGCGCAGCGAACCTTTCACATTTTTTCTTTTCATAGCAGCCTTCCTCCCATGCGGGCCCAGCTTCCCTAATTTCCTTGCCCGCTTATCTTTTGGCAGTTTCCGTTCAGGAATGGCGCCAGGTGCTCTGGAGGGCTCATCTGGTAGTGCTCGATCTTGTACAGCAACGTCCGGTAACTCACCTGCAACAGGCGGGCCGCCGCCTTTCGATTCCATCGTGTCTGCCCCAGGGCATCGGCAATCGCATTCCGTTCCGCTTCCCCTCGCACCGTTCGGATAAGCGACTTCAGGCCGCCGCTCTTTTCCTGGCTATGGAATGCCGTCGGTTCCATCAACTCCCACGACTGACTTTCCCCGCCGCCTTCGCGTTTCCGATCCAGTTCGCGCAGCGCCCAGTCATCTTCTCCAACCAGCAGGTATCGCTTGACGAAGTTCTCCAGCTCTCTCAAATTCCCCGGCCAAGAGTAAGCCAGAGACGCCTCCACTGCAGCCGGCGAAAACTCTCGCCCCGGCAAACCATACTGACTCGTAACCTGATGCATCAGGTGTTCCAGCAGCAAAGGAATGTCATCCTTGCGCTGCCGCAGGGAAGGCACATGCACCATGAACGCACTCAGTTGGTAGTAGAAGTCGTCGCGCAACCTCTTCGCGGCCAGCACTTCGTTAATGTCCGCGCTGGTCGTCGCGAGTATCCGCAGATCCACCTCGATCGGGCTGTCGCCATCCACGCGAAACAACTTCCGTTCATGCATCATCCGCAACAGCTTGGCTTGCAGATTCAGCGGGATCTCGGTGATCTCATCCAGCAGGATGGTGCCTCCGTTGCAGGCTTCGAATTGTCCGACCTTTCCCCGCCCTCCGGATGCTCCCGCTTCCAGACCAAATAATTCCGCTTCCAGCAACTCTCCCTCGAAGGCGGCGCACGTTACCTTCACAAACTTCGCACCCGCTCGATCCGAGAGCTTGTGCACCAGCCGCGCAATCAGGTCTTTGCCAGTCCCACTCTCGCCCGTGATCAATACCGGGACGTTTACCTGCGCCAGCAACTCGGCTTGCGCTCGCAACTTCCGCATCAGCGGGCTGCAGGTGACCACGAACAGTTCGTCGTTAATCCGTTCCACATCTTGGCCCAGGGTGACGGTCTGCCGGATGCTCAATGGCTGCGCTTGTTGGGTGAGATACCGCTTCAATGCGTTTTCCAACTGGGCTTTCTGTAGCGGTTTCACGAAATAATCCTGGGCTCCGAGGCGGGTCGCTTCCACTTTCTGCCGCCCGTCTTCCGGGTACGCAAACATCAAAACGGGGACCTCCGGACGAAGCCGGCGTAACCAACGCAGTGTATGCAGGCTGTCTACGTCCCCTCGCGGCAGGTCGAGAACCACTACATCAGGACCGGCTGCACACTGCACTCGCTCCAGAGCGTCCCATCCGCTCTTCACGGTTTCTACACTCCAGTCGTTCGCTTCGCCCAAAAATTCGAGCGGGCGCAACAACGACGGGTCCCTACTCACGACCAGTAAACGAGCGGATGTGGTTTGATTTACAAGCACGGGATGGGCTCCTACGCGCGGGGAGGAATAACTCACCAATTACGCGGGTTCAACCTGATAGCCTTCGACACGGATCGCCAGTGATCGCTGGATCGCATCAATCGAGATCACCAGGGTGTCTTGTCCGTTGCGCGCCTGCAAAATGCCTTCCACCCCGTCCATGGCCCCGCCGCGCACGCGCACCCGCTGGCCCACTTTCAGAAATGGATGGGAAGTGAATCCGAGTTCCTGCATCGTGACGGCGCGCACCGCTTCAATCTGTTCATCTGGAATCGCCAGGCCCTCGCCTCGCGTCCCCACCATCCCGAACACCCCATCGAGATTGCACACACGGTGGTGCTGCTCCGCGGTCAACACTGTTTTCAAAAATACGTAGCAGCTGAAGAGCGGAATTTCCACGCGCTTTTTGCGATCTTTCCATTTGTGCACTTCGGTGATCGAGGGCAGGAAGGTCTCGATTCCGCGTTCCTGAAGCCGGTTTGCCACCGCTCGTTCGTTTCGGGCACGGGTCATGATCGCGTACCATCGGCCATCCGAAACGCTGGATGCGTAAGCGGGACTCACTGAGGCCAGTGCCTGGTTGCATGCGGTCATAGCTTCGCCCTCTCGGTTACAGTGCCGATCTCGTCAAAAGTTTTCTAAAGGGGGACTATTGGTGTTCAGAACACCGGGGAAGGAGGCTCCGCGAGGAGTGGCGTTCAACGATGTTTGCAGCCTAGGCGCAAGTGCAGTTGTCTGCAAGAGGCATCTCCGCTCTGCGAAGCATGTCCCATCCTCAGCAGGGCTGCTTTCACCTGTCCAGGTGGAACCATCACTCCAGCAGACACTAGAGGAGGGTTTCTCCTGTCATGGAGACTGTCAGATTTGATGACACCCCCGTCGTGACTGCGACTTCGCTTCCCCTGAAGCCAAACTCCGTACCTTCGGCTGTGTATTCAGCATTTTGTGAACTGCAGGCACGAATTTTCGTAACCTTCATGATGGCCGTGAGTCACCACGCGGCCAACAAATTCTCTTTCACACTCCGTCCAAAATGTTGCAAGTTACGTCCTATCGGCACATTGCAATCGGTTGCGAATAGTGCTTGCGAATCCTGAATGTCAGATGTAACCTATGTCTAAAGTAAGACAGAGGTGGCTGTAGAAGTAGGCAAAGATCTGGCCGCTATTCTTATAGTTGTTCCTCCCCTCGTTTGGACTACCTCTCCGTCCGATGAGAATTCTGGCCTTTCAGTAGCGATGCCACGGCCCCCAAGTTCCCCCAACTTCACCAGAACACATCTCGCACCGTGCGGGAGAGGAAGCGATGAATTCTAGTCCGAAGTTGGCAGGTAAGTTGATCCGTGTCTTCGTTGCAGACAGTAGCCGCATTCATACACAACTGCTCGCGGCCGCACTCAGAAGTGAGGAGATGTTCGACGTTACCGAGTGCGCCGCCACTTCTCATGGCATCGTTGCCGAAGCCACGAAACATAATCCCGACCTCGTAATTGTCAGTTCCACCCTGTCCGGCGAACATGTTCGGGGATTTGATCTGGTGCGCGAAATGCGCGCCGCCAATCCCACGCTGCGGGTGGTGATGCTGTTGGATTCCGCAAACCGCGAGATCGTTCTCGAGGCCTTCCGCTCCGGCGCCAAAGGCATTTTCAATCGCAGTGAGTCTCTGGAAACCCTTCGCAAGTGCATCACCTGTGTGCACCGGGGCGAGATTTGGGCCAGCGCTGAGCAGATGTCCTACGCTGTAGAAGCGCTCGCTTCGGCCCCCGTCGTCCGGGCTACCGATTCCAAAGGTCTCAGCCTGCTTAGTAAACGTGAACTCCAGGTGGTCCAGTGCCTGGCAGAGGGATTAACCAATCGCGAAATCGCGCAGCGTATCGGCCTCAGCCAGCACACCGTCAAGAATTACCTGTTTAAAGTGTTCGACAAGCTGGGCGTCACTAGCCGCGTCGAGCTTCTCTACATGACCATGAGCCAGGCCGGATCGCCTCAGCCCAACCGCACCAATTCCTCCGTTGAGAAACACGGAGTTAACGGTGCGGCAATGTACCAGAAAGCGGCAGAAGAAGGATTCCCCTCCGCGCAATTCATGTTGGCGCAGATGTTTCACGAAGGACGTGGCGTTCCCAAGGATCCCGCTACCGCCTACATGTGGTACCTGGTCTGCGAAAAGAGCACGGACGAATTGAAAGACGAGATCTCGGATCAGAAACGAACTCTCGCCAGGTCGCTGAAGGCCGATCAGATCGCGGAGGCACAGAACCGGGCCAAGCAGTATATTAAGCGCTTCGCGCAAGCAGCCTCTGTTCCGGGATTACATACTGGCTTGACCCAGTTCGTGGCCTGCATGGTTTGCATCCTGACCGTGGCACTCCGTCCTCTGCTGTGAGCCACTGGCATCTCCCCCAAGCTTTCCCCCACAACACGGGTACTTTCCCATTTCGGGAAGTGCTTAGGATGAAAATTGCTATGCCAAAAGAGGAATGTACAGCGGGGTAGGCGAACAAAGCCGTGCCACGTGCGTGGTGGTGCGATAAACTGATTTGTCCGACGAACGTCTCCCCTTGTTTCACCCTCCCCATCAAAAATTACGAGCCTCACTCTGTTCAACCTGGTTATTAGCGAGGGCTACGAATGGTTCCTCTTCGCGGTACATCGCACGATGCGATACGCGTTCTGGTGGCCGACAACTCCCGCATGCACACCCAATTGCTGGATGCCGCCATCTCTCGGGATCCCGGCCTTAGTGTCGTGGTGTCGGTTTCGAATTCCTCGGACCTGCTGGCCGCTGCTGAAGTTTGTGAGTTCGACGTAGCACTCATCAGCTCCAGTCTTGACGAGGAACCGTCTCAGGGACTTCAGGCAATTCGTGACCTGCATGCCCTATGTCCCAAATCTCGGATTGTCGTGTTACTCGATTCGGCTCGGCGGGAAGATACGATCGACGCATTCCGCGCGGGCGCCCGCGGCACTTTCACCCGCCACGAGTCCGTCGAACTGCTCTGCAAATGCATTCGCGTGGTTCACGCTGGAGAGATCTGGGCCAATCATCATCAGATGTCCTACATCGTTGAACTGCTGGCCTCCACCCCGTCCGTCCAGGCCGTAGACGCAAAGGGATTCAACCTGCTTTCTCGCCGCGAACTCGACGTTGTACGAGAAGTTGCCGCCGGCTTGACGAACCGGGAGATCGCAAGCCGCCTGGGTCTGAGCCAGCATACCGTGAAGAATTATCTTTTCCGCATTTTCGATAAGCTGGGAGTTTCCAGCCGAGTCGAACTCCTCTACATGACTTTGTCGCAGGACTCTCCGCTCTCCGCCCAAGGCAGAAAGCAACCCGGGAATGATGATAGTCCCGCGGCTGAAAACACCGCTATCGATCCGGACTTTCGAGCATCGTATTCAGACCTTGCCCGCTTCGACCTCGAAAAACTTCGTCGAACTTAGCCCGGCCTCTTACTTCGGTTGCAGTAGTCCGGCACAAATAAAAAAGCCGGGCGAAGGCCCGGCTGTAATTCTTACCTGAGATTCCCTGGCGTACTCCCCATTCAACCACGAACCTATTGCAGGCTGCCCGCCCCTTTTCGTCGCACACCGATCGCCGCCAGCATTGCCACCGCACACAGAGCATAGGAGAGCGTTCCGCCCTCCGGCACCGTAGTGGCGTACTGGAAACCTGAGATTTTCAGGTTGTTCCCAATCCCGCCATTGATCCAGTACTGACTCAGATTCAGAGGATTCAACAGGATCGTATATAGAATCGAGCTCCCATTTACCGTGCCGCCGTAGAGCGACAGAATCCCCGTTTGTGGTGTCGTACTGCCCAGAGTGACGTTGCCGTAAATCGAACTCACGAACGAAATCGATGCCGATACGAATTGTGACGTCGCCGAGTTGTAGCTGAATGTTCCCGTTGCTGTTCCAGAGCCCCCCGACAACGAAGTGGTGTAGTTGTAGGTAGTGATGGAACTTGCATGAACAGGAACGCACAGAGCCAACAGGGAAACTCCCAGCAGAGCTAGAAGTATCCTTCGTGCACTCATTCGCGCTCCTTCCGAAGAATCCTATTTGGCAGGGGATGCCACTGCATTCTTCTCTACACGCCGAGTCTAGATCAACTTAAACGACTGTCAAGATTGATAGTTTTTGCGATGCGGTCGCAAACGCTTGCAACGTGGTGAATGCACCGGCTGTTCACTTCAGCGCTGGAGTCTTTGGTCTTCCTTCGGCACTAGTTAAACGGTGCCTGCGATTTAAGTCCGGGTTTTTTGATGTTTGAAACGTTCAGAAAGGAAACGTCTACTCGCCAGTGAGGGTCTTCCACTGCGCCGCGGTCAACGGGACCACGCTCAGTCGTCCTTGCCGTACAAGCGGCGAATCGGCAAATACCTTGTTCGCCTTGATCTCCGCCAGCGACAGCGGCTTGGCAATCGCCTTTCCTGCCTTGATCTTCACCTGGGGGCTCTTTGCGTCCGCAGTGTCCACCGATACCACGCTCGCCGTCCCCACCGCACTCTTCTCATCCCCGGTGTGATAGATGACCAGTCGATCGTTCGGCTTCATCGCCCGCATGTTCTTCAGCGCCACAGGATTCGTGACTCCGTCCCAGATGGTCGCCTTCTCGCGCTGCAAGTCCGCGAACGAATAAGTAGAAGGTTCAGTTTTAAGCAAATAATCCATGCGTGCCCTGACTCCTGACCACTGACTCCTGACCACTGACTCCTGACTACCGACTACTGACTACGATGAACCTGCGCTTCACTTCTACATTCTCACTTCGAACTTCTGAATTACTTCTTCGGCTCTTCTTTCTTTTCTTCCGGATGCTCGTCGTAGATCGAGTACTGTCCTTGCGGCCGTTTCAGTTTGACCGTGATTTCCATCTCCGGCTTGTCGATCTCAAAGTCTTCGCCGTACGTCTGAAATCCCTGCGCCAGCACTTGCACCCGGAGCTTTCCGTACGGCACCCCGTCAAAGCTCGCCTTGCCATCAGCGTCGGTCTTCAATTCCAGTCCGCCGCGCGACTGTTTCCCATTCGTCTGCACCGGATGCATCACCACCCCGGCATTCCGCACCGGCTTGCCGTTGTAATCCCTCACCACCAGAAACCGCAGGGAAGCCTGTTTGTCCTCCCCAGCTGAAACCCCGACCAGCGTCAATAGGAATAAGATCGATAGCGCGACCCGTTTCATAGCGGACATTCTAAGCAGTGTCCGCCATCTTGTCACTTGTCGGCCCAATTCCCAACCGGCATGCAATCAGCCCAATATCAAGCCTCCTCTAATCAGTCGCTTACGGGCCGCGTCCAGTGACTTGACAAACCTCCACTCACCCCTTAAAATTAGCACTCGTTAAAGCTGAGTGCTAACACTACCACTTGGCGCGTTGCACGACCGGCTATTTAACCCATTTCATCGATTCGAAGCGAAAGGAGTTTTGCAGCAATGGCTACGAAATTCACCCCACTGCACGACCGCATTCTGGTACGCCGCGTTGAAGAAGCAAGCACCACCCGGGGCGGCATCATCATCCCCGACAGCGCAAAAGATAAACCACAGGAAGGCGAAATCGTCTCCGTCGGAAAAGGCAAGATCAACGAAGATGGCAAGGTATTCCCTCTCGACGTGAAGGAAGGCGATCGCGTCCTGTTCGGCAAGTACGCCGGCACCGAGATCAAGATTGACGGCGAAGATTTCATCATCATGAAGGAAGAAGAGATCCTCGGCATCCTGAGCGGCGTCGCAAAGAAAGAGACTGTCGGAAGCCGCAAATAGTTTTCGGTTTCCCACATCTCGAAAATCGCGAGATGTGGGCCACCCAATCAATTCATTTCTACGAATTAGGAGATAAAAGCAATGGCGAAACAAATCGTACATGGCGAGGAGTCGCGTCAGGCGATCCTGCGCGGCGTGAATCTTCTGGCTGATGCCGTGAAGGTGACTCTCGGCCCCAAGGGCCGCAACGTGGTCATTGAAAAGAAATTCGGTTCCCCGACCATCACCAAGGACGGCGTGACCGTGGCCAAAGAGATCGAACTGCGCGACGCGCAGGAAAACATGGGCGCACAGATGGTGCGTGAAGTGGCTTCCAAGACCAGCGACATCGCTGGCGACGGCACCACCACTGCCACCGTTCTGGCCCAGGCGATCTACCGCGAAGGCGTGAAGACCGTAGCCGCCGGCGCAAATCCGATGGCTCTGAAGCGCGGCATCGAAAAGGCCGTCACCGCCATCTGCGGCAGCCTCGACAAAGAAGGCAACCGCATCAAGGGCGAGCTCGACAAGTATTCCAAGCCCGTCTCCGGCGACATGATTGCCCAGGTCGGCACCATCTCGGCCAACAACGACGAGACCATCGGC
>Ga0070741_10020046_pt1 | contig 10607 bp, 14 predicted proteins | sample Coa_R1_4_FD_66440 | JGI IMG/M metagenome (GOLD analysis project Ga0070741, IMG submission 66440) | Surface soil microbial communities from Centralia Pennsylvania, which are recovering from an underground coalmine fire - Coalmine... | ecosystem: Environmental > Terrestrial > Soil > Unclassified ... | reverse complement strand
CTTGGCGTTAGCGTGCAGATACATCCGCGCCCTCCTTTGAGCGTGAGTCCGGGAAGACCCACAGCCTCAAAGGAGGGCCGGATAGAACCTCAGCCGTTCACAACCTCTGTAGGCGGGACAACTAGCCGCTGGCCTCCCTGCGTATCAACGACACGATCTCGCGTTGTCGCCGATGTTCCGCAGGGTTGCTCGCCGCCGGCGACCTCTCCGCGCGCGCACCGACCACGGAGCGCGCGTTAGCCGAAGCTGGCCTCGCCGACGGCGGCCGAGCCGCGGAAGATCAGCTGCGGCGGTCCGAGTGGCGCGATGACTGTACTGATCTTGGCATGGCCGAGGTTTGCGCCGGTCTCGAGGTTGAAGGTGAGTTCGTCGTTCGGGCCGAAGTACGCGACTCGTCCGCTGTGGGGATTCAGCGCGACGGTCGCGGCTCCGGCTCCGGTGTAGATGACATGACCGTAGCCGGGAGCGAGTGCGATGTATTGGAAGCGTCGGTGGCCGTAGAGGTGGGCGAGCAAGTCACCGCTTTCGTCGTACAGCGAGAGACCGTGTCCTGATTCGAAGGTCATCGGGTTGCTGTGGCGTGGTGGGGTGGTGATGCCGTAGGTGAGCAGCCGATTCCCGAGTCTTTCGAATAGGTTCGCGGCCGGGTCGAGAATCGTCGCTGTCCAGGTGGACGGGTCGATCAGGTAGACGCCGGCGATGTTGCGTGTCTGCTCGAGGTCGGAAAGGTTGCCGACGACGACCGTAGCGCCGGCGCGTTCGAGATCGCGGAGGGCGGTGAGCCGTTCGCCGTTGCGAGCATGGACCACCAGTTCGTGCCCGTCGTCAAGCAGCGTCTGCGCGGCGAGCCTGCCGAGGCCGTCCGCGGAGCCGGTGATGAAGATGCGTGCCACTCCTCAGCGGTCGATCATGCGCTGCGTCGCTTCGGGATACCGGTTCCCTTCGGCGTGCAGTTGCGCAGCCTCGATCTCGTGAAGCTCGTCCGGGGTCAGTTCGAGGTCGGCGGCGGCGATGTTCTCCTCGAGCCGGTGCAGTTTCGTGGTGCCGGGGATCGGCACGATCCACGGCTTCTGCGCGAGCAGCCAGGCGAGGGCGACCTGAGCTGGCGTCGCGTCCTTGCGTTCGGCGATCTCACGTAGCAGCTCGACGAAGGCGAGGTTGGCCTTGCGCGCCGTCGGGTCGGTGAAGCGCGGCAGCGTGTTGCGGAAGTCGTCGCTTTCGAACTCGGTCTTCTCGTCGATCGTGCCGGTGAGGAAGCCTCTGCCGAGCGGGCTGAAGGGGACGAAGCCGATGCCGAGCTCCTCGAGCACTGGCAGGATCTGGTCTTCGGGCTCGCGCCACCAGAGCGAGTACTCCGACTGCAGGGCCGTTACCGGCTGCACGGCATGCGCGCGGCGGATGGTTTGGACGCCGGCTTCCGAGAGGCCGAAGTGGTGCACCTTGCCCTGCGCGATTAGCTCGTTGACGGCGCCGGCTACCTCTTCGATCGGCACGTCGGGGTCGACGCGATGCTGGTAGAGCAGATCGATCCGGTCGGTGCGCAGTCGCCGCAGCGAGTCGTCGACGCTTGAGCGGATCGTTTCGGGCCGGCTGTCGAGGCCGGACTCGCGGCCCGCGCCCGAGATGTCGAAGCCGAACTTGGTCGCGATCACGACCCGCTCACGTAAGGGTTCGAGCGCCTCGCCAACGAGCTCTTCGTTTGTGAACGGCCCGTAGACCTGTGCGGTGTCGAAGAAGGTGACGCCGCTCGAGACCGCAGCGCGGAGGAGCGCGATCCCGTCCTCTTTCTCTGGAAACGGTGGGAACGAGTGCGTCAGGCCCATGCAGCCGAGCCCGATCGCGGAGACTTCGAGGCTTCCCCCGAGCGTGCGTGTGTCCATTACGTGCTCCTTCGGGTGCGGAGGGTGTGTTGGGCGGCGGGACGCGGCACTCCCGCCCACTCGGGTGTTTGTGCGGCGGCATTCATGGCGGCCTTGTCCGTGAAGTACGTTTCGGCGACGCGGTAGAACGCCGGAGGTAAACCGCCGATGCCATCGCTCGTGCGGGTGGCTTCGAACTTCACCACGCCGGGGACGCGGGCGCCATGAGGCCGTGGACCTGCTCGTAGTACTCCTCGAATGCTGCAGCGTCGTCAGGCCGTGGTGCTGACCAGTAGGAGACGGACTTGTACATGCGGTGTGCCTCTTTCTGCTTCTCGTTCGATGGGTCAGTCGATGATGACCACGGGCTTGATGACGCTCTGGTCTCGACTGCTCATCAGGGCCAGACCTTCGGCGACGCTGTCCCAACCGTGGAGAACGTGTGTGACGAGCGGGGAGGGGTCCAGCCTTCCGTATTCGATGAGTGAGAGAAGGCGCTCGTAGTAGTCGCGGCCGGCACCGGCCAGCGACCCGGTGAACCACTTCTCACTGATGCCTCCGTTCCAGACGGCGAGCGGAATGGTGACGGCCTCGTCGTCGAAATAGCCGGACACGCAGGCGACATGGCCGCCGAACTTGACGAGTTGCAGTGCCATCGAGATCTGATCGCTGGCCGAGCCGCCACTGGCGACGAGGACGCGGTCCACCGGCTGGCCGCCAGTCAGCGCCATGATCTGTTCGGCCACGTCGCCCTGCTTGTAGTCGACGACATCGGTGGCGCCGTACCGCTTCGCAAGCTTCTACCGTGTTGGGGCGTGAGCCGACAGCGATGATGCGACCGGCTCCACGCAGCGCAGCAGCGGCTACGCCCATGAGGCCGACGGGGCCGATCCCGAGAACGACGACGACGTCGCCGACCTTGATCTCCATGTTCTCGACCCCGGTGAAGCCGGTCGCAACCATGTCGTCGACCATGACAGCCTGGATGTCGGTCACTGCGTCAGGGATGTGTGCGAGCACCATGTCTGCGTCGATGGCCTTCACCAGCTCCGAGAACGCGCCTCCGACATCAGGGTTCGAGGACATGTAGACGCTGTTGGCCTGGTAGTGCTTCGCTTCGCCGCGCTGTGCGCGCGGGTTCCGCCAGTCAGCGAGGATCGCGGGCAGGACGACACGGTCGCCGGGCTTGAAGTCCTTGACCAGCTCGCCGACCGAGTCGACGACGCCCACGGCCTCGTGACCCATGACCTTGTCCAGCATGTTGGGAAACGCCAGGGTCGCGATCGCATGAACATCCGTGGTGGTGCACGTCGCGACCGCGGTAGGTCGCACGAGCGCGTCGTACGGTCCGATCTCCGGCACAGGAACGTCCTCCCAGACGGCCTTGCCTCTCTCCTTGAGTACATAGCCCCTCACGGTGCCTCCATCGTCGTTCAAGCAGCGAATTGCTCTTCGCGAGCTAGATGCGTCAGGTCATCTCCGCTCACATCGCCTGCACGGTTGGGCGGACGAGAATCTCGTTGAGCGTCACGCGCTTGGGCCGGCTGACCGCGAAGGCGATGACGTCGGCTATGTCGCGCGCGGGAATGGCCGTGTCCAGGTATTCCTTGGCGGCTCTTCTGCTTTCGGCGTCGGTGATGTGGTCGGAGAGTTCCGTCGCGATGGCGCCGGGTTCGATGACCGTGACGCGGATGTCTGGTTGCAACTCGACGCGCAGGGCCTCCGACCAGCCGTTGAGCCCCCATTTGGTCGCCGCGTAGGCGGCGAAGCCGGCGGGCGCGACGCGACCGGCCACCGAGGAGATGTTCACCAGGTCGCCGCCGCCATTGGCGCGCAGCTGGTCGAGGAAGACCTCGGTGGTCGTCATCGCGCCGAGGAGGTTGGTCTCGACCATGCGCCGGTGCTCTTCGCGCTGGTTGGAGGTGAAGAGCGCCGTCAGCATGACGCCCGCGTTGTTGACGAGGATGTCCGCGCCGCCGAGCTCCTGCTGCACGCGCTCCGCGGCGGCGACGAGCGACTCGCGGTCCGTGACGTCGGCCTCGATGGCGATCGCGCCGTTGCCGAGCTCGTCGGCGAGGGCGTGGATGCGGTCGGCGCGGCGGGCGAGCAGCGCAACCCGGTGGCCGTCGGCGGCCAGCACGCGGGCGGTCGCCTCGCCGATGCCGGATGAGGCGCCGGTGATGACGGCAACGCGGCCGGTGTTCTGATCGTCGCTCATGCAGCGCTCACCGCCTCGTCGAGTGCCAGCGAGGTCGAGAGGTCGCGGTAGGCGTCGATCTGCTGCTGGCGTTCGGCGAGCTTCGCCTCCGCCTGTTCGATCGCGTCGGCGCCGGCGATGAACCGGAACGGCGGCTGCTCCTGGTCGACGATGGTCAGCAGCGCCTGGGCGAGCTTGGCCGGGTCGCCGGGCTGCTTGCCGTTGGTGCTCTCATAGAGCTCGCGCATGGCGGCGTTGCGCTCGGCGTAGTCCTCGATCGCCGCCGGGGCGTAGTTCGTCGACTCCTTGGTGAGCAGCTCGGTGCGGAAGAAGCCAGGGTTGACGACCGTCGTGTGGATGCCGAACGGCTCCACCTCGGGGGCCAGCGACTCCATCCAGCCGTCGACGCCGAACTTCGACGCGGCGTAGGCGGTGTTGTACTCAAAGCCGACAAGGCCCGCTAGCGACGAGATCGTCACGACGTGTCCCGAGCGCTGCTTGCGCATGACCGGCAGGACCGCCCGGGTGACGTTCATCGGGCCGATGAGGCTGACCGCAAGCTGGCGCTCGATCTGCTCCGGTGTCAGCTCCTCGAAGAAGCCCGCCTCGAAGCTCGCGGCGTTATTGACGAGCACGTCGATGCGGCCGAAGCGCTCGGCCGCGGCCTGCACGGCAGCCTCGGCGTCCTGCCTGCTGGTGACGTCGAGCGTGACGACGAGCAGATCGTCCGCAGCGCCGATGGCGTCGGTGACGGCGCCGGGGTTGCGGCCGGTGGCGACGACGGCGTTGCCGGCCGCCAGCGCCGCCTTCGCGAACTCGACGCCCATGCCGCGGCCGGCGCCGGTGACGAACCAAACCTGCTTGTCAGTCATCTCGTCTGTCCCTCCTGTGTGGTGTCGGCACGGTCAACGGCGTGAATGCTGCTTGCCGTCTCAGGCAGCCTGTTCAAGGGGCTCGGTCTCGATCGTGTCCGCCTGCGGCGCCTCGATCTCGGCGCGGGCATGGAACGCGTTCCGCCGCCTACTCAGCAGGCCGGCGAACGCAAGCAGTACGAACAAGGCTGCCGTTACCGCTGTTACGCCAACGGCGGTCTGGAAGCCGTGCAATGTCTGGGCGGCCGAAGCGTGGGCGGGAGTGTGCGCGAGTAGCGTCGCCGTCGTAATTGCGAGGACGATAGCGCCGCCGATCTGGAACGAGCTGCCGACGAGTCCAGACGCAAGGCCCTGTTCGTCGTCGCGGACGCGACTCAGCGCCTGCATGTTGAGCGCCGGGTAGGCGAGTCCGAAACCGACGCCGGCGAGCAGACGCGATGCGACGATCACCTCGGAGTTCGAGCTGACACCGATTTCGAGAAAGACGGCGCTGGCTGCCAGCGTCGCGACCGCGCCGGCGAGGATGATCGGCGTGGCGCCGATCCGCGTGATCAATGCTCCCGCCCAAGGCCCGACCGCGGCGGTCGTAAGCCCGGAGAACATGAAGTACAGCCCGGTCCTCAGCGGCCCCCAGCCGAGCAGGTCCTGGAGGTACAGGGTGGTGATGAAATTCAGCCCGGTTGCGCAGCCGAACAGGAGCATCGCGCCCGCGTTCGCGCGCACAAGGACCGCGGAGCGGAGGATCCCGAGCCGGACGAGCGGCTGTTCAACCGACCGCTCGGCCACGACGAACACGGTCAGCAGCAGGGCCGTGAGCGCGAACGAGCCGATCGTTTGCAAGGACGCCCAGCCTGCGCTTGGCGCCTCGACGATCGCGTGAACGAAAACGAGCGACCCGCCGGTAACGCTCAGAGCTCCGCCGACGTCAAGCCGTCGATGGCGGCCGTCGGTCGCCTCGAGGTCAGGACGTACCACGCGCGCAGTTGCGACCAGCAGCAGCAGCGCGACGGGAACGACGACGGCAAATGTGTAGCGCCAGCTCAGCTGCGTCAGCAGGCCGCCGGCGACGAGGCCGAAGATGAACCCGCTCGCGGCGGCCGCCGCGTAGATGCCGAGCGCACGGTTGCGCCGATGGCCTTCGCGGAACGAGGTGGTGAGGATCGAGAGCGCTGCCGGGGCCGTGAATGCCGCGCTAACGCCCTTGGCGAAGCGGGCGGCGATCAGCAGCGTCCCGTCGCTGGCGAGTGAGCCGAGGATCGAGGCGACGATCAGCGCAACCAGGCCCCAGACGAGCACGCGCCTGCGTCCGAGGACGTCGGCGCTGCGGCCTCCGAACAGCAGGAAGCCGCCGTAGCCGAGCACGTACGCCGAGACGATCCACTGCAGCTGCCCCTCGGCCAGGTGTAGCGACGAGCCGATCGAGGGCAGAGCAACCTGGACGAGCGACAGGTCGAGCGCGTCGAGGAAGACGACCCCGCCGAGCACGGCGAGCAGAATCGCCTCCGCCCGCGTCCACCGCTTGGACCCAGTCTGCCTGTGTGCTGTGGTTGGCATGACGCGGACACGGTGCCGCGTCCGGGTCCGCTGCGCTAGAGAGGGTTCTTCCTGGGAACAAGCTTCCTAGGAGCGATCTCTCCCACCCTGGGTTCACCTGCCTGGGCGACAATGAGCAGCGGCCATGAGCGTCCGCGATCAGGAGCAGAACGAGCTCGGCGCCTTCTTGCGCGCCCGCCGCTCCGAGCTCAGTCCGAGCGACGTCGACTTGCCCGAAGGTGGCAGGCAGCGGCGCGTCGCCGGCCTGCGTCGCGAGGAGGTCGCGCAGCTCGCAGCGATCTCGACCGACTACTACACGCGGCTCGAGCAGGGACGGATTGGCTCCTCGGCGCCGGTGCTCGCCTCGCTGGCCCGCGTCCTCCGTCTCGACGACGACCAGCGCACCTACATGTACGAGCTCGCCGGCACACCCGCGAAGTCCCGCCGGCGCGCACCGCAGAAAGTGAAGCCGTACCTGCGGCGGCTCCTCGACCGCATCGACGCTCCCGCGATCGTGATGACCCCGACCCACGACATCCTCGCCTGGAACCCGCTTGCCGCGGCGCTGATGGTCGACTTCGCAGAGATCCCCGAGCGGGAACGCAATTTCATGCGCTTGCTCTTCACCGACCCGCGCCTGCGCTCGCTCTATCCCGAGTGGGAGGAACTTGCGCGCTCGGTCGTGTCCTACATACGTATGGAGGCAGCCCGCAAGCCCGACGATCCGCGCCTCGCCGAACTCGTCGGCGACCTCTCCATCCGCGACGCCCAGTTCCGCCAGTGGTGGGCCGGCACCCACGTCGCCGTCAAGCGGCGCGGCACCCGGACGTATGACCATCCGGTCGTCGGCGAGATCACCCTCGAATGGGACGCACTCACCTCCGACGCAGAACCCGACCAGCAGCTCATCGTCTTCACCCCGGAACCCGGATCACGCTCCGAAGAAGCCGTTCGCGAGCTCGCAGCGTTGGCCGCTCAGCACATCGGCGCGTCTCGCTGATGCTGACGGCGCGCAGCGCTAGGCGCAGCTGTTAAAAGTCTCTCCTTCGAGTCCTGGGTTGGCGGGACTCGATCTCTTTTCAGCCGAGGAAGGCGAACGGAGCCTCGCCGACCCTTGGCCCGAAGGTGACATGAATCGAACGTTCGGAGCCGTCGGCCATGATGAGGGTTGCGTCTTCACTCTCTCGAAGCGGCAAATAGAGGGCAGAGGGCAGGATGAGCAGACCGCCGCTCTCTGAGACGATCCGGTATGTACAGGACGCCGACAATCCGCTTTGCACTTTCAGCCTTCCGCGCTCCATCGCGGCCGTACGTTAGGGCCGAGCTTGCCCTCGCGGGCAGCTGTTGGCGGCTCGTGTTCCCGCTAGTCCCTAGTGGAGGTTGTCGGGCCGCCGGGTTAGCAGAGGATGCGATAGTCGTCTCGACCCGCGCGCGACTTGACGGCCGTTAGCCCCTGATCGCTGAGCAGCTGCCGCCCTCGTCGAGCATCGCTGCTGCATTGAACCGCAGCTGCCGAAGCGCGAGCCAGGCGGATCTAGAATCGCCGTCGCGGTGACTTGTGCAGACGAGATGCTCGCCCACGCGGCCTCCCGAAGAGAAGAGCTTGCGGCCTCGGCGCTTGGCTCGCGCCCGCGTCGGAAGGTGGCGATGTTGGCGTGTATGGACGCGCGGATGGATCTGTTCATGATGCTCGGCCTGGAGCGCGGCGACGCGCACATCATCCGCAATGCAGGTGGGCTCGTCACCGACGACGCGCTGCGGTCGTTGAGCGTGTCGCAGCGGCTGCTCGGCACCGAGGAAATAGTTGTCGTGATGCATGACGGCTGTGGCCTGCAGGGCGCCTCCGAAGATCAATTTGCAGAATCGCTCGTCCGTGACGGCGCCACCCGCCGGCGTGATCGGCTTCCTCGGCAACGAACTCGCCGCGCAGGTGCGCCTGCGCGCCGGCCACCGCCTGCAAAGCCCCGCGTTGGTTGCCGACGGCAAGCATGCGCGCATCGACGGCTTCGTCAGCCTCGGCGTGCTCGCCAGCGCCGCCGTCGTCGCACTCGGACTCAAGCTCGCCGACCCGGTGATCGGCCTCGTGATCACGCTCGTGATCCTCCACATCACCTGGGAGTCCTGGCACACCGTCAGAAACGCGGAGATCGATCTCGAGCACATCGACGACCATCATCACCACGTGCACGAGTGAACGTCCCGGGCTGATCCGGGTCACGGAACGGCGAAAGCTGCGGGTACCGCTCGCCGGCTCCTCAGCGATCTGCGAGGCGGAGGATCAGCGCAAGCGATCGTTCGGGGCCCGGCCACAATTCGCGGATCAGCGGTTCCCCACCGGCACGGACGAAATGACGGAGCACGAGCGCGACGATGATCGCGTCATCGAGCTGCCCGGCGACCGGAATGAAGTCGGGCACGAGATCGACCGGCAGCGCCAAGTACCCGGCCAAGCCGAGCAGAAGGAATCTGCGACGTCGTGGGACGCGCGGATCGCGCGCAAGGCGAATGACGAGCACGATGCAATCGGGAATGAAAGTCGCGAGCGCACGCGCGTCACCGCGACGGCCGACTGCGACGAGCCAGACGACGAAGCCGCACCAGAGGGCGACCACGACTCCGAAACTGATCACCAGCCAGCCCCACCAGCTCATCGGCTACGCCGGCGTCTCGCGGAGGGCGCGCAAGCCCTCGCGCAGTCCGTAGTAGACGGTCACGAACGCCGCTGCCGGGTCGCCCCACCACCAGCCGAACGCCGCGCTCAGGATCAGCCCGATCAGCACCGCAGTCGCCAGCAGCCCGTCGATCACCGTTACCCGCGCCTCCTTCTGCAGAACACGATTGCCGAGCGCGTGTCCGGTCGAACGTTTTACTTGCCCAACGGCCACGGGTGCAGGGGAGGACGACGAACGGCTGATGACAATGGGCAGACTGGCCAGAGCAGCAGCCACCGTCTGGAGGTCTCGGATATGCCAGCGACGTCGCCCTCCCTCTCAGTCAACAGCAGCGCACCCAGGAGCTGGTCGACCATCTCGGGCGGGTCATGAAGCTCGCACCGGACAGCCGCGAGCTGCTCCATCAGGAGATCGTCGGCACGGTCGCGAAGGTCATAGAGCCGTACCTTTGACCATGCGACGAGACCCAAGGAGTAGGCCGGGCGGCGATCCGAACGCCCGGGCGCTGACGAGGCCCGGCCCGCGCGTGACGCTATGCCGCCGCCGGTCGGCGCTCGCTTTTATATCCCGTTGCGCGTGCGTGATCAGTCGGTTTACGGGGGTAGGCGTCGACGTTCGACCCGCCGCCCTACTACACGTGACGGGGCTGTTCGCCGTCGGTTTCCACGGCGTTTGTCGGGGAACGAGTTCGTCCAAGTGAAAAGGAGGTAGCTGATGCAGCTCGACAAGCAGTTCGTGATCGACGAGATCAAGAAACAGGGGCAGTCGCAGCGCGTTCAACAGGCACTTGATGAACTGCCGGCCAAGATCGACCACGAGCAGGATGCAGCTCTGCTCGAGAAGTTCGGCATCGACCCCGGCCAGCTGGCGGAAAAGGCGGCCAAGCAAGGCTTGGCGCGGCTCTAAGCGTCTCGCGTCTCAAGAAAGGTCTACAACCGTCACCACGAAAGCAGCACTGCGGCATGGCGGACGGTTTCATCCATACGGTGTTCAAGAACGGGCAATGGGTCAACGAAGTCGCGGGCGGCGAAGAATTCGGCGGCGCCTACGCGAATAAGGAAGAGGCGGTCGCTGCCGGCCGCGGACGGGCGAAGCAGGATACGACCGAGCACGTGATCCACAACCAGGGCGGCACGATCAGCGAGCGCAACTCGTACGGCGGTGACCCGGCAAGCCGTCCTGGCTGAGAGTGGGTCGCGTTGCGAATGTGTTCGCGTTGCGAATGTGTAGGCGTGTCTGTCTCGCGGTTGAAGCCTCCCGATCTCAGGCCGTCGGAGTCCCAACACTAACGGGGGTAGGGTCGGCCCGGCGAGGCGGATCGACATTCCGGGATGGTCGAGATACGACGAGGACGCCCGCTGCGCGCGTCGCCGCGCCCACCACTTCGACCACCTACCTCACTGGTCGGTGCCGGCCCGCCTCCCGCGTCCGTGTGTGTCTCGCGAGGGCTTTTGCCGCTGCCGTGCGAGTTGTG
>Ga0070741_10020045_pt1 | contig 10608 bp, 9 predicted proteins | sample Coa_R1_4_FD_66440 | JGI IMG/M metagenome (GOLD analysis project Ga0070741, IMG submission 66440) | Surface soil microbial communities from Centralia Pennsylvania, which are recovering from an underground coalmine fire - Coalmine... | ecosystem: Environmental > Terrestrial > Soil > Unclassified ... | reverse complement strand
GAGAGGGGAGAGTTTTGTTCATCGTGAATTGTTCCATCGCACCACCCCCACACCGCTTTGAACTCCCAAAGGGAGAGGGGAGAGTTTTGTTCATCGTGAATTGTTCCATCACACCACCCCCACGCCGCTTTGAACTCCCAAAGGGAGAGGGGAGAGTTTTGTTCATCGTGAATTGTTCCATCGCACCACCCCCACGCCGCTTTGAACTCCCAAAGGGAGAGGGGAGATTTTTGTTCATCGTGAATTGTTCCATCGCACCACCCCCACACCGCTTTGAACTCCCAAAGGGAGAGGGGAGATTTTTGTTCATCGTGAATTGTTCCATCGCACCACCCCCACGCCGCTTTGAACTCCCAAAGGGAGAGGGGAGAGTTTCATTCGATTTTCTTACGAACGCAGCGCCTCGAGCAGTGCGCGCGCGGCGCGTCCAAACAGCAGATTATCTGCGCTGACCAAAAGCAATGTGTATCCTTCATGCTGAACGCGCTGTGCCTGTTCAACCGTCGGACAAAAGACGCTGACCGGCATTTGGCGCGCCAGCGCCACATCGCGCACACGCGTGATTGCCGCCTGCACATCGTCTTCTTCGAAATGTCCCGGTTTGCCAAAACTGCCCGACAAATCAAACGGACCAATCATAAAGCCATCCACACCGCCAACTTGCGCGATGTGTTCCACATTCCGCACCGCGTCCACATGTTCGATTTGCGCAATCACGGCGGTTTCGTCGTTCGCGTGCGCGAGATATTCGCTCAAGCGCGCGCCGTACCGCGACGCGCGTCCCGTTCCCACGCCGCGCGTGCCCTGCGGCGGATATTTCGCGGCAGCCACCGCGCGCTGCGCCTCATCCGCCGAATTGACTTGCGGCACAATGATACCCGATACGCCCAAATCGAGCACCCGACCAATCCACACGCGGTCATTCGACGGCACGCGCACGACACACGCGCAGCGTCCGTTTACGGCTTGGGCAATCTGTTCCACGTCATGCAAATCCAGCGCCCCGTGTTCCATATCGAGGAACAGCCAATCAAAACCCGCGTCCGCGCACATTTCGGCGAGCGCAGGTGCAGGGATGCTAATGATTGTGCCGACGAGCCGCTCGCGCTGGAGCAAGCGCGAGCGAAAATTTGTCGTATCCATAGAATTTCAGCGCGCTTTGGCTGATGTCACCCTCAACGTATCATTGCGCCTTTATCGTACGCACCGGTTTCAGGCTTGAGCCAAATGAGCGCGCAATCCGCAATCCGCAATCTACAATCCGCAATCCGCAATCCACAATCCGCAATCCACAATCCACAATCCGCAATCCGCAATCCACAATCCACAATCCGCAATCCGCAATCCACAACCCACAATCCACAACCCACAATCCACAATCCACAATCCACAATCCGTAATCTACAATCCGCAATCCACAATCCGCAATCCGCAATCCACAATTATCTCGTCCCCGCCATCATCAATCCGATTTTTTCAATGTCGGCTTCGGCGGTGGGCATCTCTCCGACAATTTGCCCGTCGAAAATGACGGCGATGCGGTCCGACACCGCGAGAATTTCGTCGAGGTCTTCGGAAATGAGCAAAACTGCCGCGCCCGCTTCGCGCTGCTGCAACAAAAGTTTTTGCACCGCTTCCGTCGCGCCCACATCCAGCCCGCGCGTCGGATGCACCGCGATGAGCAAATCGGGACGCGTCGAGATTTCGCGCGCGAGAATCACTTTTTGTGTATTGCCGCCGGACAACGCGCCCACGCGCGTATCCACATTCGGTGTCACAATCTCGAATGTCGTCACGAGATTCTCGCTGACCTTGCGCGCGGTGTTCCAATTAATCGCCGCGCCGCGCGCAATCGGCGCTTCTTTGTAGCGCCGCAAAATCAAATTGTGCATGACGCTCAAGCCGGAAGCGAGCCCTGTGCCCAAACGGTCTTCGGGAATATGTCCCACGCCCAATTCATGAATCTCGCCGGGCGACTTGTTGGTCAGGTCGTACGCGCCCAAATAGATGCGTCCGCTCACAATCGGGCGCAGTCCCGTAACCACCTGCGAAAGTTCGCGCTGTCCGTTGCCCGCGACGCCGGCGACGCCGAGAATTTCGTTAGCGCGCACCTCGAGCGAAAGTTCGCGCAGCGCGGGCAAACCGCGATCATTGAGCGCGCGCACGCGCTCCAATTTCAAGACCACTTTGCCGGGCGTCAGCGGTTTCTTGTCCAGTCGAAAAATAATGTCGCGTCCCACCATCAAGCGCGCCAAATCATTTTTCGTCATGCCTTGCGGTGAAACGCCGGCGGCGGTGACGCGTCCGTGCTGCATCACCGTCACGCGGTCGGCAATTTCCAAAATTTCGTCGAGGCGGTGGCTGATGAAAATGACGGAACGTCCTTGCGCGGTCATGCTCTTGAGCGTCGCAAACAATTCGCGCGCTTCCAGCGGGGTCAAGACGGCGGTCGGTTCGTCGAGGATCAAAATCTGCGCGCCGCGATACAACATTTTCAAAATCTCGACGCGCTGCTGCTCGCCGACCGACAATTGCCACACATGCGCGCGCGGGTCCACTTTCAAACCGAATTGTTCGGATAGGGCTTGGACGCGTTTTTCGGCTTGCGGCAAATTCAAAAAAAAGCGCGGTTCGTCGAGTCCGAGAATAATGTTCTCGGTCACGGTTTGCGAAGGCACGAGCATGAAATGTTGATAAATCATGCCGATGCCGAGACGGATGGCAGCGCGCGGGGAGTGAATGTCAACGCGTTTGCCCTCGATATAGATTTCGCCTTCGTCGGCGTGATACAAGCCCGCGAGGATATTGGTCAGCGTGGACTTGCCCGCGCCGTTTTCGCCGAGCAGCGCGTGGATTTCGCCGCGGCGCAAATCAAAATCTACATGGTCATTCGCCAGTACGCCGGGAAAGCGTTTGACGATTTGTTTCATCGCGACGACCGGCACAGCCGCGCGCGTCGTCGGGTCGTCGCGTGTGCGGACCGCTTCAGCAGAGTTGTTTTGTTCCGTCATGTTTGGGATGTGGGGCGGAGGTAGGGGCGTGGAATTCCACGCCCCTACGATAGGGTTTTGCTATTGCGATAGTTTCGGCAGTTCGGCGACAAAGTTTTGGTTCCACCAATACATGCCGTATTTGGCAGGGAAACCGGGTGCGCCGGGCGCGAATTGGTCCATATCCGCCTGCGTGAATTTTTCGCCAGCCGGAAGGACAGTGTTACCTTTGTTGTCCGTGATGGGACCGCTAAAGACGCTAAAGCGGTCGAACTTGCCCGCCAGCGCGTCGGCGAGCACTTGCTTGACTTGGGGAATGACGTCGGCGGGAACACCGGGCTGCGGCGTTTGTCCTTCCATGAAACCGTACAAGCCGAGACCGCCGTCCTTGACGTCAAAGTATTCGGAGCCGCCTTTCCACGTGCCCTCTTTCATCGCCTTGATGTCGGCGACATAAATCGGACCCCAGTTCCAATACATCGTCGTCAAGCACGAATCGAGCTTGCAGTTGCCTTCGTAATCGTACGTGATCGCGTACTTGCCGCGTTCTTTGGCGGCTTCCGCGTTCGCCGGAGTATCCGCGCCGGTCATGACGACTTGCGCGCCGGCGTCGAACAGCGAAGCCGCAGCGTCTTTTTCTTTCACCGGGTCGTGCCACGTGTTAATCCAGCGCACGTCAATCTTGCATTCGGGACACGTCTTTTGCACACCGAGCGCGAACGCGTTGCCGAGACGGAATTCTTCGGGAATCGGGAACGTGGCGATGTAACCGAGTTTGGGATTATTGTCCGCTTTGGCGCGCGCGCCGCCAATCATGCCTGCCATGTATTTGATGGTCTCCATCGCGCCGAACATGTTGCCGAAATTGTTGCCGTTGCTCTTGTAGCCCGAGACGTGCAAAAAGTTAATGTCCGGAAATTCTTCGGCGACGGTTGCCATCGGGTCCATGTAACCAAACGAAGTCGCGATGATGGCGTTAAAGCCCTTGCGCGCGAGCGAGCGAATCACTTGTTCCGATTCCGTCCCTTCGGGCACGAGTTCCACGTACGCGGTGTGCACATCGGGCATATTCTTGTCTACATATTGGCGCCCGATTTCGTGCGCTTGCGTCCAGCCCGCATCGTCATGCGGACCGATGTAGACGAACGCGACGTTGTATTTGCCCTGTTCGATTTCGGGAATCTGGAATTTGCCGCCCGTGTCGGATGGGGCTTGCGTTGGCGCGGGCGCGGTGGTCGGCTGCGCGGGCGCGGTGGTGGGTTGGGAAGGAGCAGCGGTGGGGGGCGCAGCGGTAGGTTGCGCCGCGCCGCCACACGCGGCAAGCATCAGCATCGCGACGAGCGCAAACATCGCGACAAGATAAAACTTGGTGCGAGACATTCTGTTTGTACTCGCAGGTCATCACGCTTCATCGAGCAAGACGGCAACGAGACATGCGTGATAACATGCGACCTCCTCTTCGAAATACCGAATTCGTTCTCCTTGGCTTTGGTCAGTTTGAGTCGCCAACAACGTGAGCCGTACTTTTTGACGCATCACCTCCTTTCGCACAAAAAGCATCTTGGCTCTGTGCCCAAGCGACATTGCTTCGAACGTTGAACACGTTCTAATCGGCAATCAACTCGACGAAATCAAATTTGCGTACATCTACCAGCCCTTTGTCGGTCAATTTCAGGTCGGGAATGACAGGCAAAGCCAGAAACGATAACGCCATAAACGGGGTTTCCAAATCACAACCCAATTTGCGCGTGGCGGCGTTCAAATGATCGAGTTCCGCGCGCACGCGTTCAATCGGCTGGTCACTCATCAATCCGCCAATCGGCAGCGGCACGCGTCCCAGCACTTGTCCCTTGTCCACCGCGACAAAGCCGCCTTGCATCGCGGCAACCGCGCGCGCCGCGCTCAACATGTCGTCGTCATTCGTGCCCACAACCAAAATGTTGTGCGAATCGTGTCCGACCGACGAACCGATGGCGCCGCTTTTCAGATGGAACCCGCGCACAAAGCCGAGTCCGACATTGCCCGTCGCGTGATGACGTTCAATCACCGCCATTTTCAAAATATCGCGCGCCGGGTCGGAAACGATTTGTCCGTTTTGAATCAACGCCGCGTCGAATTCTTCGCGTGTGACCAGCTGTCCCGGAATCAGACCGATGACGCGCAGAGTCGCCGCTGCCGCGTCGGTGCGGACGCGTAAATCCACGCGCGACCAATCCACATTCATCGTATTGCGAATCGGCGGGCGCGTGCGTTCGTGGTCGTCGGGTTCGAGTCTGCCGTCGCGCGCGACGAGCTTGCCGCCGCGATACACGCGCTTGATGTTCAATGCGGACAGGTCATCGAACACGACGAGGTCGGCGCGTTTACCCGGCGCAATGGCGCCGCGATCGGTTAAACCGAAATATTCTGCCGCGTTCAGCGTCGCAATCGTCAGCGCCGTGATGGGGTCAATGCCATTTTGAATCGCCGTACGCACGATGTAATCAATACTGCCTTCGTCAATCAAATCATTCGGCAACCGGTCGTCGGTGCAAAACAGAACGCGCCGCCGCGTGCGTTCGTTGATGATGGGCAGCAGCGTCAACAGATTGTGCGCGTTCGACGCTTCGCGAATCATCACGTACATGCCGCGCCGCAGTTTTTCATTCGCTTCTTCGACGGTCGTACATTCGTGGTCACTCGCCACGCCGGACGCCGCGTACGCTTCCAAATCGCGTCCGCTCAATCCGGGGCAGTGCCCGTCCATGCGGCGGTCCGCAAACGCGCGCAGCTTGTCCAAGACTTCTAGGTCGCCGCTGAGGACGCCGGGGTAATTCATCACTTCGGCAAGACCCAACACCCATTCTTCGCGTTTGAACGGCGTCAAATCGCTCCAGCGCAACGTCGCGCCGCTCGTTTCCAAATGTGTCGCGGGCACGCACGACGACACCATCACATACACACTGAAGGGTGTATATTTCGACGCGTCGAGCATGTATTGAATGCCTTCGCTGCCCATTACATTCGCGATTTCGTGGGGGTCAATGACCACCGTCGTCACGCCGTGCGGCACCACCGCGCGCGCGAATTCGTACGGCGGCACGAGCGCGCTTTCGATGTGCACGTGCGTGTCAATGAAACCGGGACAGACATACGCGCCTTTCAAATCGGTGATTGCTGCCGCGTCATATTCGCCCAGCCCGACCACGCGCGAATGCGAAATCGCAATCGAAGTCTCTTCGATTTCGCCGGTAAAGACATTCACGACGCGCGCATTTTTCAACAAGAGTTCGGCGGGAATTTGCCCGCGCGCCGATTGGATGAGCGCAGAGAGTTCCATATTATGAAAGCAATTCGACGGGGATGAGATTGCGAACCGATTCCTGATTGAACACGGAATCGGTTGTTACAAAAAGAGTGCAACCTTCCAGAATCGCAGTACTAAAAATAATCGAATCCACCGTTGACAGACCCATTCCGACACGATACCGAGCGGACTGCGCAGCAATCCATCGAGAAACCGGGACGAGAGACACATTCGGCAAATTTTCCAAAACCCGGATAAATTGTTCGGCGCTCTCAAACTTGCCGCGCTGAATGCGAAAGCCAATGTATTCGGCAATGCAAAGCGTCGAGATACTCGGAACATGTTCGCCTTGATGCATTCCGTTCCATAGTTCAGTACAGCGTGGATGCTCTTGTCCAAGAAGCAAAAGGAAACCTGTGTCAATCCCTAGAACCATCTGTCGCGCCTTCCTTCACGAATGAATTTCCAAGCCTCTGTATAATTTGTTCCTTTCATACTCTCTTTCAAGAGCTGGAGGGCGAGGTCAAACTTGGCGCGTTCTTCCTGGGTCGGCTTGACCGGCACACGCGCGGGTTTGGTTTCAGGCACCGTTAACGTCACTTCAATTTCTTGGTGCGGCAGGGCGCCAATTTGTTTCACGATATCGCGCGGGATATGCACGCCACCATCTTCTTCCACTTGGACTTTTACAGAGGTCGCAATCATAGTTCCTCCAATCAACTCAACCGTCCCGTGAACTGTATCGGTGCGCCGAGCGTGTTGACGGGCTCGAGCGTAATGCCGATGCTGCCAATGGTGCGCTGGTCAAACTCGACGTTGTCGCCCTGCCACACATTCACCAGTTCCAGTGGATTGTCGGCTTCGAGCACGACTTGGAGAATGCGTTCCGTGTCCACGTCTTTGAGAATCACCGCGCCGCGCGTCAACTCGAACCAACCGTCTTCGCCGTCCTCGCCCAACAATTTTTGATATTGCTCTATCGCGCTTTTGAGGTCAACGACGCCGACATTCACATCGCCCATCCGCACATTTTGTCCGATGCCAAATGTGGGCGCGGGCACGCGCAGCTCGCGCGGTGTCACATCTTGAATCACGAACGGCAAACGCGCGTCGGCGGGAAACGCGCTGCGCCACGCGACCTTTTGTCCGTCGGGGCGTTCGCGTTCGCCCGCTTGCGCGTCGCCAATGTCAAAACCGCGCGCGCGCATCGCCATCACATCGCCGTCGAGATTGTCCGATTCCAACGCGAAACGCGCGAGACGATTTTCGTGCTGCAGCGTTGCGAGAATGTACGGCGCGGCTTGCGCCGCCAATTCACGGTCCCACACGCCAATCAGTTCCAGATACGAACCGTCGGCGAGCGGCACCAGCGCGTTGTGCGTACCCATTTTGGGATGTTTGCCGCCACGCAGCACTTGAAAGCCAAGTCGTTCGTACGTCTCAATCGCAATATCCAAATCTTCGACGGCAATGAGAACGTGGTCAACTCCGATAAGCATAATTGTTTCTCCGGTGAATCTATATATTGGAAGGTTAAAACGTTTGAACGTTCAACGTTCGCCCTTCATCATCTTGCGCGCAATTTGGTTGTGTCGTTCCACCACTGGCGGCAAATCCAACGTCAATAAATTTCCATCCTGAACCACCACACGCCCATTGATAACGCTCAAGTCCACGCGGTCGGTGTTGCAAAACAAAATCGCGGCTACGGGGTCGTGACTGCCCGCGTACTGCAAACGATTTAGGTTGATGCCGATAAAATCCGCCGCCTTACCTGCTTCGAGCGAACCAATGTCGTCGCGCCCCAAAACGCTTGCGCCGCCGCGTGTCGCAAGTTCCAACGCGTCGCGCGCAGTCATTGCGCATTGCCCCCCTCGCCCATTGGGAGAGGGGCTGGGGGTGAGGGTCTGCCCGACGCGCGCCAACAGCATCGCCTGACGCGGTTCGTGCAGCATGTGCGACGCGTCATTGCTTGCGCTGCCGTCCACGCCCAAACCGACGTTGACACCCGCGTTCACCATTTTACGAATCGGCGCAATGCCCGAACCGAGCAGCATGTTGGACGACGGACAATGCGCGATGCCCGTGCGCGTCCGCGCGTATTTTTCAATTTCCGCGTCGTTGACCCAAACACTGTGCGCGAACCACACATCGTCGCCGAGCCATTCCAAACTTTCCGCGTACTCGACAGGGCGTTTGCCGAAACGTTCAAGGCAAAATTGTTCTTCGTCCATCGTTTCCGCGAGGTGCGTGTGCAAACGCACATTGTACGCCCGCGCGAGCCGCGCCGATTCGACCATCAATTCCGGCGTCACCGAAAACGGCGAACACGGCGCGAGTCCGACGCGGCACATCGAGTACGGTTTCGGGTCGTGAAACGTTTCAATCACGCGGCGCGAATCGCGCAAAATGGTTTCCTCGTCTTGTGTGACCCGGTCCGGCGGCAAACCGCCTTGCGATTCGCCGAGCGACATGGAACCGCGCGTTGGATGAAAACGAATGCCGAGTTCTTGCGCCGCGCGAATTTCGTCGTCATGGGATGAACCGTTGGGTACGAGATACAAATGGTCGGCGGCGGTGGTGCAGCCCGAAAGCATCAATTCGGCAAGCCCGACGAGCGCGCTGGTATAAACGGCATCAGGCGTAAGATTCGCCCAAATGGGATAAAGTGTTTTGAGCCAATCGAACAGGATCGCATTTTGCGCGGCGGGCACGGCGCGCGTCAGTGTTTGATAGAGATGATGATGCGTGTTGACGAGTCCGGGCAAAATGACCATATCCCGCGCGTTGATAACGCGGTCTGCCGTTGGCGGCAAGTCGGTCGTTGCGCCCACCTGCTCAATCACGTTGTCACGCACAAACAATCCGCCGTCGGGGATTTCGCGGCGCTGCGAATCGAACGTGGCGAGTACGAGCGCATGCTGGACGAGGAGCGTAGCCATTTGGGGAATACTCCCTTGTTTAAGGTGACAAATGACGGGTGACAAGTGACAAGAAATTTCTTGCAATGTCCGGCAAAATATGCCATGCGTGGTGCGCGGCGTGACGTGCAGCGGCTCATTTGGATTATAACAGAAAGCGGGGCGGAGCAAAACAGAATGTTTTAGATATAATACGAATATGAAAGCATTAGCGCAGGATACGTCCCTTGATACCGAACGCGTCCTCATTCAACTCTGGCGTGAAATGCCCGCGTGGCGCAAGATGGAACTTTATGGGATATGCATACAACAGTCAAAACCCTCGCGCGTGCGGGAGTACAGCAGCGTTTTCCAGATGCAACTCCTAATGAAATCGAGCGACGCTTGAAGGATGCTTTATTGGGCGCCAAACTCGCCGCACGGGTGTACGGCAATCCTGCGTACGGGGGACCCACGCCATGAACAACGAACCACTTCAAGTTGCACTCCGCGTCATAAAAACACTAGAGGAGCTCGGTGTGCCATATTTGATCGGCGGTTCCCTCGCCAGCACGTTGTATGGCGAACCCCGGGCGACAATGGATGCAGACATTATCGCTGATTTGTTGCTACCTTTTCGCATCCGTATCCCGCAATTTCATCATGTTGTTGCACTATTGTCCCTGCTCTTTCTTGCCGCCTGCGCTCCGACGTACGACCAAGAACGCGCCGCGCTGGCGACCGCTGCGCCCACTTGGACGGCGACCGCTGCCCCCACCGCGACGGTCACAGCCACACTCGCGCCCACCGATACTCCTACCCCGACCGCCACCGCAACGCCCAAACCCACAGAAACACCAACACCAACTCCTACCAAAACCGCCACACCAACTATTACGCCAACTAGAACGCCTACACTCGCGCCTTCGGCAACGGCGACGCCAGAAACAAAAATATCTTTGCCGACTTTTGCTGGCTTTTCCTGGCGGGCAGCAGGCGACCGCATCCTCTTGGTTAACTCTAAAAACCCCAACAATCCTGTCGCCACCCTCAACCCAAAATCAGGCGCACTCGATTGGAGCCCTAAGTACAGCGCCGTCATAAACGAATCTCTCCAAGACAACGCCAGCCCGGAAAAACGAGACGCCCTGGTCTCTTTTTTGCAAGCCTTAAAAGACCAAGGCATTATGCTTATCAATTTATCAGGTCAGCCGCCTCATCTTGTCCGTCTTTCTGCTGATAATCAACTGCAAGACATTGTTGGAAAAAAAGGCACTGCTCGCTTTGTTTTTGATAAAAAAGCCCAACAAGTTTTAGAGAGTGTTTCATAAATCGCCAAAAGTCGAGTAAGCTTGGGGAATGAGCAAATTCACCCAAACCTACCCGACCGACTTGAAGTATAGCGAATGGTTGCTGATTGAACAATTCTTTC
>Ga0070741_10020044_pt1 | contig 10608 bp, 10 predicted proteins | sample Coa_R1_4_FD_66440 | JGI IMG/M metagenome (GOLD analysis project Ga0070741, IMG submission 66440) | Surface soil microbial communities from Centralia Pennsylvania, which are recovering from an underground coalmine fire - Coalmine... | ecosystem: Environmental > Terrestrial > Soil > Unclassified ... | reverse complement strand
GCGGAGGTCGCTCCCGAGGCGCTCGCCCGGATGCGCGAGCGGCGCGCCGCCGTGGAGGCGGCGCTCGCCGAGGGCCGCGAGGTGTACGGCCTGACGACGGGGGTCGGCGCCCGCAAGCGGTTCCGCTCCGGGGGCGACGCGGCCGCGTTCAACCGGCGCCTGCTGCTCGAGCATCGCGTCGGGCAGGGGCCGCTCGCGCCGCCGGAGGTCGTCCGTGCCGCGGCGCTGCTGCACGCGAACCATCTCGCCGCGGGCTGGGCGGGCGTGCGGCCCGAGCTCGCCGAGGCGCTGGCGGCCTCCCTGGCCAGGGAGCCGCCGGCGGTGCGTCTGCTCGGCTCGGTCGGCATGGGCGACGTGGCTCCGCTCGCCGACCTCGCCGCCGGCGCGCTCGGCGACCTGCCGCTCGAGGCGGGCGAAGCGCTGGCGCTGATCAGCTCGAACGCGTTCTCGACGGCGCTCGCCGCGCTCGCGCTCGCCGACGCGTCCCGGCTGCTCGACGCGCTCGACGCGGCGGCGGCGCTCGACCTGGAGGCGTTCGCGGCGAACGTCTCGGTGCTCGACCCGGCGACGGTCGCCGCCAGGCCGGGCGCGGGGCTCGCCGCCGCGACCGAGCGGCTGCGCTCGCTGCTCGACGGGAGCTACCTGTGGCGCGACGGTGCGGCCCGGAACCTGCAGGACCCGTTGAGCTTCCGCTGCGTGGCGCAGGTGCACGGCGCGGCGCGCGACGCGCTCGGCTACGCGCTGGCGCGGCTGGAGCCGGAGCTGAACGCGCACCAGGGCAACCCGCTCGTCACCGCCGACGGCCGGATCGTGCCGACGGGAAGCTTCGACGCGCTCGCGCTCGCGGCGGCGCTCGACCTGGTGCGGATCGCGCTCGCGCCGGTGCTGACCTGCGCGGCCGAGCGGTCGCTGAAGCTCCTGCAGTCCTCGTTCAGCGGCCTGCCCGAGGGGCTCGGCGCGCGGCCGGGGCTGGCCGCGCCGGCGTTCAGCGAGTTCGGCGTCGCCCTGCTGGCGCTCGAGGGCGAGGCGCGGCTGCTCGCCGCACCGGTGTCGGCCGCCGCGGGCAGCTCGACCCATCACGAGGGGATCGAGGATCACGTGACGTTCGCGCCGCTCGCCGCCCGCCGGCTCGCGGAGCAGGTCGAGCTCGGCGAGCGGCTGTGCGCGATCGAGCTCGCGCTCGCCTCCCAGGCGGTCGATCTGCGCGGCGCCTCGCCGCTCGGCGCCGGCACCGGCCGCCTCCACGGCGCGGTGCGCGAGGCCGTCCCGTTCGCGGGCGAGCACGACCTCGCGCCGCACGACCTCGAGCCGCTCGTCGAGCTCGTGCGCGCCGGCCTCTAGGGTCGCCTCCACGAACCGCGCGACTCCGGTCAGACGTTTCGGCAGACCGCACCATCGCGGCTGTCAGCCTGACCGTTGTGAATTGACGGCGCAAGAGCCAGAAGCCCTGGCCGCTCTGACCTGGCCGGGTCGGGCACGCCTCCGCCGGCCATCTTGTCGAGTCCGTTTGCTGTGAGCAGCATTCCGAACACGACCCCGAGGCAGCTCAAGAGGTAGAGCAGGCAGCTGTCCACTGCAGAGATGCCGGTTCGATTCCGGCCCTCGGGGTCGATGGACAACGAAGGCCCGCCGAAAGGCGGGCCTTCGAGTAGCTCAGACGAGCCAGCTGTCCACTGTTGGCTCAATGGTATCGCTCACGGTGTCTTGCGGAACACTCGCGAGGCGCGCCTCCGCGTCATCGAGCTGCCGTCTCATCGGGACTCGAGGCCGGGCGTCCTACGGCGCCCGGGCCAGCAGCGCCACGAGGACGGCGCGCGTGACCTCGCCGCCGTTCGCCTCCAGCCACGTGACGCGCGTCCCGCGCGCGACGACCGCGAGCAGCGTCGGGGCCGCCCGGTGGCAGGCGCAGGCGGCCGCGTCGACGAGCACGCCAGGGCGGCCGCGGCTCGCGAGCCGGGACGACGTCGACCCGGGCCCGTACAGCGCCGCCGCGTGCGCGCCGATGTAGGCGACGTAGGCGCGCGCGCCGCCGCCCGTCGCGAACACGAGCGTGCGGGAGACGGCGCGGTCGATGTGCTTCGACGGCCCCTGGAAGTCGCGTTCGCGGCCGCGCCGGAAGCCCCAGCTCCGCAGCCGGGCTTCGAACGCGGCGCCGCCGGCCAGGTCGGCGGCGAGGTCGCGCGCGCCGACGGCGTGCGTGGTGGCCGCGAGCCCGGGCAGCGCCGTGGCGTCGAGCACCGGCAGCGTGCCGGAGAGCGCAATCGCCGACGCGGCAACGGCGAGCAGGAGAGCCACGGCGCGACACTAGACCCGGGCACGCCGAGGCGCTAGGTTCGGCTCCTCGACCCTCGTCGGAAAGGTGGTTCCGCATGGACTCGATCGACCGGAGGAGGTTCCTCACGGGAGCGGCGGCGCTCGGCGGGGGCGTGCTGCTCGGCGGGCCGGCCGCCCTGGCCAAGTCCGTTCCCGCACGCTCGCTCGTCGTCGACGAGCCGCGGCCCCCGCTCGCCAAGGAGCCGGGGACGCTCGCGATCCTCGAGTGGCCCGGCTACGAGGCCCACGGGACGAAGGCGCAGACCTACGGCATGCTCGCCGGCAAGGACTACACCGACAAGTTCGGCGCCAAGGGGCTCAAGTACACCTACATCGTCAACGACACGCAGGCGATCAACAAGGCCCGCTCCGGCGTCCAGTTCGACCTGATCCACCCGTGCATCGAGAACCTGCCCGACTACGTCAACTCGAAGCTGATCCAGCCGTGGGACACGAGCCTGCTGCCGAGCTTCAAGAACCTGAACAAGACGCTCGTCAAGAAGGGCCAGATCGGCGGCAAGCAGTACATGATCCCGTGGGACTGGGGCTACGCGAGCGTCCTCTACCGGACCGACAAGGTGAGCCCGGCCGACGCGAAAGGCTGGGAGCTCTTCTGGAACGCGAAGTACAAGGGGAAGATCGCGATCTGGGACGGCGCGCAGAGCAACTTCGAGGTCGCCGGCCTCTACCTCGGCTTCCCGAACATGGACACGCAGACGCCGAGCCAGATCCGCCAGTCGAAGGACGCGCTGATCAAGCAGAAGCCGCTCAACAAGTTCTACTGGAAAAGCGAGTACTCGGACATGCAGCCGGCGTTCAAGGCGGGCGACATCTGGATCACCTACAGCTGGCAGGACGCCTACGTCAACATGAAGAACGCCGGCCTGAAGGTCGCGTTCATGGAGCCGCGCCAGGGCAAGCTCGGCTGGATGTGCGGCTTCGTCCTCGGCGCGAACACGAAGAGCTACTACCACGCGCACAAGTACGTGGAGTCGTTCATCAACCACGCCGCGGCCGTGCAGATGGTCAACCTCTTCTACTACGGGAACGCCGACGCGACGATCAAGCCGAGCGAGGTCAAGGACAAGGCCCTCGCGAAGAAGCTCAACATCGGCAACCCGCTCGCGCTCCAGGCGAAGGACATCCACCTGCAGTCGTGGATGCCGCAGGAGAGCCAGGTCGCGCTCGCCTGGCAGGAGGTGCAGGCGGCGTAGTTGGCAGTCGCGTCCGACGCGAGCATCCGTAGCCAGGGCCTTCTCCGCGGCGCGCTGCGCCCCGGGAGGTCCTGGCTCGCCGCCCCGGCGAGCATCTACCTGCTCGCGGTGCTGATCGTCCCGCTCGCGCTGATCGGGCTCTACAGCGTGAACGTGATGACGAACCTGGTCGGCGTGCCGACCGGGTTCTCGGTCGTGAACTGGCAGGACTTCCTGCCGCCCGGCTCCAACCCGTTCTGGGACCGGTTCGTCAGCTCGATCGTCGTCACGCTGATCGTCTCGGTCGCGGCGGTCGTCGCCGCCTACCCGATCGCGTACTGCCTCGCCTTCGTCGCGCGCCGCCGCCGCTACACCCTGCTGCTGCTCGTGCTCGCCCCGTTCTTCACCAGCTACCTGCTGCGCGTCGTCGCGTGGAAGGTGATCCTCGCGAACGACGGCGTCCTCAACTCGGCGCTGTGGCAGCTCGGCCTGCGCCAGCACGGGAACGGCATCAGCTGGCTGATCTACTCCTGGTTCTCGGTCGGGCTCGTCCTCTTCTACTCGTGGGTGCCGTTCGTCGCCCTGCCGATCTACGTCGTGCTCGAGAACATGGACCAGCGGCTGCTCGAGGCCGCGCTCGACCTCGGCGCCGGCCGGCTGCACGTGTTCCGCCGGGTCACGCTGCCGCTCAGCCTGCCGGGCGTGATCGCCGGCTTCGTCTTCGTGCTCATCCCGACGACCGGCGAGTTCATCTCGCCGCTCCTCGTCGGCGGCCCGTCGAGCTACATGTTCGGCAACTCGATCCAGTCGTTCTTCTCCGACACCCCCGACTGGAACTACGGCGCCGTGCTCGCCGTCTGGCTGATCGCGATCGTGCTCGTGCTGATGATCCTCTTCGGCCGCTTCCTGTCGGCCGACCTGCGCGCGGCGCCGGCGGAATGAACATCGCCGCGAGCAAGACGGGCGAGTGGGCGCTGAAGGGCTACTTCGCCGCGCTCGTCGTGTTCCTGTACGTGCCGCTCGTCGTGCTCGTCGTGTTCTCGTTCGACAACTCGACGATCCAGACGCTGCCGTACTCCGGCTTCACGACGAAGTGGTTCCACGCCGCCTTCTCGAACACCGACCTGACCTCGGCCGTGCAGCGCAGCGCCTGGATCGGCGCGCTCTGCGCGTGCGGCGCGACGCTGCTCGGCCTGATCAGCGCGCTCGGCCTGACCGCGAAGCGGATGCGCCTGCGCGGGCTCGTAACGGCGCTCGTGCTGCTGCCGCTCGTGGTGCCGTACGTCGTGCTGGCCGTCGGGATGCTGATCCTGCTCAACTCGCTCGGCCTGCACCAGGCGCTGTGGGCGGTGCTGCTCGGCCACGTCGCGATCGCCGTGCCGTACTCGCTGCTGATCATCATGCCGAGGCTGCAGACGCTCGACGAGAACATCCTCGACGCCGCGCGCGACCTCGGCGCCGGGCCGGTGCACGCGTTCCGCCGGGTGACGCTGCCGCTGATCGTGCCCGCGCTCTTCTCGTCGGCGCTGATCGCCTTCACGATCTCGTTCGACGAGTTCGCGATCGCGTCGTTCCTCGTCCCGGCCGGGCAGGAGACGTTCCCGCTGTTCGTCTACTCGGGCGCGCGCACGCCCGGGCTCGAGCCCGAGGTGATCGCGATCGGCGCGCTCGTCGTCGTCGCCTCGCTCGTCGTCGTCACCGCGGCCGAGCTGCTGCGCGTGCGCGCCGAGCGGCGGCTGACGCGGAGCTAACCCAGCACGGCGCCGTGCTCGGGCGCCCACGTCAGCACGACCGGGTCGCCTTCGCGCAGCCGCGCGGTCGCGTCGTCGTCCATCCGGTAGCTGACGAGGCGGCCCGCGGCGGTGTCGACGTGCAGATGCGTGAGCGGGCCGAGGAACACGATCTCCGCGACCCGTCCCGAGATCCGCGAGCCGCCGACCGGGGCGGCGTCGCCCGCGGCCGCGACGCGGATCCGCTCCGGGCGCACCGCCAGCTTGACGGTCGAGCCCGGCGCCGTCCCCGATCCGGCGAGCACGACGAGCCGCTCGTTCTCGGCCACGCGCATCACCGCGAGCGGCCCGTCGTGCTCGTCGACCCGCAGGTCGACGGCATTGAGCGAGCCGATGAAGTCGGCGACGAACGCCGTCTCGGGCTCGGTGTACACGTCCTTCGGCGCCCCGACCTGCTCGACGCGGCCGCCGTTCATGACGGCGATCCGGTCGGACATGCCGAGCGCCTCCTCCTGGTCGTGCGTGACGTACACGAACGTCGTCCCGAGCTCGGCCTGGACGCGCTTCAGCTCGAGCTGCAGCTGCTTGCGAAGCTTCACGTCGAGCGCCCCGAGCGGCTCGTCGAGCAGCAGGGCGGTCGGCCGGTTGACGAGCGCGCGGGCGAGCGCGACGCGCTGCTGCTGGCCGCCCGAGAGCTGCGCCGGCTTCCGCTGCTCCAGCCCTTCGAGGCCGACGACGGAGAGGATCTCGCGGACGCGCTCCCGCTGCTCGCGCCGCGACAGCTTCTTCAGCCGGAGCCCGAAGCAGATGTTCTCCGACACCGTCATATGCGGGAACAGCGCGTAGTGCTGGAAGACCATGTTGACGTTGCGCCGGTTCGGCGGCACGAGCGTCACGTCGTCGCCGCGCAGCAGGATGCGCCCCTCGTCCGGCTGCTCGAAGCCGGCGATCATCCGCAGCGTCGTCGTCTTGCCGCAGCCCGACGGGCCGAGCATCGTGAAGAACTCGCCGTCCTGGATCTCCAGGTCGACGCCGGCGACCGCGGCGTGCCTGCCGAACTGCTTGCTGACGCTCTCGACGGTGATCGCGGTCGGCATCCGCCCGACTCTACGAGATTCCCAGCCGCCGGCCCAACTCGGCGCGGACGCCGTCGTGGCGGCGCAGGAGCTCCCAGGCGAGCGGGGCGTGGTGGAGGCGCAGCGCGGTCGCGACCAGCATGCGCGGCCGCTTGCCGAAGACGTCGGCGACGTTGACGCAGCGCGGGAAGCTCGTCGCCAGCGAGAAGAGGACGATCGTCCCCTCGGCCGCGACCGCCGCGACGGCGCTCGCCTCGCACCCGGGCGCCGTCGCGACGTGGGCGACGACGTCCGCCTCGACGCCGCCGAGCGCGTCGAGCACGCCGACGGCGTCCTGCGCGTCCGCCTCGACCGGCTCCGCGACCCCGGTCCGCTCGAGGGGGCCGACGTCGAGGTCGACGCCGAGCACGCGCGCGCCGCGGTCGCGGGCGGCTGCGCAGGCGAGCAGGCCGGCGCTGCCGGAGGCGCCGATCACGACCGCGGTGCCGCCGTCCGGCAGCAGGTCGTGCACGAGCCCGGGCGCGCCCGCGACGTCCGCCGCGGCGACGGCGAGCCGGTCGTCGAGGTCGTCCGGCACGCGCGCCGCCGGCAGCGCCGCGGACAGCACGGCGCGCCCTTCCACCTCGATCTCGGCGGCGGCCGCCCGCACGGAGAGCACGCGGCCGAGCGCCAGCGGGATCGCCGACGTCGACGCGAGCGCGACGACCCGGTCGCCCGCCTCGAGCTCGCGGCCGGCCCCGACGCTCGTGACCGTGCCGAGCAGCGTGCCGCCCGAGTCGGTCGCAGGGTTGTGGAGCTTGCCGCGCTCCGCCACGAGCGCGAGCAGCCGCGCCGCGAACGCCTCCTCGTCGCCGTCCCACAGCTGCCGAAAGCTGACCGCGTCGAGCGAGAGGCGCTCGACGTCGACCGCCGTCTCGCTCGGGCGGAGCGGCGCGTGCGGATCGAGCCGGCGGGCGGGCTGCGGCAGCGCGCCGGCCGGCTCGAGGACGCGATGCAGCCCGAGCCGCTCGGCCCGCTCGGTCAGGGCAGGCGCTCCAGCGGCGCGCGCCGCTCCGGCAGCGGCTTGCCGCGCAGCTCGCGGACGAGCTCGACGCACTCCTCGACGGCGGCGCCGAGCAGCGCCTCCCCCTTCGCCGCGGTCGCCTTCGTCGCGTCGCCCTGCACGCCGGTGCGCGAGAACGCCGACCACCACGGCATCAGCTTCAGCGACCCTTCCGACCAGTCCATCCACGCGTGGTCGCCCGCCGGATAGCCCTGCTCGTCGACGGCCTTCTCCATCTGCACCGCGTCCGGCTCGATCGCCAGGTAGATCGACGTCTCGAGCTCGCACGCGTGCGCGATCCCGCCGCGCCCGGAGTCGCGCAGCTCCTCGATGCGCTCGAGCGAGCGGCGGCTCGAGAGGTAGAACGCCGCGCCCGCGAGGACGGTCGGGTGCTCCAGCCCGACGAGACGGGCGGCGATCTCGACCAGGTTCTGGTTCGAGCCGTGGCCGTTCAGGTAGAGGAGCCGCCGGAAGCCATGGCGGGCGAGCGAGCTGCCGACGTCGGTGCAGTAGCGGGCGAACGTGTCCCAGGCGATCGTCACCGTGCCGGGAAAGTCCATGTGGTGGGGCGAGTAGCCGTGCGTGATCGTCGGCAGCAGGACGATCTCGTCCGGCGCCGCCTCGGCCGTCCGCCGGGCGATCTCCGTGACGATCCGCACGTCGGTGTCGATCGGCAGGTGCGGGCCGTGGTCCTCGAGGGTCGCGACCGGGATCAGGCAGACGCGGTCCTCGGCCGCGACGTCCCGCACCTCGGGCCAGGTCAGGCGCTCGTAGAGGAGCGGCTCCGTTCGCACGGCCCGCACTCTACGCCCGCTTAACGCGACGGAGCCGCGAACGTGGGATGCTTGCGCCTCCCCCCGAACTCCCCAGGCTTCGAGCGAAAGGAGACCCATGCGCAAGCAGGTCATCGTCCTCGCCGCCGCCGCGCTGGCGGCCGGTCTGGCCGCCGCCGTCGCCGCGGCCTCGGTGACGCCGCCGCCGGCGATCAAGTCGGCCGGCAAGATCGTGTTCTGCACGGATCCGACCTATCCGCCGGAGGAGTCGCTGCAGGGCTCGACCTACGTCGGCTCCGACATCGACATCGGCAACGCGGTCGCCGCGCAGATGGGCGTCAAGGCGTCGTTCAAGAACACGACGTTCGACTCGATCATCGCCGCCCTGAAGACGAAGAAGTGCGACGCGATCATCAGCGGCATGAACGACACCGCCGCCCGCCGCAAGCAGGTCGACTTCGTCGACTACCTGAAGGTCGGCCAGTCGATCCTCGTCAAGAAGGGCAACCCCGAGCACATCACGAAGCTCGCCGACCTCGCCGGCAAGAGCGTCTCGGTCGAGTCGGGCACGACGAACCGCGACTTCCTCGCCGCCGAGTCGGCGAAGCTGACGAAGGCCGGCAAGAAGGCGATCTCGATCAAGACGTTCCCGAAGGACACCGACGCCGCGGCCGCGCTCAAGGCGGGCCGGGTCGACGCGTACTTCGGCGACTCGCCGGTCGCCGTCTTCTACGCGAACCGCGACAAGTCGTTCCAGGTCGGCGGCGCGCCGATCGCGCCGATCCCGATCGGCATCGCGATCCGCAAGGGCGACCCGCTGACCGCGGCGACGCAGAAGGCGATCGACGCGATCTACGCGAGCGGCCAGATGAAGAAGATCGTCGCCAAGTGGGGCATGACCCATGCGGTGACGCTGCTGAAGTAGCCGGCGATGCTCGCAGCGGTCGACTGGCACGTCGTCTGGCAGCGCCTCCTCCACCCCGATCACGTCTTCTTCCGGGCGATGTACACGACCGTGTACATCGCCGTGATCGCGCAGGTGATGGGGGTGCTGCTCGGGCTCGTCGCCGCCCTGATGCGGTCGTCGCGGCTCTGGCCGCTGCGGTTCCTGTCGGGGCTCTACGTGCTGATCTTCCGCGGCACGCCGCTGCTCGTGCAGATCTTCTTCGTCTACTACGGCGCGAACCTGCTGCTCGGGTTCACGCTGATCCCGAACAGCCTGGACCTCGGGCTGTTCAGCCTCGACGGCGCCGTCGTCGCGGGCATCCTCGCCCTCGGCGTCAACGAGGGCGCGTACATGCGGGAGATCATCCGCGCCGGCATCGACTCGATCGACACGGGTCAGATGGAGGCGGCCAAGTCGCTGGGCATGCGCTACGGCCTCGCGATGCGCCGCGTCATCCTGCCCCAGGCGGCGCGGGTGATCGTCCCGCCCCTCGGCAACGAGTTCAACAACATGCTGAAGACGACGTCGCTCGTGTTCACGATCGGCGTCTACGAGATGTTCGCCGACGCCGAGATCCACTACTCCCAGACGTTCCAGCCCGTCGAGTTCTTCCTCGCGGTCGCGTTCTGGTACCTCGTGCTCACCGGCCTCTGGGGCATCGTCCAGGCGGCGATCGAGCGGCGGCTGGCCGCGAGCGAGCGCGGCGACCAGGAGTCGTTCCGCGAGCGCCTCGCCCAGGCCTGGGCGCCCGCGGGGGCGTTCGTCCGGCGATGAGCGAGCTCGTCATGCAGGCGGAGGACGTCCACAAGCGCTTCGGCAGGCTCGAGGTGCTGAAGGGCGTCTCGCTCTCCGTCGCAAAGGGCGAGACGGTCTGCATCATCGGCGCCTCCGGCTCCGGCAAGACGACGTTCATCCGCTGCATCAACCACCTCGAGAAGATCGACGCCGGCCGGATCACCGTGAACGGGCAGCTGATCGGCTACCGCGAGCAGAACGGGAAGCTGCGCGAGGACTCCGAGAAGAGCATCGCCAGGCAGCGGACGCAGATCGGCATGGTCTTCCAGCGCTTCAACCTGTTCCCGCACAAGACCGCGATCGAGAACGTGATCGAAGCGCCGGTCCACGTGCTCGGGGTGCCAGAGCAGGAGGCGCGGGCCACCGCGCTGAACCTGCTGCGCCGCGTCGGCCTCGAGGACAAGTGCGACGTCTACCCGGGCAAGCTCTCCGGCGGCCAGCAGCAGCGCGTCGCGATCGCCCGTGCGCTGGCGATGAACCCGGCGCTGATCCTCTTCGACGAGCCGACGAGCGCCCTCGACCCCGAGGTGACGGGCGAGGTGCTCTCCGTGATGGAAGAGCTCGCCCACGGCGGCATGACGATGATCGTCGTCACGCACGAGATGGGCTTCGCCAAGGTGGCCGCCGACCGGGTCGTGATGATGGACGGCGGCGTGATCATCGAGGAGGGCACGCCCGAGCACTTCTTCGAGTCGCCCGAGCACGAGCGCACGAAGCAGTTCCTGTCGAAGATCCTCTAG
>Ga0070741_10020043_pt1 | contig 10608 bp, 10 predicted proteins | sample Coa_R1_4_FD_66440 | JGI IMG/M metagenome (GOLD analysis project Ga0070741, IMG submission 66440) | Surface soil microbial communities from Centralia Pennsylvania, which are recovering from an underground coalmine fire - Coalmine... | ecosystem: Environmental > Terrestrial > Soil > Unclassified ... | reverse complement strand
AAGCCGGGCACCACAAATTCATCATGCTTCTTGATCAGCAACCATTCCGTCCCCTTGCTGCCCGGCCGCCGCGCCTTCATATGGATCAGGGCAAAATCCCCCTTCAACCGCTTGCCATGAAGGCGAAATTTAAGGTCGCCCTTGGCCAGCATCTCGCGAGCTTCTTTGTCGGTAGCGGGGACATATTTGCCGTTCACCGGCACTGGCGAAAGTGGCTCCCAGGCACCCACGTCCCAGACCATCACCGTGCCCGCGCCATAATTGCCCGGCGGGATGATTCCTTCAAAATCGAAATAGGAAACCGGATGATCCTCGACCTGCATGGCCAACCGCTTGTCGGCGGGATCGAGTGACGGGCCTTTGGGCACCGCCCATGACTTCAGCACGCCGTCCATTTCCAGGCGAAAATCGTAATGCAGGTGGGACGCGCGGTGCTTCTGAACCACGAAGCGGTGTTGCGACTTCTTCTCCACTTTCGGCGGAGGCTCGGGCGTTGCCTCGAAACGCCGCTTGCGCTTGTACTCTTCCAGGGCCACTGTCGTATTCTAGCAATTGCCACTGAGTGCTTGGCATTTCGCCGTAAACCTATCAGATGACGAAAAGCTGGAATCTGGTGATCTGGCTAAATGCCAAGTGCTGAATGCTAATGCCGAGCCCAGCGTCCATTCGCGAACATCCAGACCGGCCCTTTGTCGGCGTCGGGGCGATCATCATTGAGGACAATCGTGTTCTCCTGGTCAAACGCGCCCATCCGCCGCTGCAGGGAGAATGGTCGATTCCCGGAGGCGTCCTCGAAGTCGGAGAGATGCTGCGCGATGCGGCCCGCCGCGAGGTTCTCGAAGAGACTGGACTGACGGCGGAGCCATCGGAATTGCTGGGCGTGTATGACCGCGTGTTGCGGGATGGCGGCGGCAACACCCTCTATCATTACGTGCTGATAGATTTCTTATGTCAGCGTGTCCGCGGCGAAGTCCAGGCTGGCAGTGATGCTGCTGAAGTTCGCTGGTTTCGGCGCGACGAACTAGCTACCCTCAATCTCGCCGAAGATACTGCTGAAGTAATCCGGCTTGGATTCGAAAAGACGGTGTAGCGCCGGCGCCCTGCCGGCAAAAGATCAAGATGCATTCTGGCTTTGCGTCCTTCGCGGCATTTACTTCGCCACCTTTTCAGTTAAGGTCTTGTTGACCGAATAACAATCCCTCACCCATCCTCCTGCCACTCTTCACCGCACCCGTGGCACTTCCAGGAGTTTTTCTGTAGCGGGATGGGGACGCCCAACCAAGCAGTTCCATACGCGACGGGCTTGTTCAGTTCGTGAAAGCTGACGTCCAGCGAACCGCACTTTGGGCAGTGCGGCTGCTCGTAGAGTCCGACTCCTTCGACGTACATCCCCGGCGGAATCGGCTGATCGAGAACCTCCACCGCCTCGACGGCATCTTCCGGCTTAACCCGCAGCTTGATCCCGCCGATGAAATTCGAAATGAACCAATCCAGCCGGACGAGGTTATCGTCGGCCAGAAAGCACTCGATCCCGACCGACTCCAGGCTGCCCTTGGCGAGCAACGCTTCCGGCAAATCGCGGAAATTGCGAATGGTCACCAGCTTCCGCAATCCAAGGTCGGTGTGCCGGGCGGCTTCGGGCTCGCTCTCGATCAACTCTCTGAGTTCACGCCGGTCGAGTTCATCCTCGAGCGCCTGCCTGGCCAGCCCGGTGAGCGAATGCGACTGCTCATCCAGCTTTTCCAGTTCGCCGTCGGTCAAGCCCGCATAGAACTCGGCCAGCTTGCGTTGTTCATCTTCCGCGTCGAGAAAACCCATAAGCGTCAACAGAATACTATGCGCGCCAAAAATAGAACGGCCCGCAAGCTTTCGCCTACGGGCCGCCGGTGTACTGTTTTGGATTGACCAAGAGGTGGTCACTCTACGTGGCCTCTACGGCAACTCCGGGTCCCAGCGCGACCTTACGCCGGGCGGATCAACCAAACTCACCGGTAGTGTGCGGACTGTAGCTCCAAGCACCAGAAGCGCTCAGGAGCCCCGCTTAGAGCAACCCGCTCTAAGTCTCAGCCACCTCACCTGGTCTTTTGAAGCACCTACTACTCCCATCAGAACTTTTCATCCGACCACCTCCTTTCCGGTGTAGTGGCATAGTAGTACACGAACTACTCACGATCAAGGGGCAGGGCCGTGTGTGCCGCGAATGTCAATACATTGTCAGCCGCAGGCCGGAGCGCCGAACTTCTTTGACTCCGCCTGTGCCCTAGCCTAGAATTCCTGGAGGGGTAAATGCGCGAGTGACGCGCTCCAGTGGTCTCTCGCGAACCCCGTGGGGAGAACAAATATGCCTGGGAAATTGGGTTTGCCCGAAATTCTGCTGTTGCTGGCGATCGCGCTGTTGATCTTTGGTCCCAGCAAGCTGGCGGATCTGGGAAAGGGTTTGGGCGAAGGTATCAGGAACTTCAAATCGTCGATGAGCGACGATAAGCCGAGTACCACGGAAAAGAAGTCCTAGATTATTCGACTGCCCCATGCTCCCGCAGCATGCGGTAGACCAGCGCGATTGGTAGTCCCACCACGTTGAAATAATCCCCCTCGATGCGTGAAATCCACCGTGACGCGATGCCCTGAATCGCGTATGCCCCCGCTTTGTCCATGGGCTCGCCAGTGGCGACGTAGGACCGGATCTCTTCTTCACTGATCGGCCCCATGACGACTGAAGTAGTTTCTGATCGAATATCGACGAGCCCAGGTGCGAGTTTCGTGTTCCCGCTTGCGGCCGCGTTCAGCCCTGATGATGGTGCGGCCAGGCAGACTCCGGTGATCACCTCATGCGTCCGTGCCGACAACAGCCGCAACATGCGCGCGGCATCGTCCGCATCGCGCGGCTTCTCAAGAATGTGCTCATCAATAACTACGGTTGTGTCTGCGCCCAAAACCCACTGTTCCGGATGACGCTGCGCCGCCGCCAGCGCCTTCTCGCGCGCCAACCGCTCCACCATCTGCTTCGGATCTTCTCCAGGCAAAGGCTGTTCGACAACGTTTGTGGCTTCCACGCGGAATGGGATGTTCGCATTCCGTAGAATTTCCTGCCTTCGTGGCGAGGCCGACGCGAGAATCAGCATGTGTTTCGAGCGAGAAGCCACCGGCTACGCTGCAGCGCCAGCAGGCGCTTGCCGCCGGAGGAAATCCAAAGTCCTGGTATTGAACTCCTCTACCTTTTCATACAGCGGCGCATGCGCGCAGCCTTCGAAGATCACCACCTCGGAGTTGCGGATGCCCTTCATCCGATCAAGAAAGCGAGTGGAAGTGAGCATGTCCTGGCGCCCGAACGTGATCAGAGTTGGCGCAGTGATCCGGCTTAGCTGGGCCTCGACATCATGCGCCTTCACCGCATTCGATTGCTGCATAAAACTTGCCACCGACTGCGCCGGCCGGCTTCGCACAAACGCTGCCAAGGACTCGATGTAATCCGGCTTGGCGGCATATAGTTCAGGCGTAAAGCACCACGGAAACAGGGCGAGGATCACCATCTCGGGAACACTGTTCAACGCTTTTGCTGTGACTTGAAAGGTTTCGATAACCGGTTTCAGAAAAGCATCTGACTTCGGCCAGGCGCTATGCGCCGACAGAGATTTCACCATCTGCGGTTGCTTGGCGGCCAGCCATATCCCGATCACTGCGCCGAGCGATAGTCCCGCCACATGCGCCTGAGCAATCCCCACAGCTCGCATGAACGCCGCAACATCATCGGCGAGATCTCCGGTTGAGTAAGCGCCTTCAGGTTCGTCGGACTCGCCCGTTCCTCGCAGATCGAGCGAGATGCAGGTGAAGTGCTTGGCATATTCGGCGACCTGGAAGGCGTAACAGGCATTGTCGGCCGCAAGGTAGGGAATCAGAATGAGGGGCTCACCGGAACCCTGCTGTTCATAATTCATGGTCAGGTTGTTGGCTCTGATCTTGGGCATGGGAGTACCTCCTGGTGCGTAACCCTTACGGGACTACTTGCCGGTTCGCGTCGCCACCCATAAGCGCCAGAAAAAACTCAGGCCCAATGCCGCGAAGAATGCGCCCAGAAGGGCGCGCTCATTAGCTGCGCCGGCCATGAACGCCAATCCGAACAAGAAGAAGTAAAAGGCAAGAAAGCTGCGAAGTGTCAGCCAGATGTCCATAACGCGAACACGTTACGCCGAAATCGGCCGAAGTTCCAGCGTGAGATCAAATCGTTCAGAGACGGCGATACGTGCTTGGGCCAACATTTTTCCCTGACTTTTCCTTTTCTTTCCACAAGCAAGTCAGGTCCTCCACAGTTTCTTCACACCGACCAGCAAGTTTGTTGTTGCGCCTGCGAGCGAGTAGCGGCAAAGTGCCGTCAGTGCATGCGTGAGATGTCATGAGGCCCGGTTGCGAGTGACCGAGCCGACGGTTCCCGGCAGTTCTCGAGGGTGATCTGCCGGAGGGATACAAAACGCGCAAGCGTTCTGGATGCCCGGGCGTTGCGGCCTGCAAAGAGTCCTCCTCAAAGTAGCAGGACTGAGCCGTTGGTGAAAACACTCGCTGCGGACGCGAGTTCGCAGAGCGCTCCAAACGTTCTCGCATGAGCGCGTTGGGGGCAGCGCACGCGTCGCCTAACGGCGGTGATGGGCAACAGGGCATCCACCAAGCGATGCGGTCCGAGTGGCTGGCTCGGACCGCATTTTTACGTTTTCCACAGAATCGAACCAGCTATCATCGAGCCACTGTAGTCACACCGCCCGCCACTCCGAATTCTGGTCTCCTCTGCCGAAGTAACGTATGTGGGTCCTTGATTTGGGATGTGGAACCGGCGAGTCAATGCCTGCGGTGAACCTTCCTGCAGACATCAACCTGGTTGGTATTGACGTCAGCCATAGTTGTTGTGTTCAGGCGGCGCGTGCCTACGCCCGGCGCGGTTGGCGCTGCATCTGTGCACGCGGCGAGCAGATCCCCCTGCCCAGTGGGTCAATTGACGTGGTCGCGTCCAACGTTGCTCTGCCTTACATGAACATCCCGCGCGCGCTCGAAGAAATTCATCGCGTGTTGCGCGCGCACGGAACCGTGCGCCTGGGCCTCCACCATCCGCTGTTCACCTCGACCGAGTTCAGAAATTGCGGTTTCCGCCCCAAGGCCGCACTGTACCGCGTGTGGGTATTGTTGAATGGGCTTTACTTTCATGTGACCGGAAAAGTGCTCACCGCTGCAGGCAAGTCCGAGTCGTGTCAGACCGCGCGCGGCATGCGGCTGGCGCTGGCGCGTGCCGGATTTACCGACGTGCAGTGCCGGCGTGACAAATTGCGCTTTGTAGTCGAAGCCCGAAAGGCGTCCGCGCGAGTCATTCCGTTCCGGCGCGCAGCATAAACATTGCTTTTCGCCTTTCTTTCGCCTAAGATTCTTCCTCAAGAGACACTCCTCAGGCCCGCAAATTCGAATCCGCATTTTTTCGATTTTGACTGGGTTTTCCGAAGGGGCACTCGCCTTTCACAACCGGGGGCCGCGTACTATGCCGATTGCGTTTCGCAAACCTTCCGTGGCCACAGCTGATTACTCAGTCGCGCGCAGTCTCCCCGCAAGTGTAGAAGCCGAGCGCTCCATTCTCGGCGCGATCCTGCTCGACAATCACTCCTACAACGAAGCCGCCGAGCATCTCCATCCCGAGGATTTCTCGCTCGACTCACACCGCCGGATTTACTCGCGAATGATCGACTTGATGGAGTCCTCGCGGCCGGTGGACATGATCACCCTCATCGAGGAACTGGACCGGCGCAAGGAGTTGGAGGCGATTGGCGATGTCGCTTACGTTTCCAGCCTGATCGACGGTGTTCCCGACCGGCCCAGCATCGAGCATTACGTCAAGATCGTCCGCGATAAGGCGCTGCTGCGCAACCTGATTCATGCCGCCAATGCCGCGATTGCGCGCGCAGCCGATCAGAGCGATTCGGCCGAGGATATCCTCAACGACACCGAAGCGGAGATCTTCAAAATCTCCGAACAGCGCATCGGCCGCGGCTTCCTGGGTGTGCAGGAGATCGTTCGCGATTCCTTCGGTTCAGTCGATGCGCTCCTGCAGCGCGGCCAGCGCATCACCGGGCTGGCAACTCATTACACCGATCTCGACGAGATGACCAGCGGGTTCCAGAAGTCGGACCTGGTGATTCTGGCGGCGCGCCCTTCGATGGGCAAGACCGCATTCGCAATGAACATCGCCGAGAATGCTGCCATCGAAGATCAGAAGATTGTGGGAATTTTTTCCCTGGAGATGTCCCGCGAGGCGCTGCTGCTTCGCCTTCTGTGTTCACGTGCGAAGGTCGACTCGCACAAAATGCGCACCGGCTCGCTGTGGCGCGATGACATGAACAAGGTCGTGCGCGCCATGGAGGAGCTGGCCAACGCCAAGATCTTCATCGACGACACACCGGGAATCTCACTCAGCGAGATGCGCGCGAAAGCGCGACGTCTGCAGCAATCCCAAGGCGGGCTCGACCTCCTCATCGTGGATTATCTTCAGCTTATGTCGGGTGGCGGAAAGCGATATGAGAACCGCACCCAGGAAGTCTCGGCGATTTCACGCGGACTCAAAGGCCTCGCAAAGGAACTCAGCGTGCCCGTGATTGCTCTCTCCCAGCTCAGCCGCGCTCCGGAAAGCCGGGGCGGCGATCATCGCCCGCAGCTTGCCGATCTCCGCGAATCGGGATCAATCGAGCAGGACGCCGACGTCGTCGCCTTCATCTTCCGCGAAGAAGTCTACAAGCCCGACGATCCCGAACTCGACGGTATTGCCGAAATCATTATTGCCAAGCAACGCAATGGCCCGACAGGCAGGGTGAAGATGGCCTTCCTCAAAAACGCCACCCGCTTCGAGTCGCTGGCCGACGGCATTCAGCCGGAGGATTAGCTACGTTCCAAGCTCACGTCCGGCTGTGATATGGCAACCAAGGCTTGTGGAAAAAACTGTGAACATTGCAAACTGTTCAGAAATAACGCGCGAAAAATGTCCAGCTGGTCAGTCCCTCTGAACCCATGCCCCGACGCAAGTACAAGATTCAGCACCCGGTTAGGTGCTTTACCCTAGGCTGCAACGACAATTGTAAAACTGATGTATTTTTAAGCAACCTTTACGATTTTCACAACCCATTGTTTCGGGCTGGTTACAGAACGCGAGGGCGCGAGCGGCTGGGACTCACGCGGCGCAACTGCTGGGCGTAAGTGCTGGGGCCGCGGGCAGTCAGCCATCGCGAGTTCCATCGGAGACGGCGCTCTGGAATATGCTACTTCTGGATGACGGCTCCCCCAACCCAGAACCGCCGCCTATTTGCCGCCGTGGTCGCGGCTGCGGCTTTCCTGCCTTATCTACCCACCCTGCGTTTCGGCTTCGCCTACGACGACCTTGGGCAAATCGTTAATAATGCCCGCCTTCGTTCCTGGGCATATCTGCCCGCCTACTTCACCGAACACGTCTGGGCGCATATGCCCGACATCGCCGCCCAATTCTACCGTCCGTTATTTCTAATTTGGCTGCGCATTAACTACGCGTTGTTCGGCGCTCAACCGGCAGGCTGGCATTTCACCTCCGTGCTGGCGCATGTCGTAGCTGCGGTGCTGCTCTACGCCATGGTGCTGCGGTTGGGCAAAGACCGCCTGCTCGCCGCGACAGCAGCAATCATTTTCGCCGTTTACCCGGTGCATGCTGAATCCGTAGCTTGGGTGTCCGGCAGCGCGGACGTGCTGCTGGCGATTGCAAGCTTTGTCTGTATTCTGGCGTTCTCTCGCGACGACCGAAGATCCCGATTGATTGGGGTCACAGCTTTCACTGCCGCACTTCTGTTGAAGGAAACAGCAGCCGTGTTGCTACCGCTGGTTTTTGTGGAGATCTACCTCAATGACGAAGGTCCGCACCGCATGCGCGATACTGGACGGCGGATCGTGCCGCTGGTCGCGGTCTTTATTGTTTACCTCGGTCTGCGGTTCGCGGCCTTGTCCGGCTTTGGCGCAGCCACGGCCGACGTCCCGTTCGCTGTTGCCGCTGCGAGTATTCCGCGCCTGCTCTGGTGGTACTTAACGAATCTGTTCTGGCCGGCGAATCTCAGCGCCTTTCACGACTTCGAAATCGCACCTGTAACCTTCGCCAGCGTGGCTCTCCCGCTGATCGGGATTCTGACCGTCGCAGTCGTATTCTGGGCGATGGTGCGCTACGTCGCATCTTCCTCCGCCGAGAAGAAGCTTTCGATCCTTGCCATCGCACTCATTGTTCTGCCCATCATCCCGGTTCTAAAGATTTCCTCGCTGGACCTCACTAACCTGGTGCACGAGCGGTATCTGTACCTCCCGTCAGCCGGGTTGTGCATTCTGCTCGCAATCGGCCTCAATCGAATTGTCGAAGCAGCCCTCCCCAGCCGTGAGGCTGGCTTGCTGATCACTGGCACTGTTGCCGCTGTGCTCGCCACTATCACAGTCCGGGAAAGCCGCATCTGGCACTACGAGATCGCGCTGTACACGCGCGCTTTACAGACTGCGCCACACAGTGTTGCGGTGAAGAACAACCTTGCGGTTGCGCTCATTGAAACTGGAAACTGCGCCGCCGCCATGCCGCTTCTGCAGAAGGCCACGGAACTCGATCCGAAGAATTGGCTGGCCTACGCCAACATGGGTGAGTGTGCCGCCGAGGTGCAGGACTGGATCAATGCGGAGAAATATTACAGCCGGGCAGTCGAACTGAACCCGATGCCGGTGCTGGTGCAGCAGCTTCAGAGTGTGCGAAAGAACCTGCAGCGTTGATCAAGGATGAACCGTGGCGCCAGCATCCCTTCGGCTTCGCTCTGTTTCGGAAACAAAACGCGTGGGGCTCCTATTGCAGCTTCGCGTATTCGGCCTTGGCCTGCTTCAGGATGGGGATGTCGGGGTCAGCGTCTTTCCAGACTGTGAGGAAGTCCTGATATTCGGCTTTGGCTTTTGCTGTGTCTCCGGACATCGCGTAGGCGCGGGCGAGTTGCAGATGAGTCAGTGGCTCCATGATAGTTCCTCCCACCATGCCCGGATGAGCGAGCATTTTCTCGAACTCCGGAATAGCGGAACCAGGCTGGTGGGCGTCCAGATAAGCCAAGCCGCGAATGTAAAGGTGAAAAAGAGGTGGCGAGCCGAAATAAGGAGCAGCCAGTTCATACGCGGCGGATGACGCGAGTGCGGCAATTGCCTTCTCACTGGCATTCTCAGTGCCGCTCTGCAGGGCAATGATGGCACGAATAGTAGGAAGAGTAACCGCCTGCATCAGCGTGTCGTGCGGGTAGCGTTGAGCCAGCTCAGCCGCCAGCCGCTCGGCGCCACTCCTGTCCCGGGCCAGCGCCAGAACAAACGCCGACCTTACCGCGACCGGTTTGATCTTAGAGATCGCCAGAGCGGCCTTGGCTTGCCGTCTCGCCGTAACCAGATCGCCCACCAATGCCGTTGGTAAGATTGGCCATGCTTGATTCCAAAGGGCGGCTTCTCTGGCTCCAGCACCCTCAGCAATGGTCACCGCACGTTGGGTCAACTCCCTGGCCTTCTTGAATTGTCCAAGTGAAAGTGCGGTGTTCCGTTCGTTTTCAGCGGCTCCTCTTTGGAAGAGCGCGTCGGACTTGCTCAATAGATCTCGTTCGCGTTCCATGCCGGCTGCGTCGTGTTCCACGGATGCAACAATGTGAAGCAAGTAATGCATATAAGGGCTGTCGAAGTGTCGGGCCTGCGCTTCCCTTGCGGTGGTCTTCGCTTCTTCCAACCGATTCAAATTTAGATATTGCTCGACGACGCTTGCATAGTCCATGGCGTTGGGATCGTGGCGCAGACTTTCCTGGTACAGAGCCAGAGCTTTTTCGTTGTCGCCCAGAATGCCATAAGTGTTTGCCAAGTAGTTCGAAGGAAACGGATCATGCGGATACATCTCCTGCCACATAGCACAGGTTTTGAGTTCAGCTTCGAGGTCTCCAAGAATAATCTGATAACGTGCGGTGAGCCTCAGCTTCTCCCGCTCGCTTACCCGGTCTCCAAGTCCGAGAGCTTTCGTCATATTATCCGCCGCGCCCTGGATCTCACCTGTGTTGAAGTACATGATCGCCAGATGCCCGTAAGCGGTGGCAAAGTTTGGATCGAGGGTGATGGCGCGTTGGAAGAATGCGCCGGCGGTTAGAAGGTCGGCTCTGGTGACCGCCTGCACCCCAAGGCTGTAAGCCTTCAGAGCTTCGAGCGAGGGCGTGGTGACTTCCTCGATCGGGGCATCGAACTTCTGGATCGAACCCAGGGATTCTCCCAGTTTGCTTCGTAGGCTCGTTGCTGCCCTGCCCAACGCCTTCAGCACCTCTTCTTTGTTGGCCGCCTGTTCCTGTTCGATGGCGAGGAGTGCGCCAGAACTGCAGGCAGTGGCCGCCAATCCGACCACGTATTGAGTGCCTAAGCTGGCAATCGAACCCTGTAGCAGGGCCTTACCGCCGACGCGCTGGCACAATTCCCGGCCCAGTTCGGGGGTAAGGTTTTCTTCTGGCGAGCGCCCCATGAGATGCAGCGTGTCCCGCACCTTTGCTTGAGGAAGAATATTGAGAAACGGCGATTGCTCTAAGTGGACTGTCA
>Ga0070741_10020042_pt1 | contig 10608 bp, 9 predicted proteins | sample Coa_R1_4_FD_66440 | JGI IMG/M metagenome (GOLD analysis project Ga0070741, IMG submission 66440) | Surface soil microbial communities from Centralia Pennsylvania, which are recovering from an underground coalmine fire - Coalmine... | ecosystem: Environmental > Terrestrial > Soil > Unclassified ... | reverse complement strand
CGCCGAGGAGGTTGAGGACGATCAGCGCGTACGGAACGGCCCGCGCGGAGCCGAGGCCGGCGGCACGCGCGGCGAGCGGGTACGTGATGCGGGCATAGCGGATCCCTGCCTGGTCGGTCGTCCCGACGTGCATGTAGTGGCGCGCGTTCGCCGGATCGGCCGCGATGAAGTAGTAGAACTGGCCGTCGTAGCCGTAGCGGCTTGCGGTCTCGAGCTGAGGCGTGATCACGTCGCTCGTGTGGCTCGATCCGACGAACGCACTGCCGAGGTGCGCGAACCACAGAGCATCGTGCTGCTCGATCCGAACCGTCACCGCGGCGGCGTAGAACGCAGCGACGACGGCGACGACCGGAAGGACGCCGCGCGTCAGCGCAGATCCTTGTTCGACTCCATGTCGAACCACATGGCGAAGAGAGTGAACTGCGAGCCCGAGATCAGCAAGAGGGCGATCAGGACGACCGTCCCGACGCTCACCTCGTACCCGGCGATCCGGTAGCCGAGCTCGATGCAGCCGAGGACGATGCCGACGAGCGTCGAGAGGAAGCCGAAGGCGTAGAAGAAGACGAGCGGATGGAAGTCGCGGATCACGTACTTCTCGCGCAGGCGCCAGAAGAAGCCCTTGAGCAGCAGCCAGGAGATGCGCGGGACGACCTTCCGGTAGCGGATCCCCGAGCGCTCGCCGACGCCGTAGACCGGCCGCGACGGGAAGTCGCGCACCCGCGCGTTCCAGACGTTCAGATGGACGAGGAAGTCGTTCGGGAAGCCGTAGCCCGTGTACACGCGATCGAGGTCGAGCTCCTCGAGCATCCGGCGTGAGATGGCCGTGTACCCCGATTGCGAGTCGGCGACGTGCCAGTAGCCCGAGGCGACCTTCGTCAGCAGCGACAGCACCGCATTGCCGAGGTAGCGCGTCCGCGGGATCAGCCGCCACGCTTCGCCCGTGACGAGCCGGTTCGCCTTCGCGTAGTCGAGCTCGCCCCGCGCGACCGGCGCGACGAGCTTCTCGAGGTCCCCCGGGTCCATCTGGTTGTCGCCGGCCATCACGCAGGTGACGTCGAAGCCGTCGGCCGCCGCGCGCTTGTACCCCGTGACGATCGCGGCTCCGACCCCGCAGTTCCGGTCGTGCGCGAGGATCTCGACGCGCGGGTCGCCGACCGCGCGTGCCCGGTCGGCGGTCGCGTCCTGCGAGCCGTCGTCGACGACGTAGATGCGATCGACGAAGGCCGGCATGCCGCCGAGCGTCGTGGCGATGAGCTCCTGCTCGTCGTGCGCCGGCACGACGACCGCGACCCGCGCGTTGTCGAGCATCAGTGGTTGCGGCGGCGTGCGGCTGCGGCGGCGACGCCGTCCCAGAGCAGCGCGGCGAGCGCGCCGATGATCGCGCCGATGATCGCCGCGACGACCGCGGTGTTGCGGTGGCTCCGTGCCGTGATCCTGTTCGGTGCCGCCGAGGTGAGGATCGACGGCGCCTCCACCTGCTTCGCCTGCGAAAGGAGCTGCGTCGCGGTCAGCTGGTCCTGCTGCGCCGTCGTCAGCCGCAGCTGCAGCAGCAGCTGATCCGAGGTTGCGAGGCCTCCGTTCTGGAGCGCCTTGTTGATCAGGTTCTCCTGCTTCTCGGCGTTGCTGACCTGCTGCCTGAAGTTCGAGATCTTCTGGTTTGCGAACGCCGAGGTCTTCTGCACGACGATGCGGGCGAGGGCGTTCGCCGCGCACGTCGCGACCTTGCGCTTCGTCGCCTGCACGCTCACGGTGACGAGCGGCGTCTGCCCGTTCTTCGAGATGTTGCCGGAGACCGTCTGGGTCGAGATACCGCTGCGGAAGCTGCCGATCTTCGTCTTGCACACGCTCGCGACCTGTGTGTCGACGCTCGTCGCGTGCACGATCTGGTGAACGGTGCTCGGGTTCGTCTGCGCCGCCTGCAGCTGCACCGTGCCGCTCGCCGAGTACGGCTGGCCGAGATAGAGCGTCGCGGTCGCCTGGTAGCGCTGGCTGCCGCCGAGCGAGACGGCGTAGCCGATCACGGCGCCGAGGATGAGCCCCGCCACGACGAGCCACCAGCGCGCGGCGAGGAGCCGCACGTAGCGGCCGAAGTCGACCTCCTGCTCGGCCTCTGGATCGACGGTGTGACCGGAGACGGTCATCAGGCGGCGACTCTAGCCGAGGCCCACGACCACATCTCGTTCAACCCGTCGCGCAGTCGCGTGCGCGGCCGCCAGCCGAGCGCAATCGAGATCCTCGTGATGTCCGCCTTCGTCCGGGAGACGTCGCCGCGCGCGGGATCGACGTGCGCGACGGCGAGAGAGCGACCGGAGATCTCCTCGAGCGCGGCGATCGCCTCGACCATGCTCGCCTCCTCCCCGCCGCCGACGTTGTAGACGGCGCCGCTCGGCGCGCGCTCCATCGCGGCAATCGTCGCCTCGACCGCGTCGGCGACGTAGGTGAAGCTCCGCGACTGGCGGCCGCTGCCGTAGATCTCGAAGGAGTCGCCGGCGGCGAGCGCGTCGCAGACGCGCCGGAAGAACATGTCGGGCCGCTGCCGCGGCCCGTAGACGGTGAAATACCGGAGCGTCACCGCATCGCCGTCGTAGGCGCGCAGGAGATGCTCGCACGCGAGCTTCGTGATCCCGTACGGCGAGATCGGCGCCGGTGTCGTGTCCTCCGGCGTCGGATAGGCCTCCGCCTCGCCGTAGACGGACGAGGAGGACGCGAAGACGAGACGGACGCCGGCGGCCGTGCACGCTTCGAGCACGCGCTCGGTCGCGAGCACGTTCCGCCGGAGATAGAGCGGGAACGCGTCGCCGAAGCTGCGGACGCCCGGCTGCCCGGCGAGATGGAAGACGCCGTCGACGTCCTCGAGCTCGAGCAGGTCCTCGGCCAGGTCGAGCCTGCGCACGTCGAGGCCGCGCGCGTTCGCCTCCTTCTCGGCCGGGTCGTAGTAGTCGGTGAAGCAGTCGACGCCGACGACCTCGTGGCCCAGCGCGCCGAGCGCCTCGGCGAGGTGCGAGCCGATGAAGCCGGCGGCACCGGTGACGATGTACCGCATCGGAGCGGGAGGTTAGCCCGGCTGCGTGAAGGTTCCGAGTGGAACGGTCGTCGTCAGCCCCGCCGAGTTCGTCGCCCGCAGGGTCGCCTGCCACGTCCCGGCGGGGAGCGCGAGGGTCGCGGAGCCGGAGAGCGGCGCGTGTCCGAGCGCGACGGTCTGCGGCGGGTTGACCGCGTTCGGATCGGCGAGGTCGACGTTCAGGTCGACCCAGGGCGTGCCGGGATCGGTGACCTGCCAGGTGAGCGTCGAGCCGGCCAGCGCCGCAGTCGTCGGCGGCGGGGCGGTATCCCACTGGACGACGACCGGCGCCAGCGGGACGGTGGCGCGATGCCCCGCGTACGAGACCGCCGAGGCCTGGACGGGATAGCTGCCCGGCGCGAGGCCGGCCGGCGGCTTCCAGGTGATCGTGTGCGTGCCCGCACGCCAGCGGTACGTCGTCACCTTGCCCGCGATCGCGACCGAGACCGACGCGCGCATCGACAGGGAGATCGTGATCGCCGTCGTGTCGAGGTAGCCGTCGGCAGGCTGCGGCCAGACGGTCGCGGGCGGCGCGGGTTGCGTCACGACCGGCGGCTCGTAGTAGTACGCATGGAAGCGCTTCGCCGCGTCCACCCAGAACGGATCGCCGGTCTTCGTCGCGAGCTTCTGCAGCAGGTCGGTCACGAACTTCTGGTACGCGGGCGACGCGTAGCCGCCGCCGAGCTCGTAGAGCGACCAGTCGCCCGTGTCGAACCGCGGCAAGAGCTTCTGCGCCGTCTCGCTGAGACGCTGCGCGAGTGTTCCCGCCTGCTCGTCGTTCGACCTCTGCGCGTATTCGAGCAGGGAGAGAATCGACTGCAGCTGCGCGTTCAGCACGAGCTCGTGGTCGAAGCCGTACAGGCGGATCCACGAGCCGCTCGGCAGCGACACGAGGAACGGCGGGACGGAGTTGAACGCCCGCAGGGCGACGACGTCGAGATCCGGGTCCCCGAGCAATGCAGCTGCGCGCGCGAACGCCTGCGCCGCGACGGCCTGCGCCATGCCGGACGCCCACGGCGGCCGCCCGCCGCCGAAACGGAACTCGTACTCCCAGAGGAGCCGCGGCCCGCGCGGAATCGCACGGGCGAGCAGCGCCTCCGCGAGCGTCTGCGCCGCGTCGGCATTCCCGCCGCCGGCGTAGCCGTTCAGCGCGCCGAAGTTCGCGAGCGGATGGAACTCGAAGCCGTGGCCCGGGAACCAGCGATACCGGATGCCGTCGTCGTCGCTGATGTCGATCTGCCGGTCCGGCACGCCGTGGGTCTCGAGATACGAGAGGTTCGCCTCGAGCTGAGAGAAGAGCGTCAGCGCCCGCGGCGAGATGTACGAGCTCCAGAGCGGCGTAAGCTGAGACAGCTGTGACGCGACCACGCGCTCACGCGACGGCGCGAGGATGCGGATGTCGCGGAGCGCGCGCGAGACGTCGGCGCGGTAGCGCTGCGCGTCGGGAGGCTTCAGCCAGTGCCGCTTCAGCCCGACGGCGATTCCGCGCCGCGCGAGCGCCGCGTCGTGCGTCGTCGATGCCTGTGCGACTGCGGGAAGAGCGAGCGCGAAGGCGGCGGCGACCCCGGCCGCCGCGCGTCTCATCTGCGCCGGCGCCGCAGGTGTCGACGGTGATGCTGAGCGGGCAGTCGCGTCACGGCGCGTCGAGGCTCCACTGCATAGAGCCGAGAGTAGCCGTGAAACAGAAGGCGCATCCCGTTGCCGGACACGGGCACGTATTCACCGTGGCCGAAGCGCAGCACCACGCGACCCGAGCGCGCATCGACCCCGACGGTGCGATGCGCGAAGCTGCCTGCGTACGCGACGCCGTCGACGACTGCGGCGGCGCCGGAGATCGGCCCGCCGAGGCCGACCTCCCAGAGAATCCGCCCGGTCGCGGCCGAGACCCCGTAGAAGATCCCGTTGTACGAGCCGAAGAAGACCCGGCCGCCCCACGCCGCGGGCGACGAGTAGACGTAGCCGCCCGTGTTGACGCGCCAGAGGTAGCGGCCGGTCGTCGAGAAGGCGGTCATCGAGCCGCCGCTCGAGGACGGCACGAAGACGCGGCCTGCGAGCACCGCCGGCGTGCCGTAGATCCGGCCGTTCACCGAGCCGACCCAGCGCGTCGCGCCCGTCCGCGGCGACAGGGCCCACAGCCGGCCGGCGTAGTCGCCAATGAAGAGCCGGCCGCCGGCGATCGAGGCGCTCGAGGTGATCTTGGCGCCGAGCGAGCGAGTCCAGCGCAGCCGGTGCGTCCGAAGGTCGAGCGCGTAGACCTCGCCGTTCCACGCGCCGAAGTAGTCGACGCCGTGCGCGACGATCGGCGACGACTCGATCGGCGAGCCGATCCAGTACGACCAGAGGAGCGTGCCCGTCGCGCGGTCGAGCACCTCCACGTGCCCGTCCATCGAGTGGTAGACGAGCTCGCTTCCGAAGACGCCGGGAGACGACGCCATCTGCCCGTGCGGGGTGTCGTGCCGCCACAACACGCGGCCCGTCCGCATCGAGATCGCGCGGACGGTCGCGTGCGCATTGCCGATGTACGCCACCCCGTCGTCGACGACCGCGGGAAACTCGATCAGCGTGCCCATCCCGCGACTCCAGACGACCTTGAACGGCGGCCGGAGATGAATGTGCGTCTGCGCCTGTGTGCGCGTCGGCGTCGCGCCGTACAGCGGCCACTGCAGCTCCGGGCGGTACACGCGGATCGTCACCTTGCGCGACGACTGGAAGTCCTCCCACACGGAGCGGGTGCCGAAGCCGGGCGCACCGACCGTCACCCGCAGCCCGCGCCGGTGCGGGACGACGACGGCGGCGACGCCGTCACGCCCGGTCCGCACGCTGCGTCCCCACAGCCGAACGGCTGCGCGACGGACGCGGAAGTTGCGGTCGCCGTCGACGACCGTCACCTCGAGGCGCACCGGGCCGACGACCGTCAGGCCCGGCGACTCGCGGCGGACGGAGGGCACCGGCGCCGCGCCGAGCGGCTTGCCGGTGTCGTGCGGGCCGCCGCACGCGGCGGCGACGCCGGCGAGAACGACGGCGGCTAGGGCTCGACGAGCGGTTCTGGCAGCTCTTCCGCGAACGGCTCCAACGTACCGTCCTCCCCGGCCGACAGCACGAGCTCGGAGAAGAAGCGGGTCATGTAGAGCCCGGGGCGGAAATCGCCGAGCCGGGGCTCCGGCCGCTCCCCGGCCGCGAGCGCGAGGGCGAGCTCCGGGTAGCGGCTCCCGGCCGCGGTCGGCAGCGGGAAGGCGCCGCCGAAGCGCGGGTTGATGTCGGTGACGACGTACGAGCCGGCCGCGTCGCGGAAGCACTGGATGTTCGCCGGGCCGACGAGCCCCAGCGTCTCGGACACATGGCGGCCGGCCTCGATCAGCTCGGAATCGGCGATCGTCATCCCCTTGATCGACTCGCCGCCCTTCGACTCGATCATCGTGCGCGGCACCGCATTCAGGCAGCGGGAATCGAGGTCGCAGAAGACGTCGATCGAGAACTCCTCGCCGGGGCACACCTGCTGAACCATGGAGTCGTCCGTCGCGTACGCGAGGAAGAACTCGAGCTGACGGGAGTCTTCGCAGCGGTAGATGCCGCGCGAGCCGAAGCCGCGCCGCGCCTTCACGAGCACCGGATACGAGAGGTCGGCGGGCAGGTCGTCCGGCAGCCAGGTCGGCGGCGAGCCGATGCCGCGCTCGACGAAGAGCAGGTGGGCGAGCCACTTGTCGGCCAGGGCGTCCACGACCTCCGGAGCCGGCAGCAGGACGAGCGCGCCGCCGAGGTCGTCCTTCGCCCGTGAGAGCACGCCGTGGTCGAGATCCGTCAACGGCACGACGAGCTTCACGTCGTGCTCGTGGACGAGCGCGCGCAACGTCCCGACGTAGTCGGGGTCGTCGATCCGCGGCACGAACGCGTGGACATCGGCGTGGTAGAGCGCAGGCGCGAGTCGGTTGACATCCGCGGCGATCGTCCGGGCACCGGCGCGCTTGAAGGCGGTGACGATGTCGACGCGCTGTCCTGCGCAGGTGAAGAGGACGCCGGTCACGCGCGCAGAGGGTACCGTCGCGCCGTGGCGCGCCGCCTTCTGCTCGTCCTCGCCGGACTCGTCGCGGCGTGGCTCGCAGCATGCCTCGTCCTCTTCGTGTGGTCGCCGTGGCGCGGCACCGCGCCGGCGCATGCGGATGCGGTCGTCGTCCTCTCCGGGAACAAGCAGCGCCTGCCGCCCGCCCTCGCGCTCATCCGCCGCGGCGTGGCGCCGGTGCTCGCGCTCTCGACCGTGCAGCGGACACCGCACTGGCCGCAGGCGGAGGCGCTCTGCCGTGCCCGTCGCTATCGAGCCGCGAAGGTCGTGTGCTTCACCGCCCGGCCGTTCAGCACGCGGGGTGAAGCCGAGACGGTCGCGCGCCTGGCGCGCGCGCGCGACTGGCGGTCGCTCGTCGTCGTCACGTCCACCTTCCACATCACGCGTGCCCATCTCCTCTTCAGGCGGTGCTTCCACGGACGCCTCGACGTGCTCGGCAGCCCGTCGACGTGGTGGCGGCTGCCGGCCGAGTGGGCGACGGAGACCGGGAAGCTCGCCGTGCAGCTCACGGTCGAGCGGAGCTGCTAGCGCCAGCCGCCGGTCGCGCCCTTGTAGGTGCCGCTGAAGAGCGCGAGCGGGGTCAGCGCGAGGATCTTCAGGTCGAGGAGCGCGCTCCTGTGCTCGACGTACCACACGTCGAGCTCGATCCGCTCCGCCCAGGGGAGCGACGCGCGGCCGTGCACCTGCGCCCAGCCGGTGATTCCGGGCTTCACCTCGAGCCGCCGCCGCTGATGTGCGTCGTAGCGCTCCACTTGATAGCGCAGCGTCGGGCGCGGCCCGATGATGCTCATGTCGCCGCGCACGACGTTCCAGAGCTGCGGCAGCTCGTCGAGCGAGAGACGGCGAAGCGCGCGGCCGACGCGCGTGATCCGCGAGTCGCCTTCGTTCACGGCGAGCCCGGCGCCCATCGACTCGGCCCCGACGACCATCGTGCGCAGCTTCAGGAGCTCGAAGTCCTCGCCGTTCCTGCCCACGCGCGTCTGCCGGTAGAGGACGGGGCCGCCGTCGAGCTTCACGAGGAGCGCGGCGAGCCCGAGCAGCGGCGAGCCGAGGACGAGCGCCGACGTCGCGACGGCGAGATCGGCGGCGCGGTTCACAGGAAGCGGCAGCGCAGCAGGGTGCGCAACACCCGGAGCCCGTCCAGCGCCGTCAGCTTCTTGCCCTCCTCGCGGCTGCGTGCGTTGTACACGATGGGTACCTCGTAGATGCGAATGCCGCGCCGGAGCAACTTCGCGGTGATCTCCGCCTCGATCGCGAAGCCGCGCTCGCGCAGATCGAGCTCGCGGAAGATATCGGCGCGGATCGCCTTTTGCCCGGTCATGATGTCCGAGATCCACGAGTTGTAGATCACGTTCGTCGCGAGCGTCACTGCGCGATTTCCCATCACGTACCAGAAGCTGTACGCGGAGTGCGCCTGGAAGCCCCGCGTGCCGAAGACGGCGTCTGCGTCGCCTCGGCGTAGCGGATCGAGGAGCAGCACGATGTCGGCCGGCGAGTACTCGAGGTCCGCGTCCATGACCGTCGCGTACGTCCCGCGCGCTGCGTCGATCGCCGTGCGCAGAGCCGCGCCCTTGCCCCGGTTGCGTTCGTGTCGGAAGAAGCGCACGTGGTTCGGCCACTCGCGCGACGCGAGAATCTCCCGCGTGCCGTCGGTCGAGCCGTCGTCGACGACGAGCACCTCCCACGACTCCGACGAGATCGGTGTCGCCAGAAGCTCGTCGAGTGCGGATTCGACCCGCTCTCGCTCGTTGTAGACCGGAACGAGCACCGAGACCTCGACACCTGCGTCGGCAGCCATGGCTCCGGGTTCTACCATTGAAGGCCCGCGGGCCGGGGTTCATACTCGGCCGGCGATGTCAGCTACGGCTCCCGCGGCGGCTGCGGAGGCGCACCCGCGCCGGGCTCCGCTCTCGGTCGGCGGCTCGATCTTCGTTGCGCTCGTCCTCGTGATGCTCGCGCTGTCGCTGCTCATCGCGGTCGTTCTGCCCTACGGAGAGTGGGACGCGATGGCTTTCGGAACATGGTCGCGGCTCATTGCCGAGCACTGGCCGCATCTGCGTTTCGCCGGCGTGGGCGGCCTGGACTACCAGCGCCCGCTCTTCTACGCGCTCCAGGGGACGCTCTGGTCGCTCTTCGGTTTTCATCAGGCGCTCGGCCGGGTCCTGAGCCTCGCGTTCTCCGCGGCGCTCGTCGGTGCCGTCGCGTTCGTCGCGGCGCACACCGTCCGAGTCGAGCGCCGTTTTGCGGCCGCACTTGCGGCGCTTGTGGTCGTGCTGATCACGCCGTTCTCGCGCTACGTGGCCGCAGGTCTGTCCGACATTCCGGCGGCCGCCTGCGTCGCCGCCACCGCCGCGTCGCTCCTCGTCCCGCGCGTCGGCCGCGCACGCTTGCCGCTCGTTGCGCTCACAGCCGCCCTGGCGACTCTGGCGAAGCCGTCGTCGCTCCCGGCCCTCGCCGGACTCGCCCTCTGCGTCCTGATCGGCCCGCGCGTCGGTCTCCGGCGCCGTGTCTACGGAGCCTGCGCGATCGCAGCCGGCGCCGGAAGCGCAGTCGTCTACGACGCCGTGCAGGCGTCGTACGTCCACATGGGCCTCCGCTCGTTCCTCACCGGCGGAACGACGGACGGCTTCTACGCCGGCCTTGCCGGCGCTGATCGCCGGCGCAACCTGCTCGACGGCAGCTGGCTCGGTCCAGAGCTCCGGGTCGTGCTGCTCTTCGCGCTTGCGTACGCGCTCGCACGGCTCGGCCTCGCACATCGAGTCGCTGTGCTCGTCTCCGTGCCGGTCGCCCTCGTCGCGTCGTGGCTCGGCCCTCATCTCGCCGGCGCCCACGGCGTCCGCGTCGGCATCTTCGGGAGCGGCAGCTGGGTGGTCGAGGTCGCCGTGCTCGCGCTTGCCGCGTCGCTCGCTCTCGCGCTGGCGGCGCCGCCGGCGGCAGTTCCGGACCGGCTCCTGCTGGCACGCGGCCTCGTGTGGCTTGCACCGCCGCTCTTCGTCTGGGGCTGGCGCCTCGTGTACGACGTCCGACTTCTCGCGCCTGCGTGGCCTCCGCTCGTCCTCCTCGTCGTGTGGTCGCTGCTGCCCGTGTTCACCGGTGCCGAGCAGCGGCGTGCCTGGCTCGTCGCAGTTCCGGTCGCTGCGTTGATCGTGATCGGTGCGTACGGAACCCAGAACATCAACGGTCTCGGCGCTTCGGGCTGGCGCTCGCTCGAAGCCGACGGCTTCGCCGGACTCGGCAACCCGGCGGCGATGCGCAACATCGCCTTCGGCGGTGACTTCTCAGCCGAGATGAACGCGCTGGCACCGCAGGTCCGGCGCGGCGACCGCATCCTCACGTACGACCAGCGCCTGCAGTTCTTCTACGGGGACCAGGTCAATCTGCAACCGCCGCTGCGCTGCTCCCAGCTCGCCGGAAACCGCATCTTCGTCCTCCTCGAGTCGGACGAGCTCCGTGCCGTGTACGGCGCGCGCAGCACAGCGCGCTTCTGGCA
>Ga0070741_10020041_pt1 | contig 10608 bp, 10 predicted proteins | sample Coa_R1_4_FD_66440 | JGI IMG/M metagenome (GOLD analysis project Ga0070741, IMG submission 66440) | Surface soil microbial communities from Centralia Pennsylvania, which are recovering from an underground coalmine fire - Coalmine... | ecosystem: Environmental > Terrestrial > Soil > Unclassified ... | reverse complement strand
TCCGCGCGCCCCGCGCCGGGGAAAAGAACCCATGCCCCAATCAGCATCACAACCAGCCATTTGCCGTGTGTGCTCCTGCGAGCTCTGAGGTGGTCGGTCATAGGTTTAATTTCCATAGGGGCAGACCGTAAATTCTACGATGAGGGACTCTTGCCAGACGATAGCCGACCGGCCCGCATCCAGCTACAATGCCCAAGCAACAGGAGGACAATTGGCAAACCTGTCAGGAGCCGAATATCTTGCCCTCGCCGAGTTCCGGCACCAACTGGAACGTTTTCTGCAGCGGCGCCGCCGGGCCGCCCGCCAGGCCGGCCTGCAGCCAAAACAATATCAGCTCATGCTGGCCGTCAAGGGCATGGAAAAGACCCACAAGCCTACGGTCGGCGAAATCGCCGAGCGCCTGCAGGTCCAGAACCACAGCGTGGTCGAGTTGGTGGATCGCCTGGAAAAGCGCCGCTACGTCGAGCGCGAGCGTGATCAAAGCGACCGCCGGGTGGTGCACTTAAAACTCACTCCCGCGGGTGAAGCCGTGCTGCGCAAGCTGGTCGCGGCCAGCCTCGCTGAGCTCAAGACCGAGGCTCCGGCGCTCCTGCGGGCTCTGACTACAGTCCTGCGCAACCGCTGATCGGCCAACTATCGGGCCTCCATCAATGCGGGCTGAGCGCCGACTTCTGTTGCGCCGCCTGATTTTCCAGTTCCAGCCGCTTTTTCCTGTCCAGGTAGAACAGCATGAATAATACGCCGCCCAGGACCAGCAGAGTAAATGCGCCCGCGATCTGCAGCACCCTGCCGATAATGGCGGTGTAGCGCCCGCTGTTGGGATCATACTTGCAACAGTAGAGCAGCACCTCGTCCGCCAGCGAGCCGATTTTTTCCTGTGAGCCCTGCACCAGCGCCAGGCGCAGATCCTGTACCGGATAGTCAATCCCGTAGAAATACTGCGCTATTTTGCCTTTGGGCGTGAGCACCACGATGCCGGTGGCGTGCGCGAACTGCTGTGTCTGGGCGTCCCAGGCATAATGAAACCCGACTGCCTGGGTCAGGGTCGTAATCTCCGGCTGCTGCCCGGTCAGAAAGTGCCAGCCCGCGGCGGCTTCGGGATGGCCGTAACTCGCGACGTAGGTCTGCTTCGTGGAAGCCGCCAGTTGGGGGGTCTCCCGCGGATCGAAACTCACGGTCAGCACGTTGAATTGTTGGCCAATCTGAAACGGAAGCTGCCGGAAGGCGTGGGTGGCTCCCGCCAGCACCTGGCTGCACAACATGGGGCAACGGTAGTAAGCCAGAATCAGCACCACCGGCTTGCGCTGCCCAAAATAGTCGCTCAGCCGCACCGCTTGGCCGCTCTCATCACGGAAAACCAGATTGAGCGGCACCTGGTTATCCAGTCTCTGTTCGTAGCGGACGTTCTTAAGGATGGGCGGTACCTGAGTGGAGGGCCCGCTGCCGGGCGCGCTGTCCTGCAATCCCTGCCCCGCCGAGGGCAGGGAAGCGCCTATTAGAGCAGTGCTGACCAGGACAAAGCGGAGTAGCGAAAAATGAGAGCGCGACCACCGGGGGATCACCATGACTCCTGCGCCGTACTCACGGCAGAACAGATAGTATAGCTCGCTCCCCGGGCCCTACCGGAAGCAGGGCGCAATCGCAGGCAACAAAAAGCCCGGAGCCAGAGCTCCGGGCATAACGCCCCAGCCCCCTGCAGTTCAATTTCCGTTCGCGGAAGGCGGAGCCCCGTACACCACCGCGACCTGAGGACTCACGCCGGCCTTGGCCAGTTGCCGCTCGCGCGGATGAACCGCCAGCTGGCGTACCGCGCTATCAGCGGTCGTCCAAACCTCGGCCAGAAAGTATTCATCGCCATAACGGTGAAAGACCAGCTTTGGAGTGTTGAAATCTCTCCGCCACTCGGTCGTGTTCGGCATCATCAGCTCAATGCCGCGCTCCCCGGAAGAAAGCAGGAGAGTGAATTGCCCGCCAACCCGGGTGATGCTGTATTCACCCGCGGGAAGCACCCCATAGCCGGCGGAAAAACTGAAAGGCACATCCGCCTTGATCATGGTTTGCGCATGGGCGGGTGCAGCCGCCATGGTCAGGAATGCAACACATACCACCAGAACGATAGCCGCGTAGTTTTTCATTGTCTTGCTCCTTTCCGCGAATCCCTTTGCTAGCGTAATGAACGTCCTTGCGATGTGCATCCCGCATGCCACTACCTGCATGTGCCCGAGGTTTTTATGGCACGGAAATAACTGCTCTGCTTTCAGTGATATCTGTGTCAAACCAAAGATGCGGCCACGGGCCCTCTCCGGGCTCTGGCCGCGCCCGGCTAACCGTCCGGATAGCTCCCGCTATCCGGTTGGATAGCATCTTTGGCGGCACTCCAATCCTAAATTGTGTTTGTCGGCAGAATGCACAACGGTGCTGCGAACCTCGATTTCTGGCGCTATGCTAGGCTCAGCAGAGGGGAGCGCGCATGTCCCCGGCCCTGATTGCCATTGCCGGCCCGCTGAACGGGACCACCATCGAACTCACCGCCACCGAGGTGTGCATTGGCCGTGAAGCCGGTACCCAGGTTTGCGTTCCCAGCGCCTGGGTTTCCCGCCGCCACTGTGCGTTACGCCGCCAGGGCGACAGCGTCGTAATTCAGGACCTGGATAGCCGCAACGGCACCTTCGTCAACGGAATTCCCATTACCCGGCAGGAACTGAAGCATGGCGATCTGCTCACCGTCGGCGATTGCTGCTTTCGCTTTGTCCGCGACGCCGAAGAGCCGGCCGTGTCAGTGTCGGCCCCGGTTGAATTGGACGATACAAACACCATGCTGCTGGCTCCGCTTTGGCTGCCCGCCGGCGATGCCCCTTATCCTGCCTCCAAGCCTGCGGCGGCGGTGGGAGCGGACGCGCGCGCCCTGCGCGATCTCAGCGTTCTGCTCACCATGGCCGCCAAAACCGCTGCCATCGAAGATTCCGAATCGCTCTATTGGCAGCTTCTGGGCATGATCTTTGAGATCATCCCCGCGGATCGGGGAGCGATTCTGCTAGCCGGCTCCGATCCCCAGGAGCTTTCCCCCGCTTTTGCCTGGGACCGCGCTTCCGGCCCCGCTCAGCCGGTGCGGGTGAGCCGCACCGTGGTGCGCCAGGTCGTAGAGCGAAAATCGGCAGTCATGGCGAATGACGTGGGTGCAGACCTTTCCCTGCAAACCGCATCCAGTCTCCGCCTGGAGCGCGTGCGCTCCGTGCTTTGTGCTCCCTTGCTGGCCGGGGGGCGTCTGCTGGGCGCTATTTATCTCGATTGCGCCAGCGAGGGGGTGTGCTTCGACGAGCAGCACCTGCGCATGCTGACCGCGGTGGCTGGACTCGCCGCCCTGGCTTCCCAGCGGGTGTGGCGAATGGAGTCTCTGCGTAATGAGAACCTCCGCCTGCGCGCTGACCTCAAGCTTGACCACGGCTTTGTGGGCGAAAGCCCGGCCTTGCGCCGCACTCTGGAAATGATCGCGAGGATTGCGCCCTCCGATTCCACCGTCTTGCTGTGTGGCGAAAGCGGCACGGGTAAGGAACTGGCGGCCCGCGCCCTGCATCGCGCCAGCCCTCGTGCCCCTTCTCCTTTTGTGGCCATCAATTGCGCCGCCATTCCTGAGACCTTGCTGGAAAGCGAGCTGTTCGGCTACGAGAAAGGCGCGTTCACCGGCGCCGCCGGTCAGAAAAAAGGGCAATTTGAGCTGGCCAATGGCGGCTCCATTTTTCTCGATGAAATCGGCGAGCTGGCGCCGGCCTTGCAGGCCAAACTGCTGCGCGTGCTGCAGCAGCGGGAGTTCGTCCGCCTGGGCGGGGCCCAGCCGATCAAAGTGGATGTCCGTTTGATCGCGGCCACCAATCAGGATTTGCGCGCCGCCGCCGACCAGGCCCGCTTTCGCAAAGACCTGTTCTTCCGCCTCAACGTGGTCGCCATTACCATGCCCCCCTTGCGCGACCGGCCCCAGGACATACCTCTGCTGGCCAACTATTTTCTGGCCCTTTGCGGTCAGCGCTGCAAGCGGCGGGTGCGGGGAATTTCGGCGCCCGCCATGGAATGCCTGCAGCGCTATGACTGGCCGGGCAACGTGCGCGAGTTGGAGAATGCCATCGAACACGCCGTGCTATTGGGCGCGGGCGAGGTTGCGCTGCCCGAGGACCTGCCGGATGTGATTGTGGAAGGCCACCCGCCGGCAGCGGGGCAGGCTGCCGGCTATCACGCCGCCCTGAGCGAGTTGAAGAAAAAGTTAATTCTGCAGGCCTTTCAGCAGGCTGAAGGCAGTTATACGGAAGCCGCCCACCTGCTGGGCGTCCATCCCAATTACCTGCACCGGCTCATCCGCAACCTGAATTTGAAGGCCGCCCTGCGCGCCGCCGGCGAGCGTTCCGCCGGCTAACCTTTCTTCGCCGCTGAGCGGCGCGGCGCAACCCGATTTTTTCGCGCGCTTCGCTCTCATTTAGAATGGCTCAGCAGGCTCGCTGCGGCGGACCTGCACCACAATTCGACGCCGGCAATCCCTAAGCCACTGGGGATGCCGGAGGCGCGGAGAGATGGGTGAGTGGTTGAAACCGCACGCCTCGAAAGCGTGTATACGGGGAACCGTATCGGGGGTTCGAATCCCTCTCTCTCCGCCATTACCTGATCTCAGTTATCTGTTCCGTTTCTGGATCTGCGCACATCCACTCCGGTTCGCGGCGAAAGAAGTTTCCGGTAATCTGCGGTAAGAAGCTCCTTAAACCACACTAATTATTGGGCTTAATGCCTCCATGCCCGCTGCAACTGATTCACACTGAGAACGTAAGTGGTTTGTTGTAACTGTGTTACAGCCGCAATAAGCTGCACCCTTGTGCTAAAACCTTTCATCTTGACAGGCGTTTTTGCCCCGTTATGCTGCCCTCTGCCCTGTGAGCTCTTCGGTGTGGAGGAACAACAAATGAGTAGTAAGAAAACAGTCTGTATTTTGGCTTCTCTGCTGGTGGTGCTAGCGATGGCAGTAAGCGCCAGCGCCGCCAGTTATAGCGGCATCGCCTATTGCGGCGTCAGCACCAGCGTTTCTCAGAACACGCCAACCGACAGCGGTCTCTCCGCCGCGGAGGCGACGGGAACCGAGTGTGCCACCTTCTCCGCCAGCGCGATAGAATTCAGCGCTGAGGCCCTCGGCGCCAGCTACACCCTCGGAGGATTCCTGAATTCCTTTGGGGCGGCTTCGGGCATCAGCTATCTCAACGGTTTCACTGCTGCTTCCAATCCCAACGATTCTTTATGGGTGTTCTCCGGCACGGCCGGTTTTACCAATGGCCAGGGCTTTGCCGTCACTCATGATGATGGAACCCAGATGTACGTCAACGGGGTGAACGTCCTTAGTGATCCCGGCCCCACGCCCCCGGTAACCACCCTCTTTACCTATACCGGTTCGACCGGGAACTTCCCCTTTGAGTTCATCTACACCGAGTGCTGCAACGGCCAGATGGACTACATCACCAACCTTGCCCCGCCGATATCGGAACCGAGCAGCCTGCTGCTGTTGGGCACCGGCCTGATTGGATTTGGGGCTTACGCTCGTCGCCGTTTCGGATGGTAGTTGTCGGCGGGGCCGCTCCCTTCTCAATCAGGGAGAGCCTCCACCTTGAGATGAAGAGAGTGGTCGCGAACTCGGCGGCCAATAGAGTTGAGCAAAATAGCCGGCCTCTCCTGGGCCGGCTTTTTTGCGTTGTGCCCGGATTTCAGATTGAACACGAACTCACCTCTCCACGCCTGACTCCAGCAGCCTTGATCGACGGCAATGAGGTCACAAAAAAAGCCGGCCCTTGCGGGGCCGGCTGGTCCGTATGGTGCGGGAAGCGCCGCTTAGGCTACCGACCGCAGGTTGCTGGGCCGTTCCACCGGAGGCGCCTGGTTGTGCCTGGCCTCTCCCGCCGCTCCCGCGGCAGCCAGAAATCCGCCCACGAACAGCGAGGAGAACAGCGCATAGCCGCCCTCGGTGAACAAGTGGCGCACGGTCAACAAGCTGACGGTTGCGCCACCGGCATTTGCGATCTCAGCCGGAGCCAGAATCAGTACCGCCACCAGAATGGCGGAGAAGATGCTCATGCCGAACACCACCAGCCCGTGATAGATGGCGATGTTCCGGATGGCTGTGCCGCTAAGCCGGCCGGCCGTGCGCCCGCCGAAGTACAAGGCGAACAGGGTCACGATTCCTTGCCAAATCGAGATACCGGTCGCCATCGTACCTGAGGTCGGTGAAGCGGCGCTGCCGCCGAAGATGGCAATGCCTAATGCGAGAAACGTGATTTCAATCGCCAGAAACACGAAGGTTCCCGCGAAAATTGCCGACCACGAGGCTCGGTTGCTGGTCGTGACCGGCAGGTTCGTAGCGTAGTCTGCCATTGCTTACCCCCTTTACTCTCTTGGATGAGGTGCCAGGGGTCAGGCGTGGCCCCGAAAATGGGCGCTGGGGAGGGATATGTTCCGGAAAAGAATAAACATCGTGTTACGAGATAAAGGCGGGCCGGAGGGGGCTGGCCGGGAACTCGGAGTAATATAAAGGCGCGCCGGGGGCTGGCCGGGAACTCGGGCGCGCTACCCAGGCCCGCCCTTTTTCTCCGCCCGCCGGCCGCGGAAGAAGGCCTGCAGCATCTCCGCGCAGCGTCCACCCAGCACCCCGCCTTCCACCTGCATGGCGTGGTTCAGGCCGGGATGGTTCACCACCTGCAACACGGAGCGCACCGCTCCCGCCTTGGGGTCGTCGGCCCCGTAGACCAGGCGCCGCAGCCGGGCATGCACCAGGGCGCCGGCGCACATGGGGCAGGGTTCCAGGGTGGCATACATCTCGCACTGCAGCAGGCGGTGGTTGCCCAGGGCCTGCGCCGCCTGGCGCAGCGCCACCATTTCAGCGTGCGCGGTGGGGTCTCCATCCACAAGATTGCGATTGAAGCCCCGGCCTGCTATCTGGCCCTCACACACCACGATGGCTCCCACTGGCACCTCGCCCGATTCCAGCGCCCGCTGTGCCTGGCGCAGCGCTTCTTCCATCCATATCTCGTCCGGAGTCATGGCTGAAAAGATGATTCTAGTCTGAGTCGTGGCTCAGCGGCTGGTGGTTAGCGGTCGGTTGGCCGGAGTCGGGAGAGAACTGGCCGGTTGCTCCCAGTCCACTGAATCTGCCCTGGATACGACACATCTGCGCATCGGTTATTGCCCGCCCACCTCTAACTGCCCGCTCCTGACTACCCCCTTCCGAGTTGCGGCAGCAAACCCCGCATCCGGCCGCTCCCTCTAATGGTGAGTCATCCTGCTCTTCAGCGCCGAAGGCGGGGACATCAGGAGGAGATGCATGAAGCGAGTACTAACCTTGGCGTCAGTTTTACTGCTTGGGGCGGCCGTGGCGGTGGCACAAGACCAGAACACACCGTCCAGCAACCCCAGCACCGATCAGGCCACCCCGCAAACCCAGCAGGCGCCCGATCAGAGTCAGTCTCCGAACACGCAGACTGCTCCCAACACCCAGCAGAACCCGAACAGCAACCCCAACAGCCCCAACTCCCCGTCCACTCCCAGCGATCAGTCCGGAGCGAATGCTCAGGGCGCGTCGCCGACGAGCGGCCAAACCACGGTCCAAGGCTGCCTGAGCAGTTCCAACGGCACCTACACGCTCACTCAGGACACCACCGGAACCACCTACACTTTGACCGGCGACACCAGCCAACTGCAGCAACATGTAGGTCATGAAGTGCAGGTCACGGGCACGACCGGCAACTCGTCAACCGGCGCTTCCGGTTCCGCTGCTCCCAGTTCCGGTTCGCAAAACGGTACGGCTTCCGGCAACACCCTGGCCGTGAGCTCGATGCAGCACATTGCGAACTCTTGCAGCACCAGCAGCGGCGCTGGCAACTCAGGCGCTGCCGGGGCAACCGGGGCGGCCAGCGGGGCGGCAGCCCAAGCTAGTAACCCAAATGACCAGGCGGCCACACAGCCGGACCAGAACGCCAGCCAGCCTTCGGCTGCCGGAAACACTGCCGCGTCCCCCAATCCCAGCACCCCTCCGCCCAGCGGATCTGAGGCGGCCAACAATCAGCCGGCAACTTCGGCCACCCCCAGTGCTAGTGCGGGCCAGCAGAGCAGCAGCAATCCGGCTTATGCCCAGCCTGCCACTCCCAATGACCAGAGCAGTTCGAATCCGTCCAGCGGCGCCGCCGCGGAGAGTAATCCTCCCGCCACCGGCAACAGCGCTGCAAGCGGAACCGATAACTCCAATACCAATGCTGGCGCCGCCGGCCAGAACCCCGCGGACAGCAACGCTGCCGCCGCTGATCAGAACGCCAATTCCGCCCAGACGAGCGCGGCCGCGGCCAGCGACAACACGCAGACGGCTCAGAACAAGGCCGCCGGCAATCTGCCCCAGACAGCCTCCCCGCTGCCCTTGCTCGGTCTATTGGGCTTCGGTTCGCTGGCTGCCGGCATCATCACCCGCCGCCGCAAGTAGGGCTGTCGGAGTGAATCCGTATTGACGCAAGCCTGGCTTGCTCAGACGGTCAAAAGGCTGCTTGAACCGCAGTGACCGGACGTACGCGTGAACGCCCGTCAGATGCGGCCCAAGCAGCCTTTTTCGCTTGCATGGGGTGGTAAACTGAAAACTTGGTGCCTATGGGACTCTCAATTTCCAACGTTCTTCGCCGCGTTTTCCTGGTGGATCTGATTAAGGGGTTGTCTGTAACCTTCCGCTACCAGGACCCGAAAGAGGTCTACACCGAGCAATATCCCCTGCAGCGCCCGCAGGTGGCCGAGCGCTATCGCGGAGCGCCGCGCCTGAACGTGAACCCCGATACGGATGAGACCATGTGCATTGCCTGCGACTTGTGCGCCCTGGCCTGCCCCGAGCACCTGATTGTGGTTACCAGCGAGCGCAATGCCGCCACCCGGCGCAAGGAACTCACCACCTTCACCTACGACCTGAGCCGTTGCATGTTCTGCGGCCTGTGCGAGGACGCCTGTCCCACCGACGCCCTGGAACTGACCCAGGACTTCGAACTCGCCAACTACACCCGCGAGGGCGCCATCTGGGACCGGCAGACGCTGGAGAAAGGACCGCAGCCCACGGTCTACAGCCGATAGTAGCAACTGCCGTCTACCGAGTCGCGCGAGGAAACTCTGCTTCTGAGCACGGTTTGCCGATTTCTGCTGCCGCTGGTGTTGCTGAGCGCCCCCGCGTTAGCTCAGAGCTCAGCCCCGCCCTCCGCAACCGCTCCCCCATCCAACCCTCCTGCCCAGTCGCAGCCCGCTCCGCCCGAAACTCACATCACCCCGGCGCAAGCCCGGGAACTGTTCCGCTCGGTGGACGAGATCCTTCATTTCGCCAGCCACGACAGCGGCTTGCCCATTCATCATCCCGTCAAGCGCGCCCTGGTCAGCCGCGATCAGGCCATGAAATACATTGAGGGCAGAATGGGCAGCGACCAGGACACTCAGCGCCTGAACCGCTCCGCCCTGGTGCTGAAGAAATTTGGCCTCCTCCCCCCCGACTTCGACCTGCATACCTTCCTGCTGGCCCTGTTGCGCGAGCAGGTGGCCGGCTACTACGACCCCAAGGCCAAGACCGTCAATTTGCTCGACTGGGTGGACGCGGATGTGCAAAAGCCGGTGCTTGCCCACGAACTTACGCACGCTCTGCAGGATCAGGATGCCAGCCTCGACCACTGGTTGAAGGATGGCCCGCGCGCGCAGAAGAAAGATTCTGACGTGCAGGATGACGAAGCTGTAGCCGCCCGCCAGGCGGTTTCGGAAGGTCAGGCGATGGTGGTGCTCACCGACTACGAACTGGCGCCGCTCGGCAAATCCATCCTCGATGCGCCCGATATCGTGGCCGCCATGAAGGCCGGAGTTACGTCAGGCTCGCCGATCTTCGAGAGCGCCCCCCTCTACATCAAAGACTCGCTTGCTTTTCCTTACACCTATGGTTTGGATTTTGAGCGCGCGTTGCTGCAAAAAAAGGGGAAAGAGGCGGCTTTCGCCGACGTGCTCCAGCGCCCTCCACTGAATACCCGCGAGGTCATGCAACCAGGCGTCTATCTGGCCGGCGAGCACCTGGCGCCCTTGCAGCCGCCCAAGCTGGAGAAGGTTCTGGGCAAGTCCTGGCAGCGGGTGGACGTGGGCGCGGTCGGCGAATTCGACGTCTCGGTAATGGTGGAGCAGTATGCCGGTGAGAATGTTTCGAAACAGCTTTGGCCGCAGTGGCGTGGCGGCTACTACTACGCCGCCCGGCTGAAAAAGGCTTCTCCCGGCAGCCTGGCCCTGCTTTATCTTTCCCAATGGGCCGCAGCCGAGCAGGGGACAAAATTTGCCGGCATTTATGCCCAATCCTTAAACAAAAAGTACAAGCACGTGAATGCCGTGGGCGGCTCGGGTCCGCTCCCGCGGCAAGCGTCTGCCGGTGTGCAAGTCTCCATCGCCGACGCTACCACCCAGTGGAACACCGAGGAGGGCCCCGTCTTCGTCGAGCCGCACGGCAAGTTCGTCCTGGTGATGGAAGGCTTTGACCCTGCAACCGCTGCCCGCCTGCGCGCCGCCGTGCTGCCCACCGCCGGCACGCCTTAGCTTCCATCT
>Ga0070741_10020040_pt1 | contig 10609 bp, 8 predicted proteins | sample Coa_R1_4_FD_66440 | JGI IMG/M metagenome (GOLD analysis project Ga0070741, IMG submission 66440) | Surface soil microbial communities from Centralia Pennsylvania, which are recovering from an underground coalmine fire - Coalmine... | ecosystem: Environmental > Terrestrial > Soil > Unclassified ... | reverse complement strand
GCGCGGCGCTGCAGGGCCAGTACTCGTCGTACTTCTCCGGCTCCCCGGTGCTGTACCCGGTCGCCGCCGCGTTCCTGGACCAGATCGGCGGCCTGGCTCTGGCCCGGGCGCTGTCCCTGGCGGAGATGCTGGCCACCACCGTGCTGCTGTACTCGATGACCCGGCGGCTGTTCAACGAGCGGGTCGGGCTGTGCGCGGCCGGGTTCTTCGGGGTCACCGAGTCGGCAGTGTTCCTGGGGAACTTCGCCACCTACGACGCCACCTGCCTGTTCCTGCTCGCCCTGGCCGCCTGGATCATGGTCAGGACGGCCGCGCTGCGCTGGCCGGTGTTCCTGCTCGCCGCGCTGCCGGCCGCGCTCGCCGTAGCGGTCAAGTACGCCGGCCTGATGTTCGTGCCGACCATCGCGGTGCTGCCGGTGCTGGCCGGCTGGCCCGAGCGCGGCCGCCGGGTGCTGTGGTATCCGGCCGCCTTCGGCGCCCTCATCGCCGGCCTGCTGTACGGGGCGCTCCGTCTGGGCGGCAAGACCTACATGACTGCCATCTCGTCCACGACCACCAACCGCGCCCAGGGCGCCGTCCCATACACCACGATCTTGCGAGAGGCGGCGGAGTGGGGCGGCGTGCTGTTCGCCGCGGCGGTGATCGGCGCCATCGCCTACGTGTGGCGGGTCCGCACCGAACCAGAAGAGAAGATCGCCCCGGCCGGCGGCCGGTTCCGCCGCACCGCGCTTGGCGCCCTGCTCACGGGTACCGCCCTGCTGGCCCCGGCCTACCAGGCTCACCTGCACACCGACATCTCCTTCCTCAAGCACATCGGCTTCGGCCTGTTCTTCGCCGCCCCCATGGCCGGATTCGGACTGGCCCGCATCATGGGCGACTACTTCCGCCGCCCCCAGATCGGCATCGCGGCCTGGAGCCTGGCCCTGGTCCTCGGCATGGTGCAGTCCAGCTACCTGTTCCACCAGTGGCCTTCGTCCGGGCCGTTCGTGGCCGCGTTCTCCAAGTACTGCAAGCCGAACGCCAGGTACCTGGTCGAGGTCCCCGAGGTTCCCATCTACTACCTGATGGGCGAGAAGGACGCGCAGCCCCGCCAGTTCACCTCGACGTTCTTCATCGACTACGTCACCAAGAAGGGCCAGCTGCTGACCGGGCCCGAAGGGTTCACGGCCGCGGTCCAGGACGGGTACTTCCAGGTCATCGCGTACAGCAACACGGTGACGCTGGCCACGGACGGCTCGCTCGCCAAGGCCCTGAAGGCGTCGCACTCCTATTACCTGGCCCAGCAGGTCAACCTCAGCGACGCTTTCGGCCCGGTCAGGTACGAGATCTGGGTGAAGGGGAAGAAACCCGCGGCCGCGTCGGCCGGCACCAAGGCCAAGAAGCCGAAGAAGCCCTGATCCGGCCCGGGGTTCCGGGGGCCTGGAGGGCCCGGGCCGTCAGTTCTTGAAGACCTTCACGTACTGGATGGTCATCGTGCCCTGCGAGGAGGTCTGGGTATCGGGCGTGGTGCACCGGCACTGTGCGTCGGGGAAGGCGCCGCCGATCGAGACGTTGAGCAGGATCGACTTGGCGCTGTCCACCCCGGCGGTCCAGGCTGCCTGCCCGATCCGGTCCTCACTGAGGCTGTAGAACTGGTGGCCGTCCAGGTACCAGCGGAGCTGCTCGTGCCCGGCGACGCGCCGGTCGATGATCACGCTGTAGGTATGGAAGACCTGCCCGCAGCCGGCACAGGTCCGCAGGCCGCTGCCGAGTCCGCTCTTTTCATGACACGGGCCGAACGTGCCATCGGAATTGTCCTGGTCCAGGTTCCCGCAGTGCAGGGTGCCAGAGGTCTTGCTGAGGCCGTTGACGTTCTCCATGATGTCGATCTCGCCGGTGGCCGGCCACCCGCTCGGGGCCAGCATCCAGAACCCCGGCCAGTAGCCCATCGGGCTGGCCGGGCTGGGCTGCTTGATCGACGCCGTCACCATCATCTCGCCGCCGGCCGGCGGCGAGAAGGTGCTCCTGGTCCTGATCCGGGCCGACGTCCAGGCCGCATCGGGCGCCCCGGCGGCCCCGTGGCCCAGCACGATCAGCTTGAGGTTGCCCTGGCCGTCGAGCTGGGCGTTGAACCGGGACGAGGTCATCGTCTCGATCTCGCCGGTGCCGAAACTCCCCCGGCCGGTCTCGAATCTCCACCGGGTGGCGTTGACGCCCCCGTCCGCGGGGCCGTTGAAGTTATCGGCCCAGACCTGCTTCCACGGCGGGGGCTGAGGAGCGGAAGACGAATCCGAGGCAGCGGAGCAGCCGGTGATGACCAGGACCGGAAGCACGCTCATCCACGCGGCCAGCCTCCGCAGTCGTCGTGAAGCACGAGTTCGCAGTGCCCTGCTCCCTCCGACATGTCCGCTTCGTATCGCTAAATCCTAGCGCCGCTCCTGCCTTGGTTGGCCCCGCGCTAGGATCGCCCCCGGGGAGGCATCGTGAAAGTTGATGAGGTTCCGCGTATCGCCGGAGCTCTGCTGTTCCGTCCCGTGCCGCATGCCGACGAGCGCGGGTTCTTCTCCCGGACGTTCGACCGGGAGGTCGTGCGCTCGGCCGGGATCGACCCGGACGGCTTCACGCAGGACAGCCTGTCCCGTTCGCGCCGCGGCGTGATCCGCGGCCTGCACACCCGGCGCGGGGCCGGCGAGGCCAAGCTGGTGCGCTGCTCGTTCGGCGCGGTCTTCGACGTCATCGTGGACCTGCGGCCCGGCTCTGAGACCTACCGCAACTGGGAGAGCTTCGAGCTGCGGGACGACGAGCAGGTCTCGCTCTACGTGCCGGCCGGCTGCGCGCACGGGTTCCAGGCCCTCACCGACCCGGCCGACGTGTCCTACCGGATCGACCGCCCGCACGACCCGTCGGAAGATGTGTCGATCGCCTTCGACGATCCCGACCTGGCCATACCCTGGCCGCTGCCGGTCACCGTCATGTCCGGGCGGGACCGGCAGGCCTCGTCCCTCGCCGACGCGGTCGAGATCATGGCCGGAGCAGGCTGACCCGGCGGCTTCAGCAGTTCCGCTACTCAGCTACTCAGCAGCTCCGGTAGAGGGCGAGCGCCTTGAAGAGCGCTCCCCACTCATAGGCGATCTGGTAGGGCCAGTCCCCCAGGTTCAGCGGGGCGGTGACGACGAAGAGCTGCCCGGGGAAGCAGCGGCCCACGACGACGCGGCCCCGGGTGTCCTGGGCCCGCGAGGTCACGAGGACCACGGACGTCCAGTGGTATTTCTTCGCGAGCCTCCCGGCGAACTCCGCCTCCCCTCTCGTGTTCCCGGGGTCAGGGTCAAAGCAGATGAGCTTCACGCCGGGCGGCGCCGCGGGGCACGGTCCGCCGTATCCGAGCAGGCCTTGCGAGACCACAAGCACTCCGGCCCGGTGCCGCCGGGCCAGCTCGAGCGCCGTGCTGAGCCGGTCGCCAGGTCCGGCCAGCATCACGATGGCACTGACCTGGGACGGCATTCCCTGCGCGGGCCAGACGAACAGCCGCCCGGTGACCACGGCGAACGCCGCGATGAGGACCGTGACGACGAGAAGCGCCCGCCGCCAGCGGGAAAGCCTGCGGCCTGCGCCGGGGGCACGTTCAGTCGTGAGCCTCATACGGTCAGTCTCGGTAACGTCCCGCTCAGGCTCAGGCTGCTGCCCTTGTCCTGGTTGTAGGGGCTGGACTGCCACTGCTGCCAGTTCACCACGTTGCCCTGCTCCCTGATCATGAAGTTCCAGGGCCCGCTGTAGCTATTGGCCGCGAACAGGTTGTTCTGGTCAAATGCTATGTGATTTCCGACCGCATCCGCTTTGTAGGGACTCCAGGACGGGTAGGTTCCGTACTCGGAGAAGAGTCCCTGGAAACCGCAGGCATTAGGTTCCGTGCAGGCTCGGCCTACTTCGTCCGGGTCGAAGTTGAAGATATTATGCTTGACCATCACGTTCTGCGTTTTCCAGCGGCAGTCCGAATAGTAGGGCTTGACTCCGATATTCTCCGCATTGCATGATTTCACCGTGACCTTGGCTGGGTCGACCAGGGTGCAGGAACCGGCGCTGGAGTTGGCCGGCGAGTTGCAGAACCGGTTGGAGTTCTCCCAGAGAACCACGCCGCCCCAGTTGTTGTTGAAGGTGTTGTCGGTGATCTGGAGGGTACCGCCATACTTCCCGGGCACCTTGTCATTCGACCCGGACTCGGATATATAGATCGCACTCGTCGGGAAGCCGGGCAGGGTCTCGCCCTCGCCCAGGCCATTGCGCACGAACGTGTTGCGCTTGATGAGGGCGTTATAACTGATCTCATAGATCACGCCATCACCATAATTATTGGCTATGTAGTTGCCCTGGATCGAGAAACCGGTATTATTGGTGTCCCACCAGGCTCCGACCGTATAGTTGTCATGCACGTAGTTATCGTTGAACTGGCCGCCGTTCGTCTGCCAGAACTTTCCCCCGGCCGAGCAGCCGCAGCCTGAGTACTGACCCGCCTTGGCGCATCCCGACGGCTGCTTGAGCAGCGGGAAGTTCCGCACGGCCTCCCAGTTGCAGGTATTGTTGTAGCTTATCTCATTGTCATTGACAATGACGTTGCTCGCGCCCCCGGTCACGCTGTTGGTATTATGGACGGTATAGGTACCGAACGCGCCCTGCCCGTTATTCGTCAGGCAGTTCCTCTCCACCACGTTATTGGTGCCTGCGTACAGGGCAGTACCAGGGACGATGTCGCGTATGGTGTTGTACTTGACCGTCCACCCGTCCGCCACGGACGCGTTGACCGCGCCCTGATTGCCCGGCGCGGAGAAATTCCTGATCGTGAGGTACTCGATCGTCACATCCGGCACGTTCCCGCCGAAGGCGATGTTGTTCACGTGCCTTCCGTCGATGACGGCCCCGGGAGCACCGAGGTACGTCGAGCCGCGACCCGGGATGATCTGCGAGTACATACTGGTACCCAGGGTATGCACGCCTGGTGCGAACCAGTAGACGGTGTTCTTCTTAGCCCAGTTCAGCGCGGAGTTGTCGCCAGCCGGGACACGGACCGCCCCGCTCGGGCGGGCGGTCGGCCCGCGGCCGAGGATAGCCTGGTTGCCGCAGACCCGGATCGCGGGCGAGGCCGGGCCCGCGACCGCGGTCTTGACCGAGTCATCGCTGGTGGCCGCGGGGGTGGCGAGCCAGTCAGGACCGCGCAGGCCGATCACGGCAGCCAGGACGATGACCAGTGTCCACCCGATAGCCCAGAACACGAGGCGGTCGTTGTCACGGCGCAGGCGGCGCATCTGGGCGGCTACGGTGCTAGCCAGGCCCTGATGCGCATGCCTGCTCCTCCGCCGGGGCGGAATACCTGGATCCAAAGGTAGATTACCCAGTTTCTACGGCTATGCCGGTTCTGTGACGATACCGGCCGATCCTACAGCGACACCGGTCGACGCGGAGAGCAGATGAAGAAGTACTCCACGGCCAGGAACTTGCTGATGAGCGGAATACTGGCGTTCAGATGGATATTGGCCGTCCTGACCACCTTCTTGTTCGGTTCCGAGTGCCCCCAGTTATGTGACGTCGGGAATGAACGGCGGATGACAAAATTACGTGACAGGTCGGCCCGGAATGACGATATGGGCTGGACGTTGCTGTACGGTTTGTATACTTCCCGGTTCCGGTGCGCGAAATTCACGTAGGTCGCGATGAAGGTGCCGCCCGCCTTGAGCAGGCGGGCGATCTCATCGAATTTCTGCGCCTGGTGCTCGCCCATGTACTCGAACACGCCCTGGGCCAGTACGACATCGAACTTCTTGTCGCGGAACTTAATCGGAGCCTCGAGGAAGTCGGCCTCTATCAGGTAGTCCGCCGGCTCTTGTATCGCAATGTCTATTCCGTGGTAACGGATATTGCCGGGCAGTACCTGCCTCAGCGCGGCTGGGCCGCAGCCCACATCAAGCAGTTCGCAATCGCGGCCGTGCACGACCTTGTTGATGACGCGTGCCGCTTTTTCCATCCGGTAGTGGACCCGGTCGAACTTCAGGTTCTCTTCTCTCCAGAAATCCTTCTTGTAATACCGTACTTCCCGATTGGGACCATCGCTACTCACTGCGGTTCCCATGCCCCCTCCTCTCACAGCATCAGCCGCTGCCTGGCGGCAGGCGGCGGCTGCCTGGCACACTAGACGCCCCTTACACGGGATGTGTGATGGCGAAGTTGTAGATCGCGAGCAGTTCCTCCAGATTCCTGCCTGGGTCGAATCGTTCCTCGTACGTGCAGCGGGCCTGCTTTCCGAAGGTCGCGTACCTGGCCGGGTCGGCGTCGGCGGCCGCGATCGCGTCAGCCAGCGAGACCGGATCGCCGGGGCGGCAGAGCACGCCGTCCACCCCGGAGGTAATGAGCTCGCTGAAGGCGCCATGCCCCGCCGCGATGGGCGCGACCCCGGCCGCCATGGCTTCGACGGCCACCAGGCCGAAGGTCTCCTCCACGATCGAGGGCAGGACGACGGCGCTGGCGCGGGACATCAGCTCGGTACACCGCTCGCCGTCGACCTGGCCGACCAGCTGGACCGAGGTCCGGGCCGACGCCCAGCCGGCCAGTTCCTGCTCGAGCGGACCTGACCCGGCGATGACCAGCCTGAGCCCCGGAGCCGGGGTGGCCTGGAGGTAGCGATCCCACGCCGTCATCAGCACCCGCAGGCCCTTGGCCTCGTCCAGGCGGCCGGCGTAGAAGACGGACGGCTCGTGCGTGACCTGGGGCAGGCTCCGGCTCGGGATGAGGTGGTGCCGGACGAAGACCCGCTCGGGGGGGAGATCGAGGACGGCGAGCTGATCGCGCAGCGAAGCCGACACGAACAGGTAGGCCGACACCAGTGATCGCCAGGTCCGGCGGTGAGCTATCGTGCCCAGCACCACCGGTGCGGTGGCCGCCCGTGAACCCCGGTAGCAGCCGTGCACGAGCGCCTGCGCCGAAGAACCGCCGGCACAGTCGTGGCAGGTAGTTCCGTTGCGGAAGAAGTCGCCGCTGGCACAGACCAGCCTCTTGTTGTGGATCGTCGCGACGACCGGGACCGACGCGGCCCGGCAGGCGTACAGCACAGCCGGGCTGAGCAGGGGGAATGTGTTGTGTACGTGCACGACGTCGGGACGGCGGGCGCGGAGCAGGGCGGTGAGGTCACGGTAGGTCTCGTGGCTCCAGACCAGCCGCCCGGGCAGGGCGGCCTTCTTCGCCCGCGGCCAGGTCTCGATCTCGTCGCTGCTGCGCTCGAACGAGATGACCTCGTGCCCGAGTCCGGTGAGAGCTTCCCGCTCCCGGTCCACCACCCGGTTCTCGCCGCTGGGAGCGATCGACCGATAGCGGTTGTGGACCACCACGACCTTCATTCCTGCCTCCTGCGGGCCGCCGCTGGCACGAGCAGCGAGGGACTCAGGCCGGAAGGAACGGGAGCCGGCCGCTCGGTATCCGCTGGCAGGCCAGCAGGCATGGAGACCGGGACCGGCCGGTCCAGGGCCGAGGGCAGGGCCGCCGACCTGCTGGCGACCGGCGGGATGAGCATCGACGCGGCCAGCGTGAGCTCAAGCAGGAACGCCGAGGCATCGCTGAGCCCGGTCTCGGTGAAGGAGGACAGCAGGCAGTAGGTAACCAGGAACAATCCCAGCGCGCGTTCCGGGCCGCGCGGCTGGAAGTACGCGGTCACCAGCAGGAACACCAGCAGCGAGGCACCTACCGCCACCCCGAACAGCCCGATGTCGTTGTAGGCGGCCAGCCAGTTGCTGTCGATGGGCATGCCGTTGAACGACTTGTTCGACAGGCCCGAGCCGAACAGGACCTCGAACTTGTTCCGCGGCTCCCCGACCAGCGCGCTCCAGACATCGGTCCGCCCGGTCAGGCCGGTCAGCTGTGACGTGCCCTCGCCGCGGGCCAGCCAGGTCATCACGGCGCTCGAGAAGGCGATGAACCCGACCGCCACGACTATCACGGCGCCGGTGAGCAGCTTCCGCACCCGCGCCCTGGCCAGCATGAGGCTCAGGCCCGCGACCAGGAGGCCGGCCAGCATGGCCACGAGCGCCGTCCTGGTGTGCGTCATCAGGAGAATGACGACCGACGCCCCGGCGACCGCCGCGGCCACTCGCCCGCGCATGAGGCCGCTGAACCAGAGGATCACGGTCAGCCCGGCCATGACGGCGGAGAAGTGCGCCACATCCGTGGGCGGGAAGGGCCACAGCGTGCCCGACAGCCGGCCCTGGCTGAGCGCGGACGACGGGGCGGCGATCAGCCCGAGCACCACCGAGACACCGATGACCGCCACCCATTTGAGATGACAGCGAAGGAGCAGCAGGTCACGGCGGCCCCAGAACGGGGTGAGCAGCCACAGGGCGGCGATGAAACCGCCCAGCCGTGCCGTCCGGTACAGGGTACCGACGTGCTCCGGCTGCGACATGGCCATGAGCGCCCCGAGGAAGAGCAGGGTCGCGATGCACAGGAACACGTTCGGCCGGATGAGCAGCCGCCGGTTGATGCTGAGGATCACCAGCAGCGCCAGCGGCAGGGATCCCTGGGTGATGAGCTTGCCGACCGAGCTCGGCAGCGGGATCACCAGCGGCTGGCCGCTCCATGTGCCGGGGTAGTAGGTCAGGACGTTGAGGAGCAGGAGGCCCCAGGCCAGCCCGACCTTGCGCCGGAGCCGCCGGTCAGCAGCCTGCGCTTCCGCCGGGGACGCCGGCCGGCGGCGAAGGTGAACCGCGGCCTTGGGGACGATCATTTGCCCAGGAATCCCAGGTCCCGGTGGCCCGCGGCCAGCGGGTCGGGGGCGGTCACGGTGCCGAGGCTCTCGTCGGTCTTGTCCGCTCCGATGAGCACCGCCGGCTTGAGGTGCAGGCCCGCTACCCGGAGCATCTCGCCGGTCGCCTGGATCCTCGTCGAGGACGACCGGCCGGCGGTTACCACCACCACGACGTCATCCGCCCAGGTGGGAAGGTGGTCGGCGCTGAGCGCGGGATCTACCGTCACCAGGGTGAGGACCAGGTCGGCCGAGTCGCAGGCGGCGATCAGAGATGGGTCGGGCGCCGGCAGGCCCCGCGACAGGCTCTCGCCGAACGGGCCGACGGGCGTGGCGTTGTCCCGGTCGGGCACCACGAGGACGAGCTCGTGACCCTCCGCGCTGACCCGGTGGATGCCCGGGCTCCTGGTGCCGAGCAGCCGGGCCGTGGCGAAGCGGTCTGACAGGTCGGCCACGACGACCTTCTTGCCCTCCTGAGCGCTGATCCGGGCCAGGGCGACCAGCGACTTCGCCACGACGTCGGCGTTGTCGACGGCGGCGATGGCCAGGCTGTCGGGGCGGCGGGTATGCCGGGAGACGGCGGTGCGCAGGTACGCGACGATCCGCTGGACCTCCCGTCCCCCGGCCCGCCCGCCCGGACGCAGGCGGCTCGTGCCGATGCTGCCGACACTCACCTTGACGTCGGCCCCCAGGGCCTGGGCGATGTCGTCCCGGCGGCGCAGCCGGTCGGATACCAGGGCCCTGACGATGACGATCCCGATTCCGATCGCCAGGCCGGCGACGAGCCCGGCGAAGAGGTAGATCGCCGCCAGCTTGAACCGGGAGTGCGCGACCGGCACGGCCGGGTCGAGCACGGCGCTCCCGTGCAGCATGGACGCCGTGGTGACGCGCGTGTTCGCCTGGTTGTCGGTGACGGTCTGCTGCAGGGTGGAGAGGTTGGTCTCCGCCTGGGTGTGCTGGTCCTGCAGGCTGGCGAGCCTGGCGTTCCGCTCGGGTGAGGCGGGCTCGGCCGATACCTGGCTTACCTGCTTCCCGAGCTGCGTGACGCGCTGCTGGGCCTGGCTGATCTGCTGGTTGAGACCGGCCAGCACCGACTGCTGCTGGGACTGAAGCTGGTTCGCCCGGAACTCGAGGAACGCCGCCGCCAGGGCCCTGGCCCGGTTCACCGCCTCGCTGCTCGAGGGCGCGCTGGCCGTGATGACCATGACCCGGGTCGTCTTGCTGGCGACCGTGGTGTCCTTCATGAGGGTGTCAACCTGCTCGGACGGGCCGAGCTTGCTGACGGCAAGCTCGGCCACCGACCGGCTCTGCGCGAGCGTGATGTCGGTGGTCATCGCCTGGAGCGGGTCCTCGGTCGGGTTGTTGGTCAGCAGCAGCGACGTGCTGGCCCCGTAGGCCGGGGAAAACGCGACGTACGCCGCGGCCCCGCCGAGCAGGCCGATGACCGCGGTGGCGATCCAGACCCAGGCGAGGCGCCGCAGGGCCGCGGTGATGTACGGCACGCTGGTGAGGCCGACGGCCACCTCGGCTTCTGGACCCGGCTCGGCCCTGGTGAAGTCGTCGAAAGCCCAGAGGTGGTCAGGGAAGTCAGCGTGATCGCGGAGGTCACTGACCGCGGCGACCGGCAGGATTACCGTCTCATCGCTGTTGCCGGGAGATCCGTTTGCTTCGTTCACCGTCTAATCTCCGTTGTGATCCTGGTGAGCCGGGTGGGCATTCTCCTGACTCGCGGCCTGGTGACCTGCGGAAGGCGGCCCGTTGTCCGGTCGTCCGATTCGGGATCGGCGACGAAGATGCCGGTGATCCGGCGGCCGTCATCCGCGGCGCTGACCGCCACGCGGGCCATCTCCTGGG
>Ga0070741_10020039_pt1 | contig 10609 bp, 9 predicted proteins | sample Coa_R1_4_FD_66440 | JGI IMG/M metagenome (GOLD analysis project Ga0070741, IMG submission 66440) | Surface soil microbial communities from Centralia Pennsylvania, which are recovering from an underground coalmine fire - Coalmine... | ecosystem: Environmental > Terrestrial > Soil > Unclassified ... | reverse complement strand
ACGGCGCGCAGGAAGTTCGTCTTCGACTCGATCGTCGTCGTGCCGGAGCCGTCGGACGGCAGGTTCAGGAACGCGCACCACGCACCGGACGTGTCCGCGAGCGTCATCAGCAGACCGCCGTGGAGGATGCCGCCCGAGGTGCACAGCTTCTCGTCGAACGTGACCCGGACGCGCACCTCGTCCGGCGACGCGGCCACCCCCTCGGCGCCGATCAGCGCCGAGAACGGCATCGTGTCGTGCAGGAACCTCGTGAGCTCGGCGTCCACGGCGTCCGACCGTACCGCCCGCCGGACGAGGGGCGGTGGTCACCGCAGGGCGGGCCCCGGTCACTCGCGGACGCCCGCTCGACCCGTCGTCGTGGCGCGACCATCTGCTCATCGATCAGGCTGTGGGAATGGACGACCTGACCTTCTCGGATTCGGTGGTCATCGACCGCTCGCCGGAAGACCTCTACGACATGGTCTCCGACGTCACGCGCATGGGCGAATGGAGCCCGGTGTGCAAGGCGTGCTGGTGGGAGGAGGGCGACGGGCCTCGAGTCGGCGCGTGGTTCGGCGGCCGCAACGAGCTCCCCGAACGGACGTGGAAGACGCGCTCCGAGGTCGTCGCCGCCGATCGCGGCCGCGAGTTCGCGTTCGTCGTCAACGGCACGATCGCCCGCTGGGGCTACACGTTCACGCCGGTCGACGGCGGGACGGAGGTCACCGAGTCCTGGCAGTTCCTGCCCGGCGGCATCTCGATGTTCCACGAGCGCTTCGGCGAGGATGCGGAAGCCCAGATCGAGAACCGGCTCGAAGCGGCGCGCACCGGCATCCCGGCCACGCTCGCGGCGATCAAGCGGGCGGCCGAGAGCCGCTGACGATCACCGCCCGTCGCGTCGCCTCACTCCGGCCGGAGCAGGACCTGCGGAACCTTGCCGTTGACGTCCGTGAAGCCGTAGTCGCGGGCGAGGTCCGCGACCCTGAACGCGCGACCCGTGCGCGCCATCACCTCGGGATCGGACGCGAGCGCCACGACGCCGCGGCCGGTGAAGCGCGGCGACTCGGCGTCGTCGAGGTCGAAGGTGCCCTCCCCGGGCAGGTCGAGGACGGACCGGCCGTCGTCGGTCGTGCGCGCGCCGAACAGCACGAGCTCCGTGCGCACGAGGCCGGGCCAGATCGAGACGACCGCGACGCCGTGCGGCGCGAGCTCATGGGCCATGTCGGCCGTCATCTTGTCGAGCGCGGCCTTGCCGACGCCGTAGCCGACCGTGTGCGCGTACTGGATCGCGCCCGACGACGACACGTTCACGATCAGCCCCGACCCCTGCTCCAGCATCATCGGCACCCCGAAGCGCGCCGCGACGTAGTGCGACCGGACGCCGATGTCGATCACCTGGTCCCACGCGTCGATCGGCAGCTCCCAGAACGGCTTGCCGAGCCACGGCGCCAGGTCGGGCGACGAGTACACGTTGTTGACGAGCACGTCGAGGCGGCCCCGCTCGGCGCGCACCCGCTCGAAGAGGGCCTCGACCTCGGCGTCGACGTGGTGGTCGCAGCGCACGCCGATGGCCGTGCCCCCCAGCTCCCCGACCTCGACGACCGTCGCTCCGACCGTCCCCGGGATCGGCCCCTCGTCGACGCTCCGCCCCGTCAGGTACACGACGGCTCCCGCCGCGCCGAGCTCGAGGGCGATGCCCTTGCCGATGCCGCGGCTCGCGCCGGTGACGACGGCGACCGTCCCCTCGAGTGCCCGTTCCTGCGTCATGGGATGCAGGGTACGCGTCACCAGCTGCCGCCGCCGCCCCCGCCGAAGCCGCCGCCGCTGAAGCCGCCGCCGCTGAAGCCGCTCGATCCCGACGTCGACGCGGGCACCGACGTGAGCGTGCCCGCGGTCGAGACCGTGAAGCTGTCGAGCGTGCTCACGAACAGCAGCGTGTCGAACGGAGCGGTCGAGCGGTACCAGTACATGTCGGGGGGCTCCTGGTCGAGGTCTGCGAACGCGCGTGCCCACTTCTTCGTCGCGCCGAAGACGATCGCGTAGGGCAGGTACTCGGAGAACAGGTTCTTGCGCTCGGCGAAGCGGGCCCGCTCCTTCTCCGACTCCTCGATGAAGCGGCGGAAGCCCGCGACGTGGCGCATCACAGCGGAGCCCTTCGCCGTGCGCGCGGGCGCGAGCCGGGCCGTCGCCAGCACGATGACGCCGAGCAGGATCAGTGGGATGCCGACCAGTGCCGCGTGCGTCGTCGCCGCGAGCGCGATCGTCGCGCCCACGCCGGCCGCGAGCACGACCGCGCCGAGGCATCCCGTCGCCGCGCGCGTGTGCTCGGGGCGGTGCGTGAACCAGCCCTGACGCATCGCGTCGTCCATCAGGTCCTTGCGAATGGTCGACATGCGGGCTGCGAACTTGTTGCGCAGCTCCGACAGCTCGACCTCGTCGCCGTCGCGGAACAGGCTGTCGAGGGTGACCCGCTCGTACTCCTTGAGCTCGGCGTCGGCGTCCTTCAGCTTGGTGAGCTTCCAGTCGGCCCGCGTGAAGTGGCCCTCGTGCGGCAGCTCCTCGATCACGAGGTACTTGCGGACGGCGAGGTCGACGATGGTCGCGGTCACGTCGAGCGGGTTCGCGGCGAAGTCGGCCAGGGTCCCGACCTGCCCCGGGCGGAGCCCGTCGGGCGGGACGAACTCGACGGGCGTCTCCGTGTGCTCGAACATCGGCGCGATCTCGGCGGGGCCCGCCTCGGCGCCCGCGCCACCCGGGCCGAAGGCCTGGTCGACCGCGGAGCCGCGGTACCGGCGGTCGCGTCCGAACCGGCGGAATGCGAGCAGATAGCCGCCGACGAGCCCGACGAGCAGCGCCGCCGCGCCGCCGACCGTCCACGGGTCGACCGTGAACGCCTGGCCCAGGCTGAAGCGCTCCTCGAGGATCGGCTTCGGGCTCGCGACCGCGCCCTTCGGGATCGCGATCGTGAACGTGAGGCCCTCCCCGGGGGACAGGTCGTCCTGCGCGAAGCGGGCCGTCGTGCCGGTCGCGCTCGACGCCTGGCACGGCAGGTTCGAGGTGTAGGGCCCCTCGGAGCAGGCGACGCGCGGGATCTCCGCCGGCGCCGTGACCTGAGCCGTGGCCCGGGCGATCGGCACCGTCCATCCGGTGCCGACGGCGTTCCACACGAGCTCGTCGTGGTCACGGAAGCCGTTCAGCGCTCCCTGCACGCGGTAGGTGATCTCGTAGGTGTGCTCGCCCGTGATCGTCCGGTCGGGATCGCCGATCTTCACCCGGAGGAAGCCCCGGGAGCCGGTGCTCTCGTTGCTCGACTCCTCGCTCGTCTCGTACTGCGCAGGGGTCCCGGCGGACGCGCGGACCGAGAGGACCGAGATCGGCGTGACCCGGTCGGTGTTGTCCTTCTTCGGGTAGTCGAACCGGTCGGGGATGTCGCGGAAGATCCCGTGATGGGGAACGACGCCGAAGTCGTAGTGGATGGTCTCGCGCACGAGGAGCGAGCCGTCGTGGCGGATCCGGACGTTGCTGTCGTACGCGGTGATCTGTTCGATGCCGAGCGACTGCGGACGCCCGCCCGCCTGCGCTCCCGACGCCGCCACCAGCAGGACGACGGCACCGACGGCGAGCACCACCGCCGCCCGGGCCGGCACCCTCCGGGGGATCAGGCGCCGCAGCACGCGCGCAGGCTACAAGCCGCTCGCGCAGAGCCGGTCTCGCCGGGCGCGGCACATAGGCTGCACCACCGACGCTCCGGGCGACGACGACAGGAGAGTGCAGCGCATGACCGACGAGTGGCGGGTCCTGCCGCCGAGCCCGTTCGCCACGCTGACGGCGGCGGTGGAGGCGGGCGGCGAGCGCGGGTTGCTGGAGGCCGCCCGCATCGGACCGGCCGCGGTGGTCGATCTGGTCGCCGCGTCCGGGCTGCGCGGCCGCGGTGGTGCGGGCTTCCCGACCGGTCGCAAGTGGCGGACGGTCGCCGCCAACGCGTCCGAGGACCTGCCGACCACGGTCGTCGTGAACGCGGCCGAAGGGGAGCCGGGCTCCTTCAAGGATCGCATGATCCTGCGCCACGACCCGTACCGCGTGCTCGAAGGCGCGCTGATCGCCGCCTTCGCGGTCGGCGCGCCCCGCGTGATCGTCGCGTTGAAGGGCACGTTCCGCACCGAGATCGCCCGCGTGCGCGCCGCGGTCCAGGAGGTCGGCCGCTACGGATGGACCGACGACGTCGAGATCGACGTCTTCGAGGGCCCGACCGAGTACCTCTACGGCGAGGAGACCGGCCTCCTCGAGGCGATCGACGGGCGCGCCCCCTTCCCGCGCATCGCGCCGCCGTACCGCCAGGGCGTCGACGAGGTCGTCGAGACGGCCTCCGACGTGGACACGGAGTCGAAGTCGCCCGCGCACGTCGAGATGGCCACACCCACTCACGAGACGCCCGCCCCGCCGACGCTCGTCGACAACGTGGAGACGCTGGCGAACGTCCCGCGCATCGTCGCCGACGGCGCCGACTGGTTCCGCTCGGTCGGCACCGAGCAGTCGCCGGGCACGCTCGTGTGCACGGTCACCGGGCGCACGCGGCGCCACGGCGTCGCCGAGCTCCCGATGGGAACGCCGCTGCGGGACGTGCTCGAGACGATCGGTGGCGGCCCGCTCGACGGTCACGAGATCGTCGCCGTGATGTCAGGCGTCGCGAACGCGCTCGTGCCCGCGGCCCGCCTCGACACGCCGATCAGCTACGAGGCGATGGCCGCGATCGGGAGTGGGCTGGGGACCGGCGGCTACATCGTGTTCGACGACACCACCGACCTCGTCGCGGTCGCGCACGGCGTCGCCCGCTTCCTGGCCGTCGAGTCGTGCGGCCAGTGCACGCCCTGCAAGCAGGACGGCCTCGCCATCGCGGCCATCCTCGACAAGCTCCGGACCTCGTCCGCGCATCCCGACGAGCGGCGCGACCTCGACGCCCGACTCGCCAACGTCGCCTTCGGCGCGAGGTGCAACCTCGCGTCCCAGCAGCAGGCCGTCGTCGGCAGCGTGCTCGCGCTGTTCCCGGACGCCGTCGCCGGCCATCTCGACGGGTCGATCACCGCGACCGGCCCCGAGCTGATCGCGCCGATCGTCGACATCGTCGACGGCGTCGCGCGCCTCGACGAGCACCACCAGCGCAAGCAGCCGGACTGGACGTTCCACGAGCACGACTCCGGGCAGTCGCCGGCCGACCGCCTCGACGAACACCGGTCACCGGAGTCGGAGGACTACTGACCAACGCCGGCACACCGGCTGCGTCCGGCGGACCGAAGGGGGGAGCGCGGCGCGATGCTGCTCGAAGGGAAGATCGCGATCGTCTCGGGTATCGGCCCCGGGATGGGGCGTGACATCAGCCTTGCGCTCGCGACCGAGGGTGCCGACCTGGTGCTCGCGGCGCGCACCAAGGAACGCCTCGACGAGGTCGCCGAGGAGGTCCGGGCGCTCGACCGGCGGGTCCTGTGCGTCCCGACCGACATCACCGACGACGCCCAGTGCACGGCGCTGGTCGAAGCCGCCGTCGCCGAGTACGGGCGCCTCGACACCCTCGTCAACAACGCGTTCGCGCAGCCGCCGTTCGAGACCGTCGAGGCGACGTCCATGGAGACGTTCCGCGACTACTTCGATGTCAACTTCTTCGGTCACGTCGCGCTCACGAAGGCCGCGATCCCGTACCTGAAGGAAGCGGGCACCGCGTCGATCGTGTTCATCAACTCGATGTCGGCCTGGCGGATGCGGCCGTTCTTCGGTATCTACACGTCCGCCAAGCTGGCGCTCCACGGGCTCGCGAAGATCCTCGCGGTCGAGCTGGGTGAGCACGGGATCCGTGTCAACTCCGTGCACCCCGGCTACATCTGGGGTGAGTCGGTGAAGTGGTTCTTCGAGAACCAGGCCGAGGAGCGTGGTCTCTCCTTCGACGAGGTCTACGAGGAGACCGCCTCGCAGACGCCGCTCCACCACCTGCCGGGGTCCGACGAGATCGCGCAGTCGGTCGTGTTCCTGGCGTCAGACAAGATGTCGAGCTCGATCACCGGCGTGTCGATCGACGTCAACGCGGGGCAGTACATGCGGTGAACGGCGCACTCTCGCACATCAGGATCTGCGACTTCACCGGGCAGCTGGCCGGTGCCGGCGCGACCCGGGTGTTCGCGGCGTTCGGCGCGCAGGTGATCAAGATCGAGGACCCGGTGACGCGTGGCCTCTGGGACATCCTGCGCGGGATGGAGCCCTACGTCGACGATCGGCGCGGTATCGAGTTCGGCGGTGGGTTCAACAACCACAACATCGAGAAGCTGGGGATCACGCTCAACCTGCGGACGGCCCGTGGCAAGGAGCTCCTGGCCGAGATCGTACGGGTCTCCGACGCCGTCACCGAGAACTTCGCGGCAGGCGTCCTCGAGAGGTGGGGCTTCGGGTACGAGCGGCTGCGGGAGCTGCGGCCCGACGTCGTGTACGTGTCGAACTGCGGGTTCGGTCACGTCGGCCCGTACTCGGCGTTCAAGACGTGGGGCCCGATCGTGCAGGCGTGCTGCGGCCTGACGTTCGAGTCGGGGCTGCCCGGGATGCCTCCCGCCGGGTGGGGCTTCTCGTACATGGACCACCACGGCGGCAACTTCATGGCGATCGCTCTGCTCGCCGCGCTCCACCATCGCAACCGGACCGGTGAGGGTCAGTGGGTCGACATGAGCTGCACCGACGCCGGGGCGACCCTGCTCGGCCCGGCCGTCCTCGACTACACGGTCAACGGGCGCGGCCTGCGCCGGGAGGGGATGCCGCACAGCAACCACAACCAGTCGCCGGCGATGGCGCCCCACGACATCTACCCGGCGCAGGGGTACGACTGCTGGGTCGCGATCGCCTGTCGCGACGACCGCGACTGGTCGGCGCTGCGGGGCGTGATCGGAACGGAGTGGGCGGCCGATCCCCGCTTCGACACCCGCGCGGGCCGGCTCGAACACGAACCCGAGCTCGACGAGCGCATGGCCGCCTGGACGGGACCGCAGGACAAGTTCGTGGTGCAGGAACGTGTTCTCGCGGCCGGCGTGCCGTGCGCGGCGGTGCAGACACCCGAGGAACGCATCGACCACGACCCGGGTACGTCCGGGTTCGGGCTGTGGCCGACCGTCGAGCACACCGAGATGGGGCGAGTGCGCGTCGACGGGCTGCCGTACCACCTGTCCGCGACCGACTGGCGCATGGAGCGGGGTGCGCCCTGCCTCGGCGAGCACAACGACTTCGTCTACGGCGAGATCCTCGGGCTGAGCGAGGGGGAGATCGCCGGGTTGCGTGACGAGGGGGTCATCTGATGACCGGGCAACCGGCTCCCGATCCGATCGAGCCGCCGGGCGCGCTCGACGGCCTGAAGGTCGTCGAGCTCGCGAGCGAGCACGCCGCGTTCGCGGGGAAGCTCCTCGCCGGGCTCGGCGCCGAGGTCACGCTCGTCGAGCCGCCGGGCGGCGCGCCCATGCGGTGGTACGAACCGTTCGTCGACGACGTGCCCGACCCGACGCGCAGCCTCTGGTGGTGGCACTACGAGCAGGGCAAGCACGGCGTGACCGTCGACCTCGACGACGCCTCGGGCGCGGCCGAGTTCCGGCGGCTCTGTGCCGACGCCGACGTCGTCGTCGAGGGTGAGCCGCCGGGTCGGCTGGCCGCGCTCGGTCTCGACCACGCGCAACTGCGCGCCGGTCACGAGGAGCTGATCTGGGTGTCGGTCACCCCCTTCGGGCGCGACAACCCGCGCGCGCACGAGCCGGTCGTCGACCTGACCGTGCTCGCCGGCGGCGGCCCGGTCTGGAACTGCGGCTACGACGACCACGCGATCCCGCCGGTGCGGGGCGGCGGCAACCAGGGCTACCAGACCGCGAGCCTGCACGCCGTCGTCGCGACCCTCGTCGCCCTGCTCGTGCGCGACGAGACCGGCACCGGCCAGCACGTCGACGTCAGCATGCACGCCGCCGCGAACGTGACGACCGAGGCGGGCTCGTACTCGTGGCTCGTCGCCCGCCAGACCGTCCAGCGCCAGACCTGCCGGCACGCGGCGGTACGGCCGACGCAGGGCACGATCACCCTCGACCGCGAGGGGCGGTTCGTGCCGACCGGGATCCCACCCCGCAGCGGCAAGGAGTTCCACGTCCTGCTCGAGTGGCTCGCCTCCCACGGCTGGCGCGACGAGTTCCCCGAGGCGTTCTTCCTGCAGATGGGCGCCGACCGGGGCGGGGTCAACTTCGCCGACATCGCGACCGATCCCGAGGTCGCCGCGATCTTCGGCGCCGCGCGCGACGCGCTCATCTTCATTGCCGAGCGCCTGACCGCGTACGAGTTCTTCGTCGAAGGGCAGCAGCGCGGGCTCCCGCTCCCGGTGGTCTACGCGCCCGAAGAGGTGATGCACGACCCGCACTACCGGGCGCGCGGCTTCCCGGTCCCGGTGTGGCACGAGGAGCTGGGCCGCGCAGTGGAGTACACGGGCGCGCCCTTCCACATGCACGGGTCGCCGTGGCGTCTGGACACCCCAGCCCCCTGACGCGTGGGGGGCGTCGTCAGGTCGCGTCGCCGGTGCGAGGCCGGCGCGCCGCGACTCGACCACCCGCGCGATCTTGGCGGCCACGTCGGGCGCGTCGGCGAGCAGCGAGCTGAACTCGCCCTGGCTCAGGACGTAGGCCGTCATCGGCGTCGCCGCGGTCACGGTCGCGGTGCGCGGGCCGTGGTCGACGAGCGCCATCTCGCCCAGGATCGTCCCGGGTCCCCGCCGGCCGAGCTCGGTGCCGTTGCGCGTGATGATCGCCTCGCCCGACTCCACGACGAAGCACTCGAGCCCGAGCTCGCCCTCGCGCATCAACACGCGCCCGGCGGGGATGTCGATCGCGGTCATGAGGGCGTCGATCTGCTCGAGCTCCTTCTCCGTGCAGTCCGAGAACAGCTCGACCTCGCGCAACCGCTCGATCCACGGCTTGGCCATGACACCCCCCGAGGCGGCCGGCCGCCCGGGCGGGGCCGGCGTCCGCCGGGCGTCAGGTTAGGTCCGCGCCCCGGCCGGCGCGCGAGGGCCGGGGTCGGCGAACTCCTGCGTGGTGTAGCGGAGCATGCGCAGGCCGTCCGGCCAGACTCCCGGTCGCAGGCCCGCCTTCTGCCAGAGCGCGTCGACGAACGCGTCGGCGTCGGGTAGCTGGCGCCACACCGACGGCAGGAGCGTCGCCTGGCGCAGCGGCGCGACGACGACGAGACCGTCGACGCCGGGGCGCACCGTGCCGAGCAGGTCGTCGAACCCGTCGACGGCGAACGGCTCGAGCGCGGACAGCACCGACACCTTCACCGACATCGCGCAGAAGTCGTCCTCGTCGACCGGCGGAAGGCGCGGGTCCTCGAACGCGGCGGCGTAGGCGCCGCGCGCGACCGCGGAGACGAGCGGGAGCACGGGCTGCAGCCCGCCGACGCAGCCGAGGAGCCGCCCGGCGCGTTCCAGCGTCACGAACGCGGCGCCGGCGGCGCCGAGCTCGGGGTGGTGGAAGAGGTGCGGCTCGGGCGTGAGCTCGTCGCCCGTGCGGAGACCCTCGGCGACGGTCGTGACGGCGATCTGGAGCAGCGCGGCGCGGCTGCCCGCACCGAGCCCGGCGTCCCCGGTGTCGCTTTCGTCAGGCGCGTCGAGCGTGAACGCGCCGTAGCCGACGACGCGGTCGCCGGGCCCGGCCGTGTCGCCCGAGTTGCACAGCGAGACCAGCCGCGTACGCAGGCCCTTGCGGCCGGCCGCGAGCAGCAGCCCGCGCACGGGGTACGCGCCGCACGCGTCGTAGGGGTCGAGCGCGTCGATGCGGCCGGAGAGGATCGCGTCGGCCGTACGGCGGTCCCGCGCGGCGGCGGTGTCGTGGTCGAGGTAGTGGCTGAGGTCGCTGCTGACGACGATCAGCGTCTCGGGGCCGCCCCAGACGGCGTCGAGGAGGGCGGCGACCGTCGCGGGGTCGGCCTGCCCGACGACGCACGGCAGCAGGGTGAAGTCGCCGAGCGTGCGCTGGAGGAACGGGACGTGGACCTCGAGGCTGTGCTCGGGCGCATGCGGTTCGTCGTCGACCTCGACGCCGGGCACCGCGAGCGCGGCTTGCCGCAGCTCGTCGTCGACGGGAACCTCGCCGAGCGGGGTGCGCCACCTGTCGGCTCCGGACACCGCGACCGAGGCGACGGGTACGTAGTGCGCGGGCCCGAGGAGCACGACGCGGCGGACCGCGCCCCGCAGCCCGCGGAGCCGCGCGTAGCCGGCGCCTGCGACCGGTCCCGAGAACACGTACCCGGCGTGCGGCACGATCAACGCCTTGGGTCGAGCGACGGAGACGTTGCCGGGCGCGACACCGCGGAAGTCGGCGCGGACGTAGTCGTCGACGTCGTGGGCGAGCGTCGCCGGATCGCCGGGGTAGAACCGCCCCGCGTGGGTGGGCAGGCGGACGCTCATCGCGGAGTTCCCGCAGCGAAGTCGGCGAGGCGGACCGGCACCCGGCGCGCGCCCCACGTCCCGGGCGGACCGTCGAAGCGACCGGGGAGCGGCGTACCGCACGCGCCGCACCGGCCGTCGTCGGTGACGCGGTACTCGCCGAGCACGTACCAGTCGCGCTCGACGACGCGT
>Ga0070741_10020037_pt1 | contig 10610 bp, 9 predicted proteins | sample Coa_R1_4_FD_66440 | JGI IMG/M metagenome (GOLD analysis project Ga0070741, IMG submission 66440) | Surface soil microbial communities from Centralia Pennsylvania, which are recovering from an underground coalmine fire - Coalmine... | ecosystem: Environmental > Terrestrial > Soil > Unclassified ... | reverse complement strand
CTGGTCGGCGCAGGCCTCGGCCAGGGCGCCGGCCACCAGTAGCACGTTCTCCGCCGTGGAGGAGTGGCCCATCAACCCCACGCGCCAGGCCTTGCCGCGGAAGGCGCCCAGACCGCCGCCGACCTCGAGGCCGCGCTCGCGGAGCAGGAAGCTCCGCGCCTTCGCGTCGTCCACGCCCTCGGGAATGCGTACGGTCGTGAGCGGCGGCAGCCGGTGGCCCGCCTGCGCCGCCAGCGGCATGCCCATCGCCTCGAACGCCGCCTGCGCGGCGCGGGCGTGCTTCTCGTGCCGGGCGACGCGGGCCGGCAGCCCCTCTTCCAGCACGATGCGCAGCCCCTCGTGCAGGGCGTAGGTCATCGTCGCCGGGGCGGTGTGATGATAGACGCGCTCCGGACCCCAGTACTTCTCCAGCAGCGCCAGGTCGAGATACCAGTTCGACCCCGGCCGCGCGCGGGAGTGGATCGCCTGCATCGCCCGCTCGCTGACCGTGATCGGCGCGAGACCGGGCGGACAGGAGAGCCCCTTTTGCGAGCAGCTATAGACGTAGTCCAGCTCCCAGCCATCCACCGCCAGCTCGCAGGTGCAGAATGAGGTCACGGCGTCGACGATCGCCAGCGCACCGGCCTGGTGGGCGATGCGGGCGATCTCCTCCACCGGCTGCAGCACGCCGGTGCTCGTTTCACCCTGGACGATCGCGACGGCCTTGACCCGCCCGGCACCGCGCACCGCCTCGCGAATGCGTTCCGGTTCGACGATCGTGCCCCACTCGGTATCGACGCGCACGACGTTGGCGCCGTAGCGGCCGGCCATATCGACCATGCGCTCGCCGAAGTAGCCGGCGACGCCGATCACGATCGTGTCGCCCGGCTCAAGCAGGTTCGCCATCGCCGCCTCCATGCCGGAGGTGCCGGTGCCGGGCAGGGCGAGCGTCATCCGGTTCTCGGTGCGGAACGCGGCGCGCAGCAGCGCCTGTACCTCGTCCATGATCTGCAGGTAGGCCGGGTCGAGGTGGCTGACGACCGGTGCGGCCATGGCGCGGTAGACGCGCGGATGCGTTGCGCTGGGGCCGGGTCCGAGCAGCACGCGCACGGGGGGATTCAGTTCAGCCGAGACACCTTCGTTCATGCGCATGCGCCGCTCCTCGTCGCTGGGCGGAATTGATTTGCGGCGCCGCGATCGGCCGCCACGCGTCGAGCGTAGCCCGCGCTCTCAGCAGCCGCAACCGAACGAGGTCGACCGGCCGGGACCATGCTGACGGGCGAGGTTACGCAGGAACCAGGCGGGTCGACTGCGTCGCCTGTAGGCGATGCGCTCGCAGGGCCGCGATGGTGCGCATCACCCTGCCGCGCGGCCGGGGCGTCGCCGCACGGCGGCCGACCTCCCCGCTCAGCGCCGCCCATCACGCCGCGTCGGGCCTGGGCGGGCTGAACACGACGGCGACATGGCTACGGCGCAGCCAGCGCGGCCAACGCGGCGCCGTCGAGGCGGCAGGTGGTCCACTCGTGCTTGAACGCGGCGCCGAGGCGCTTGTAGAAGGCGATCGAGGGCTCGTTCCAGTTGAGCACCGACCATTCCAGCCGGGCGCAGCCGCGCGCCGCAGCGAGCCGGGCCAGCTCGGCGAACAGCGCCTTGCCCAAACCCTGACCGCGACGCTCGGGCACAACGAAGATGTCCTCCAGCCACAGCCCCGGACGGGCGCGGAAGGTCGAATAGGTGTGGAAGAAGAGGGCGAAGCCCGCCGGCTCGCCGTTCACCTCCGCCACCAGCGCCTCGGCGTACGGGCGGGCGCCGAACAGGTGCTCGCGCAGCGCCGCCTCGTTCGCCTCGCACTCGTCCAGCATCCGTTCGTACTCGGCCAAACCGCGGATCAGCCGCACGAGCAGTGACACGTCGGCTACGGTGGCGGGGCGGATGCGCATCGGCTGATCGCTCATGGCGGCGCTCCATACGTGCTCGCTGAACCGGCCCAGTATCGCACGGCTGGTTCCGGCCGGGCGCGCTGCCGCTAGAATGGGGCGTGCGCGGCCGTGCTGCCGTGCGACGAGGAGCGCAGCGATGGCGGCGGTGATCGGCAACCTGGCGGCGAGCGACGACTACCTGCACCCGCTCGGCCCCGAGCCGAACTTCAACGAGAGCATGTACTTCAACTTCTTCGACCGCGAGCAGCGGATCGGTGGCTTTGTCCGGCTCGGCAACCGCGCCAACGAGGGCTACGCCGAGATGACGGTCTGCCTCTTCCTGCCCGACGGCCGCGTACTCTTTCAGTACAAGCGTCCGCCGATTCAGCACAACGATGCCTTCGACGCCGGCGGCATGCGCTTCGAGGTGATCGAGCCGGCCGAACGGCTGCGCACCCGCTACGACGGCTCCGTGGTCGAGTTGAAGGATCCGCTGGAGATGGCCGAGCCGAGCGCCGCCTTCCACAGCAATCCGCGCAAGCAGGTGCAGCTCGACTTGGTGCACGAGGCTGCCGGGCCGATGTACGGCAGCGCCGGCCACGCGGAGGCTGAGCCGGCCGAGCCGGAGAAGCAGTTCGCCAGCGCCCACTACGAACAGCACATGCGCGCCACCGGCACCCTGCGCATCGAGGACGAGACGTTTCAGATCGACGGCCTGGGTCTGCGCGACCATTCCTGGGGGCCACGCTACTGGCAGGCGATCGATTCCTACCGCTGGCTCACCTGCAACTTCGGCCCCGACTTCGGGCTGATGGGCTCGATCGTCTGGCAGGACAAGGCGAAGGGGCTGGTGCGGCAGGGCGGCGTCGTGGTTCGCGATGGCGGGCTCACGAACGTCAGCGCGATCGCGATCGACACCCGCTACGCGGAAAACGGGCTCTACCATGAGGGCTTCACCGCCCGCCTGACGCTCGAAGGCGGCGAGACGCTGGAGTTGGAGGGTACGGTCAGGTCGTTCATCCCGCTGCGCAACCGGCGCGAGGGGATGATCACCCACGTCGGCGAAGGGATGACCGAGTACCGCTGCGGCGCGCGGGTGGGCTACGGTCTCTCCGAGTATCTCGACCAGGTCCGGTGAGGGCGCAGGGCGAAGGGCGTAGAGCAGAGCCCGCCCGCCCCCTCTCCATGGAATAGAGAGGGGCCGGCCAGAGCGCAGCGCAACCGTCGGAGACGTCAAGTGAGGCCCATCGCGGCGCAACCCCGGCCATGAGCGGATCGAAACAGCAGCGAAAGCAGGGAGGCAAGCACGATGCGAGCAGCGGCGGCGGTTGCGGAGATCCTGAAGCGGGAGGGGGTCCAGTTCCTGATCGGCTATCCGGTCAACCCGATCATCGAGGCGGCGGCCGAGGCCGACATTCGCACGATTATCGTGCGTCAAGAACGCACCGGCCTGCACATGGCCGACGCCGTCAGCCGCGTGACCAGCGCCGACCGCATCGGCGTTTTCTGCATGCAGCAGGGGCCGGGCACCGAGAACGCCTTCGGCGGCGTGGCGCAGGCGTATGGCGACTCGTCGCCGATCGTGGTGCTGCCGGCCGGCTACCCGCGCCGGCTGATTAACGTGCCGCCCAACTTCAACGCCTATCTGAACTACCAGCACGTGACCAAGTGGATCGAGCAGGTCACCCAGGGCGCGAGCGTGCCGCACGCGCTGCTGCGCGCCTTTACCCAGGTCAAGAACGGCCGGCCGCGCCCGGCGCTGGTGGAGATCCCGGCCGACGTCTTCGGCGAGGAGGTGCCGGAGCCGTTGAACTACCGCCCGGCGCCGCGGCTGCGCAGCGCCCCGGACCCGCGCGATGTGGAGAATGCCGCCGGGTTGCTCGTAAACGCGCAGCGCCCGGTGATCTACGCCGGCCAGGGCGTGCACTACGCCAAGGGCTGGGAGGCGCTGCGCGAGCTGGCCGAGCTGCTGGAAGCGCCGGTGACGACCAGCCTGCAGGGGAAGAGCGCCTTCCCCGAGGACCATCCGCTCTCGCTCGGCTCGGGCGGCCGCGCCGTGCCGGAGCCGGTGCACCGCTTCCTCAGCGACGCGGATGTCATCTTCGGCATCGGCTGCAGCTTCGCCACCACCAGCTACGGCGTGACGATGCCACAGGGGAAGACTTTCATCCACGCCACGCTCGATCCGCACGACCTGAACAAGGACGTGCCCGCCGAGCACGCGCTGATCGGCGACGCGAAGCTGACGCTCGAAGCGCTTGGCGCCGCGGTCAAAGAGCGGCTGGGCGGCAAGCCGCGCGGGCGTAAAGACGCGGTGGCGGCCGAGATCCAGAAGATCCGCGAGCCGTGGCTTAAGCAGTGGCTGCCGAAGCTCACCAGCGACGAGACGCCGCTCTCGCCCTACCGCGTGATCTGGGATCTGGCGCACACGGTCGACCCGGCGAACACGATCATCACCCACGACGCCGGCAGCCCGCGCGACCAGCTCTCGCCCTTCTGGCAGAGCACGGTGCCGCTGAGCTATATCGGCTGGGGTAAGACCACGCAGCTCGGCTACGGCCTGGGGCTGGCGATGGGCGCCAGGCTCGCCTGCCCGGAAAAGCTCTGCATCAACGTCTGGGGCGACGCCGCGATCGGCTTCACGGGGATGGATTTCGAGACCGCCGTCCGCGAGCGCATCCCGATCCTCTCAATCTTGATGAATAACTTCTCGATGGCGATCGAGCTGCCGATCATGCAGACCGCGACGAAAAAGTATGGCAGCACCAATATTTCGGGCCACTACGCCGACATGGCCAAGGCGTTCGGCGGCTACGGCGAACGGGTGGAGACGCCCGACGAGATTGTGCCGGCGATCAAGCGCGGCATCGAAGCGACGCGCAACGGCCAGCCGGCGCTGCTGGAGTTCATCACGCAGAAGGACTACCAGTACTCGATGTTCGGCCGCGGGTAATCGGTCCTCGTTCCCGCTGCTCTCCCGAAGTCCCGCGGCAAGTCCCGGAAGGCGACGCCGGCTCGGTCGCGGCGGGCGACGGGCGAAGATGCGCCGCAGACATGGCAGGCGGGAGCCAGTGCGCGCACTGGCTCCCGCCTGCGAACTGCCACCCGGTTCGGGGGTGCCCCGCCACGTTGGTCCGCTCACCCGGTGGCCCGGGGCGGCACGGCCGCAGGTTGCCTAGTTAACGCGCTGCAGAGTGAAGGAGACCTTGCAGCCGCCGAAGCCGTTGAAACCCTGGTATAGCGTCCCGCTGGTATTCAGCGTAGCCAGTTGGTCCGCCGTGTACGGCCCAAACGACTTGTTGGTGTAGCACACCGAATCGTCGCCGCTCGACTTGTCGTAGTCGATCAGGTCGCTGCCGAGGCCGATCGTCTCGCCGGCCTGCACGGTGAGTACGATCGTGTTGTTGTTCTTGGCGTAGGGCCCCGCGCACGAGCGATAATCCGCGGACGCGCAGAGGAACGTCTGTGCAACGTTGTAATTCAGGCCCCAGCCAACCTCACGGAAGCAGGTGGCATTCGAGTAGCTTGCATCCCACCAGCTAACACCGTCGCCGGGGCACCAACCACTCTGGGAACCCCAGTGACCGAGGACGCGGCTGCCCCGGCTGGTGAAGCCCGAGGGGCCATGCGCGGCGGCGCCGAACTCGCCGTAGAGCTGCGCGTCCTTGTCGCAGTTGAGCAGAACGTCGCAGCCGTCGTCGAGGTAGGTGAAGTAGACGTTAGTGAAGGTGACGGCGATGTGGTAGCTGGGTGGCGTGGCGGCGGCCGCTGGTTTGATGCGGCCGCCGCCCACAACGACCAGCGCCGCGATGATCGCAAGGACGAAGACGGGGCGTCGCGGAACACGCAAGAGTCGACCCTGAGGCATAAGGGGGCTCCTTTCTTTCAAGGGCTGCGCGGAGGCAGCCATCGTTTCTGGTTGGCGGTGCCCGGCGCGCCCACGCGTGGTCACCGCCGCTGCAATCAGTGTCCGCGACCGGCCCGAGCGATTCGCTCCGTGGCCCTACGCAACTTAGCGTTGTCAGGGCGGAACTCTCTGCCCGTGCCCGTGGCCGTCACAGAACCGAAGCTGCACGCGCGGACTTGACAAACCGACCGACCGGTATGTAATCTGGCGCCATGGGAGATACGAGCGGAGAGCCGGGCGCCCGGCAGCATGAGATCGTGCAGGAGCGGGCGCAGCGCACGCGGGCGCACATCCTCGATGTGGCGGCGCGGGCGTTTGCGCAGGGCGGCTACGCTGGTACGGCGCTCAATGACGTCATCCGTGCCAGCGGTCTGACCAAGGGCGCGTTCTACTTCCACTTCCCGTCGAAGGACGCGCTCGCACTGGCCACGTTCCGGATGAAGCAGGAGGAGCTGATCACCCGGCTGCAGAAAGAGGCTGGCGAGCAACCAACGGCACTGCGACAGCTGGCTGCGCTCCTGCGCCTGCGGGCGCAGCTATTCTCCCAGGACCCCTCCCTGCGCTGCGTGCTGCGCCTCGGCGCCGAACTGGGCGCGCACGCCGAGCCCGGCTCCGCCTACGCCGCCTTTCAAGAGACGGCGCTCGCGCTGCTCACCGCGGTGCTCGTCCGCGGGCAGGAAGAGGGCAGCATCCGCTCTGAGCTTCCCCCGCGGGCGACGGCGGAAACGATCTTCGCGGCCATCTTTGGCCTCGACGAGCTCTCCCAGATGCTGGCAGCTAGAACCGACCTTGCGGCGCGCACCGAGGCGCTCCTTGCGGTGCTCCTGCCCGGCCTGGCAGCCGGCGTCAGCACACACGGCTAATCGCTGACGGCTCCCATCCCGATCGCCGCGCTGGCGATCGCCCCAACTATCAACGGATCGGAGGTCACGCCATGGCAACGGCAGACACCAACAAGGCGCTGGTCCTGAATCACTACCATGAGATCGACGTGCAGTGGAACCTGGATGCGGCCGACGACCAGCTAAGCGCCGACTTCGTCGATCACGCGGCCCCGCCGGGCACACCCCCCGGTCCCGCTGCGGTCAAGCGATACCTGGCCGATCTGCACGCGGCCGTCCCAGACCTGCAGCTCTCGGTCGATGACCTGATCGCCGAAGGCGACAAGGTGGTGGCACGCAACACCTGGCGCGGCACTCACCGGGGAACGCTGTGGGGCGTCCCGGCGACGAACCGTTCGTTCGCAATGGAGGGTGTGGTCGTCTGGCGCATCGCGGATGGCAAGATCGCCGAGCGCTGGGCAACGATCGACCGGCTCGGCCTCTTCCAACAGCTCGGCGTTTTGCCGGGCGCGGTGGGGGTTGATAGCTAGCCGCACCGGATGCTCGGCCCGGGCTGCCCGGACCGCCGGGCAGCCCGGGCCGAGTCCTCCAGGGGCTGCCACCCGAATGACGGGTTGACTGGAAACGGAACTCCCATTCTCCTACTACTAGGCCGGAGAGCACCGCGGCGTTGACCCGGTATCGGATGCCCGACGTTCAGCTCCGATGGCTCCTGCCCGAGCGTGTGAGCGGTGTCATGAGCGAGCTGCCGGCGACTCCGCTGAAGCAAACCGGCCCGCGGGGTGCCGCCTCGGGCGGCGAGCCGGCGATCGTCGCCGAGGATCTCGGCAGGCGCTACGGCGAGGTGATGGCGCTGGACGGTGTCTCGTTCACCGTTCCGGCCGGCACCGTGCTGGGGCTGCTGGGGCCGAACGGTGCGGGCAAAACCACGACCGTGCGCATCCTCACCACGCTGCTGCGCCCCGACCGCGGCGGCGCCCGCGTGCTGGGCTACGACGTGGTGCAGCAGCCGCACAACGTGCGCGCCTCAATTGGCCTCGCCGGCCAGTACGCCGCGGTGGACGAGAATTTGACCGCACGTGAGAACCTGCAGCTCGTCGGCCGGCTTACCCATGTACAAGGCAATCTCGTCGCCCGGCGCTCAGAAGAGCTGCTGCGCCGCTTCGATCTCAGCGCCGCGGCCGACCGGCTGGTGCGCACCTACTCCGGCGGCATGCGCCGCCGCCTCGACCTCGCCGCGGCGCTGGTGCATCAGCCGGCCGTGCTGTTCCTCGACGAGCCCACCACCGGCCTCGACCCGCAGGGGCGCAACGAGCTGTGGCGGGTGATCGAGGAGCTGGTGAGCGGCGGCACCACGGTGCTGCTCACCACGCAGTATCTTGAGGAGGCGGACCGGCTCGCCGATCGGATCATCGTGATCGACCGCGGGCACATCATCGCGCAGGGCACCGCTGCCGAGCTGAAGGCGAGCATGGGCGCCACCGTGATCGAGGTCGCCTTCCGCGATGCCGCCGCCGTGGCGACCGCACGCGAGCAACTCGCCGCGATCGGGCCGGTGACCGTCGCCGGGCGTACGCTGCACGTCGGCGTTGCCGACGGCCCGCGCGCCATGCTCGACACCGTGCGGGCGCTCGACGCCGCCGGCCTCACGCCGTCGACGCTGACGCTGCGCGAGCCGACGCTGGACGACGTTTTCCTCACGCTCACCGGCCACACGGCGGAGGCGCCGGCCGATGGGGAGGACGGCGCGATCCTCGAGCGTTCGGGGCGCGGCGCGCACGGGAGGCGAGGAGGGGCATGATGACCACGCAAACGCTGCCGGCGCAGGCTGCGGTTCGTGCGCCGGTGCGGCGGGCGCAGCCAGTGGGCGACGCGCTGGCGATCACCTGGCGCAACCTGCTCACGATCCGCCGCACGCCCCGCCTGCTCGTCTTCGCCACGATCCAGCCCGTGATCTTCGTGCTGATGTTCCGCTACGTCTTCGGCGGCGCGATCAACGTGCCCGGCGTCTCCTACGTGAACTTCCTGATGCCCGGCATCTTCGTGCAGACGGTCGTCTTCGGCTCGCTCACCACCGGCATCGGCCTCGCCGAAGACTTGCACAAGGGGCTGATCGACCGCTTCCGCTCGCTGCCGATGGCGCGCTCGGCGGTGCTGGTGGGTCGCAGCCTCGCCGACCTCTGCCGCAACGTCTTCGTCGTGCTGCTCATGGCGGTGGTCGGTTTCCTCGTCGGCTGGCGGCTGGACCACGGCTGGCTGGGGCTGCCGGCGGCGTTGCTGCTGGTGCTGGCTTTCTCCTACGCGCTCTCGTGGGTGTTCGCGATCGTGGGGCTCAGCGCCCCGGACGCCGAGACGGCGCAGGCGATGTCGTTCCCGCTGCTGGCCCCGCTGGTTTTCGCCTCCTCGGCCTTCGTTCCCGTCAAGTCGATGCCCGACTGGCTGCAGTGGTTCGCCAACCACCAGCCCGTTTCGGTTGTGGTCAACGCCACCCGCGACCTAACGCTTGGCCGTCCGCTGGGGGGCGACCTGGTGCAGGCGATCGCCTGGATGGTTGCCATCGTCGCGCTCTGCGCCCCGATCGCCGTCTCCCGCTACCGCCGCGTGGCCTGAGCGAAGGCCGGCTAAACGTCCGTGTCTGTACGGCGCCGCCGCGATTGGGAATAATTCAGTGGCGGTGCGGCCCCGCCTCGCGGCGGGATCGCCTCGCATGGCGCAGCGGCCAGGAGGCGAATCCGCATGAGCAGTCCGGTCCCGATCACCTTCCTCGGCACGGGCAACTTCAACGCGCAGACCCGCTACTGGAACAGCTTCCTGATCGGCCGCCGTGTGCTGGTCGAAGCGTCGCCGATCGCGCTGGCGCACCTGCACCGCGCGGGTGTGGCACCCACCGAGGTCGAGGTCATCTTCCTCAGCCACTTCCACGCCGACCACACCTTCGGCTGGCCGTTCCTGCTGCTGAGCCAGGCGAGCCACCGCACCACGCCGCTCTGGGTCGTCGGTCCGCCCGGCCTGCGGGCGTTCCTGGAGGAGATGACGCACGCCGGCCGCCTCGACCACCTCGTCGCCGCGGTGTTCGAGCGCAGTGGTGGCTTTCCCATCCACTACGTCGAAGTGAACGGGCAAGAGAGCGAGCAGGAGGCCGGCGGCGTGCGCTTCTGCGCCGTACCGGTCGAGCACGATCCGGTCGTCGACTGCTACGGCTACCAGATCCAGTACGACGGCCGCACGATCGGCTACTCCGGCGACACGACGCTCTGCGACGGGTTACGCCGTATCGCTGCAGGCAGCGATGCCCTCGTGCTGGAGTGCAACCAGGCGCACACCACCCAGTTGCGTGTGCATATGACGTTGGAGAGCGTGGCGATTTTGCGCGAGGAGTTCCCGAAGCTGCCGTTCGTGCTGACGCACATGGGCCACGACGTGACGCAGCCGGATCTGCCCAACGTGCGGCTACCGCGCGACCTCGAGACGCTGGAGGTCTGAGTCCGGACCGCCCGCGCGGTCCTTCGCTCAGGCGCGGAGCCGGGCGGCGGGGCGCGCCGCACGGCTGAACTGAATCCGGGAAAGGCGAAGCGGAGAAGCGAACGATGCAGTACGACGCGATCGTGATCGGCGCCGGTTCGGCGGGTGCGGTGCTGGCGGCGCGGCTGAGTGAGGACCCCGCCTGCGCCGTGCTGCTGCTCGAGGCTGGTCCGGACTATCCCGATCTCGAACGGCTGCCGCACGACCTCGCCGACGGCCTCACCGCCTCCACCGAGGCGCACGACTGGCACTGGCAGGGGAACGCCGTGCCGGGCCGCGCCGTGCCCTATCCGCGCGGCAAGGTCGTCGGCGGCTCCTCAGCCGTCAATGGCATCGTCGCCATCCGCGGCACGCCGGAGGACTACGACGGCTGGGCGGCGCGCGGCAACGACGAGTGGGCCTGGGAGCGCTGTCTGCCCTACTTCCGCAAGCTCGAAGACG
>Ga0070741_10020036_pt1 | contig 10610 bp, 14 predicted proteins | sample Coa_R1_4_FD_66440 | JGI IMG/M metagenome (GOLD analysis project Ga0070741, IMG submission 66440) | Surface soil microbial communities from Centralia Pennsylvania, which are recovering from an underground coalmine fire - Coalmine... | ecosystem: Environmental > Terrestrial > Soil > Unclassified ... | reverse complement strand
GTGGTTCGTATTTCCGATCTCGCAGAGATCACTGCACGGCATCCTGTTGTGCAGAAAACTCTCACGCTGCTTGGTATTCATGCGGCTGAGACCTACGATTCGATTTCACTCTGGTCGTAATAAAACTTAACTATATCGGAGAATCCCGAAACGGAACGAACTTCTGCGGAGTCTATTTAAAGCAGAGAGTAAGCCGGACGGCAACTCCGAGGAAAATATCACTTGAACAAAGCAAATTGGTCGTATCTGGCCGGATTTTTTGATGGCGAAGGTTGTATCCATATAGCGGATTTTATGTATCCGTACAAGAAACCTGATCGAATGCAGCAGGTTTATCGTTTAGACATTCATATCACACAAACTGATTTGGCAATGGCTAAATGGCTTGTTGAACATTTTGGTGGTGTTTACTACACCATTGAATCAAACAACAAGAATAATGCAAGGAAAAACTGGAGTACACCTTACCGTTGGGTTCCCAAAGGCAAAAAGAACAAAGAAGAACTTCTTCTTGGAATGCTGCCTTATTTAATTATCAAAAGGGAACAAGCTTTGGTCGCTTTAGATTATCTTCGTTTAGATCTTAAAGTATGCCCAGAAAAGCGGGCTGAACTTGCTAAACGTTGTCGGGATCTAAAGACTCGTGGTAAATCCGTAGAGACTAATACGTTAAGCACCTCGTCTGAGGTGATGATAGAGTCCGAACTCACAGGTAACTGTGAGAGTGCCCTTGCAGTGATGCAAGTCGCCTAAACACATTTACAGTTAATCTTCAACGTTCTCGATGCTGCCACAAATCAGTATCGCCCGAACAACAAAGCTGCGGACACGAACCTAACTGGTTCCGACACCGTCAGCTACAGTGACCTGGTCGAACTGAACGCCGCGCTGCTCGATCAGGGCGCACGGCCTTTCCCAAGCGGCCTGTATGTTTTCGTAACGCCTCCCCAGGTTTACGCAAGCTTGCAGCGCGATCCCGACTTTAAGTCTTCGGTGCAGTTTGCAAAACCCGAAGCGATCTGGCGGGGTCAGGTTGGCGACCTCGGTGGTTTCACCATCGTGCGTTCCAACGCCCCTGGCTTTGCGTTTACCGCGCAGGCCGGCTCTGGACAGTCAAACAAAGTTTATTCTTCGTTTGCTGTTGGAGATAATGCGTATCAAATCACAGACCTTCAGAACCTGCAGCTTTATGTTGTAGCGCCTGGTGGCCATCCTGATCCGCTCCAGCAGTCGAGGAAGATGGGATGGAAATTTTCTTTTAAGAGCGTCATTACGAACCAAAATTGGTTGCGTCGTGTTCGTTCTTCTGGATTAATCTCCATCACCAATCCGTAACTAATCAACTAAACAGGGAAGGGATACTCTCCCTTCCCGTTTAGGGAAATGAAACAAATATGTCAACATCACCAGTAACAAAATCCGTTAAGACGCCGCCCTTGGCGCCGCCTTCGGAAGATCAGAGCAAGTTTGAATACGTCACGGTTCCAGAAGCCGACACGGTTTTCGACCATCCGTATCCGACGATTTGGATCAATCGAGAGCGGTATGAAGCCGGTCAGACTTACTTTGTGGAACCGGATATTGCGAAGGAACTTCGCCGGATCATAAAGACCTATGAGGCTAGTATGCTTCGGATATTACAGCCGAAGAAAGACGCAAGCGCCCTCAAGAATTTGCGAGATACCCGTGGCCATCAAGGCCAGGATCTCGGCACCAACCAGAGAGACTAATTATGATGCGACCAGATAGAAGCGGCGGCTACGCCGGATGCACCGAAGGGATGCCTGGCGAGACCAACGGCAACATGCCGCATGGGACCGTGGATCATTCCGACCATCACAGCGTAGGCCATCACCATTTTACCCACCAACATGCTGTCAGCGGAGGCTCTGCGCCCCTGCATACACATGAAGCCCAAGGGCAGGAAGTGCAGTCTGCCGACATCCATTCCTATTCTAATACCGGCGCGCCTTATGCTGCCGGCCTTCCGCTGCCCAGCGGATACGAAGAGTAAGCCACTTCGGGGTTTTGGGGTTGGAGTAATATTTCATGCAACTTGATCTTACCCGAGATGCAGGCACTGCTACGTGCACCTTTGGCACCCTTACGGTGGATGGCGCTTTCGAGTGCTACACAATGGAGCTGCCGTGGCTCGACAATGCCCACGACATTTCCTGTATTCCACCCGGCACCTATGGTGTAGTCGTTACTTATTCCCCCCACATGCAACGCTACACCCCGGAGCTGGTGGGTGTCCCTGACCGGGCCGACATCCGCATACATTCTGCCAATTACCCATCAGAGATACTCGGATGTATTGCCGTTGGCTACATCAAGGGCGACAACGAGATCTTGAATAGCCGCCTGGCGTTCGACGATCTGCTTCCCAAGATTAAGGCTGCCCTAAGTTCCGGCGATACGGTCTCGATAACCATCCACCAACCCTAAAACCCCGAAAGGGTTTCAACCTTTTAATGCGAATAATCTACAACTTCTGTGGCGGCTGCTCGAAGTTCTTTGCCTTGGTCATACTTGCCATTGGTACAGCTCTCGCCATACTGCACAAACTTGACGGCAGCTTTGTTGCCCTGGCAGGTGCAGTGCATACGTTTGTGGTGATTCGCGCGGTTGCGGAAGATCATGCGCCGCAGCAGGCTATCGCGCCTCAACCTCCTAAATAACTATGCGTCATTACGTTGATACAGTTCAAAATTCATTGGGCGTAGCCCTACAAGGTGTTAGCGTGCGCGTGAACGTCGCCGGAGGTGGTTTGGCAACAATCTACTCCGACGACGGAATCACTACTACAGCTAATCCTCTTACTACAGATGTGAACGGCAGCTATGGCTTTTATGTTGCTGACGGGCGTTATGACCTTGTCTTTTCCGGCACTGGCCTGGTGTCCCGCACGATCTCTGATATTGAGATCGCGGATCTCACCCAGGCACAAGCTGGCGATTCAACTTGGGTTGTAGGGGCACTCAAAAGCGGTTCTACAAATCCGGCCACGGCAGGTGTAATTCAACTTGCGTCTGCTGATTCGATTGATTGGCGAAACAATGCCAACAACGCAAATATTGCATTATCTAAGAACTCAAGTGATCAGTTTAGTTTTGGTTCGTTGGTCCTTCCAGCAGTCGCAGACACGGTTGTTGCCAGAAACACTGCGGACAGCCTAACAAATAAAACTTTACCTGTTGCCAATTCTGGCAACAACATCAGCTTGCTTAATCTGCAGACTGGGGCGGCAGCTCTTACAGGAAATAGTGGTGATCAAACGTACTATACATATACTTTGCCCGCAAATGTTATGCAGGCAGGTAAAGGCATACGGGTAACTGCAATAGCTCAACATACAACAGGGAATGTTAGCACTGTTTTTAGGCTTTCTTTTGGCGGGACATTTACTACGGGCCTTGTTATGGGCGCCAGTGCAAATGCTATCGTGAAATCAGTCTATGAAATATTTAATGCAAATGGTTTTACAAACGTTCAAGCTCTTACAACTTTAGTAGCTGATACCGGTGTTACAACCACTAAGGCCTTTTATGACACTGCTGCAGTGTCTACTACTTCTAGTGTTGTCATAAATGTAACTTTTAATGTGGCCAACACGGATCAATGGACACCCAAACTCTTCTTCGTTGAGTTAATTGCTTAATGCCAACTGTCCTCCAACAAACCACCTCTCCAGGGTTCACTGCACAAACAGTTCTCAACTCCGTTTCGCAGGATATGCGGCAGTTGATTTCAGCATCTGCAAATGCGGATGCTACCCTGCTGCTCGACTATGTAAATCGTATTCAACTCGACTTGCTTCGCTTCTCGCCTTGGACCTTTAATGTATCCAACGTGAAACGATTTATCACAGAACCGCTTCGGACAGACTATTGGTTGGGCGCGACAGGCTCGAATCTGGCAGGGACAGTGGATACCGGCCTAAACCTAAGCGATCTTGGACGAATCCGCAAGGATTCGGTCATGGACCGCAGCAACTATGTGCCGCTTGATTGGGTGTCAGAAGCGCCGCTTACAACTGGGCTCGCATATCAAGATACACAATCCCGGCCCGGCAGGCCGGCGGTTTGGCGTAACGATCCTAATTCACCTAATGTAATAAACATTTATCCTGCGCCAGATAATAACAACTCTTATCAAATGGTGCCGGAAGACCCAATTGTCACGTCACAAGTGAGCGGCGCCCTGGCGCTTCGCACATACTATGTTAAGGCTACGTATGTAGATAGTAGTGGTGGCGAGTCCACTGCCAGCTTGAACAGCGTGCAGGAAACTATTCCTGCAAATTCAGTCTGTTTGGTGGCGTCACCTACGGTTCCTATTCCCGCGTCTTCAACCGGCGTGCAGTATACGCAATGGCGTTGCTATATTGGCACTGTGCTTGGTAGCGAACAGCTTCAGGCAACACTTAATATTGGCAGCAACTTTACTGAGCCAAACACGGGTCTTATCGCTGGAGTCACGCCACCCGGCACCAGCACCCTTGCAGCCTTGAATGGTTACATCATTGAGTTTAGGTACTTGCCCGCCAGGCCACAAGTCACTGCAGCCGGCACAGTGCTGGTTGTACCTATCGACTTTAAAGACGTGTTTGTGGCTGGTGTCAACTGGCTTGCTGCTATGTATCTTCGTCGCTTCGACGAAGCTAAGGCTTGGAATGCCATCTACTCGATGGGCAAACAATCCATGATTCGTGACAAGAATATGTTTCCGAAAGGCGATGAGTTTATTCGACCTGACCAGGCAAGTGTTGGGATGTCAATTCCGTCTTCGTTTGATCAGAACTTGGGGATAAACAGTTAATGGCAAGGCAGTATCCAGAATCCCAGGTTCAGCCTTACTTCGGTAAGCCGAGTTTTGTTGACGATCAGCGGATGCAGAACTCCGATGCGGAGTTTTCATATGTTAGGAATTCCTTCTTTACTGCAGGCCAAGACTCCTTTACCAGTCCGCCCGCACAAGATCCGGAGATGTTTGAGAAGCTGACAAACATTCAGCCGGTAGTCAGTGGCACGTTGAAGAGACGGTGGGGGTATGGTGGCTGGTCAGGCAGCTTGGTGGCGACACCGTTACGGATGAGTGAGTATCAACGGGATACGGATGGGCTCCGTCGGATTGTAGTATCTTCCAGTAACGGCCACGTTGATGCGTTTGATGAATCTGGTAATCGTACTGGTGGGATTTATTTTCCAATTAATCCTACTGCAGATGCTGGTCCTATTAGGACTGTCACAAGTAGAAGTTACTTGTACTTAGCCGATGGCAGTTCATTTGATCTAAACAAATGGGACGGTAATTTGACCACCAGTCAGTGGGGTATTGATTCACCCATTGCGCCCATAACAAACTTTCCTCAAACATCATCCAATGATGGTGCTTCTTCTGGTGCAGGTACTGGACAATGGAGTAGCGTTACACTGTGTAGAAGCTTTGATGGAAGTTACACTCAATATGTCAATGCCACAGGTAATCCAGCAACTTCTCAGTACTTAAAGACGGGTACATTCGGCTTTTCTTTTGATACAGGTAATCCTACCTTTACCTTGACGGGAATACAGGTCAACCTCAATGGTCTTTTGTTGGTGCCAAACCTTGATGGCAGTCTTCCCAGCATAAATGTACAACTCTACAAGGCGGGCGTTCTTCAGACTGCAATTTCCCATAGCTACGCTGGTGGGACTACCTCTGGTGTAATCAACAGTTATAACAATGGTGGCTCACAATACATAACAGTTAGCTTTGGCGGAGCTGCTGATCTGTGGGGCACGACTTGGACAGCTAGTGATCTGAATAACGCCGGTTTCGGTGCGGCAATTAAAGTAAGCAACGCTAATATTGCAGATGGTATTACGTCGCAAGTTTTTTTGGATGCCGTAACTATTACATTGTATTACGTATTGGCTCCAAATATCTCCAGCACTGGTGCAGGCAACATCACATTAGTTTCTGGCCGTGCATATTTTATTGCATATCAAAACTCAAAGACAGGTAGCACTTCTGGCCTCTCTGCAGTCAGTGCAAGTACTGGCCCGATAACCAACACACAGGTTAATTTTGCTAACCTTCCTGTCTCTTCTGATTCGCAAGTGGATACAAAGCTTTTATTGGCAACTGCGGACGGTGGTGATGAAACCAGCCTTTATCTGGTCGGCGCCATGGCCAATGCTACTACTTCAAATTTTGACAATACACCTGAAGCTACATTGCTAGTTCAGCCTAAATATGTTTCGACTGACGAATTCGGCAATAGCTTTGGTATTGGGGAAAACTTTCGTCCGCCTGCTAATGCAATTCTGCCGACTAAGCACAAAGGTCGTTTGTATTTGGCGCAAGGGCAGACACTTTTCTTTTCCAAGAATCTTGCAGAAGTTACAACCGATACCGACACTATAACTTCTCGATGGGAAGAGGGCTGGCCACACAGCAATTTTTTAGATATTTCAGAAACGTCAGAAGCCGTGCAGGCGTTATTGTCTGACGGTTCAACGCTCTACATTGGCACGGAGCGGCGTATTCGACGCTTACTTGGTGATGGTCCTGATAACTTTCAAGAGCCTGAAGTCATATTTAATGAGACGGGTGTTCTCAATCAGGATGTTTGGAAGATCACCTTCCTTGAAGGGCAGCCGGTAGGAACTATGTGGTTGACTCCGGACTTTAGGATAATAGGCTCTGATTTTAACAGCTATCAGGATGTGGGTGGGGATGTACAAGATGTATTAAATACCATCAACACTTCAGTAGCAAAGTCTCTTTGTTTTGGCATGTTTGCGTCTAACAACGCCTTTGATTTGTACTTTCTGGCGATTCCAACTGGTAGCAATACTGCCAATGATACCGTTCTTGTTTATAATATGCGCGCGAAGAAATGGTGTGTTTGGAATAACTTTGCTGGCGGTGCGGACACAATTGTTTCAATGCTGTATAGCATCACAGCAGCAGGTCTTCCACTGATCTTGTTTGGCACGAGCAGCAATCAAATCTACAAGGTTGGCTCGGCTTTCACAACTGACCGCGGCATCAACATTGTATCTACTATTCGGACATCCTGGCTTGATCTTGGTGACAATAGCTCCCGCAAGTTACTGCAAGAAGTTGAAACCCTTTCCGGCGACACAGCTATTACGCTCGACGTAGAAGGTGCCTCACTCGATTCTGACTTTGCAGCGCCGCGTCCTGTGACTATCGGCGCCTCCCACATATTCAGCCCTTTCGGCCCACTAAAGGTTCCATTGGCCACGTCTATCAGCAAAGATCGCCTCTACCGCCTAACCTGGCATTCAACAGGCACAACTCAAAATGTCCTATCGGGCTTTCGCATCAATGCACTTCCTGTTCACCGTATTTAAATGCCTCGTATAACCGATTCTACAAAAAACCTTGCTCAGCTCAACCGCCAACTCGATCAGGTAGAAAAGCTTCGTAAGGACAACGAACTGCAGAAGCAGCAGATTGCTCAGCTCAACAACACTGTCAACCAGTTTGATCTTGCCCGGCAAGTAGAGCGTACCAACAACATTACAGTAACCTGGACAGGTGGAACGCTAACTTTGTCCTGGCCTGCAGGCTACACCCGCGACAAAGATGGCAATGTGACCCGTATCCTTGCAGGCTCCCGTGTGGTTATTGCCTCAACTGTTTACTGGTTTGCCTGGAATGACTTTCATAACACAATGGCCATAGATTCAAACTTGCAGAACGTCAACACAAAGGCCCGCAACATTGTACTTTTCTCTGTCAAGACCGGCACTGCCGGACAGGCTGGTACAGCCGGCGGTGGTGGCTCGGCCCCCGGTGGCACCGACAAGAATGCTGTAAGTTACGTCAACTTCTAAAAAACAAAATGTAAAACCCATGAGAACACTTCTTTTAATACCCGGTGTCTTGGCTGCCATAGTGCTAGTCATAACCCAAGCATTGCTGGCAATAAAATGGCTCTATCGTAAAACCCGCGATGCAGAAATTACCCAACACTTCATCCATGACATGGGCACAAATCACCTTAGACACATCTACCATGTTGAGACTTTAATTTGTCAGCACCTCGGCATTGAAGTCAGTGAACCCCCGCCAATTCAGTTCGTCGACCTGAACGACAAAAGGAAGTAAATGGAGCCCATCCGTCTCGCAACCGAAGATGAAATCAAAGCAATTGCAGATCACGCTGACTTGGCTTCGGCGGCAAGCGTCGTGGCTTTTGGTACTGGCGACACTGCTGTTCTTGCGGTACTACGAAACGCTTTTGAGATTGATCCGATGATTTCAGGTGACAAAGTTACCACACAACGCAAGGCATTCTTCATTTGGGGCCTGGAGAATGCCCTTCGTATGCAGGGAATAAAACAATATTACTTCAACGTGCTGGCGGATGATGAGAAGTACCGTGGCATTGTTGAGAGTTGGGGCGCTACGGCTGTGTCTACTGCTCCAGAAATTCGTTACAAAAAGGTTCTCTAATGTCAACCAAAAGCACCACTTCCAGCAATCAAAGTTACGGCAGCAACACCGGCTTTGCCTTCAACGGCTTCGGGCAGAATGCCTATGACAGCATGACGCCTCAGATGGCCGGCACTGTCTTGGACTACATGAAAGATCCGCAGTCTTCGACGTTTTTTAATCAGAGACTGCAGCAGGCTTTTGGCAACATTGGATTGCAATCCGCCGCGCAACAGAAACAACTATTCAGCAACCTGAATGCCAGTGGCATGAGTGGGCAAGGGATGAGCGGCTTTCTTGGCGATCAACTAGCACGGCAGAGTCGGGCGACGAGCGCCCAGAAGGCGAACGCCTTTACAGGTAACTTGTTGGATGCCGAGAATGCCAGACGTTGGGCGACTGGCTTGGCAGCAAGCTATCAACCGCAACAAATTGGCGTGTCTACTACTGGCAACAGCAGCGGCACGACTACGCAAAGCACAGGCGGGCTAGGCACCTGGCTGCCACAAGTTATTGGTGCCGGAGTTGGCGCCTTTACTGGCGGCATGGGTGGCGGCGGGCTTGGCTCCCTCTTTAGCAAAGGCGGCGGCTCTGGCAGTACGCCAATCGGCACAAACGCGCTTGGCGGCTACGGTAGTAGTGGTGGCTTCGCCGGCACTGGCATGAATGCTGGACAGTTCTTTAACCCCGGCATGGGTGGCCTCAATGGCCAGCAGTTCGCACCGCCTTCCTTTAATCCTTTTGGTTACTAAACATGACCCCTTTTGAAATGTTCGGGATGGACCCGTCCAACTCGCCATTGCTTAATACGCTGGCGTCGCTGAGCGACGTGAATGCTATCCGTGCAGCTATACCTGCACCGTCTATGCCTGCTATGCGACCTGGCATGGGACAGTACATTGATCGCTCAATTAACAACAGAGCTGTGCGCGAAGGTATGCAAGGACCGCCCAGACCCGCAGGTGTGGGGAGGGGTTTTGGGGTTGGAGGTATGGGTGGGGGTCAAATGCCCAGCATCCTACCCAATCCCGCGATGAGCGGTGGCATGACTGCTTTCAATGACCCGAGCACGGCTAATCAGATGCTTGGTCAATATGGCCTGGCATTGCCACAACACATCAATCCCTACTTGATGTTGAATGACCAAAATGCTGACGGCAGTCCCAGCTTCTTTGGCCGGCATCAGCGTCTTGGCCACATGCTTGAAGGTGGCCTGTTGGGCGCTCAGGTGCCGCAAGGCGCAACTACAGGCGAAAACATTGCCAACATTGCGCGTACTGTCATGGGAATTCCTGCTGCCTATGCAGAGCACGCGAATGCTCAGATGATGCAGCCGTTTCAAGCTGCCAGCCAGATGGCACAACTGCAAGGACTGCAAGATAAACATCAGCAGTCTCTTAATGTACTGCTGGATGATGAGTCGCGTCGTAATCTTGAGGCGGCGCAGACCGATTACTACAATGACCGCGGAATGCGATTACACCAGCCTGTGCCTGCCGAAGGCGGCGCCTGGATTGAAGACCAGGATCACCAGTGGAAGTTTCAAGAAGGACCTGGCGGTAAACAGCCACACCTCGCAACCACTGGCGGTTTCACCGGCCAGATGATTGAAGGACAGCTCGGCAAGCCTCCCGCTCAGGGCGACAACTCGCCTGCAGCGGTAAAGTACTGGCAAGACGCGCAAAAACTTTTTACCCAGATACAAGGTCAGGTTGCCGGAGCCCATGCGGCTGGCACCTTTGCTGGCACGCCTGGCAAGGTCGCGGACGATTCACGCATGACCTATGAGGCGAAGAAGGGTGAACTACAAAAGCAGCTTAGTACTAGCCTCAGCAAGTTCATCGGGCAAAACCCTGACAGCCAAGACCCGTATGGTGATTACCAGCGAATGATTCAAGACACGCAGCAGCAGCTTAACAACCTGCAGCCCTATGCGCCCCGACCCAGCCAGCCAACTCCACGCGGCAAAAAGTCCAATCCCATGAACATTGCACCTAGCAATCCCTTCCGCAAGAAGTAGCCCCAACCCCGAAACACCCCGCAGTTTTTCTGCAACAAAACTTGACTCGTGCCTCCTACCGATCCTGCCCAGGCATATCTGGGACCACTCCAATTAGACAGCAATACCAAAGCTGACGCTTGGGACGCTTTTCATG
>Ga0070741_10020035_pt1 | contig 10611 bp, 24 predicted proteins | sample Coa_R1_4_FD_66440 | JGI IMG/M metagenome (GOLD analysis project Ga0070741, IMG submission 66440) | Surface soil microbial communities from Centralia Pennsylvania, which are recovering from an underground coalmine fire - Coalmine... | ecosystem: Environmental > Terrestrial > Soil > Unclassified ... | reverse complement strand
TCAACAGCGGTGGCGGCCGCGCGGCCGCGACGCTGCAACCACCGCGCAGCCGATCGCAGGTTTCGACCGCGGCAAGGATCGAATCCGACTCCACGTGGAGTGGGGGGGTGAGATCAATGAGGCCGAGGCGCGTGCGCCTCGGATGGCGAGGGCACCGGCACGGCGCCGATCAAGCAGATCGTCGAGCTTCAATGAGGCCGAGGCGCGTGCGCCTCGGATGGCTCATCCGATCATCCGCGCGACCTCGTCGTTCCGTCAGGCTTCAATGAGGCCGAGGCGCGTGCGCCTCGGATGGCGCTCGACGCGCTGCGCCAGCGCTTGAGAGATAACTACGCTTCAATGAGGCCGAGGCGCGTGCGCCTCGGATGGCTCAGCAACATGCTGTTCGAGCGCTACATGACGGAGCTCTCGCTTCAATGAGGCCGAGGCGCGTGCGCCTCGGATGGCCGGGCTGGTACCGGCAGCTGCACCAGGTCGAATACGTGCTTCAATGAGGCCGAGGCGCGTGCGCCTCGGATGGGGCCGGCGACCTCTACGAGATCGACGGCGTGGCGGTGTCGCTTCAATGAGGCCGAGGCGCGTGCGCCTCGGATGGACGATTTCGGTGGCCTCGTTCACACGGCTCACCGCCGCGCTTCAATGAGGCCGAGGCGCGTGCGCCTCGGATGGTATTAGGTATGCGCAAAGCGCTCGAGCGGTATGCGCGCTTCAATGAGGCGGAGGCGCGTCCGCCTCGGATGGTTCGTCAAGGCGTCGCGGGGCGACCCGATGCAGCCGAGCTTCAATGAGACCGAGGCGCGTGCGCCTCGGATGGACTGTCACGAATGCCCGCTCGCCAATTTCCTTAAAGAGCTTCAATGAGGCCGAGGCGCGTGCGCCTCGGATGGGATGCCACCGTTGACCTCGTGATTACGCCGCGCGACGCGCTTCAATGAGGCCGAGGCGCGTGCGCCTCGGATGGGCCGGGGTGACCGTCGTGCCGTTCGGGTGGTTGTTGACGCTTCAATGAGGCCGAGGCGCGTGCGCCTCGGATGGGCCGATCGATGTCGTCCGCGCCGCATTGGAACGGATGCTTCAATGAGGCCGAGGCGCGTGCGCCTCGGATGGCAAGCATTTCACCGCCCCCATTCCCGGGATCGGCGTGCTTCAATGAGGCCGAGGCGCGTGCGCCTCGGATGGCCATCATGTACGACGATCTTCGCGCCATCGACGATCCGCTTCAATGAGGCCGAGGCGCGTGCGCCTCGGATGGGTCGGGGCATAGCGGCCCGAATAGTCGCCGAGCACGGCTTCAATGAGGCCGAGGCGCGTGCGCCTCGGATGGGGATCGGGAATATGCACGCCCAACACCCATGACCCGGGCTTCAATGAGGCCGAGGCGCGTGCGCCTCGGATGGAGACGAGGGATACGACGCCGCCAGGGCGATGTTGGACGCTTCAATGAGGCCGAGGCGCGTGCGCCTCGGATGGCCAGGTCGTGCAGAACCGGCTCGGCGAGACGTTCGCCGCTTCAATGAGGCCGAGGCGCGTGCGCCTCGGATGGGCGCTCGACCGCCAATTCGAGCGTCGCGATCAGTTCGTGCTTCAATGAGGCCGAGGCGCGTGCGCCTCGGATGGTAGGCCATGCCGCGCTTGCAGCCGAGGCCGATCAGCCGAGGCTTCAATGAGGCCGAGGCGCGTGCGCCTCGGATGGGTAACCGGCACCTTCGCCGCAGGGACCGTGTTCGGCTAGCTTCAATGAGGCCGAGGCGCGTGCGCCTCGGATGGCTCCGCATCGGGAATCTCGCGCCCGAAATACTCGCGCTTCAATGAGGCCGAGGCGCGTGCGCCTCGGATGGGGCGATCACATGGCCTTAGTAAGCCATGAAGGAACCGCTTCAATGAGGCCGAGGCGCGTGCGCCTCGGATGGGCAGAGCCCCCCGGTGTCGATCGAACTTTCTCTTGCAGCTTCAATGAGGCCGAGGCGCGTGCGCCTCGGATGGGACGGAGACATCCCCGAGCAGTATCGGACCGGTCCCGCTTCAATGAGGCCGAGGCGCGTGCGCCTCGGATGGTGGCGCCGTCCGGAAGCTCGACCTCGGGAGCGAACGGAGGCTTCAATGAGGCCGAGGCGCGTGCGCCTCGGATGGGAAGAAGTCCAAGTCCAAGTCCAAGCTCTACGTCACGCTTCAATGAGGCCGAGGCGCGTGCGCTTCGGATGGTATGTTGGCCCGGCCAAGCACTTGCGTCGGAGTGACCGCTTCAATGAGGCCGAGGCGCGTGCGCCTCGGATGGATACCCTCAATACGCGCAACAGCACCCTTGCCACATAGCTTCAATGAGGCCGAGGCGCGTGCGCCTCGGATGGCAAACCGGGAGCGCCGCCGGGATCAGGCGCAGGAGAGCTTCAATGAGGCCGAGGCGCGTGCGCCTCGGATGGCTTCCATGACTGCTTCCGCCGCGCCGGGCTCGACAGCCTGCTTCAATGAGGCCGAGGCGCGTGCGCCTCGGATGGAACACGCGGAGAGCGCGAGAAGAGCGAGGAGGCCCAGCTTCAATGAGGCCGAGGCGCGTGCGCCTCGGATGGTCTGCGCGTGGGGCAGCCTGCACCCTCGCCTTCAGAGCTTCAATGAGGCCGAGGCGCGTGCGCCTCGGATGGCCAGGCGCCGGCGATGGTCGGGCGTGTCCCAGGCGAAGCTTCAATGAGGCCGAGGCGCGTGCGCCTCGGATGGCAGGCCGGTATTGGCGCCGGTCAGCCCGAGACAGGTGCCGCTTCAATGAGGCCGAGGCGCGTGCGCCTCGGATGGCACGTCAATACGCATCGCATCTGGCTCGAAATCCAAAGGCTTCAATGAGGCCGAGGCGCGTGCGCCTCGGATGGTGAGGGAGGGGTTTCATGACCGACAACCGACTGAGAATGCTTCAATGAGGCCGAGGCGCGTGCGCCTCGGATGGGCCGCGCGCGCTGCGTCTGCACCGCGGCCTGTGGAACGCGGCTTCAATGAGGCCGAGGCGCGTGCGCCTCGGATGGCCCGCGGTCCCTCTCTCTACCGGCAGTTGGTCAACATGGCTTCAATGAGGCCGAGGCGCGTGCGCCTCGGATGGCTCACCGAGGCAAAATCGACCGTGCCGTAAAACTGGGGATGGCTTCAATGAGGCCGAGGCGCGTGCGCCTCGGATGGCAGGACGGTGAGCCCGCAATAGACCGCCAGCCTGTCGCTTCAATGAGGCCGAGGCGCGTGCGCCTCGGATGGCCCGCATAACCGGCAGTGAGGCCGGACACCGTATACTCGGGCTTCAATGAGGCCGAGGCGCGTGCGCCTCGGATGGGCGGTCGCCAGCGACGAGGCATCTTCGCCTCTGCCCGAGCTTCAATGAGGCCGAGGCGCGTGCGCCTCGGATGGTCCGGCGCCGACGCCGCCGGCCAACACGCAGTCCGACCCGCTTCAATGAGGCCGAGGCGCGTGCGCCTCGGATGGGCGGGAGTTCGACCCCGAGCTGTGCTACTTGACCATGCTTCAATGAGGCCGAGGCGCGTGCGCCTCGGATGGGGCAGCACATCCTGCGCAGCCAGGTGATGCGGCCGCTGCTTCAATGAGGCCGAGGCGCGTGCGCCTCGGATGGGGGCCGCCAGCGTGCGGAGGCGGTCGGCGCGCTCTGCGCTTCAATGAGGCCGAGGCGCGTGCGCCTCGGATGGAGCGATCCTGCATCGAGCGCGAGGACTATATCGACCCGCTTCAATGAGGCCGAGGCGCGTGCGCCTCGGATGGTCGCCACAATGTCTCAATCTCCTGGCCTAGGTTTCCTGGCTTCAATGAGGCCGAGGCGCGTGCGCCTCGGATGGCCATGATTCCAATGAGCTTCACCCGCGCATGGCAGGAGCTTCAATGAGGCCGAGGCGCGTGCGCCTCGGATGGCTCGGCCCAGCGCGGCGCTGCTTCCATCGTGCGGACGCTTCAATGAGGCCGAGGCGCGTGCGCCTCGGATGGAACCGCCGTATCGGCAGACGATGTTAGTGCAGTCGGAGCTTCAATGAGGCCGAGGCGCGTGCGCCTCGGATGGGCGGATAAATTGGAACGCGCGTTCCGGCGCTACCCGGTGCTTCAATGAGGCCGAGGCGCGTGCGCCTCGGATGGCCCTACTCCGGTGTTCTCGATTAGTGATCGGAGCGACGGCTTCAATGAGGCCGAGGCGCGTGCGCCTCGGATGGCTAGTTGCCGAAGAAAAGCTGATTGAGTGTCGTGTCATGCTTCAATGAGGCCGAGGCGCGTGCGCCTCGGATGGCCGTGCCAGGTTTTCGATCATGTTCTCGATCGGTTCGAGCTTCAATGAGGCCGAGGCGCGTGCGCCTCGGATGGCCGCAAAGCCACTGCCGCCCCGCTCTCCGACCTTTCTGCTTCAATGAGGCCGAGGCGCGTGCGCCTCGGATGGCCATGGGCGCCGGCTTCGGAACCCCGAGTCGGGACCGCTTCAATGAGGCCGAGGCGCGTGCGCCTCGGATGGATCAGGCCAACCTCGATCTGAAGCGGCAGGTCGCCGCTTCAATGAGGCCGAGGCGCGTGCGCCTCGGATGGGCTGTTCGACGATCCGCGGTGGACGGTCGAGTTGCCCGCTTCAATGAGGCCGAGGCGCGTGCGCCTCGGATGGGGCGAAGTCGATGTGGTGGGCGACCGGCGGCCTGCTGCTTCAATGAGGCCGAGGCGCGTGCGCCTCGGATGGTGCGGAGCCATGATCGCGCCGCGCCGCGGGATCGTCGGCTTCAATGAGGCCGAGGCGCGTGCGCCTCGGATGGTACGTCAACGCCGGCGATGTGGTGACCGACGACGTGGCTTCAATGAGGCCGAGGCGCGTGCGCCTCGGATGGAAAGACTTGATCTGGGCCGAAGACCCTGTGGGACCCCTGCTTCAATGAGGCCGAGGCGCGTGCGCCTCGGATGGTGCTGCGTCACTCTCGCAGGGCGCGCAAGAGATGGACGGCTTCAATGAGGCCGAGGCGCGTGCGCCTCGGATGGTTGGCGCAAATTCATGATATGGTCGGGCACACGCAAGCTTCAATGAGGCCGAGGCGCGTGCGCCTCGGATGGCGCGGAAAACGTCGAGCACCTACCCCCCAACTACTACGCTTCAATGAGGCCGAGGCGCGTGCGCCTCGGATGGATCGTCGTCGGGAGCGAAGCGTTTCTCACCCAGATTAGCTTCAATGAGGCCGAGGCGCGTGCGCCTCGGATGGGGCGCCTGCCGACGATTGTGCCGCGCGGCATTTCGGGCTTCAATGAGGCCGAGGCGCGTGCGCCTCGGATGGTTTGCCAGTCGAGAATTTCCGTCATTTCCTGTCTCGCTTCAATGAGGCCGAGGCGCGTGCGCCTCGGATGGGGGAGGGCGCGGCAGAGCCAAGAGCAGCGGCGGAGAGGCTTCAATGAGGCCGAGGCGCGTGCGCCTCGGATGGCATGCCGCCGAGGATTTCCGGCGCGACCGCGTTGGCGCTTCAATGAGGCCGAGGCGCGTGCGCCTCGGATGGGGCCGAACAGCCCGGCCACCAGGCGATGCATGGTCCATGCTTCAATGAGGCCGAGGCGCGTGCGCCTCGGATGGCTTGCGACACGGCCCGACCGGCCGCCCCATCTCCTCCGGCTTCAATGAGGCCGAGGCGCGTGCGCCTCGGATGGGATGAAGTAAGGAAAAGCACCTTTTCCTACCACAATCCCGCTTCAATGAGGCCGAGGCGCGTGCGCCTCGGATGGCACTAGAAACTGCCGGCGTAACTCCGCTTGTATGAGAAGCTTCAATGAGGCCGAGGCGCGTGCGCCTCGGATGGATGCCGCCTATGACAGTATCGGGCGCCCTTGCGCGAGGCTTCAATGAGGCCGAGGCGCGTGCGCCTCGGATGGGGTGAACGCTACCGCAGATTTATCCGGTCAAGATGCGGCTTCAATGAGGCCGAGGCGCGTGCGCCTCGGATGGCGTGTCCGGTATTCGAGGATGTCGAACAGGTCAAAGCGCTTCAATGAGGCCGAGGCGCGTGCGCCTCGGATGGGCGGCAACGGCCACGACCGGGGCGGCGGCGCCGAGCGGACGCTTCAATGAGGCCGAGGCGCGTGCGCCTCGGATGGCGATCGTCGGCGGCCTCAACAACGCGCTGACCGAGAGGCTTCAATGAGGCCGAGGCGCGTGCGCCTCGGATGGTTCGCTGCGACCCTGCGCCTGCGGCGCCCACTCACCGCGCTTCAATGAGGCCGAGGCGCGTGCGCCTCGGATGGGGCGTAGGTTTCCCTGTAGAGATTGCCGATCTCGTTGCTTCAATGAGGCCGAGGCGCGTGCGCCTCGGATGGCCTGCGCGGCGTCACCGTCGCCGATCTCTCGCACTGGCTTCAATGAGGCCGAGGCGCGTGCGCCTCGGATGGGGCGCATGTCGTCGACGAACGCCTCCCAGCGCGCCGGGTCGCTTCAATGAGGCCGAGGCGCGTGCGCCTCGGATGGCTCATAAGCCCGCTCCGCCAGAAAGAGCGGCAACCAGCGCTTCAATGAGGCCGAGGCGCGTGCGCCTCGGATGGGAACCACTACGAGTGGCAGCGCGCGGCCGATGCCGTCGCTTCAATGAGGCCGAGGCGCGTGCGCCTCGGATGGAAAGAAAGCCAATCCGCGGCTCAACAAGGTCATGACCCGGCTTCAATGAGGCCGAGGCGCGTGCGCCTCGGATGGGCGCGGATGCCGCGGCATGTCGCCGGCTTCCTCGCAGCGCTTCAATGAGGCCGAGGCGCGTGCGCCTCGGATGGGCTGCGCCGTCTTATCGAATACAAAGGCGGCTTGGAAGCGCTTCAATGAGGCCGAGGCGCGTGCGCCTCGGATGGTCCTGACCCGCATGGCGATCCCGCCGCAGGTCTATCTGGCTTCAATGAGGCCGAGGCGCGTGCGCCTCGGATGGATCGCTGCTTCGCGATCAACCAGCAGGTCCGGTCGAAGGCTTCAATGAGGCCGAGGCGCGTGCGCCTCGGATGGGATCGGGGCAAAGCATAGCCGTCGGCGGGTCGACCTGCTTCAATGAGGCCGAGGCGCGTGCGCCTCGGATGGATGTTGGGGTCGGAGGCCGGCACCAGATTGAGGTCGGAGCTTCAATGAGGCCGAGGCGCGTGCGCCTCGGATGGAATCCGGGAACTCGCCGATACAATGGAACTTTGTTTCGCTTCAATGAGGCCGAGGCGCGTGCGCCTCGGATGGAATGGAACCCGCATTGCATCCCGCCGTGGGACGACGAGGCTTCAATGAGGCCGAGGCGCGTGCGCCTCGGATGGGTCTCGCCCGCGCCCGCGCGGTGTATATCGAAGCGCGGCTTCAATGAGGCCGAGGCGCGTGCGCCTCGGATGGTTCATGGGAGTTTCCACCATCTAGTTGTGAGGGGATAGGCTTCAATGAGGCCGAGGCGCGTGCGCCTCGGATGGGCCGGGACCGTCGATGGCCTCAACAAACTTAACCGCCGCTTCAATGAGGCCGAGGCGCGTGCGCCTCGGATGGCGGGCCGTCGCGGCGTAAGGCGCCGCCTGATGAGCCTGCTTCAATGAGGCCGAGGCGCGTGCGCCTCGGATGGTGAAGCCGGGGCGCCGTGTTGTCCCGTGCATGGGGACGCTTCAATGAGGCCGAGGCGCGTGCGCCTCGGATGGAAGAAACGTCGCAAAGCTCATCGCAAAGAGATAGACGCTTCAATGAGGCCGAGGCGCGTGCGCCTCGGATGGAAGCCAAGATCGCCGCCCAACAGAAACGCATCGACGCTTCAATGAGGCCGAGGCGCGTGCGCCTCGGATGGAATGGGCAACGTTCCTAGTTATCGACCCGGACGTTGGCTTCAATGAGGCCGAGGCGCGTGCGCCTCGGATGGCGCCCCAGCCCCGTCCCTGTCTCTCGATGCCTCGAAGCTTCAATGAGGCCGAGGCGCGTGCGCCTCGGATGGCTGGAGAATTTGCGACGCGATTTTGACGGCCTCTGCCTGCTTCAATGAGGCCGAGGCGCGTGCGCCTCGGATGGCGGCCTGCGGATCGCAACTGTTGTCGGTAAAGCGCAGCGCTTCAATGAGGCCGAGGCGCGTGCGCCTCGGATGGACTGGAGCGGCGCGAAGCCGAACGCCGAGCGGCGGAGGCTTCAATGAGGCCGAGGCGCGTGCGCCTCGGATGGCGCGCGCCAGTCGTCGGAAAAATGCCAGTCCTCGCTGCCGCTTCAATGAGGCCGAGGCGCGTGCGCCTCGGATGGGGGGGCTGATCCGCCTCGGGCTGGGTGACAAGCGGGCGCTTCAATGAGGCCGAGGCGCGTGCGCCTCGGATGGGAAGGCATCCGAATGACCATGGTGGCGCCGCACAAGTGGGCTTCAATGAGGCCGAGGCGCGTGCGCCTCGGATGGCTCCCGACATGGCCCTGTTCACCAGCAAGGGCGGCGTCGCTTCAATGAGGCCGAGGCGCGTGCGCCTCGGATGGATGGTGATAGTAGAGCTTCACTAACTGTGACGTTCACGCTTCAATGAGGCCGAGGCGCGTGCGCCTCGGATGGGACCGGAGAGGCAGGCGATGGCTGATTGGAAGCGGCGCTTCAATGAGGCCGAGGCGCGTGCGCCTCGGATGGGAGGCGGCTGCGATTGCAGGGTCTTGGCAAATGCCTCGCTTCAATGAGGCCGAGGCGCGTGCGCCTCGGATGGGGGGGAAGAACCCCGTGCATCGTTCCCGTGGTATGCCGCGCTTCAATGAGGCCGAGGCGCGTGCGCCTCGGATGGGGCGCATCACGTCGACGACAAGACTGCGGAGCCGATCTTGCTTCAATGAGGCCGAGGCGCGTGCGCCTCGGATGGTTCGAGCGCCGGCGCGTTTCAGCCCCGCCTCTAGGACGGGCTTTAATGAGGCCGAGGCGCGTGCGCCTCGGATGGGGTGCAAGCTGTTCACTTATCAGGCCGGCACGACGACGCTTCAATGAGGCCGAGGCGCGTGCGCCTCGGATGGCGTTGACGGACCGAAGCAGGATAAGCCGGAAATCGACGAGCTTCAATGAGGCCGAGGCGCGTGCGCCTCGGATGGCTCGGATTCGACCGGACGATCCCCCGCCGGCGGTCGGGGCTTCAATGAGGCCGAGGCGCGTGCGCCTCGGATGGTCCCAGTATGAGGTCGAACCTTCTCGACCCCCTGCCCGCTTCAATGAGGCCGAGGCGCGTGCGCCTCGGATGGGGTCACAGACGGGCTTGGGATGTTATCGACCGTCCAGCTTCAATGAGGCCGAGGCGCGTGCGCCTCGGATGGCGCCACCCGCTTGAAGATCGAGATGCAGGTCTTGTTCGTGCTTCAATGAGGCCGAGGCGCGTGCGCCTCGGATGGCCAGGTCCGGGGATCGCTCATAAGCCCGCTCCGCCAGGCTTCAATGAGGCCGAGGCGCGTGCGCCTCGGATGGTGAGCTCGCGGGCGGCACCGATCCAAAGCGCGCTCGTGCTTCAATGAGGCCGAGGCGCGTGCGCCTCGGATGGCGCGCGGCAACCGAGCGCTGTTCGCGCCGCCGTTCGCCGCGCTTCAATGAGGCCGAGGCGCGTGCGCCTCGGATGGCACTCGACTCTTAACGGTTTCCACGCTCTCCTCCTGGCTTCAATGAGGCCGAGGCGCGTGCGCCTCGGATGGGGCGCTCGACCTGTCGGTGACGGCGCTTTTCGACGGGGTGGCTTCAATGAGGCCGAGGCGCGTGCGCCTCGGATGGTCCGGCGGCTTCGCAGACTCCGACTGTCATGCGCTCGCTTCAATGAGGCCGAGGCGCGTGCGCCTCGGATGGAACCGGAGCGCCAATTTCCGGATATTCGGCCCCGGATCGGCTTCAATGAGGCCGAGGCGCGTGCGCCTCGGATGGTCCGAATAGCCTTGTATTAAAGATCAACTAAAAGATGGGCTTCAATGAGGCCGAGGCGCGTGCGCCTCGGATGGGCAGTTGGAATGCGTGGTTGAGAAAAAGCGTCGGTTCGCTTCAATGAGGCCGAGGCGCGTGCGCCTCGGATGGCGAGCTCAGCGATCAGCTCGCGCGGCTGTACAACGAGCTTCAATGAGGCCGAGGCGCGTGCGCCTCGGATGGGGAGTAGCGGCGATGGGCTATTTCAGCAATGGCACCGCTTCAATGAGGCCGAGGCGCGTGCGCCTCGGATGGCGCTCGATTATCTCTCGGTGTTGTGCGCTACCACGGGGCTTCAATGAGGCCGAGGCGCGTGCGCCTCGGATGGTCAGCGGGGGCGAACTTTGGGACTTCACGCGGTCCGCTTCAATGAGGCCGAGGCGCGTGCGCCTCGGATGGACGCGCTTCCGCAACGACGCGCCGGAGCCTTGCTTGCGCTTCAATGAGGCCGAGGCGCGTGCGCCTCGGATGGGAGCGAGAGAAGTGGAACCATGAGTTTGTCCTTAAGGCGCTTCAATGAGGCCGAGGCGCGTGCGCCTCGGATGGGGCTGTTGACTGACGAGACCGTCAACCCCGGGATATCGCTTCAATGAGGCCGAGGCGCGTGCGCCTCGGATGGCTGTTCCACCAGCCCTCGGGGATCGGGCCGAACGCGGAGCTTCAATGAGGCCGAGGCGCGTGCGCCTCGGATGGAGCCGGGTTGTAACCCCTTGGCGGCCAAGCTTATCCCGCC
>Ga0070741_10020034_pt1 | contig 10611 bp, 21 predicted proteins | sample Coa_R1_4_FD_66440 | JGI IMG/M metagenome (GOLD analysis project Ga0070741, IMG submission 66440) | Surface soil microbial communities from Centralia Pennsylvania, which are recovering from an underground coalmine fire - Coalmine... | ecosystem: Environmental > Terrestrial > Soil > Unclassified ... | reverse complement strand
CGTAGGCCGCGCCGATCACGGTCAGGCGGGTCAGCAGCTGGTCGATGTACTTGCCGGTCATCAGGCCGGGGCGCACGCCCGGGATGATGGCGCCGGACTTCTTCAGGTTGTCGGCGGTCTCGCGCGAGTCGAACACCAGGGCCGTGTAGAAGAAGCAGAAGAACACGATCATGGCGGCGTACAGCAGGGTGTACAGCGGCTGGCCGGGGGACAAGGCATTGGCCAGGCCCTGCAGGAAGCCGCCGCCGCTGCCGCCAGCGTCGCCGAACATCTTCACCGCGGTGGCCGGGAACAGGATGATCGAGGAGGCGAAAATCGGCGGGATCACGCCCGACATGTTGAGCTTCAGCGGCAGGTGCTGCTGCTTGGCGGCGTACTGCAGGCGGCCCTGCTGCTGGCGCGCATGGTGGATCGGGATGCGGCGCTGGGCGCGCTCCATGAACACCACGAACCAGGTCACCCCGGCCACCACCACCACCACCACCGGGATCAGCCAGGAGCTGATCGAGCCCTCGCTCACCAGCTGCGCGGTGGAGCCGACGGCGCTGGGGAAGCGGGTGACGATACCGGCGAAGATGATCATCGACATGCCGTTGCCGATGCCGCGCTCGGTGATCTGCTCGCCCAGCCACATCAGGAACATGGTGCCGGTGACCAGCGAGATGGCGGCGGTGAAGATGAAGCTGAAGCCGGGGTTCAGCGCCACGCCGTTCTTCTGCAGTGCCACCGCGCCGGCCACGGCCTGGACCACGGCCAGGCCGAGGGTGCCGTAGCGGGTGAACTTGGTCAGCTTGCGCCGGCCAGACTCGCCTTCCTTGCGCAGTTCCTTCAGGCTCGGCAGCACCGAGCTCATCAGCTGCACGATGATCGAGGCCGAGATGTACGGCATCACGCCGAGGGCGAAGATCGACAGGCGCTGCAGCGCGCCGCCGGAGAACATGTTGAACATGTCCATGATGGTGCCCTTGCCCTGGGCGAACATCTGGCCCAGCCGCGCCGGGTCGACGCCCGGCACGGGAATGAACGAGCCGATGCGGTAGACCACCAGGGCGCCGAGCAGGAACAGCAGGCGGTTGCGCACCTCGCCGATCTTGCTCAGGTCGGGCATCATCCCGCCGCTGGTACCGTTAGCCATGGTCCTGTCCGTGAATCCTGCGTGGAGCCGTGCTTACTCGGCGATGCTGCCGCCGGCGGCGGTGATCGCCTCGCGCGCGCCCTTGGTCGCGCCGATGCCCTTGAGGGTCAGCTTGCGGGTCAGGGAGCCGGACTTGATGACCTTGGCCTGCTCGGTGATGCCCGGGACCACGCCGGCGTTCTTCAGCACGCCGAGGTCGATCTCGGTTTCCTTCAGCTTTTCCAGGTCCGACAGACGCACTTCGGCGCTGTACTTGGCCATGGCCGAGTTGAAGCCGCGCTTCGGCAGGCGGCGCTGGATCGGCATCTGGCCGCCTTCGAAGCCGAGCTTGCCGCGGCCGCCCTTGCGCGCGCGCTGGCCCTTGTGGCCGCGGCCGGCGGTCTTGCCGATGCCGGAGCCGATGCCGCGGCCGACACGGGTGCGGGAGGTCTTGGAGCCGGCGGCCGGCTTGATGGTGTTGAGCTTCATTGTTCGTTAAACCTCTTCAACCTTCAGCATGAAGCCGGCCTTGCGCACCATGCCCAGGTTTTCCGGGGTGGCGGCGACCTGCACCGTCTGGTGCATGCGCGACAGGCCCAGGCCGCGCACGCAGGCGCGGTGGATCTGCAGGCGGCCGAACGTGCTCTTGATCAGGGTCACCTTGAGCTGCTTGGTGGCGGTCATGGTCATCTCCCTCAGGCGCCGAGGATTTCTTCGACGGTCTTGCCGCGCTTGGCGGCGATCTCGGACGGCATATTGAGACGCTTGAGCGCGTCCATGGTGGCGCGCACCACGTTCATCGCGTTGCGCGAGCCGAACGACTTGGCCAGCACGTTCTGCACGCCGGCCACTTCGAACACCGCGCGCATCGCGCCGCCGGCGATGACGCCGGTACCGTCGGAGGCCGGGCGCATGAACACGCGCGTGGCGCCGTGCTCGCCCCAGATCTCGTGCTGCAGGGTCAGGCCCTTGAGCGGCACGGTGACCATGTTCTTGCGGGCCTTTTCCATCGCCTTCTGGATGGCGACCGGCACTTCGCGGGCCTTGCCGTAGCCGAAGCCGACGCGGCCGGCGCCGTCGCCGACCACGGTCAGGGCGGTGAAGCCGAACTGACGGCCGCCCTTGACCACCTTGGCGACGCGGTTGACCGTGACCAGCTTTTCCTTCAGGTCGCCGCCGGACTGGCTGTCATCGAAATTGTAGTTGGGGTTTGCCATGTCTTAGAACTCCAGGCCGCCTTCACGAGCGGCGTCGGCCAGCGCCTTGATGCGGCCGTGGTACTTGTAGCCGGAACGGTCGAACGCAACCTTGGTGATGCCGGCGGCCTTGGCGCGCTCGGCGATCACCGCGCCGATCTTCTTGGCGGCCTCGACGTTGCTGGTGCCCTTCAGCTCGGCGGCAACGGCCTTCTCGATCGTGGACGCGGCGACCAGGGTGTGGCCGGCGTCGCCCGCGATGATCTGGGCGTAGATGTGCTGGCTGGTGCGGTGCACCGACAGGCGATGAGCGCCGAGTTCACGGATCTTGGCGCGGCTGCGACGAGCCCGGCGCAGGCGGGATTCATTCTTGGCGGTCATGGCATTACTTCTTCTTGGCTTCCTTGAGGGAAACCTTCTCGTTGGCGTAGCGCACACCCTTGCCCTTGTACGGCTCGGGCGGACGGTAGGCGCGGATCTTGGCGGCGCACAGGCCGACCAGCTGCTTGTCGGCGCCCTTGATGACGATCTCGGTCTGGCTCGGGCACTCGACCGTGATGCCGTCCGGGATGGCGAACTCCACCGGGTGGGAGAAGCCGAGCGACAGGTTCAGCTTCTTGCCCTGCACGGCGGCGCGGTAGCCGACGCCGACCAGGCCGAGCTTTTCCTCGTAGCCCTTGGTGACGCCGAGGACCATGTTGGCCAGCAGCGCGCGCACCGTGCCGGACATCGCGGCATTGGCCTTGATCGAATCGGCGGCGACGTGGGCGGCGCCGTCCTTGATCTCCACCGCCACCGTGCGCGGCAGCGGCAGGGTCAGGCTGGACTTGGCCCCCTTGACGGTCACCGCGCCGTTGGCGGCGGTGATCTGGACTCCGGCGGGGATGACCACCGGCATTTTTGCGACTCGCGACATGACGGTATCCCCTTAGGCGACCAGGCAGATGATTTCGCCGCCGTGGCCGGCGGCGCGGGCCTGGCGATCGCTGACCACGCCGGTCGGCGTGGAAATGATGGCCACACCAAGACCGCCGAGGACCTTCGGCAGCTCGTCCTTGCCCTTGTAGATGCGCAGCGACGGCGTGCTGACGCGGTCGATGCGCTCGATCACCGGCTTGCCCTCGAAGTACTTCAGGGTCACGGTGATGAACTTCTTGCCGTCCTCGGCCTTGACCGAGTAGTCGGCGATGTAGCCTTCGTTCTTCAGGACGTTGGCGACGGCCTCGCGCTGCTTCGACGAGGGGGAGGTGATGGTCTTCTTGCGCGCCTGCTGACCGTTGCGGATGCGGGTCAGGAAGTCGCCGATAGGATCGTTGATGCTCATGCTTGCCTCAAATCTTCTTCGGTCTGTTCGAATTTGGCGGCGCCGGGGCGCCGCTTAAAGCTTTACCAGCTGGCCTTCTTCAAGCCCGGCACTTCGCCGCGGGTCGCCGCTTCGCGCAGCTTGGTGCGGGCCAGGCCGAACTTGCGGTAGACGCCGCGCGAGCGGCCGGTCAGCTTGCAGCGGTTGCGCTGGCGGATCTTGGAGGAATCGCGCGGCAGCTTCTGCAGCTTCTCCACCGCCGCCAGGCGCTCCTCGTAGGAAGCGTCGGCGTTGACGATGGTCGCCTTCAGCTCGGCGCGCTTCTTGGCGAACTTCTTCGCCAGGGCGCTGCGCTTGCGCTCGCGCATGATCATGTTGGTCTTGGCCATTTGCTCGCTCGCCTTGCTCTTACTTGCGGAAGGGGAAGCTGAACGCGTCCAGCAGGGCGCGGCCTTCCTCGTCGTTCTTCGCGGTGGTGGTGATGGTGATGTTCATGCCCCGGATCTGGTCGACCTTGTCGTAGTCGATCTCGGGGAAGATGATCTGTTCGGTGATGCCGAAGTTGTAGTTGCCCTGGCCGTCGAAGCCGCTGGCCTTGAGGCCGCGGAAGTCGCGGATGCGCGGCAGCGCGATGCTGACCAGGCGCTCCAGGAACTCGTACATGCGCTCGCTGCGCAGCGTCACCTTGACGCCGACCGGGAAGTTCTCGCGAACCTTGAAGCCGGCGATCGACAGGCGCGACTTGGTCACCACCGGCTTCTGGCCGGCGATGGCGGTCATGTCCGCCACGGCGTGCTCGATGACCTTGCGGTCGGACGTCGCCTCGCCCACGCCCATGTTGAGCGTGATCTTGGAGATCTTCGGCACGGCCATCGCGTTGCAGCCGAGCTTCTTCTGCAGCTCGGGGGCGACGGTCTTCTGATAGTAAGTTTGCAGGTTGGCAGCCATGACCATCACTCGCTTAAGCGTCCACCACTTCCTGGTTGGACTTGAAAATGCGGACCTTCTTGCGCTTCTCGCCCTCGCCGACGAACTTGAAGCCGACGCGGTCACCCTTGCCGGTGCCCGGGTTGAACAGCATCACGTTCGAAACGTCGATCGGCATCTCCTTCTCGACGATGCCGCCGGCGACGCCCGCGTTGGGGTTGCCGCGCTGGTGCTTCTTGGCGACGTTGACGCCTTCCACCACCAGGTGGCCGTCGTCGAGCACGCGCGCGACCTTGCCGCGGCGGCCCTTGTCCTTGCCGGTGATGACGACGACTTCGTCGCCCTTCTTGATCTTGTTCATGTTCGCTCTACCTACCTTTACAGCACTTCGGGAGCCAGCGAGATGATGCGCATGAAGCGGTCGCGCAGCTCGCGGGTGACCGGCCCGAAGATACGGGTGCCCACCGGCTCCAGCTTCGGCGTGATCAGCACGGCGGCGTTGCTGTCGAAGCGGATGGTGGAACCATCCGGACGGCGCACGCCATGCTTGGTGCGGACGACGACGGCGTCGTGCACTTCGCCCTTCTTGACCTTGCCGCGCGGGATCGCGTCCTTCACCGTCACCTTGATGACGTCGCCGATATCGGCGTAGCGGCGATGGGTCGAGCCCTTCACCTGGATGACCTGCACCAGCTTGGCGCCGCTGTTGTCGGCCGCCACGAGCATTGATTCCTGCTGGATCATGGCTGTTCAGGCTCCCTTGACGCTTTCCAGCACTTCGACCAGGCGGAAGTGCTTGCTGCGCGACAGCGGACGGGTCTCGACGATGGCCACGAGGTCGCCCTCGTTGCACTCGTTGTTCTCGTCGTGCGCGTGCAGCTTGGTGGTCTTGCGCAGCTGCTTGCCGTAAAGCGGGTGCCTCACGGTGCGCTCGACCGACACGGTGATGGTCTTGTCCATCTTGTTGCTGACCACGCGGCCGACAATGCGGCGCTGGGTCTTGGACTCGGTGTTTGCCTGTTCGCTCATGACGCCTTCCCGCTCTTGGCCTGTTCTTGCTGGACGATGGTCTTGACGCGCGCGATCTTCTTGCGCACGTCGCGCACCAGGTTGGACTGCGTCAGCTGGCCCAGGGCGCCCTGCATGCGCAGGTTGAACTGCTCCTTGCGCAGGGCAGCCAGCTCGTCCTTCAGTTCGGTCAGGGACTTGCCGCGCAAGTCCTTCAGATAATCTTGGCTCTTCATCACAGAATCGTCCGGTGCACGAAGGTGGTCTTCACCGGCAGCTTGGCGGCGGCGAGCTTGAACGCCTCGCGCGCTTCCGCTTCGGTGATGCCTTCCATCTCATACAGCATCTTGCCGGGCTGGATCTTGGCGACCCAGTACTCGACGTTGCCCTTGCCCGAGCCCATGCGCACTTCCAGCGGCTTCTTGGTGACCGGCACGTCCGGGAAGATGCGGATCCACAGCTTGCCGCCGCGCTTGACGTAGCGGGTGATGACGCGGCGGGCAGCCTCGATCTGGCGGGCGGTGATCGCGCCGCGCTCGGTCGACTTCAGGCCGAACTCACCGAAGCTGACCTTGTTGCCGTTCTGCGCCAGGCCGCGGTTGCGGCCCTTCTGCTGCTTTCTGTACTTTGTACGCTTCGGCTGCATCATGGCAGCGCCCTCTCCTAAATACTTGGACCTAAATCCTTAACCTGTCCGGACCCTTAAGCCGCCGCAGCCTCGGCGCCTTCGTCCTTCTTCGCGGCGTGGTGCTGCTCGGCTTCGAATATCTCGCCGTTGAACACCCACACCTTGACGCCGATCACGCCGTAGTTGGTCTTGGCCTCGGCGGTGGCGTAGTCGACCTGCGCGCGCAGGGTGTGCAGCGGCACGCGGCCTTCGCGGTACCACTCCGAGCGGGCGATTTCCGCGCCGTTGAGGCGGCCGCCGACCTGGATCTTGATGCCGCCGGCGCCCAGGCGCATGGCATTGGTCACGGCGCGCTTCATGGCGCGGCGGAACATGATGCGGCGCTCCAGCTGCTGGGCGACGCTCTCGGCGATCAGCTTGGCGTCCAGCTCCGGCTTGCGGATTTCCTCGACGGAAATGTGCACGGAATCGGGCTTGAGGCCCATCAGCTTGGACACTTCCTGGCGCAGCTTCTCGATGTCCTCGCCCTTCTTGCCGATGACGATGCCGGGACGGGCGGTGTGGATCGTGACGCGCGCCGACTTGGCCGGGCGGTCGATCTGCACCTTGGACACCGAAGCCTGCGCCAGCTTCTTCAGCAGGAACTCGCGCACCTGCATGTCCTTGGCGAGGTTATCGCCATAGGCGCCGCGCTCGGCGTACCAGTTGGACGTCCACTTGGTGGTGACGCCCAGGCGGAACAGGTTCGGATTGACTTTATGACCCATGATCGCTCGCCTTACTCTTTGCCGGCGGCCGCGCGGCCGTCGGAAACCTTGATCGTGATGTGGCTGGTGGGCTTGATGATGCGATCGGCGCGGCCCTTGGCCCGCGGACGGATGCGCTTCATGGTCGGGCCCTGGTCGACGTAGATCTCCGCCACCTTCAGCTCATCGACGTCGGCGCCGTCGTTGTTCTCGGCGTTGGCGATGGCCGACTCCAGCACCTTGCGGATGATGCCGGCGGCGCGCTGGCGCGAGAACTTGAGGGTGTTGAGCGCCTCGCCCACGGGCTTGCCGCGCACCAGGTCGGCGAGCAGGCGGCCCTTCTGCGGCGAGAGGCGGGCGAACTTGAGTACGGCTTGAGTCTGCATGGCACTCATTCCTTAAGCGGCTTTCGCCGGCGCGGCGCCGGGGGCGGTCTTCTTGTCGCCGCCATGGCCCTTGAAGGTGCGGGTCGGCGCGAACTCGCCCAGCTTGTGGCTGATCATGTTCTCGGTGATGAACACCGGCACATGCTGACGGCCGTTGTGCACCTGCATGGTCAGGCCGACCATGTCGGGGGTGACCATCGAACGGCGCGACCAGGTCTTGATCGGCTTCTTGACGCGGCTCGCCTGGGCATCGGCCACCTTCTTCGCCAGGTGGTGATCGACAAACGGGCCTTTCTTGACTGAACGCGGCATGGCTCTATCCCAACCTTACTTCTTGTGACGGCTGCGCACGATGAACTTCTGCGTGCGCTTGTTCTTGCGGGTCTTCAGACCCTTGGTCTTCTGGCCCCACGGCGACACCGGGTGCGGGTTGCCCTGGCCGGACTTGCCCTCACCACCGCCGTGCGGATGGTCGACCGGGTTCATCACGACGCCGCGCACGGTCGGGCGGATGCCCTTCCAGCGGCGGGCGCCGGCCTTGCCCCAGTGACGCAGGTTGTGCTCGAAGTTGCTGACTTCGCCGATGACGGCGCGGCACTCCGAGTGCACCTTGCGCATCTCGCCCGAACGCAGGCGGATGGTGGCGTACTCGCCCTCGCGGGCGACCAGCTGCACGGCGGCGCCGGCCGAGCGCGCCAGCTGGGCGCCCTTGCCGTGACGCAGCTCGACGCAGTGCACGGTCGAACCGATCGGGATGTTGCGCAGCGGCAGGGCGTTGCCCGGCTTGATCGGCGCGTCGGAGCCCGACTGCACCTGATCGCCCTCGGCAATGCCGCGCGGCGCGATGATGTAGCGGCGCTCGCCGTCCTTGTACAGCAGCAGGGCGATGTGCGCGCTGCGGTTCGGATCGTACTCGAGGCGCTCGACCTTGGCCGGGATCGAATCCTTGTCGCGCTTGAAGTCGATCAGGCGGTAGTGCTGCTTGTGCCCGCCGCCCTGATGGCGCGTGGTGATGTGGCCGTGGTTGTTGCGGCCGCCGTTGGACTTCTTGCTTTCCAGCAGCGGGGCATACGGACTGCCCTTGTGCAGACCCTGGGCCTTGACCGCCACCACATGGCGGCGGCCCGGCGAGGTCGGCTTCATTTTCTGGAGGGACATGGCTGTGCTCTACCGTTAGTTGGCCGCGCCGCCCAGGAAATCGATTTCCTGGCCTTCAGCGAGGGTGACATAGGCCTTCTTCCAGTCGGAACGGACGCCCATGGAGGCGCCGAACCGCTTGGTCTTGCCCTTGACGTTCAGGGTGCGGATCGCCTCAACCTTGACGTTGAACAGCTTCTCCACCGCCGCCTTGATCTCCGGCTTGCGCGCGTCGCGCAGGACCTTGAACACGGCCTGGTTGTGCTTCTCGGCCGAGCGGGTGCTCTTCTCCGAGACCACCGGGGCCAGGATGATCTGGTGCAGGCGCTCGCCCGCGATGCTGATTTTGCTCATGACAGCCAGGCCTCCAGCTTCTTCACCGCCGGCGTCGTGAACAGCACCTTCTCGAAGGAGAGCAGCGCCACCGGGTTGATCGCCTCGACGTCGATGACGTCGACGGTGTGCAGGTTGCGGGCGGACAGGAACAGGTTCTGATCGACCGTATCGGTGATGATCAGGATGTCGTTGCCGTAGCCGTTGAGCTTGTCGAGCAGGCTCTTGGTCTTCGGCGCGTCGACGGCGAAGCTGTCGGCCACCAGCAGCTGACCCTGGCGGGCCAGCTCGGAGATGATCGCGCGCAGCGCGCCGCGATACATCTTCTTGTTGACCTTCTGGCTGTGGTCGCGCGGCACCGCGGCGTGGATCTTGCCGCCGCCGCGCCACAGCGGGCTGCGGATCGAGCCGGCGCGGGCCTGGCCCGTGCCCTTCTGCTTCCACGGCTTCTTGCCGCCGCCGCGGACTTCGCCCTTGGTCTTCTGCTTGGCAGTGCCCGCGCGGCCGCCGGCGAGGTACGCGGTCACCACCTGGTGCACCAGCGGCTCGTTGAACTCGGCGCCGAACACGGCGTCAGCCACGCTCAGCTTGTCTTTGCTCTGATGGAGTTGCAGTTCCATGATTCTTCTCACTTCACCGTCGGGCGCACGACCACGTCGGCGCCCTTGTGGCCCGGAACGGCACCCTTGACCAGGATCAGGTTGCGCTCGGCATCGATGCGCACCACGTCCAGGTTGAGGGCGGTCACATTGCGGTCGCCCATGTGGCCGGCCATCTTCTTGCCCTTCCACACCTTGCCCGGGCTCTGGCGCTGGCCGATCGAGCCCGGCATGCGGTGCGACAGGGAGTTACCGTGGCTGGCGCGGCCGCCGCCGAAGTGCCAGCGCTTGTGCCAGCCCGCAAAGCCCTTGCCGAGGCTGACGCCGGCGACATCGACGGCCTTGACGCCATCGAGCACGGAAACCTTGATTTCGGCGCCCGGGGCCAGGTCGGCGCCCTCGCCCTCGTTGAGGCGGAACTCCCACAGGCCTTCACCGGCGGCGACGCCGGCCTTCTTGTAGTGGCCGGTGAGCGCCTTGTTGACGCGGCTGGGCTTCTTCTCGCCCATGGTCACCTGCACGGCGCGATAGCCGTCGGTTTCCACGGTCTTGACTTGAGTGATGCGGTTGGGGGTGCACTCGATCACGGTGACGGGGATGGACTCGCCGCCCTCCGTGAACACGCGGGTCATGCCCGCCTTGCGCCCGACGATACCGATAGTCATTGCAGTTCTCCTATCGGCCTTAGTTGACGCGGATCTGGACTTCGACGCCGGCCGGCAGATCGAGCTTGGACAGGGCGTCCACGGTCTTCTCGGTCGGGTCGATGATCTGCATCAGCCGCTTGTGGGTGCGGATTTCGTACTGGTCGCGCGCGTCCTTGTCGGCGTGCGGCGACACCAGGACGGTGTAGCGCTCCTTGCGGGTCGGCAGCGGGATGGGCCCACGGACGACGGCGCCGGTCCGCTTGGCGGTCTCCACGATCTCGCGCGCCGATTTGTCGATCAGGCGGTGATCGAAGGCTTTGAGCCGAATGCGAATCGATTGGCTGGTAGCGGCCATGCTCTCACTCAAGTCTTAAAGAACGGTTCCCCCCGCCCTAGCTAGCAGGAACAACGGGGGTTTTGTGCAACGAAAGGGCGCGAATTATAAGCTCGCCCCGCATTAACTGCAACACCCTGCGACGCCGGGCGTCGCAGGGTGTTGGTGACCTCGGTCCTTACTTCAGGATCTTGGTGACGACGCCGGCGCCGACGGTACGGCCACCCTCGCGGATGGCGAAGCGCACCTGCTC
>Ga0070741_10020033_pt1 | contig 10611 bp, 14 predicted proteins | sample Coa_R1_4_FD_66440 | JGI IMG/M metagenome (GOLD analysis project Ga0070741, IMG submission 66440) | Surface soil microbial communities from Centralia Pennsylvania, which are recovering from an underground coalmine fire - Coalmine... | ecosystem: Environmental > Terrestrial > Soil > Unclassified ... | reverse complement strand
CAAACGGCCCATCCAGGTCCGTCATTGGATAACCAGGGACGAGATCCAGCCCACGATCGACGAGCTCAAGGAGGAATTCAAAGACGCGCTGAGCGATCACCCGGAGGTGGCAAAGCACCTCTCCGAAACCCGCCAAGCTTTCGTCTTCGAGATGGGAGCCGATCTTCCCGAGGACGTGTGGGAGATGCTCGACGTGACCGAGGCCTTCCTTGCACGCGAGCGCGATGGAATCGTCGTCGCGTGGGAAGGGATCTACGACGCGCAATTGAAGCTGCTGTTGGCCTTGCGCGACAGACCTCCGCCCTTGTGGTGATTGAGCGGTCAGTAATCGCGCGCTCGACGTTCGATCGACTCAATCATCGTCCAATCGGCATCGACGTTGTCGGCAATTCCTCGTCGATGGTTCGCAGCCGCTCAGTGTCAATGATGGGGTTGTCCACCGCTAAGAACATAATAGGTATATGCACCCACGAGTCGCGTCGTTGTATTGGTCGAATGGTCTTTTAGATGAAGTTGTAGACTACCGAAATCTCTCCATGTCCCTTTTTCGATTTCACAACTTGATCTGCACTCTCCGTATTAGACCTGCGCCATGCCCCCATCGACGGCGAGATCTATACCGGTGATGAAAGAACTTTGATCGGAAGCGAGGAATAGGACGGCAGCAGCGACTTCCTCGGCCTTACCTCTGCGACCGAGCGGAACTTCCGAGGCGAACTGGGCTGCCACCTGTTTTACCTGTTCAGCGGTGAGGCCGGCGTTCTCCAAAGCCGGAGTTTCGATTGGGCCAGGGCTCATCGAATTCACACGAATCTTGCGATCCTTCAGTTCCACCGTCCAGCCGCGGGCGAAAGAGCGCACAGCCGCCTTGCTCGCAGCGTAGGCGGTAAACGCTGCATCTCCTCTCACATTGGCGACTGAAGAGGTCAGGATGATCGAGCCGCCATCTTTGAAAAGGGGAAGGGCCTTTTGGACTGTGAAGAACGTTCCCTTCGCGTTCAGGTCGAATGTCTTGTCAAAATGAGCCGCGGTCGCCGTTTCGAGCGGAGCGACTTCACCCCAGCCGGCGTTTGCGAAGAGGACGTCGATGTGGCCGTGCTTCTCTTTCACGACGGCATAGAGCCGGTCCAGATCTTCCAAGCGCGACACGTCGCCCACGACCGTCGTAACGTTTCTCTCGATGAAGGCAGCAGCCTCCTTCAGCTCTTTCTCTCGTCGGCCGGTGATTACGACGTGCGCACCTTCTTCCACGAAGCGCTTGGCTGTGGCCAGGCCAATCCCACTGCTTCCGCCTGTGATGACCGCAATTTTTCCCGCCAATTCTTGTCCGTTGTTGTTGCGCATATGTTTTCTCCTTACCGGATGTGAAGATGACGGTACGAGGTTTGGTCATCCTTTCCCTTGCACGGGAAGGTAAGGAAGGCAGAGCCCAAAAAAACTAATTAAGATTAGACCTTCTTAGTCTACGAATCAGATGATATGCGGCAGGCCGCCTGCTCAGCGACTATTTCCTCGGCTGTGCAGTCGCCGACGACGAGCGTGAGGCTGCGGAGGTCAGGTAATTCAGCATCCACCGTCCAGCCGGTCCGAGGTTGTGCTCCGAAACGTAGGCAGCGCCAAGCACCAGCGGTGTGAGCGAGTCGAAGCCGGCCGGTTGAATGATCGTCAACCTCCCGTCCTTGATTTCGTCCTCTACCATGTGCGCCGGCATATTTCCCCAGCCCAGCCCTGCGAGCAGCATGGATTTCTTGGCGCCAAGATCGGCCAAGCGCCACGTTGTACTGGAAAGCACGCCCCAATCGACGGCATTCGTCAGAGTTGACGCGTCCGTCAGGACGAGTTGAACATGCTGGCGAAGTACGTGCGGCTCGATAATGCCCTGTACGGACGCGAGAGGATGGGATGGAGAGACCACTGGCCAGAGAGCAATGGTGGTGATCGGAGTAAGTTTGAGCGCGGCGAGCTCAGCCACGTTGCTCGGCAGCAATCCGATGGCGCATTTCCCGTCAGTCACCAGGTCAGCGGCGGCGCCCAGTGACGCGACGTAGAGGCGCAGCGGGACTGTCGGGAACTGCTGAGTGAACGCTCGAAGCGCATCAAATATCGGAGGCAGCGGATAAAACGCGTCCAGCACGATGCTCAGCTCGACTTCCAAGCCGCGGGCGAGGCCGCGCGCCTGCTCGCGGAACTCTCCCGCCTCTTCAGCAATGCGGCGCGCTCGCACCAGTAGTGCGCGGCCGGCCGGTGTTAGTACCGAGCGGTAGGCCGAACGATCGAACAGCGGGACGCCGATTTCAGTCTCCAGCTTCCGGATCGCGTAGGTGACTGCCGACTGAGCTCGTTGCAGCGATTTTGCCGCTTTCGGGAAGCTGCCCTCGTCAACGACTGACAGAAAAACACTGATCTGATCGAGGGTAAGAGCGTCCATGGTCCAATCCATATATCAAGACGATATGACGAAGGTCTAGGCTGCGACGGTTTTGACGTCGGTGCGGATGAGCTTGCGGCTGTCGGGGCGGAGGGACCAGGAGGCGATGGCGAGGGCGGCGAGGGCGAGCGGAATCAGCACGTGGCCGGTGTTGCTTTGCCAGGCGTCGGAGTCGCCGACTGCGGCGTGGGCGATGGAGGCGCCGGTGAGGTCGAAGATCATGCCGGCGTAAGCCCACTCTTTGAGGAGGGGGAGGCCGGGGGCGAGGATGACGCCGGCACCGAGGATCTTCCAGACGCCGAGCAGCGTCAGGAAGTGCAGCGGATAGCCGAGGCGGATCATTCCGGCGACGGCTTGCGGGACGTGAAGCACGTTGGCGATGCCGCCCGATAGGAACGACAGCGCGACCAGCGCGGTGCAGATCCAATAGACAGTGGTTTTGGTCTTCATGGGTTTCCTCACTGTGGTGTTCTTTGCGGTCAGGGGATTTGCGACAACACCTCTTTGAGAGGTCCGCCGAGCATGCGCGACCAACCGTGGCGCGAGCCGGCGATGGCGGCGCCCTGCTCGGGCAGGAAGCCGGAGTGTTCGAACGCGAGGTGTGTGCCGCCGGACGGCGTCGCCGTGAGCGTGAACGTCACAATGGTGTCGACCGGGCCGCCTCGCCACGAATAGCGGAGGCGCTTGTGCAGGTCGGCCTCCAGTATCTCGCAGTGGACTGTGCCGTCCCACCACTTCGTCGGCGGGCCTTTGAAGGTGAAGCGCTCGCCGACGCGCGCGCGCATGTCATTGGACAGTAGCCACTTGGCGAGCAGCTCGGGGTCGGTCAGCGCGCGCCAGACTTTAGCGGGCGGGTGGGGGAGCTCGTACTCCAGAGAAATCGACTGAGATTCGGATTGGGCGCTCATTTGTCCATCTCCTCGAGCAGGGCTTGCAGGCGATCGAGGCGTTCGAGCCAGAACGCCTGGTAGTGCGCGATCCAGTCGACGAGCGGGCGCAGTCCCTTTGGCGCGACCCGGTAGTAGACGAGACGGCCTTCGCGACGCTCGGCGACCAGGCCGGCGGTGCGCAGCGCCGCCAGGTGTTGCGACACCGCCGGCTGCGAGATGGCGAAGCGCTTGGTGATGTCCTTGACCGCGGCCTCGCCGCGCGTGAGTCGTTCAAAGATGGCGCGCCGGCTCGGATCGGCCAGCGCGCGGAAGACGGCGTCCTCGCGTTGCATTGATACACATATAAGCGTTTACTTATTGAATGTCAATCACGGGATTTCGGCCCGGCGCGGCGTCGGGGAGCGCGCGGCGGCGTGGCTGTTCGAGCGGTTTCGCGGGCCGTGGGAGGTTCGCCAGCGGCGCGAGAACCAGGCGGCCACCGCGTTCTGGCGGCGCGCCATCGGGCGCTATGCGGGCGGGCGATTCGAGGAGCTCGAGCTCGACGACGAGCGCTGGCGCGGGCCGGTGCAGCGCTTCGATTCGACTCGGCGCGCCTGAGACGTGGCGGATGAGCGGCCCCTCGACGATGAAGAAGATGGTACCGTGCGCGCGAAGACATGGCCGACGACCAGAGCCCACCGCCCGACGGCGACGAACGCGCCCGCCAGGACGCGGCCGACCGCGCCTGCGCGGCCATCGTGTCGCTGATCGATCAAGAGGACGCGCCGCGCGGCGGCACCAAGGAGCGCACCACGCGCGAGCAGGTCGAGCCCGCGCTCGGCGACGCCACCGCGGCCGCGCAGCGAACGATCGACGAGTACGAAGCGGCCGTCGATCGACTGCGCGGTGCCTATCTCGGCAGTCTGCTCTATTCGACCGACGCGCCCGAGCTCGCCGGCGATTGGTCCGCCGACGAACAGCGCGACGAGCTGGGCAGCGACACCTTTGCCGCGCACCTCGCCGCCTGGCTCGGCGGGGCGCAGAGCGCGATCTTGAAGTTCGCGCTGGTCGGCTCGAGCTTCCGCGTGGGCGTCACCGCGCTCGCGCACGTCGACGTCGCCGGCGGCCCCGCCATCGCCGCCGGGCTGATCCGGATCGACGGTAACGGCGCCCTCCACGGAATCGAGAACACCTCCGGCGGTTTCCGTCCCGGCTACCTGCGCAACCTCACCGCGCGCGCCGCCGTGCCGGCCTCCGCGCTCGCCTCCGACCTCCGCGTCATCGACAACCCCGATGGCGATTACGACCAATCGGTGCTGTTACGACCCCGATAGTCCAAGAGGAGAATTCCATGACGTATCGTGGCTCGTGTTTCTGTGGGGAAGTCGAAATCACCGTCACCGGATCGCCCGCGGGGATGGGCTATTGCCACTGCTCGTCGTGCCGCGCGTGGAGCGCCTCGCCGGTGAACGCCTTCACGCTCTGGCCCGCCGACGCGGTGGCGATCGTCAAAGGCGCGGAGCACGTCGCGGAGTTTCGCAAGACCGAGCGCAGCCATCGTCAGTGGTGCCGGCGGTGCGGCGGTCACCTGATGGCGGCGCATCCGCAGTGGAAGTTGATCGACGTGTACGCGGCGGTGCTGCCCGACCATGCGTTCAAGCCCGGGCTGCACGTGAACTACGGCGAGCGCGTCCTCGCGGTCAAAGACGGTCTGCCGAAGTTCAAAGATTTGCCGCCGGAGATGGGCGGCAGCGGCGAGCTGCTGCCGGAGTAATTTGCCGCAACTCGCGGCGCGCGATCGGCGATAATGGAGATGGAATGAGCCGAGGCGGGAGGGAGTCGCGCGGCGGGGCGAAGCCTCCGGCGGAACAGCCGAGAGAGGCCGAGCCGGCGGCGGTCGGAAGGCCGGCGTCGCACTGGTTCGCTTCGCCGGGCGAGCGCATCGCGGCCGAGCTGCCGGCGGCGCGGTTTCAGCGGCAGCGCGACGAACGAGAAGCGACCGCGGCGCAGCTGCGCAGCCGGCTCGCGCCGGTGCAGCGCAAGGCCGAGACCGGCCACGGCCTGGCGGCGGGCGGGCGGCAGCTCAACGCCGAGCGCGCGGGCGCGCTCGCGGCGGCGGAGGGATCGGCGTCGGCGCCGCTGCCGGACGAGCTGCGCGCGCGCTTCGAGGGATCGCTCGGCGCCGATCTCACCGGCGTGCGTCTGCACGACGGGCGCGCGTCGGGGGACGCGGCGGCCGCGATTCGCGCGCGCGCGTATACCACGGGGCAGGACATTCACTTCGCGCGCGGGCAGCTCGACACCCGCTCGGCGGACGGGCAGCGGCTGCTGGCGCACGAGGTCGCGCACACCGTCCAGCAGCGCGGCGGGCGCGGGCCGGCGCAGGCGAAGTCGGAGGTGAGCGCGCCGGGCGACTCGCACGAGCACGAGGCCGACGACGCGGCCTCGGCGATGGTCGACGGGCGCGCGGCGCGCGTGTCGAAGTCGGGCGCGGGCGCGCTCCACCGCTGGGCGAACGAGAGCGAGGCGCAGCCGCTGGTGGCGCTGATCCGCGGCGCGGATCGGGCGACGGTGCAGCGGATCATCTTCGCGCTCGAGCGGGCGCGCGCCTCGGGCGCCGCGCCGGCGGCGCAGGTGCCGATCGAGGTCGAAGGCCTCTGGTCGGGTCCGGTGGTGGCGGCGGACTTGATGGATCTCGAGCAGCTCGCGCACCAGCGCTTTCAGCAGGTCGGCCAGGCGAGCGCGCCCGGGGAGAACGGCGCCAACGCGAGCACGCCGGCCAACGCGAGCACGCCGGCCAACGCGACGAGCGCCGGCGACGGCTCGCGTCGCGACGGGCCGGTCTCGACGGCGGCGAACGGCGGCACCGGCGGCACCGGCGGCAATTCGCCGCAGGGCGGCGGGCTGTTCGGCGGCGTTCGCCGGCTGTTCGGCGGCGGCGGGCAGCAGCCGCAAGCCACGCCGGAGCAGATGCCGATCGAAGCGCGGATGGGACAGGCGCAGCAGTATCTGCGCGAGGTGCAGGACTTCGAGCAGCAGGCCGCCGCGGCGATGCAGCGGTTGCAGCAAGCTTCGCAGGCGTACAACGCGCGGCTCGCACAATATCGCGCCAACCTGCGCACGCAGCAGGGCGACAGCGGTGAAGCGCTGCAGACCGCGCAGCGCGATCTGCAGGAGGTGCAGACGTCCACGCGCGCGCTGCTCGAGCGCGTGCAGGCGGCCAATCGCAGCGACCTGGTCGCGAGACAGCCGCGCACGCCGGGCGGCAGCGACGCCAGCCTCACGCGCGGCGAAGAGATCGCGAGCTCGCTCGAGGCCGAGGCGTCGGTGCTCAGCGGCACCGCCACCGCGTCGCCGACGCCGGCGACCGCGGACGTGGCGGCGCGCGTTCCTCAGACGGTGCAGCAGGTCGAAGCCGCCGAGCAGCAGCTCAACACCACCATCGCGACGATTCGCCAGACGCTGCAATCGGCGACGCAGGCGGTGCGGCTCGCCGAAGGGCAGCAGCCGATCCCGAACGTCGCCGCTCGCGGCGGCGGCGGGGGCGGCGGGCGTGGCGGTGGGGGTGGGCAGAGCGGCGAGGGCGGCGAAGGATCGGCGCCGCCGGACGAGGCGCCGCCGGGCGGCGGCCGTCCGTCGGGAGGCTCGGCCGCGCGCGGCCGTACGCCCGAGCCGCAGCCGACCGGCGGTCGCGCGGCGCCCGAGCCGCAGCCGACCGGCGGCCGCGCGGGAGCGGGCGAGCCGGGCGCGGGCGAGATGCCGGGCGAGCTCGTTCCGGGCGAAGGCATGCCGGGTGAGTTTCCGCTCGGCGAAGGCGTGCCCGAGATTCCGCTCGAGTTTCCGTTGCTCAAGCCGGGCGGCGGAGGCGGCGGCGGAAGCGCAGGCGGAGGCGGCGGCGGAAGCGCAGGCGGAGGCGCGAGCGGATCGGGCAAGCGCCGCCGCTGATCAGACGGCTCCGCGGCGGGCGATCTCGACGGCGAACGTGCGGTGCAGCGCGCGGGCGACGTGCGGCGGCGGGAGGCCGGTGGCGCGCGCGAGCGTCTCGTCGGCGCAGGCGTCGAGCGTCGAGGCGAGGGCGGCGAGCTCGGCGCGGCGCGCCTCCTCGACGCGCGCGCGCTCGGCGGGCGCGAGGCGCGAGCGCAGCCACGCGTCGATCTCCCACGACAGCTCGGCGTGGCGCGTCTCGTCGGCGGCGAGGGTGGTCATCACCGCGCGCACCTCGCCGTCCTCGGCGGCGCGCGCCTGCCACGTGGCGACGAGCGCGCCGAAGGTCTCGCGCACGCAGCCTTCGCGCGCGTTCTCGACGGCGATCGCCGCCAGGTCGCGCGCGGCCGGCGCGTCGACGACCACGCGCGGCGGAGCGGCGCCGAAGCGGCGCGCCAGGCGGGCGGCCGCGCGCGCGTGGCGAACCTCGTCGCGGGCGGCGCGCGTGCACGCGTCGAGGAGGCGCTTGGGGGCGCCGTGCGCGCGCAGCTCGGCGCGCAGGCGGCGGAACGCCGGCACCGACGCCGCCTCGAGGTGCGCCATGCGCGCGAAGTGCCGCCCGAGCACGTCGCCGCGCGCCATCGCCGCGCGCAGCCCCGCCGGCCGCCGCCCGGTGCAGTCCTGGTGGCACTCGACGATCGGCTGGCCGGCGCTGTTGGTAGTCTCGCTGCAGAAGCCGGTCGTGTACGTGTGAACGCCGGCGCACTTGTCGTCGCAGCCGAGATCGGCGAGGCCGCCGTCGACGGTCCAGGTGGATTGCGCGCCGCCGCACGGTCCGGGTCCGGGGATTCCGATCGGGCTCGGGCCGCAGCCGGCCACGAGCGGCAGCGCGGCCACGATCGCGCGGCGGAAGAACAAGGCCAACGTGTCTCGTCTCATGCCGCGATGCTCAGCAACAAGCGCACCACACGCAAATCGCGGCCATTCGCCGTCGCCCCGCGCGCGAAGCGCGACACGCATGGCGGGATTCACCGCAAAAAACTGAGGAGCACCGCCTTACGTAGCGGTACGGATGCAGGCCGCGTCGCGAATCGCTACTATCGACCGATGCGGATCATGATGAACGTGATGCTCGTGCTCTCGCTCGCGGGCCTGCTCTCGTCGTGCGGCGACGACGTGTCCATCGCGGACATGCCGGCGGGGAACGTCGACCTGAGCGGCACGAGCGGCGACGGGCCCGGCGGCGGCAAGATGTTCGGCGATCTGTGCTCCTCCAACGCCGACTGCCAGAGCGGGCTGTGCGAGCCGTTCGCCATGATGGCCGTACACCGCTGCACCAAGTCGTGCACCGTCGCCACGCAGGCGACCGACTGTCCCGCGCCGAGCAACGGGACCTGCACGCCCAACAACTACTGCCGTTTCCTCCAGTAGCGAATTTCACTGGTCAGCGCGGCCCGGGCTGCGTACAAGATCCGCCGATGCCGACCGCCCGCTCGAACCTCTCCGCTTCCGAGGCGCTCAGCCGCCTGCGCGAGGGCAATCGCCGCTACACGCAGAACGTCCGCAGCGTCGACATGATGATGAGCCACAGCCGCCGCGACCTGTCGTTGCAGTCGCCGTTCGCCGTCGTGCTCGGCTGCTCGGACTCGCGCGCGCCCGCCGAGACCGTGTTCGACCAGGGGCTCGGCGATCTGTTCGTGATTCGCGTCGCGGGCAACATCGTGGCGCCGTCGCAGGTCGGCTCGGTCGAGTTCGCCGCCGAGCGCTTCGATACGCGGCTGGTGGTGGTGATGGGCCACACGCTGTGCGGCGCGATCGACGCCACGCTCGAGGCGATCTCGGGCACGACCGGCCCGGCCTCGACGGGGATGGGCTCGATCGTCAACCGCGTGCGGCCGGCCATCGAGGGGCTGGTGCGCACCAGCCTGGCGAACGACCGCGAGCAGCTTCGCCGCGAGGCGATGCGCGCCAACGTGCGCGCCTCGGTCAATCACCTGCGCCACGGCTCGGAGATCATCGAGCGGCTGGCGCTCGAAGAGGGGCTGCTGGTGGTCGGCGCCGAGCTCGATCTGTCGACCGGCGAGGTGCAGTTTCTCGACGGCGCCTAGCTAGTCGTGCGACGGCGCGTACGATCTTCGTGAAAGAGAAAGCGGCGCGCGCCCCCGATTCGTGCTACACCGCGCTGCTCAACTTCGAGAGCGAGGACGAATGTCGCGCGACGACCTGGTCTCCATGGAAGGCAAAGTAACCGAGGTGCTCGTGGGCGGTAACTTCCGCATCGACGTGCCCGGCGGGCACTCGGTGCTGGCGCACCTCGGCGGGCGGCTGCGGCGCAACCGCATTCGCGTGGTCCTCGGCGACCAGGTGACGGTCTCGGTGTCGCCGTACGATCCGTCGCGCGGCCTCATCACGTTCCGCGGCAAGTAGCCGGCGCGCGCAGCTCATGAGCGGCCGGTTCGAGCTGCGGGATGAGCTGGCGCGCGGGCCGAAACGCAAAACCGTCGAGCGCAAGCATCGCGGTGGATACCTGCGGCTGCGCTACGGCGCGGGCGGCGAGATCCAGAACATCTCGTGGTCGCGCGCGCAGGGCGGGGCGGCGACCGGCCTGCAGCTCTACTTCGACTGGACCAATCAGTACGTCACCTGCAAGACCGAGCACGGGCTCAGCGGATCGCAGTGGGCCGCGGGGCGCGTCGCCTTCGGCACCGTGTACGACGACGACAGCCCAGGGCCGGCGCCGCCCGGCCGCGCGATCGCGCTCGACGCCTGGGTCGACGAGTGCCTGGCGAAATTCGGCGATCCGTAGCTACGGATTGCGCGCGCAGTTGTCGGTGAGCGCGATCTCGGCGGTGAGATCGACCACCTCGAAGTCCGAGACCTGGAGCGACTGAAACGACTGCGGGGTGATGCCCTGCGCCGCCCACTTGGCGGTCGTCGTGCGATCGTCGGCGAACGTGAGCGCCACCTGGCCGCCGTCGGAGAGCAGCATGCCGTGCTTCTTCATCGCGTGCAGGATCACGCGCTCGCCCGCGCTGAACGGCGTCTCGTCGAAATTCGCCTTCAGGCGGAAGCGCACGCCGTAGGGCGGCGCGTCGGGGTTGGTGCTCGACGGCGAGCCGGCGTGCGACGCCGGGTGCACGTACGCCAGCTTCTTCATGCGCGGGTTGGGCAGGATGAAGCGGATGGCGTGCGCCACCTCGCCGGCCGCCACCTCGTCGGCGGTCGGCAGGAGCGCCGCGATCGGGAAGCCGCCCGCGTCCGCCGACGTGCACTGATCGCCGCGCTCGTTGTCGGGGTACGCCTTGGTCAGGTCCCAGACGAACGCGCCGAGCGCGGTGAACGCGCCGCCGGCCGCCGCGGTCGAGTTGTAGAGCTCGTACAATTTCTTTT
>Ga0070741_10020032_pt1 | contig 10612 bp, 8 predicted proteins | sample Coa_R1_4_FD_66440 | JGI IMG/M metagenome (GOLD analysis project Ga0070741, IMG submission 66440) | Surface soil microbial communities from Centralia Pennsylvania, which are recovering from an underground coalmine fire - Coalmine... | ecosystem: Environmental > Terrestrial > Soil > Unclassified ... | reverse complement strand
ATTCGCGCAGATTTTCGAGCGCTATCAGCGCGGCCTCGGGGCGCGCCCCCTCTACCAACTCCTGCGGATGAAGGATCAAGCGGACCAGCTGGATTTCGAAGAGCGCGCCCTGATCCGCAGCGCCTACTACTTCCGCAACATCATCAAAATGGTGGGGGTCTGGGACACGGTGGGCTCCATCGGCATTCCGGTCGGTAACATTCCCAACATCAGCCAACGCGCACTCAAGTTTCATTACACCCGGCTCAGCCGCGCCGTCGAGCATTCCTACCAGGCGCTCGCCATCGACGAGTATCGCCGGCCTTACTGGGCCGTGCTTTGGACCGCGTTCTTTCCCGATAGCGCGTACGAGCATCCCCAGCTGCAGGATGACACGCGCTTCGTCGAGCAACGCTGGTTTTCCGGCGCCCATGCGAACGTGGGGGGCGGGTATCGGTCAGATCCCCTCCCTGACCGGCCACTCGCGTGGCTGCAAGACAAAGCGGCTCGATGCGGGCTGGGGTTCCGGCGGCACGCCACGGTTGCCGCGGACGATCTCGACTGTTTGCCGCGGGACTCGTACTCGGAGTTCCTGCACGGATTGTGGAAGGTGATCTGCTTCGGGCGACGCTTCACACGCTGGATCATGTCCGACCCTGTGCCGAGAATCTCACGCGCCACGACCCTGGGCGGACCGGTCAAAGGGTGGGTGCAGACGGTGAACGAGAGAATTGACCGCTCGGTGTTTGAAAGGTGTCAGCGGCACCCGGATTATCGACCGGCGAGTCTGGAAGAATGGGCGCGGCGGAAAGGGTTGGATCTGGAGGCGGTGATCACGGACCCGGACCGCTACCCACAGCTCTATGAGCCGGTGAGCCGGCCGGGGATCGAGCGACGGCCCTTGCCGCCGGGGCCGGTGCCTGAGGCGAGGACAACGCGAGCCGGCTGACGCCCGCACGGACGACCACGAACTCGCCGCGCAACCGCGGGCTGACGCTGCCGGGTCTGGCACCCACGCGGCTGGCTGCCGCCAAAACGAGCTGGTGTGGCTCCTGCCGGGGTGACCACGCCGCGCCGCGCGCCCGTTCGCCAAGACGGGCGCATCAACGCCAACGCGCTTCCTCCCTCATTCGTCCTCCTCGTTTGCCCCTTCCGCCCCTTCATCCGCCAGCCGCAACATGGCAACCGCCGCATGAGCGAGCATCTCGCGCTCGCCGGGGACCAGCACCTTGCGCATTGCGCCCTCGAGCCACGCACGGCGGGCGGTCATATCGTGCGACAAGGCACGCCGGCCGGCATCGGTGATTTCCAGAATCAGGGTGCGCCGGTCTCGAGGGCCCGGGCGTCTCTTGATGAGCCCGTCGCGATCCAGTTGGGCAATCAAACGGCTCAAAGACTGCGGTTGGAGCCGCTCGGCCTGGGCCAGCCGGGCCGCCGGCATGGGGCCGGATCGATGCAAAGTCGACAACAGGCTGAGCGCCGACAGGCTGACCGTGGAGGCGGGTCGTTCGGAGCGCAGTCGCCTGCTGAGTCGCAAAACACCACGGACAATGAGGGTGGTGTCGTCGGAAATGATGGCCATGGCCTATATTACGCATGGCGTATGGTCTCTCAACAAGAACGCCAGTGCGGTCGTACACGACTGTGCCACCTTGAGCGAAAGCAGGTCATCGGCCCGGGTCCGGCCGAGATTCACGCCTGCGATTGGAATCCCCACGGCGGCGGCCTCGCGAGCGAATCGATACCCCGAAAACACCATCAGTGACGTGCCGACCACCAGCATGGCATCAGCGTCACGAACACCCTGCATGGCCGTGGCGACGCGCTCCCGCGGCACGCTCTCGCCATAAAACACAACATCCGGCCTCAGCAACCCGCCGCACGCGGCACATTCCGGCACCTCGAAGCGCGAAAAGTCCAACCCTTCCAGGTCAGCATCGCCGTCCGGCGCCACGCGCGCATCGAGGTCGATCCAGTCCGGGTTGCGCCTCAACAACTCGTGCTGCAACTCCTCGCGCGGGATTCTGCGCTCGCACCCCATACAACGCACGAGGTCGAGCCGCCCATGCAGATCGACCACGTTGTGGCTCCCGGCCGCCTGGTGCAGGCGGTCGACATTCTGGGTTACCAGGAGTCCGACCCGCCCCTGCTGCTCGAGGGCGGCCAACGCACGATGGGCATCGTTGGGGCGGGCGCGCACGATGCGGCGCCAGCCGACCAGGCTGCGGGCCCAGTAGCGTTTACGTGTCGCCGGCTCGTCCATGAAGGCGCGAAACTGCACAGGTTGTGCTCGTTTCCAGCTTCCGTCGGCGTCCCGATAGTCGGGAATCCCCGAATCGGTGCTGCAGCCCGCGCCGGTGAGCACAAAGAGCCGCGAGTGCCGGGAAATGAACTCCGGTAAAGCATCCTCATTCATGAGGACAGCATACGGTATCCGTCAAGGCACGCGGCTGGGCGTTCGAACGTGTGCAATCGCGAGTACCATGGACGCATCACGAGCGAGGCGAACACATGGAACACACCTACACGGGTGGCTGCTTCTGCGGCCAGGTCCGCTATGAAGCCACCGGAACGCCGACCCACGAGACCATCTGTCACTGCGCTATCTGTCGCGGAACCACCGGAGCCGCCTCAGTGCCGTGGTTCAGCATTCCGCGGGCGCAGTTTCAAATCACCTCGGGCAACCCGACCCGCTTCCTGTCGACCCGCCGCGGCACGCGTGCGTTCTGCGCCAACTGCGGGACGCAGATCACCTTTGAGAGCGAGGAGCACCCGAACGAGATCGACGTCACCATCTGCAGTCTGGACGATCCGGACAGCATCCGGCCCAAGGATCACACCTGGGTCGCCAGCAAGGTAAGCTGGGTCTACCTGGACGATCGCCTGCCACAGTATCGAGGCAGCGCAATGGGGCGGTGAGGGATTTCCCACGGGCCTCGCGCGAGCGTCCGTCGTCGCGAGCAGCGCCCGACAACGCGTTTTCAAACTAACGCGCGCGGGCCAACAGGAACACGGTGACCATGCCCATGGTGGCGGTCGGAATCCACGCCAGCACCATGGGGTTCAGATCAAACACAATAGTGCCGCTCTCGATGAGCTGCTGTAGCAGGAAGAAGCAGATTCCCAACAACAACCCCATCAGGGTTCGCGTGCCCGCGCCGGAAGAGCGCAGCGAGCCCAGCACGAAGGGAATGGCCAGCAACACCGCGAATCCGATCGCCACCGTGCGCGCGATCCGCGACCAGAACGCGAACAGGTACTGGCCGGGATCCAACGAGTTCGCACGGTAGTACTGGATCAATTGCCACAGCGAGCGGCTGGTCAACTGCTCGGGATCCTGCGCGGCCAGCCCCAAAAATCCCGCCGTCACATGTGACTGCAGTGTGCGCTGTCCCGGAGGCAGTGTTTGTACCGTGACGCTCGACTGCTGCGCGGGCTGGCCAGCAGACCCGACTGGCCCCGGGCTGTCCACGAACCTCGACTCGGTGTAGCCACCCAACTGCCACTGCTTGTCGGCGCCGGCCGTCGCACTGGTCGCATGCCCGATGGCGAGCAGGTGGTGCTGGTCGGAGAGCTCGAAAATCTGCATGTTGTTGAAGCGGGTCTGGCCGGACTGCCGCTCGACATTGAGAATGAGATTGCCGTCGCGGACCCAGGCCCTGCCACCCCCGCCGAAGCTGATATCGGTGTACTTCGCGAATGCCTTCTGCTCGCGGGCCGCTACCTGCAGCGGTGGAGCAAGGAATTCCCCGAGCAACACCTCGATGCCGATGAGCAGTACGCCCGCGATCAATGCGGTGCGCGCCAGGCGCACGATCGATACACCAGCGGCGCGGATCACGATCAACTCACTGCCCCGCGCCAACGACCCCAGACCCAACAGCGAGCCGATGAGCACGGTAATGGGCAGAAGCTGGAAGGCCTGCTGGGGCAGGCTGAGCAGTGTGAACCACAGGGCATCCATGGCCGTGTAATGGCCGACGCCGATCTCGTCCTGCTGATCGATGAAGACAAACAGGGCGCCGAGAATCAGCACCACGATCATCACCAGGAATACCGAGCCCAGGATGGAGCGGACGATGTAGCGATCGAGAACGGTCATAGCCGGCGAACCCGGTAGCGAACACGATTGGCGAGCGTGGGACCGGAGATCACTGCCAGCGCGAGCAACGCAACAGCCGCGTGGGTCCACCACAGGCCCGCCACTTCCGGCACCCTGCCGCGCGCAATCCACACCTTGCCGATGTTGATGAGGTTCTGATACAGGAAGTAAATCACGACGGCGACCCACACCCGCGCATAACGTCCCTGGCGCGGTCGCAGGCGCGAGAGCGGTACGGCCAACAAGGTCAGCACGATGCAACTGACTGGCATGGCAACACGCCAATGGAGCTCCGCCCGTTTGTCGGGATCATCAGATTCCAGCAGCGCCTGGCTGGGCTGCGCCTCCAGCTGCTTCACCACGTCCGAGACCGCCGGAACCTGCACCGGAATGGTGTGCTCGGCGAAATTGAAGATCCGGAACTCCGGACTGCCCGGCTCGCCCTCGTAACGCTCGCCGTCGTAGAGCGTGATGGTATGTGTCGAGCCATCCGGCGAGACCGAGTGCCGAGCGCGCTGCGCGAGTGCGACCTCGACCTTCGGGCCCAGGCTGCGCTCGACAAACACATTGCCCAGGGTTCCGTCCTTGTTGACATTCTGGGCGTAGACCACTGCATTCGCACCGCCAAACGCCCTGAATTTCCCGGCGGCGATGGGCGCGAACTGACCGGCACGCAATGCGGCGTTGCGCAAACTCAGCGCGCGATGGGTGGCATCCGGCGCCAGGCCCAGCGTGATCCAGGCAAGGCCCGCCGCAACGATCACGGCGAGAATGCTGACCGGAATATAGATGTTCGATGGGCCGATGCCACACGCCAGCGCGGCGGCCATCTCGCTGTCGTGATACAGGCGGCCGAACGCAAGGACCACCCCGAGAAGCAGGCCAAAAGGAACGAGCAAACTGAGGTTCTGCAGCGCGCCGAGGCCAATGAGCTCCAGCACCACACCCCTGGGATACTGGTTGACGGCTGCACGTTCGAGCACCCCTGCGACCTGGTTGGCCAGCAGGATAACCAGCAGCACACCGGTCACCACGAGCCAGGCCGTCACGACTTCACGCAGGATGTAGCGTCCGAGAATCTTCCCCAACCGACTTCCCTACTGACCTTTCGGTTATTCTAACTGCTCCGGCGGCCCGACGCTTCAGTGCCGCAGGTAACACGCACAGGTACCACTTTTGGGGAGTACGAATGCAATTTGAGGTCTGGACCAAGGGTCTCGCAACGCTCACCGTGGACTGCATCGTCCTCGGCATTTTCGAAGAGGGTGAGCTGACGGACGAGGCGCAAAGCGTCGACTCCGCCGCCGGCGGACGGCTGAAAAAGCTGCTGGCGCGAGGTGATTTCCCCGGTCGTGCGGGTGAGACGCTGCTGGTCACGGACCTGTCCGGCGTCCAGGCCTCGCGGGTACTGCTGACCGGCCTGGGGGCAAAAAAGAGCTACGCCCGCAAGAGCTGGCGCAAAGCCTGGGCCGCTGCGGTGTCCGCCATCGCGCGCACGCGCATCGCCAGTGTCGCCGTCGCCATCGAGCGTCCGGACGAGAAGGAGCTCGACGACTACTACCTGGGTCGCGGCGTCGCCGAAATCGCAGCTTCCGGTCTGTATCGGGTCAATGATCTGAAGACCGCTAAAAAGCCCAAGGCACCGGCCCTGCAGAAGGTCCTGGCCGGACCGGTCGGCAAGAGCGGCGCGAAGGATGTGGAGCGCGGACTCGAGCACGGTGCCGCCGTATCGGCAGCCCAGAAAATCCAGCGCGACCTTGCGAATTTACCTGGCAACATCTGTACGCCGACCTACCTGGCCGACCAGGCCAAGGCCATTGCGAAGCGCCACGCATCGCTGCGGGTGCAGGTGCTGGATGAGGCCGCCATCCGTAAGGAAAAGATGGGTTGCCTGCTTGCCGTATCCCAGGGCAGTGCCCAGCCGCCACGGTTTGTCGTACTGGAACACCGCAGCGGCAAGTCGGATACACCGCCCGTCGTGCTGGTCGGCAAAGGCGTGACATTCGACACCGGCGGTATTTCGCTGAAAGACCCGCCCACCATGGACGAAATGAAGTTCGACATGAGTGGCGCCGCAGCGGTGCTCGCGTGTCTCAACCTGGTGGCGGAGCTGAAACTCCCGCTGCGAGTCATCGGGCTGATCGCGGCGGTGGAAAACATGCCCGGCAGCAAGGCCGTGAAGCCCGGCGACATCGCCACCAGCGCTTCGGGACAGACCGTCGAGATCCTCAACACGGATGCCGAGGGACGACTCATTCTGTGCGACGCGCTCCACTACGCGCGGCGCTTCAACCCCGCCGCCGTGGTGGACATCGCGACGCTCACCGGGGCCTGCGTGGTGGCGTTAGGGCACCACCACTCCGGATGCCTGGGTAATGATGAAGCACTCATACGTGAGCTGGTGGACGCCGGCGTACGGGCTGAGGATCGCACCTGGCATTTACCGCTCACGGAAGAGTACGCTGAGCAACTGAAGAGTAATTTTGCGGACTTCGCCAATGTGGGCGGCCGCGAAGGCGGCGCGATTACGGCGGCAGCGTTCCTGGGGAAATTCACTCAAGGACTCAAATGGGCGCATCTGGACGTGGCGGGGATTGCGTACCAGGGCGGTGCGCAGAAAGGCAGCACCGGAAAGCCGACACCATTGCTCGCGGATTTTCTGATCCACCGCGCCGGGCGCTGAGGCGCAACGGCGTCAGTCATGGCCGAAAACGTCGACACATCCTCTTCTGCCGACTCGAGCGGCGACGGTTCATCACCGCCCGCCGCATCCGGCGGGTGGCCGGGTCGGGTTGATTTCTACATCCTCGACCAGGACTCCGCCGCCGGGCGTTTGAAGCTTGCCTGCAAGTTGGCCGAAAAGGCCTACCTGGCAGCCCAAACCGCCCTGGTCTGGCACACCGACCCGGAGGAGCTGCGTGCCTTCGACGAGATGCTGTGGACCTTCAACGACGGCAGCTTCGTCCCCCACGAACCGCTGCCGGCGAACGGCCTGCTGTCAGAGTCGCCCGTGCAATTGAGCTCGGGCGTAGCACTGTCGGCGAACGTCGACATCATCATCAATCTCGCCCCGGATCTGCCGCCGTTTCTGCCCAGGACGCGGCGCGTCGCCGAAATCATCGATGGCGATGACTTGCGCCGGCGGGCCGGCCGCGCCCGCTTCAAGGCGTACCGCGAGCTCGGAGTCCAGCCCGCATCACATAACATCCGCGGCGATGGGTGAGGGACCGCCCTCGAAGGGGCGTAGCCTGCGAGCGCGATAATTTATACTCGGTCGATGGAAAAAACTTACGCGCCGCATGAGCTCGAGCGGCGAATTTACGAGCGCTGGGAATCGAATGGCTGGTTTGCGCCAAGTGGCCACGGCACCCCTTATTCCATTGTCATTCCCCCGCCCAATGTAACCGGCACTTTGCACATGGGGCACGCGTTTCAGCACACGCTGATGGACGCGCTGACCCGCTTTCACCGCATGCGTGGCGAGGACACCTTGTGGCAGCCGGGCACCGATCACGCCGGAATCGCCACCCAGATGGTGGTCGAGCGCCAGCTCAATGCCCAGGGAAAAAAGCGCACCGACCTCACCCGCGAGGCATTCGTCGAGCGTGTCTGGCAGTGGAAGGAGCAATCCGGCGGCACCATCGCCGGCCAGATGCGCCGCCTCGGTGACTCGGTGGATTGGGCGAACGACCGCTTCACCATGGACGCGCAGCTTTCCAAGGGCGTGGTTGAAGCCTTCGTGCGCCTTCACGACGAAGGACTCATCTATCGCGGCAAGCGCCTGGTGAACTGGGATCCGGTGTTACTGACCGCCCTCTCCGACCTCGAGGTGCAGAGCGAGGAGGAAGAAGGACATCTGTGGCACTTGAGCTATCCGCTCGAGGACGGGTCCGGACACGTCATCGTGGCGACCACGCGTCCGGAGACTATGCTCGGTGATACGGCCGTGGCCGTGAATCCGGAGGACGAGCGCTACCAACGGCTCATTGGAAAAAAGATCCGCCTGCCGCTCACCGACCGTCTCATTCCCGTGATCGCGGATGCGTACGTGGATCCGGCGTTTGGATCCGGCTGTGTGAAGATCACGCCGGCGCACGATTTCAACGACTACGAGATTGGCCTGCGCCACGGCCTCGAGCAAATCAACATATTCACTCCGCGTGCCGCGCTCAACGACAACGTGCCGGAGCGCTTGCGCGGCGTGGACCGCTTCGACGCCCGTAAGCGTGTGCTCGAGGAACTCACGACCGCGGGCCTGATCGCGCGTATCGACAAACACAAGCTCATGGTGCCGCGTGGCGATCGCAGCGGAGCCGTGCTCGAGCCTTATCTCACCGACCAGTGGTACGTGAAGATCGCGCCGCTTGCCGAGCCCGCCATACGCGCGGTCGAGGAAGGCCGCACCCGCTTTGTGCCGGAGAACTGGTCCAAGACCTACTTCGAGTGGATGCGTAACATCAAGGACTGGTGTGTGAGCCGCCAGCTCTGGTGGGGACATCGCATTCCTGCCTGGTACGACGACCAGGACAACGTGTACGTTGCCCGCGATGAGGCCGAGGTCCGTCGGAAATATAACGTTCCGGCCAACACGCCGCTGCGCCAGGACAACGACGTCCTCGACACGTGGTTCTCATCGGCCCTGTGGCCGTTCTCGACCCAGGGTTGGCCGGAGCGGACACCGCGACTGGAGCGCTACTACCCCACCAGTGTGTTGGTCACCGGCTTTGACATCATCTTCTTCTGGGTAGCCCGGATGATGATGATGGGCCTGCGGTTCGTGGGTGACGTGCCCTTCCGCGACGTCTATATCACCGGCCTCATTCTCGATGAGAACGGCGACAAGATGTCCAAGTCCAAGGGCAATGTCATCGACCCGCTCGACGTGGTGGATGGGATCGACCTCGAGGCCCTGGTGGCCAAGCGCACCAGCGGCATGATGCAGCCCCAACTGGCCGCCAAAGTCGAGAAATTCACCCGCAAGCAATTCCCCGAAGGGATTGCGCCTCATGGCACCGACGCCCTGCGCTTTACCTTCGCCGCACTCGCCTCGCCCAGTCGCGAGCTGCGCTTCGACATGGCGCGCGTGGCGGGCTATCGGGGCTTCTGCAACAAGCTGTGGAACGCGGCGCGTTTTGTCACGATGTCGGTGGGCGAAGCGGGCGATGTGGCCGCGGGAGCCGTCGAGCTGTCGATCGCGGATCGTTGGATCCGCTCGCGCTTCGGCCGGATGTTGAGTACGGCCGAGGCCGCCTTCGCGGACTACCGTTTCGATTTCGCGGCCACGGCGTTGTACGAATTCACCTGGTACGAATTCTGCGACTGGTACCTGGAGCTCACCAAGCCGGTGTTGCAATCGGACACCGCCTCGGAGGCGGCCAAGCGTGGCACCCGGCGCACCCTGTTGGAAATACTCGAGGCGCTGCAACGGGCCCTGCATCCGTTCATGCCTTTCATCACCGAGGAAATCTGGCAGCGCGCGGCGCCCCTCGTCGGCCGCTCCGGCCCGACGGTGATGTTGCAGCCGTACCCGCGGGCGGCTGAGTTCGCGCCGGATGAAACCACGGAGCGGGAAGTGGCCTGGCTGCAGGCGTTCATTCTCGCGGTCCGCCAGATCCGCGGCGAAATGAACATCGCGCCATCACGGCGTATCCCCGTGTTGTTGAAAGGCGCCGGCGAGCACGACAAGGCCTACACCGAGCGCCATCGCGCGTACCTGGAGCGCCTGGCGGGCATCGAGACCCTGACTGTGTTGGAACCGGGAGCCGCCGCGCCGGAGTCGGCGACCGCGCTCATCGGCGAGCTCACGCTGCTCGTCCCCATGGCCGGACTCATTGACGTGGCCGCGGAAATCGAGCGCCTGACCAAGCTTGCGGCCAAGGCCGAGCAGGAGTTGGCCAAGACGCGAGTGAAGCTGTCGAACGAGAACTTCGTACGTAACGCGCCGCCGGATGTTGTGGCAACCGAGCGCGAGCGCCAGGCGGATTTCGAGCGCCAGGTCAACAGCATCAAGGCGCAGCTCGCCCGCCTGCGCGGAATGGAATAATCGTGAATGCCTTGGCCGCGGTAGAAACCGACGCGGCGGCGTTGCAGAACGCCGTGCGAACCCTCGAGACCATCATCCTCGGCAAGCCCGCCCAGGTGCGCCTCTGCCTGGCCTGTTTGCTGGCGCGGGGGCACCTGCTCATCGAGGACGTCCCGGGTGTGGGAAAGACCACTCTCGCCCACGCGCTGGCTCATGTGTTGGGCCTGTCCTGGCATCGTGTGCAGTTCACCAGCGACCTGCTGCCGGCCGACATCATCGGCGTGTCCGTCTTCGACCGGGCCACGCAACAGTTTCACTTCCGCCAGGGGCCGATCTTCACCCAGCTCCTGCTGGCGGACGAGGTCAATCGCGCCAGTCCGCGTACCCAGAGCGCGCTGCTCGAGGCGATGGAGGAGCGCCAGGTAAGCGCCGACCTCACCACGTATCCTCTGCCCGAGCCATTCTTCGTGGTCGCGACCCAAAACCCGCACGAGCAACTGGGCACCTTT
>Ga0070741_10020031_pt1 | contig 10613 bp, 10 predicted proteins | sample Coa_R1_4_FD_66440 | JGI IMG/M metagenome (GOLD analysis project Ga0070741, IMG submission 66440) | Surface soil microbial communities from Centralia Pennsylvania, which are recovering from an underground coalmine fire - Coalmine... | ecosystem: Environmental > Terrestrial > Soil > Unclassified ... | reverse complement strand
ACCCCGCCGCAGCCAGCCCGTAGCAAGTGCGGCCGAGGATACGTGCGTCACAGCGTCGAGACTTGCTCAACCGGAGCCCCTGCCGCCTGGCCAGCTGGCGCAGCCGGTTCTCTCGGACCCGTCCCTTCACCCACTGCCTTAGCCGGGCAGCAGAGATCCTGGGCGTTGCCTGTTGCTGCGTGCTGGCCCGGTGCACCGGGCAGAGCACTTCTTGCTCATCCGCCCCGAGTGCCGCCCAGCTGAGGGACTCCTCGGGCTGCTCTGCCAGGGATCTATATCCCCTGCGCGCGCAAGACATGATCTCAATCCTCCTCGGGAAAGCACACTCGAAGTTATCCCACACGAGCGGGCTGCTATTACCTCTCGTTCCCCGTGCTTCTCTTTGTACGTCCCTTGTTAACCCCTGCGAAGATGTGTTTTTGGTCGGCGTCGCTCATGGCGCTAGCGGAGTGCCGAGTTGTGCCGCTTTCGGATGGGCAAGCGGAAGGTTTCGGGAGATGAAAAATTGCTAAACGGCAACTTGAGGTTTTGTTTTTTTCGGTAACATTGGCGCCTGGATAACCCTGCTGCGCCACACTGCGGCTAGTGGTCAATTAATTGCGATGGTGGTGGTAAGTCTGTGCCGGCTCATGCGCTAAACGACGGTTGTGCATCCGCGTAGCTCAATAGTTTTTCGTGCGGGTGAACAGGGGATGCACAGGCGGTGGCATGGACAGCGGAGACTGCAGCCGTCCGCTGACACTTTCCTGTAGCCGGCCCCCGCTGAGCACAGGAAGGGCATAGCGATGACCCCGCCAACCTCTCCGCAGCCCCCGCCTCATGAACCGCCTGATACACCGCCCACCTCGTGGTCCGCCCGAGGGCGCAGACGTGGCGCGGAGAGCACATGGGAATTGCCGGTCCAGCAACCGCACGATGTGCCGTCACCCATGGCCTGGGCAGCCAGCCAGGGCACCGAAGTTTCCGCGCGCCGGCTATGGGCAGGTGGCGGCGCCACGGCAGTTGTGGCAGCCGGTATCGGCGTGGTCGGGGTGTTGCTGATCCGTGGTCTGCTCGGCATCCCGATCTTGTCGGCAAAGGGTCAGCTGGTGGATCAGGCGATGGCAGTCGTGCCGATCTCAGCAGCGCTGGCCGCACTGGTGGCTACCGCATTGCTGCACCTGCTACTACTGACTACCCCGCGACCAACCGCATTCTTCGGCGCGATTTGCGCGATTGTTGTCGCTATTATGGTGCTCCAGGTGTTTCTCGTGGGGGGAACCACGGAGCAGCAGGTGGCGACGTCGGTGCTGTACGTGGTCATTGGCGTGGGAATCAGCTGTCTGCTATCTGGAGTGGCGCGTACCGCAGTACGCGATTTTACGCGCAGCGGTAGCCCCCCGTGGTGATGTCAACGCACCTGGTGCGCACCGCCGTTGCATGCTTTCGGTCATCCGGTCAGGTACGAGTTCGTACTGCTGGGTAAGCCGCATCCACGCCCGCGCTGAGGGTCGCCGTGGTACGGCAGTGGTATGAGGTGATGCGGCGGTAGAGGATGATCCCCGTGACTGCTCAATTCAACGGCCCTACTACGCCCGCCGCAGGTCGCGGGGCGTCCGCGCGGACGGAGGTGGTCGTCTCAGCTCTGATCGGACTGGCTGCGGCAGTGCCGGCCATGGTGACGGTGTCGGTGCTGATCGGTGTGCTGGTCGGCTGGGACTTCGCCTCGCTCGTTTATGTGACCTGGTTGTGGATCACAATTCGCGACCGAGACTCAGATGCCACCGCGCAACGCGCCATGACCACCGACCCGGATCGTGCTGTCACCGATTTGCTTCTGCTCAGCGCGGCTGTGGCCAGTCTTGTCGCGGTCGGATTCATTCTGGTCCGGGCAGCGCAGCTGCAGGGTTCCGGGGAGCTTTTCCGGGTCGGGCTGGCGCTCGGGTCCGTTGTGGTCTCCTGGGCACTGGTGCACATGGTCTTCACCTTGCGCTATGCACACCTTTACTACGACGGAGAGGTCGGCGGAATTGACTTCAATCAACCTGAACGCCCGGCCTACACCGATTTCGCCTACCTGGCCTTCACTATCGGAATGACTTTCCAGGTTTCCGACACGTCACTGCGAAGCGGCGTCATCCGGCGTACCGCGCTGCGGCATGCCTTGCTGTCTTACCTGTTCGGCACCGGCATCCTGGCCGCCACGATCAACTTGGTCGCCAGCTTGAGTAGCAAGTAAGTGCGCTGCCGCAAAGTGCTGGCCATGGCCAGCAACCGGTCCGGCGTGCTGCTTGCCGCGTGCTATGTAGTCAGTGGGGTGGCGCAGTGCTGTTGATCACCCGGAATCCGCAGGATGAAGGTGGATCCCACGTAGGGTGTGCTCCGCAGCTCCACGTCACCGCCGTGCTTGACCGCGACACGCTTGACGATCGCCAGTCCCAACCCGGTGCCACCGGTGGAACGACTGAGCGCTTGATCGACACGGAAAAAACGTTCGAAAACACGGTTGTGGTATTCGGGTTCGATGCCCCTGCCCTGATCCGCGACAGCGATCTCCACGAAACCGTTCGCCAACCGCGTGCTGACCGACACCGGGCTACCAGGCGGCGAGTAGGACACCGCATTGTCGATCAGGTTCGACACCGCAGTCACCAGCAGCGTTTCATCACCGGTGACCCGCAACCCGGTGGGCGAGTCCACCGTGATCTCAGTGTTGGCCGATTCCACGGCGAGCCTGCAGCGCTCAAGCGCCCCGTGGACCACCTCGTCGACGTCAACAGTGGCCAGCTTGGGAAGTCGCTCGGCATCTTGTAGCCGCGACAGCGCGATCAGTTCGGTGACCAGGCTGCCCAGCCGGTTGGCCTCATGGACCATCTTGTTACCGAACCGGCGCACCTGGTGGGGATCATCCGCGGCGTCCACTACGGCCTCAGCCAGCAGCGCCAGGGCACCGACCGGAGTCTTCAGCTCATGGCTGACGTCGGCCACAAAGTCTTGCCGGATCTCATCGAGCCGGTGTGCATCCGCGTCTTCCGGCGCGTGCTTGTCCTGGCATTGCTGGCGCACCGACTCCATGCCGAAGGTGGGAACAGGGTGCCGCGCCCCGTTGGTGCTGAGCAGCGGGGTACTGGCGGTACGCGCGGACGGCTCGGTTACTGTCAGGTGGCCGCGCGACGGCCATAGCGCTCCGACTTCGCTAGGCCGACCGTGCAGCATTCTCACCGCCAGGCCAACGAGAACCAGCGCATCGATCGCGGTTGACACAGCTACGAACGTCACAGCCTCCGATCGTAGGCACTCGATTGGGTGTAACCCCTCGTTTCACGATGCTGACAGTAGCGAAATACCCCTACTGGACTAGCATTTCGTCCCTCGTTAACCGTGGGTTCATCCGTCGTGCTGGGTTTGGAATTCAGCCACCTGCGGCCACCGGCACGGCGGAGCCGTGGTTTACTTCCGGGTCGCTGGCCAGCGTGCACCGCTGCGCGGGGTGAGCTCACCCGCTGCCAGGGCGGTATGGCCAGCGCGCCGTGTGAGACATCTCCACGACACCCGGCGAACACACAAGGAGATCATCATGACTGATAACTCTCTGCCTTCCACCAGCAAACCTTGCCTCGACGATCTACTCGCGACGATGGGGATCACTCGGGAGCAATTGGGCCAGATGACTGCCGATGATTTATTTGCCGCGGCAACACAGTGGCAGGACGAGGTGACGCACACCGACGCCGAGGTTGAGCAGTTCCCCATGCTCGACGATCACGTTCTTGGGACGCTGCAAGATCACCCAGCGCGCCGCGGCATGCTGAACTGATCGCTGGCGGCATGCAGGGCCGCCAACTGCAGTTGACCGCCTCCGGCGTGTTCCATCCCTGCTGCGACCTACTGGGCAGTCCCGGCTAAGTATCCGAGTCCTCGGGTACCTGACCGGCATGAGAGCAAGTTTTCACCTGGGTCGCATTGCCGGAATCCGGATTGGCGTCAACTGGAGCGTCCTGGTGATCTTTGTGCTGATCGCCTGGGGTCTGGCAGCCTCGCGTTTCCCGGCCACATACCCGCAGTACAGCAACGGCGCCTACATCGTTGCCGCGGTGCTGACTGCGGTGGTGTTCTTCATGTCGCTGCTGGCCCACGAGATTTCCCACGCCCTGGTGGCACGCCGCAACGGCCTGCATGTTCAGGACATCACCCTGTGGTTGTTCGGCGGGGTAGCCCGGCTGTCAGGGGAAGCTCGCAACCCCGGTGCCGAGCTGCGCATCGCCGGGGTCGGCCCGCTGGTGAGCCTGCTGCTGGGTGGACTGTTCCTCGGCGTGGCCACCCTGTTGCGGGCGGGGGGCTACGACGGTCTCGTGCTGGCCGGGTTCGCGTGGCTTGGCGGGATCAACATCGCGCTGGCCGTTTTCAATGTGATCCCGGCCGCGCCGCTGGACGGCGGCCGGCTGCTGCGCTCGATCATCTGGTGGCGCACCGGCGACCGGATCAAAGCGACCCGGTGGTCCAGCCGGGCCGGTCAGGGCTTCGGCTGGGTGCTCGTCGCGCTGGGTCTGCTCGGCTTCTTGACCGGTGACGGTTTCGGCGCGCTGTGGCTGGCGCTCATCGGCTGGTTTCTGGTCGGCGCGGCCACTGCGGAAAGCCAGCAGGCCACCGTCCGCGGTCAACTCGGCGAGTTGGCCATCCGGGACGTCATGACTCCCAACCCCGAGACCGCTGCGGGGTCGATGACTGTCCAGGACCTGCTGGCCAGCGAACTGATCCAACACCGGCATTCCTCGTTCCCGCTGACCGACGATCGCGGAGCAGTTACCGGGCTGGTCACTTTCAACCAGATCCGACAGATCCCGCCGCAGGCCCGAGCGAGCACCCGGCTGCGTGATATCGCCTGCCCGCTTGACCAGGTCGCGCAGGCCCGACCGGACGAGCGCGCGGCCGATCTGCTGCCCCGGCTCAGCGAGTGCGCCGAGGGACGAGCCCTGGTTTTTTCCGATGGTGCACTGGTCGGCATCGTTTCGCCGTCCGACGTGAGCCGGGTGCTGCGCCGGATTGGGGCGCCTGCTGCTGCCGTCTAGCTGCCGCGCGCCGATGTGCCCGCCGGCCGCCGGCTCACCAGGTGACCGTGAGCATTCCGCCGGCGACGGAGACGTCGTGGCCGAACGCTGCGCACGCCCGCTGAAAGCGGTCTGTGATCCATCGGGCGTCGGCGCCGGTGGCCCGCCGGGTGTAGCAATAGTCCAGCTTGAGCGGCACGGCTTGCAGCCCTCGGGGCCGGCCGCTGGCAATATCGACGAGGAACAATAAACCCAGATCGTTGCGTAATATGGGATCCACGCGGTAGTCATCGAGGAAATCCCCGACGTCGTATAACACCGCGCCGTGCGCTCCGCCCTCAACGCCATGAAACACGTGCGCCGAGTGGCCTGCCACCAGCGCAGCACCGCAGCGCAGCAATTGCTCACCGGCACGGCGGATGTCGCTGTCGGGTTCGGTGGTCATGTTCGGTCCCCAATGCGGGGTGACCAGCACGCAACCTTGCGCCGCGGATAACGCGTTCACTATCCACGGGGCTAGCGCGGTGCTCAGGTCTAGGTAGGCGACGCCTGGTCGTCCTGGCCTGGCAGCGAACGCTACAGGGTGATCGGTGAATCCGATGACGGTGAGATCGTCGCCGCCTGCGGTGAGCGTGACCGGAAGCCGGGCCCGGACCACGTCTGCGCCGGCACCGACCCACGAGATTCCGGCTGTTTGCAGGTGCCGCAACGTATCGAGCAGCGCTACCTCCCCGAAGTCCAGAGCATGGTTGTTGGCCAGCGTCACGCAGTCCACTCCGAGGTCTACCAGCAGCTCAACAGCGCGGGGCGGGGCGCGAAAGAAGAACGGCTTACCCGGGAGCTGTATCGGTGCACCGCGGTCGGAGATGCAACACTCCAAGTTCAGGACGGTGATGTCGGCGTCCCGGAGCACCGCCGCGATCTCCGGCTCCACCAGCGAGGCCGGCGCTGCGGTGGTCAGCGTCTCGGCAACGCCCCGGCCGAGCATCGTGTCGCCAACGATGGCCACCAGCATCGCTCAGACGTCCACCGTCGCCGCGCTGGACCAGCCCTCGGGGCCGTGCACCAGGCGTAGCTGATGCAGGGTGACCGCTTTGGGTATCGCGCCGGTGAATTCCACACTGTCCACGGCGGTCAGCTCGAGGCGGATCCGCACCCCGGTGCCGCACGGCTCGATGTTGACGGCCAAGGGCACTGTGTGCTCGGTGTCGAGCCGGTAGATGACCTCGTCGAGCACGGCGACCAGCGCGTCCTCGTCTGTCCGAGCGGCGAGATCGGTGATTACCGTCTGTACCGGAACGGCACCTGTGGTGTCAGCGAAACTGCCGACCAGGCCGGCCACGGTTTCCGCAATGCACGCCTCGCGCGTCGGCGCCCACGCCTCGATGCGCAGGTCAGCAGTATGCGGCAAGGTGCGATGTCCCTGTCGCGCCTGCTGGGCTGGGATGCTCATCCCTTGACCACGCCCAGCGGCTGCAGCTTGACCACCGCGCGGCACAGCCCGGCGCCCTCGGCGGCCTCGATCACCGCGGTCACGTCCTTGTAGGCCTCAGGTGCCTCTTCGGCCAGGCCACGGGCCGAGGAACCGCGCACCGCGATCCCCTGCTGCTCCAGGCGGCGGCGCAACTGCTTACCACCGATCGATCGGGCCGCTTGATGCCGGCTTTGTACCCGCCCGGCGCCGTGGCACGTGGACCAGAACGCGCCGCCCCCCGCCACACCTGCGAGTACGAAGGATGCGGTGCCCATTGAGCCGGGAATCAGTACTGGCTGCCCCACCGCACGCAAATCCTCCGGCAGCTCGCCGTGCCCGGGTGGCAGCGCCCGGGTCGCGCCCTTGCGGTGCACACATAAGCTGCGTGGCGCGCCGTCCACCTCGTGAGTCTCGACTTTCGCCAGGTTGTGGGAGATGTCGTACACGAGCTCGCACTGGCGGCCCGTCACCCGCTGGAACACTCCAGCGGCGGCCTCGCCGAGCAGCTGGCGGTTCACCCTGGCGTAGTTGGCTGCTGCCGCCATGGCCCCGAGATATGCCCTTCCTTGCGGGGAATCGAGGGGAACGCAGGCGAGCTGCCGGTCCGGGACGCTGATGCCGTAGCTGGGCATAGCCGTCTCCATGGCCCGGACGTGGTCGGTGCAGATCTGGTGCCCCAACCCGCGCGAGCCGCTGTGGATCATCACGCAGACCTGGTCCTGCCGCAGCCCGAAGGCCCGCGCGGCCGTTGCATCGTAGATTTCAGTCACGGCCTGGACCTCGAGGAAGTGGTTGCCCGACCCCAGGCTGCCGACCTGGCCCAGGCCCCGCTCCACCGCGCGGGCGCTGACCTGCGCCGGGTCAGCGTTGTCGACGGCCCCGCCGTCTTCACACCGCGCCAGGTCCCCCGGCCCGCCGTGACCCTGCTCAACTGCGTACCGCGATCCACGAAGCAGCACTTGTTCCAATTCCGCCCGGCTGGCCAGCGACCACACCGCACCCCGGCCAGCGCCGCGCGGGATGGCCCGATCCAGCCCGTCCATCACCTGGTTTACCGGGATCTCGGCACGGTCAAGGTCGACGGCGAGTAGCCGCACCCCGCATGAGATGTCGAAGCCCACCCCACCCGGTGACACCACGCCACCGGCGGCAATGTCGGTAGCGGCGACGCCGCCAATCGGGAAGCCATATCCCCAATGCATATCTGGCATGGCGTACGACGCATCGACAATGCCGGGCAACGTGGCGACGTTGGCTACCTGCTCCAGCGCGTGGTCCACACTCGCGTCCGGCAGCAGCTTCTGAGATGCGAACACAATTCCGGGAACCCGCATGTCCCCGTATCGATCGATCCGGAACCGGTACGGTGTCTCGGCTACTAACTCCATGCCGGCTCTCCTTTCGAGGACCCTCCATTACCTCGCTGAGCCGCTCAATGTGCACTCAGCTTTGAGATACCCCGATGCGGTTGTGGCCGAACCACCGGTTGCTCGTGAAGGTGACAGCGACCAGATCCGCGCTACGGTGTGGTATGGGACAACGAGAACAATGCACAGAACCGGCCGTCGTCCCCACACTGGTCGGCCTCACGGCCGTGGTGGCTCATGACGTCGCGCTGGATGCGCAGTTGCTCGCCGTCGACCAGGACCCAAGCCACGCGCCGACTGTGCCGGGGGTCGTGGCGGCGCAGGATCCCCCGGCAGGTAGCGAGGTGGCCCGCGGCCACTGGGTCCGGATCTGGGTGCAGACCAATCCCGACGAGGATGGCGGGGGTGGCAGTGGCGGCTTGCCAGTGCCCGGTGGACCCACGACGCTCACGCCGGCCGGCACCAAGTAACACCGCCACCGACGGGACGATCGCAGCTGCGCTCGACAACGCGAGTGCAGCTGCGACGCCTCTCGAGCCTTCCAGCTCTAGGACACGGTGGCGCCGATCAGGTGGCCGACGCCGAACGTGACAGCGGCGGCGAGACCACCGGCGATGAGCTGGCGCATTCCGGAGCGCAGCGCGGAGCGCCCGTTGAGGATCCCGATTCCCGCACCCACCGCGACCAAGGCCAGTACCGCCGATCCGATCGCGGCCAGCAGCGCCACCCTGCCGCCCGCGACCAGGTAGGGCAGCACCACCACGAAGGCACCCGCGGCGAAGGCCAGCAAGCTGGAAGCCGCCGCGGACCACGGGGAGCCCAGTTCGTCAGGATCCAGACCCAGCTCCTCGCGCGCCAGGGTGTTCAAGGCTACTTCTGGATCGGCCATGATGCGGTCTGCAAGTCGCTCGGCGTCGCGGCGGTCCAGGCCCTTGGCCCGGTAGAGCAGCACAAGCTCGGCACGCTCTTCCTCCGGCTTCTCGGCCACCTCCTGGGCCTCGAGAGCGATCTCGCGCTGGTACATCTCGCGCTGGCTCGACATGGACACGTACTCACCAGCAGCCATGGAAAACGCGCCGGCCAGCAAACCCGCAATGCCGGCCAGCAGGATCGCGCTGCGAGACGCACCCGAGCCGGCGAAGCCCATCACCAGCGCGGTGTTGGATACCAACCCGTCGCTGACGCCGAATACCGCAGCGCGCAGGCTGCCGGAGCGGTCGCCGCGGTGCCAGGGTTCGGAGCGTGCGATCTGCTGTTGCGCGGTAGGCCGGTCCCCGTCCCTGAGCTTGGCAATCGTGCGGGCGTGGCGGCGTTCGTCAGCGGCCATCCCCGGTGCGGCATCGGGCTCGTCGTCATACATCCCCGCATCAGCGCGTTCGCCACGTTCGATCAACGGCAGGACTGCTGCGGTGGAGAAGCGGCGCGCGGTAACACCGATCAGTCTGGTGCGCAGGCTGGGGCGCCGAGGAGGTGGAACCTCAGCGCCCGCCGCACGGAGCTTGCTTTCCCAGTGGCCGGCATGGCGGCGCTCGATTGCTGCCAGTTCCTCGAAGATGGTGCGCCGCTCGCCGGTGTCTGCAGCCGCCAGCCGCGCGTACAAGGCGGCAGCCTCCCGCTCACTGTCCAGCAAGTCACGCCACCGCTGCACCTGATTAGGCCGTGCCTGCTTCATCGTCCCCTCCTCCACCCAAGTGGACCATGGCGCAGCCCATCCACGCAGTCTGGATGCAGACTGCTGTTTTTCGAGCCTCAAAAACAGCAGTCTGCATCCAGACTGCGCGTAGGTACTGTGCGTGAAGCGTGGGTGATCGAGCGTCCTTAGGTTGGGGGACAACGGGGTGTTGTGAGGGGGAGGGCTCTAACTCATAGTAAGACTACAGCTGGTGTTTACTGAGTGTTCACTCCCGTCGGGTATCCAGGTGTCGTCCAGATCCCACCATGATTGCGCGGGAAGATGGCTCATATTTCCCTGCTTATCATTGTCGTGATCATCACGGCGCTGGCGTTCGACTTCACCAACGGATTTCACGACACCGCCAATGCCATGGCCACCTCGATCGCCACCGGTGCGTTGCGGCCTAAGGTTGCGGTGCTCATCTGCGGCGTGCTCAACCTGGCTGGCGCGTTCTTGTCCACCAAGGTTGCCCAAACGATCTCCAGTGGCATCGTCAACGACAAGCTGGCCACACCGGCGATCATCTTCGCCGGGCTGATCGGTGCGATCGTGTGGAACTTGGGCACCTGGTTACTCGGGTTACCGTCGAGTTCCTCGCATGCGCTGTTCGGCGGGCTGATCGGTGCGGTGTGGGTCGGCGCCGGGGTCAACGGCGTGCACTTTGATCAGGTGATCAGCAAGATACTGCTGCCTGCGGTGGCCTCGCCCGTTATCGCCGGGATCGCTGCGCTGATCGCCACCTACCTGGCGTACCGGATCAACCGCCGAGCCAAGGCAGGCCCGGTGACCAGCGGATTCCGGCATGGTCAGACGATCTCCGCATCGCTGGTCTCGCTGGCACACGGCACCAACGACGCGCAAAAGACGATGGGCGTGATCACGCTCACGTTGATTTCCGCGGGAGCCCTGGCTTCTGGATCGAACCCGCCCTACTGGGTGATCGCTGCTGCTGGATTGGCAATCGGTCTGGGTACCTATAGCGGCGGGTGGCGGATCATCCGCACGATGGGTAACCGGCTGACCGATATCGCCGCGCCCCAGGGTTTCGCCGCCGAAGCCAGCTCCACCGC
>Ga0070741_10020030_pt1 | contig 10613 bp, 9 predicted proteins | sample Coa_R1_4_FD_66440 | JGI IMG/M metagenome (GOLD analysis project Ga0070741, IMG submission 66440) | Surface soil microbial communities from Centralia Pennsylvania, which are recovering from an underground coalmine fire - Coalmine... | ecosystem: Environmental > Terrestrial > Soil > Unclassified ... | reverse complement strand
TCAATTTTACTCATGCGGGGGGACGACGGAGTCGTGCGGGGGTTTCACAATGTGTGTTCCCATCGCGGGAATCAGGTGGTCGGGAACAAAAAAGGGTCGTGTCGGGGAGTACTGGCGTGTAATTTTCATAGCTGGTCGTATGACAGCAGGGGGCAACTCAAGTGGGTGCCGGACGAGGAGAATTTTTTTGGCCTGCAAAAAAGCCAGTACGGGCTGACGCCAGTTGCCACCGACATCTGGGAAGGGTTTATCTTCATCAATCTGGATCCGCGTCCGCGGGAGAATCTCGCTACGTATCTGGGCGGTGTCGCTGAACAGCTGAGTGGGGGCCGCTTTGATGAACTGACGTTAGCCCACACCTATAAGGTAGACGAACGGGCCAACTGGAAGGTGGCGCTCGACGCCCAGAATGAGGTGTATCATTTACCCTTCCAACACCGGTACTCGTTCCCTGATGTTTTTGCGCTCAAAGAGAATCGTTATACCCGGCTCTTGGATGTCAAATTCTTTCGTGAGCACAGTGTGTACTCGTGCGAGATCAATCCTGCACATAAAGTGAGTGTCAGCGAGGCACTCATGGCCCGCCTGGACACCTCCGCCACGGAGTGTCGACTGCCGCTGATCGGAGACTTTGACTTCTATACGATTTTTCCGAACTTTGTCGTGCTGCTCTTTCGGGGCCGGACGAAGGACTACTTCATGACGTATAATTTCTGGCCGCTCGCGGTGGATCACACCATTTGGGAAGTCAATGTGTACTTTCCCCCGGCAGAAAACGCGGGACAACGGATCGGCCAAGAATACATGACATGCCGCCTGCGCAATGTGCTCCAAGAAGATGCCACCGCTCATGAGACCGTGCACGCCGGTCTGGCATCGAGGGCGAAGAGCCATGTGCTCCTGCAGGATGACGAGATTCAGATCCGGCACTTTCACAAAGCGCTAGAAGACCACGTCGGATTCTACAGAGGAGCGTGAAGGCCTATGGAACAAGAAAGAACGACCGCATCTCAGGGGATCCTGCCGGCGCCGTTTCGCAGCCTGGAACTTTTCGGCGCGTGGGCGCTGGCGACGGAAAGCGAACGTATCCACAAACGCCTCGCGAGCTCGATCGAAGAGCTGAGGGCGTTTTATGACGCCATGCTGCCGCAGATGGAGACGATCGTGCCGTATCTCGATCAGTTCCCCCTTGAGGGCATGCCAGAGGATGTGCGACGCCTGTTCTTGCTGACACTCTCGTTCGTGGAAGTCACGAGTGCGGTCGAGCTATACGGGCAACCAGGAGTGATAAACGGCTTTGACCCCGTGCGGTTTCTTCCTGTGGAATGACAATCCCGCTGCTGGTGTGACCTTCAGCGCGGCGAGCGTCACGTGAGACCCAGATAGAGAGGAAGGTGAGTTGTGGCAGGTCGGCTAGATCAGAAAGTAGCGTTGGTGACCGGAGGCGCCTCGGGTATTGGACGAGCCGCGGCTCTGGCCTTTGCTCGGGAAGGAGCTAGGGTTGTCGTTTCCGATGTAACTGTTGTCGGCGGCGAAGAGACTGTGCAGATGATTCAGGCCGCCGGCGGCACGGCTATGTTTGTGAAGGCGGATGTCTCTCAGGGGAATGAAGTGGAGAGAATGGTCAAGCTGGCGGTGGAGACCTATGATCGGCTGGACTGCGCGTTTAACAATGCCGGCATCCAGGGGGATCTGGCGCAGACGGCCGAGTGCAGCGAAGAGAATTGGCAACGCATCATCGCTATCAACCTGACCGGCGTGTGGCTCTGTATGAAACATGCAATTCCGTTCATGGTGCAGCGAGGCTCCGGCGCCATTGTCAACACGGCCTCAAACTTTGGCCTGGTGGGGTCGAACGGTATGCCAGCTTATGCGGCGAGCAAGCACGGAGTCTTAGGACTCACCAAAACGGCGGCCCTAGAGTATGCCAAGGCGGGAATCCGTATTAACGCCGTCTGTCCCGGACCGACCCAGACCCCGTTGGTGGACAACGTCTTACGCCAGCAGCCCCATCGTGCAGACCAAATAGTCGCAGCAATTATAGCCAGGGAGCCCGTGGGGCGGATGGGGCGGCCAGAGGAGGTCGCTGAGGCGGTAGTATGGCTGTGTTCAGATGCCGCTTCGTTTGTCACGGGAGTGGCGATGGCTGTGGACGGCGGCTTTGTGGCGCAGTAGTCAGCAATGCAAGGGAGGGAGTATGAGACCGAACAATCATCCAGTTTGACGGGATTGATCATGTCGTCCCGCAAGTGACTGACCGAGAACGGGCGCTCCACTTTTACACCCAGATACAGAGTCAAAATCCCCGACTCATACTTTTTCGCGTTGCAAGATGTATTGTAGGCTGCCGACGCGGAACCAGCGGTAGCCGAAAGCTTCGAGGGGGATATGGTGCCGCCCCCGTTCGTCCGCCACACTGTGCTGCTCACTGAGCAGGTTGACCAGCCGTTCGTGTTGTTCGGCCTCCGCGGTCAGGGTAATGCTGTGGGGCTTCGTATCGAAATTATGTACCGCTATCACCGCATTCCCTCGCCAGTCATAGCGGAGCGCCAGGACATGGGGCGAACCCGTGCTGAGCACTTTACATGTACCCCAGCCGATCTCCGGGCACTCCTTGCGCATGCGGATGATGCGCTCGGTCCAGTTGAGGAGGGATTCCGGATCGCGCCGTTGCACAGCGACGTTCACGTTGCCGAACGCGTACACTCCGGTATCGATAACCGGAAGTACCGTCTTCTCGGCGGTGGAGAAGCCGCCGTGTGGCTCGTCGGACCACTGCATCGGGGTGCGCACGGCACTGCGCTCCTTCAGTGTGAGGTCGTCGCCCATGCCGATTTCATCGCCGTAGCGAATGACCGGCGTCCCCGGGAGGGTAAACAGCAGGCTGTAGGCCAACTCCAGTTGCGGGCGGTTGCCCAGCATCGGCGCAAGGCGACGACGGATGCCACGCTGGTAGAGTTGCATCCGCTCGTCGGGGCCAAACTGCGCAAAGACGGCCTGGCGCTGGGTGTCGGTCAGCCGGCCGAGGTCCAATTCATCGTTATTGCGCAAGAACTGGCCCCACTGCGCGGAGGGCGGCAGTGTGTTGGTGGTGCGCAACGCCTTGACGAGTGGTCGCACATCGCCGGAAGCCAGGGCGTAGAAGAGGTGCTGGTTAACAAAGAAGTTGAACAGCATGTGCATGCGGTCGTCTTCCGGGCCGAAATACCGGAGATGCTCAGGCGGCAGGACATTCGCTTCCCCTAGTAGGATGGCATCCCCGCAACGCCACTGGAGAAACTCGCGCAACTCTCGCAAATAGTCGAACCGCAGCAGCGGTTTCTCCCCTGGACCTTCAGTTTCGATGACGAAGGGCACCGCGTCTACGCGGAACCCGCAGACGCCCAATTCCAGCCAAAAGCCGATGATACGGCGGATTTCCGCTTGCACGGCGGGGTGCTGGGTGTTCAAGTCTGGTTGGAAGTCATAGAAGCGGTGAAAGTAATACTCGCGCGCCTCTCTGTCGTACGTCCAGGTGGTCTTCTGCACGCCCGGAAAGACCATTCCCTCCTGGAAATTCTTCGGACGCTTCTTCGACCAGAGATACCACTCCCGATAAGGGGAGCGCTTATCGCCGCGCGCCGCCTTGAACCAAGGATGCTGGTCTGAGGTGTGATTCACGACCAAGTCCATGAGCACCCGGATCCCCCGCCCGCGCGCCTGGTGCATAAATTCGACGAAGTCGCCTAAGGAGCCGTGCCGCGGGTCAACGCCGTAGTAGTCAGTAATGTCGTAGCCGTTGTCGCGGTCAGGCGTGGGCTGAAAAGGAAGCAGCCAGAGGCAGGTCACTCCTAATCCAGCGAGGTAATCGAGTCGGCGCATCAGCCCCTCGAAGTCGCCATAGCCATCGCCATTGGCATCCATGAAGGTGCCGACATCGAGGTTGTACATGACCGCATTCTTGTACCAAAGGTCTTCAATCATAGCTTATCTCAGCTCTTCACTATCTACACCAGTATCCAGCCCGCCACAGTGGGGGCGAGCACCATGGTGGGTCTATATGGTTGTGGGGTGCTCGTGGCCGTCTCAATAATAATGGAGAAAATCTTGGACCAGCTTACGGCGATGAATTGGGCCGCGATCCCACAGCAGGACTACAGGGCCTGCGGATGACGGAACAACTGCTGGAGAAACTCCACCACCTCTTCTACCCAGAGGGTACGCTGATGGAACTGGACCTGGAGCGTCAGGCGCTTCCGCTCGGGGACACGGCCAAGGTATTGAAGGCGTTGACGCGCCTTTGTTTGTACCACACCGGGCTGGAGGGATTTGTCTTTGGGGGGCCAGATACGTTTTTGGGACAGTAGCGAACGTGAAACTCTTGCCAGACGACCTTGGCGATACGCGCCAGCGTCCACAATTCGGTCTGGTAGCGTCTGGCCCGCGCCCCGTGCACTTAGACTTGAGTCAGGTTAATTTTCTGCTCGGTGGAAAGATAAGATGGTCGCCCCGGAATGGGTCGGGCGTGTAAGCCAGCTATCCCCCATCTCCTGATAGAGTTACACCCAGCGCCACACCGACCCGTGCCCCGCACCTACCATCCGTGCGATCGTGGCTATTACTTTGCCTCGTTGCCACAGGTGAATGACTTGGCGCCACCGCTGTCCCCCCTTGGTCTGCTGTTGCTCGGGGTCTCATCCCTCAAGCAGCTACCTGCAAGTCGATGAGCCATTCTTTTTAAGACATTCAATAGCAACGGCATAAAGTAGCATGGGGTTCTTCTGTCGGCGGAGCAGCACCGTCCGGCTCAACTCCTCATTTCTTCGCGATCCGATGCGCTGCTGTATTAAGGTGTTCAGCCACACCGGGCAGGTTCTGCCGAATCATTTCCTGTACTGTCCCTATCACGGCACTCACGACTGCCCCCATTATCGCATTTTTTACTATGTCAAACTCGCCCTGAAACTGTCCGCGTGGAATCGCCCACGCACGCTGTGGGGTGGCATGCGTAGCGTCCGTGTTTTTCTGACTTTCTGTGACATTTTTGCCCTCGGCGACCGTGTATAATCCAGTCCCATTCGCGGTGTCTACCGTACGGTCACCTTTCTGCCGCGAATGAGCGTAGTAAGAGTACGGGGCCGTTTCAGACCCGTGATGGACGAGGCTAGCAAGCAGGCTTCCTGCGACCACCGCTCCTCCTACCATGAGCCACGGATGTTGCTCCACCTGGTAGCGAAGGTCAAATGACTGCTTCGCTTTTGTCACCGTATCGTCCATAACGTCTTTCACATTCTGAACCACACCCTCCACCGTTGACTTCGCGCCGTCGACTGTTTCCTTGACTGCGCCTACGGTTTCTTCGACTGTCCCTTTGACATTTTCGACGATGCCATCGACAGCAGTTTTTGTTTCTTCCAGCGTGCCGCGTACTCGCTCTTCTAACAGCTCTAGCTTCTCAGTCATCGACGCGCGGGTTTCCTCAATGTCGTGACGGGTTTCTGCTATGTGTTGTTGGAGGGAGCCTGTTCTTTGATCCATTGGGCATTCTCCTTGAGAGTTGCTATCGTTTGGGGGAACGACATCGATGGATTCGTTTGTATCTGTCCCATAATTGATCCCCCTGCTCCGCGAGTACTATAACTATAAAGCTGACATCTACCCTAATGTTGTGAACAGTGACGGCTGCTCGCCCCTACTATTCTTGCCGCCGCTGCCGTTCACGTTCGATCTCGCGCCGCTGCTGCTGAATTTCACGGCGCTGGGCCTCAAGTTGCGCTTCCTGTCTGGCCAGGTCTTCATCGCGACTCTGGAGCTGATCACCTGTGAGTGCCCCAGCGCCGGCGCCAAGAGCGCCACCTATAGCTGCGCCCGCGCCGGGGGCACCAACCGTCGCCCCAATAATCGCCCCGGTCGCGGCACCGAGACCGCCACCAGCGAGTGTGCCTTTTTCTCGTGTACTGAGCGGTTGTGAACATCCCACTACCGTCAACATGAGTGCACCAACAGCAGCACTCATTTTTTGTGTCCGACTCATACCATGTGTTTTCATACGCATATCCTTTCTCTGGAATACCAAACTCATCCCCTCTATGAGAGCAAAAAGAGCGCCGTCGCAAAACTGCTCATGAACACCTTTCTCCATATGAAACTGCAGATGTTCGTAGGCATGACGGCGCAATGTCGTCTCAGGATCGCAACAAAGAACATTGCGCTGTCCTATTCTTGGGACAAATTAGGCACATACAAAATGCTTTGTGATGATCTGAGAAAGAATAGCTGGCTATTGATCGCTCTCTCGACACCCCTCAGCAGGCTCAGCTGCTGGCATACAATTTGTTCTCATTCCGCAAAATGGGACAGTGGTTGAGCACTTCTCTCTTGCATGAGGAGGGGCCTTCGCAGAGACTGAGAACCAGCCGTCCCCATGAGTCGACAAGCCAAAGGAGGTGAAGGTCGTGGATACAGCAAAGAAGAAGCGCCACAGCACACTGACCAATGGGAGTAGCGAGCCGAGTCACGACCGTTTAGAGGGTAAGACTTCTTGCACATATCGCACCTGGAGGGAAGAACACTTATCTTAGGGCATAAGTAACATTGCTGGGCAGGAGAATGAAAGGAAGCGATGGGCGAGGCTGACGATCAACAAACGAAGCAATACCTGCTGGCGCGATTTTGGGAAGCGGCCCTCGGCTTCTGGCGCAAAGGCGGCGGACATACGGCTTGGCTCCTGACGTGCGCGGTGATCGTGATCACCCTCGTAGGTCTCGGCGTTCAGTACTGGCTGAACGTATGGAACCGGGCCATGTTCGATGGGCTCGAAAAGCGCGATGGCAGTAAGGTGCTCTACCAATCCCTCCTCTTCTTCCCACTGATTCTCGCGAGCGTGGGGGTGGGGATCGCGGCGACCTCTGCGAAAATGACGCTACAACGCCGGTGGCGCGACTGGCTGAACGCTCACCTGCTCGATCAATGGCTCAGTAACGGTCGTTATTATCTCCTCAACTTGGTGCCGGGCGAGCACAGTAACCCGGAATATCGGGTGGCCGAGGACCTGCGCCTGAGCGTCGACGCGCCGGTCGAATTTGCCACCGGCGTCTTCTCGGCGGTCCTCTCCGCGCTCCTCTTCATTGGCGTGCTCTGGTTCATCGGTGGCGAGCTCACGATTCCGGTCGGCACCACGACGATCCACATTCCCGGGTTTTTGGTGATTGCCGCCTTCCTCTACGCCGTGTTGGCCAGCGGCGCAATGGTCTTCATCGCCCGCGGCTTTGTGGTCGTGGCAGAAAATAAGAACCAAGCCGAGGCCGAGTACCGGTATGCGCTGACGCGGCTGCGCGAGCACGGCGAGAGCATCGCGATGCTTGGTGGCGATACAGAGGAACGCGCCAGCCTCGACGCGGCATTCACGACGGTACGCCAGCGATGGCGCGAGCTGATGATGCAGTACATCCGCACCACGATTGTATCAGAGGCGAGTAGCGGCCTTGCGCCCATCGTTCCGATCCTCTTGTGCGCTCCCAAATACGTCGCCGGGACCATGACCCTGGGCGAAGTCATGCAGGCCGCCTCCGCCTTTATGATCGTGCAGACGGCATTCAATTGGCTGGTCGAAAACTATCCGCGTTTGGCCGATTGGACTGCCTCGGCGCGCCGGCTCGCCTCGTTGTTAGTGTCGTTGGATCGCTTGGAGCATGCCGAGCGCGAGGAAACGACCGGCCGCATCGTTCGTAAGCAGGCGGAGGACGGAGCGCTCCGATTACGAAACCTCTCGGTGACGTTGAACGACGGCAGCGCGGTGGTAAACGAAGCCGATGTCGCAATCACCCCGGGTGAGAAGGTACTCGTCGTCGGCGAATCCGGCACCGGGAAAAGTACGTTAGTGCGAGCGATCGCCGGCTTGTGGCCGTGGGGGGAAGGAGAAATTCTTATCAACTTCGAGGGGCTGTTCTTGATGCCGCAGCAGCCCTATGTGCCGCTCGGAACGCTGCGCCGTGCCGTGACCTATCCTCTCGCGCCCGAGACAGTTGACGACGCGCTGGTCCGTACGACAGTCGAGGAAGTAGGGTTAGGCCATTTTCTCGATCGGATTGATGAAGAAGACACACACTGGGAACAGATACTTTCCGGCGGCGAGAAACAACGGCTCGCGTTCGCCCGTGCCCTCATCCATCGTCCGAACCTGATCGTGATGGACGAAGCCACCGCCGCCTTGGACCCATTGAGCCAGGAACAGTTGATGAACTTGGTCCTCGAACGACTTCCTGAAGCCACCGTCGTCAGTGTCGGGCATCGCGCCGAGCTCGAAGCTTTTCACACCCGCAAGCTCGTGTTGGAATATCACCCGGAAGGCGCGCGCCTGGTCAGCGATGAACTCCTCCGGCACAGAACGTTGCGACGCTCGGCACGGTTTCTCGCGAGGCTGCGGTCGAGTGAGCAACCGCCGCCCGTGTCCAAAGCAAAGACGGCTGAGGGGCGTAGGAAAATAGGGCAAGAGGCGTGAACGGGCGTGATAAAACCGTAAAGATCCGGACGTAATGTAACAGACGCGGTACGAGTTCCGGCATTGACCTCGGCCGTCACATCCAGATACGTCTAAGTGTAATTAGAAAAAAACTCATACCCCCTCACTCAGCGGGTGGCAATGATCACCCCCTCGTCCCCGCGCAAGCGCAGAGCGCCGCTGACTGTCTCACCTTCCCGATCGAGAACTGCGGAGAGGGTAATCCGTCCCCGAACTTGGTTGTGGTTCACTGTGACCGGCTCGCTAGCGAAATTAAGGACAACCAAAAATTGTCCGCGCGTGTACGCGAGCACGCGCTCATCCGTTAGGACCGGCGCATACGGCCCGGTTTGCAGGGCGGATTCGGCGGCGCGCAGTGAGAGCAGGCGCCGGTAGAGGTGAAGGAGTGAGCGGGGGTCACGGCGTTGGGCCGCGACGTTCACCCGCGGAAAGTCCTCAGCGACCGGCAGCCACGGCGCACCGGTAGTAAAACCGGCGTAACGTTCCGTATCCCACTGCATCGGCGCGCGGGCCGGGTCACGCCCGCGCCCGGGCACGTTTTTCTCCCAGGGGTCGCGCGCCGCGGCGGGAGGGACGCGCACGTCGCGCATCCCGAGCTCGTCCCCGTAATACAGCGTCGGTGTGCCGCGCAGGGTGAGGAGCAGCATGGCGGCGACCCGCGCCTGCCCCGGGCCCACCCGCGTCGCGACGCGCGGGTTGTCGTGATTCCCTAACACCCAGTTAGGCCAATGCAGGCCGGCGAGTAGTCCCTCGTATGTGTCAATTACCTGCCGGAGCAACACCGGCTGCCATGCCAACTTGACGAGCTGGAAGTTAAACGGGAAGTGGAACCCGGCCTCATAATAGGGCAGCAGCCGGGGGAGCGGCAGGTACGCCTCGCCGATCATCATGCGGTCGTCGTATTCGTCCAGTACTTGCCGCATGCGGCGGATCACGTCGCGCAGCTCCGGCTGGTCTCGCGAATATGTTGGCAGCAGTTGGTAGTACGGATCTTGCCCGGCCGTATACGCGGGGTTCGGCGGGTCATCCCGCCAGGCGGCGTCTTTGATCAACCGGGATACCGCGTCCACACGGAAGCCGTCGACGCCGCGGTCCAACCAAAACCGCAGAACTGAGAGCATCGCCCGCTGCACGTCGGGATTGCGCCAGTTTAAATCCGGCTGCTCTTTGAGATACGTATGCAAATAATACTGACCGGTGCGCTCGTCCCACTGCCAGGCGCCACCGCCGAACACGCTCCGCCAATTGTTGGGCGGCGCGCCACCCGGCCCGGGGTCGCGCCAGAGGTACCACGCCCGGCGTGGATTGTCACGCGAGGAGCGGGACTCCAGAAACCACGGGTGCTGGTCGGACGTGTGGTTCGGAACATAATCCAGCAGCACTCTCAAGCCCAGGCGGTGTGCGGCCGCCAGTAGCGCGTCAAAATCCTCCAGCGTACCGAAGAGCGGGTGAATGGCCGTGTAGTCGGCCACGTCATAACCGAAGTCCACCATAGGAGACGGAAAAATAGGGGACAGCCACAGGGCGTTCACGCCGAGCCAGTGTAAGTATTCGAGCCGGCTGAGAATGCCGGGCAGGTCACCCACCCCGTCGCCGTTGCTATCCTGGAATGAACGCGGATAGATTTGGTAAATGACCCCAGTCTGCCACCAGTGTGGTGGCGCGGCGATGCTCGCATTCATTGTGTACACCCTCCCTCAGCCGAATGGCTCTTTCCCGAAATGGCTGCCCTTGAAATCCACCACCGCACCACCACACATAGGATCAACCAGCAGGGTATCGTAACAAACGTCCGAAGGACAACAGCCGGTTTGCGACAGCTCTCTCTTCTGCTGCCGTATTTGCCCCGCTGCTTACGTCCGCTCCCAAACCGAGAGGGGTTGCTTCAATCTTGGGCAGAGGTCTGCTAAGAGCCCAGACGGAGGCCGGGGAGAAAAGCTTGAGTTTCTTTCGGCGCTGCTTGTATGTTCTCCCCTCACGTGGGACCTTCACTAGGGCTCGGGGAGCGACACTGGATATGACCAAAGAACGACACGTTGAAGTGGCAATTGTAGGGGCTGGAACCGCGGGCCTCTCTGCCGCGAGCGAGGTCCGTAAAGTCACCGACAACTTT
>Ga0070741_10020029_pt1 | contig 10613 bp, 8 predicted proteins | sample Coa_R1_4_FD_66440 | JGI IMG/M metagenome (GOLD analysis project Ga0070741, IMG submission 66440) | Surface soil microbial communities from Centralia Pennsylvania, which are recovering from an underground coalmine fire - Coalmine... | ecosystem: Environmental > Terrestrial > Soil > Unclassified ... | reverse complement strand
TCCGACATGCCTGAGGCCAATAACCGGGTGAAGCAGGTTGCTTCCGGACGATTTGGCGTTACCACCGAGTATCTGGTACGTGCGGACGAGATCGAAATCAAAATGGCGCAAGGATCGAAGCCCGGGGAGGGCGGGCAACTGCCGGCAAACAAGGTGACCCCTTACATCGCTCGACTGCGACATGCGGTTCCCGGAACAACGCTTATCTCGCCGCCGCCGCATCACGATGTCTACAGCATCGAAGACCTGGCCCAGTTGATTTACGATCTGCGCTCCGTGAATCCTTATGCTCGGATCGGAGTAAAGCTAGTTTCAACGTCTGGCGTGGGCATTATTGCTGCCGGAGTAGCAAAAGCCGGTGCAGACGTTATCACCATCAGCGGTCATGACGGCGGCACGGGAGCTTCCCCGCTCACCTCGATCAAGAATACCGGCTTGCCTTGGGAAATTGGCCTTCGCGAGGCGCATACCGTGTTGTTGCGCGCTGGTCTTCGCGCTCGCGTACGGCTGCGAGTCGATGGCGGCTTGAAGTTTGCTCGCGACGTCGTGATTGCCGCGTTATTAGGCGCGGAAGAGTTTGGATTCGGTACTGCTGCTTTGCTGGCGATCGGCTGCGTCATGGCTCGCCAATGCCACTTGAATACTTGCCCCGTGGGCATCGCAACTCAGAACGAGCAACTTCGGGCCCGCTTCACCGGCAACCCCAGTATGGTACAGACCTACTTCCGGGCGCTCGCCAGCGACGTGCGGGAACTGCTGACGGGCATGGGCGCACATTCGATTGACGAGATTGTCGGCCAAAGCGACAGACTGCAACCTCATTTCGAACACGGCAGGCAAGCTCTGGACTGTTTGCATAAGCCTATCAACAGTGCTTCCGCGCAGTTCGCCGGTACGCATAACGATGACAGCGAGTTACGCCAGGCAATTGATCGCGCAATAGAAGAATTCGAGTCTTTGGCGAGCCATTCCCACCGCTTTCGCATCAGCAATTCTGATCGCGCGATCGGAGCCCATTTCAGCGGCGAAATTCTTCGCCGCACCGGTTTCGCGGGTTTATCGGCAGGCACGCTGGATTTTGAATTTGTCGGAACAGCGGGCCAAAGCTTCGGAGCCTTTCTGATTGAGGGTGTAAGCTTCCGCCTGATCGGCGAAGCCAATGACTACGTCGGCAAAGGCCTATGCGGGGGCATCATTGCCGTCAACGCGGGGGCTGAGGCGAGCCGCCGCAGTGACGTGTTGGTTGGCAATACCTGCCTGTACGGCGCAACTGCTGGAGAACTCTACATAGCCGGACAGGCGGGGGAACGTTTTGCCGTCCGAAACAGCGGCGCACTTAGCGTGGTTGAAGGTGTAGGGCAGCATGGATGCGAATACATGACAGGAGGTATCGTTCTAGTCCTCGGTCCGGTCGGCGCCAATTTCGGCGCAGGGATGACGGGCGGCCTGGCGTATGCCATGCCTGATGCGGTCGGCGATCGTTTTCATTGCTCCGTCCGCCGCGTCACTCTCGGCTACGAAGAAGAACGATGGCTGCGTCGCATCCTGCGCCGGCATGTACAGCTGACGGGCAGTCCGCGCGCGGCACGTCTGTTGACCAGTGCCGCTTTGCCTTTCCACCGATTGGAGCCTGTCGCTCCGCCCTGCACACCAGAAGAAACCTGGGCCCCCATGCTCACGCGCATTGGCCCCGAAGACCTGCGCACCTTCGAGCGGCACGACATTTCTGCTTCCGATGGTCCCGCAGTGATTTGAAAGAGCAACGCTCCCGAATTGGCATTCGACGGTCAGCCTGATCAGTTTCCGCTGCACGGACACCGTGCTTCACGGGATAATTTAGAGTTGCATGGACTTCGATCAACTACTGACCTTCATTGAAGTAGCGCGTCAGGGCAGTTTCTCGCGCGCCGGCGAGAAAATTTTTCGCTCACAATCGGCCGTCAGTGCGCAAATCCGTCTGCTGGAGCAGGAGTACGGTGACCGCTTGCTCGATCGTTCGGGGAAGACGGTGAAACTGACTCCAGCAGGAGAGGTGCTGTACGACTACGCCGAGCGGCTGACGAAACTCCGGGAGGAGTCGCTGATGGCGGTCGTCGACCACGCCCGTACGCCGCGCGGAACTCTCAGGATCGGAGCGAATGAAGCCACTTGTTTATACGTCTTGCCGCACGCATTCGCGGAATATTGCCGTCTGTATCCCAACATCCAGATCAGCATTTATCGAAACTTTACCTACAAGATCCTCGAGAAACTTGAAAACGGCGCCATCGATGTGGGAATCGTCACATTGCCGGTTAAATCGCCGAGTTTGAAGATCTACCCCGTATTCCGCGACAAACTTATGGTGATGGCCAGCCCAAGAAATCCGCTGGCGAAGTACGACTCTGTTCCACTAGCGGAAGTCGCAAAGCAGCCGCTACTTTTCCCCAAGACCGGGCACACACGGCGTCTGCTCGATCGCCTGTTTCGCGAGCAAAGATCAAGCTTGCAAGTCCGCATGGAACTGCCCAGCGTAGGAATGATCAAGAGCTTTGTGGCGGCGGATCTCGGAGTCTCACTGATTAGCAGATCGTTTGCTTCCGATGACGAAGCCGCCGGGCGGGTTAAGCTAATTGAGTTGAAAGATGCTCAACTGTGGCGTGAGCTTGGCTTAGCGTATCGGCGGGACCGCACGCTGCCGCTTGCAACTACCGCGTTTATTGCCACCATTCGCCAGCTCAGACAATATCCTGCCTTCCGGATGGCCAGTGCCGGAGATTCGAAATCCAGCTGACAGTCAGCTAACGCGACACCAATCAGGGTTGACTTCGCCACAGTTCCTCCCGGTTGTAGCTAGAGCAGATCCATTTCGCGTCAACCCAGAGCTGTCATGTTGCACTTTGGAGCTAGACACTACTTGCCTCCAAATGGCACCAGCCATGGCTTGAGGGGCCCCACGGTGCGCAGTAACTTGTCGCCAAAGGCGCTGCCGCCGCGGAAGTACCAGTCCATCTTTTCAAACGCCTCGAGCGCGTTCTCCGCCGTTATGGCCGCCAGCGCTCTCGGCGCAATGACACCGGTGAACATTCTTCCTGCTGCCGTCAGGTACTCGTATTCGATGAAGTAACGGAGCCAGTGCCGGCCGCACTTCTTACAAGTCCAAACCGCCACTTCGCCGTACTGGTCGTCGACGCCGATTGGCTTTATCTCGAAGCCGCAAAAGTGCGTTTCCGCATCCAGACAGGGACAGGTTTCCGGCGCCTTTTCGTTCATTAGTGCTTCTCGGTTTGGAGTTGTTGGAGCTTTGCCGCCGCAGCCTGATTGCCATGGGCGGCGGCTTTCTTATACCAATCGATTGCGGTGTTCAGGTTCTTGGCTGCACCGGTTCCGTTCTCATACATCATGCCAATGAAGTACTCGGCAGCAGGATCGTTTTGCGCCGCCGCCTTTCCGTACCAGCTCAGCGCTGTCGCTTCGCTCTTCGGAACTCCGCGGCCGTATTGATACATAACTCCGAGTCCGAACTGCGCCTCGGCTTGTTTATTATCCGCAGCTCTGCGAAACAGTTTCAATGCCATCGCGTCATCTTTCTGGAGGCCGATGCCATCGAAATACATGGAACCGAGGTGGGCCTCTGCCTCGGGTAGACCCTGGTCAGCCGCTTTGCGATACCACTGAGCTGCGGTTTGGAGATTTTTCTCGACCACGACGCCGTGCTCGTAGTGCCAGCCAACGGTCCACTGAGCTTGCGCATGCCCCTGCTCTGCCGCTTTGGTGTACCACTCGAACGCGAGTTTCGGATCTTTTGGCAAGCCTCGTCCCTCTGTGTACATGAACGCGAGGGAGTATTCGCCATTCGGATCGCCGCGGTCGGCAGCCTTGCGGAACCACCAAGCTGCGGTGTTGTCGTCACGCGGAACACCTTGCCCGTTCAGATAGATATTTCCGAGATCGGTTTGTGCAGCAGAATCCCCGGCGTCGGCTGCCTTGCGAAGCCAGTTCATGCCGGACGTCGCGCTCTTCGCAACGCCGTGTCTCCAGACGTAAATTTCCCCCAGGGTGGTTTGTGCTGAGGGATCGCCGGCTTCCGCAGCCTGCGAGTAAAGCGCAAGCTCATCGCCGATAGTTACGGGAATTTGTTTCCGATCGTCGCCGCGTTGGAATTCGATGATCGCGTGCGTGCCTGGAGTGGTTTTTCCGATCTGCTCCGTCACCGATCCCGTAGTCTCGCCTCGAACGCGCAGCAGAGTGTCGTCAGTCCGCAAGCCCGCTTGGTTAGCGGGACCATCTTTAACGACGCTGCGAATCCGACAGCTCCCATTAGGTTGCGACTCGCAGATGGCGCCGATCGCGCCACGTCCGTTGTGCTTCGCGCCGTCCTGTGCGGATGCAAGCGTTTGCCATCCCAGGATGAGCAATGCCAGGCAACCTACTCTCATCGGTTGGCGCATCGGTGCCTCATTGTCACTTTGGCGGTGGCGGCGCTCCGAGCGGGGCGGCGAGGGATGGCGGTGGCGGTGCGCCCAGCGGAGCTACCCCGCCGTGGCTGATGACGCAATCCCAGTACGCGCTGGTCGCTTTAGCGACGGCCGAATACGCGTCCCGATACTGATCGCATAATTTGTTGTAGATGTTGGTGTCGTTGGTCAATTTCACCACGTCGGTTTGTAGCTTCTGAACAGCACTGACAACGGCTGCGACCTGCTGCGCATATGGGCCGTTGCCGTAGGTGCTTTGCATGCTTTGTAGTTGCTGGCTCGTGAAATCGGCGGGATTGGAAGGCCACCCCTGAATGGTTTCAATGATCTTGTCGCCGAGCGTGTTCAAGAGGCTCTGCAAAGTAGAGTAGGCGCTATTTGCCGCAGTCTGATCCGCCTTAACCTTAGCAGCGTCGGCCTGTACGGCCGCCTGATAAGCATCGGCTTGCGCCTTCAGGAAATCAGCGGCGTTCTGCGCATCTTTCATCGCCTGTTTCTGAGAGGCGCACGGATGGCGCTTTCCCGCGGTCCCGATGCCCCCCAGTGGAGGAACGCTTCCGGCGACCGAGCCGCCTGCGGTCCAGGGATGGCAGCTAGAGAAGCAGCAACTGCAATCCCAACAATCGGCGAAAGCGCGCCTGCTGGACAGCAACACGATTGCAATCACGGATGCGAGTTGTGCTGCAGCCGAGTTCAGCACTGGCAGCCTGCCGGGCAAATCTGACGTTTGTTCTTGCTGGTCTTCCGCAAACCAGCCGTTTGGGAGCAAAGCGAGAGTCAGACCAAATCCGATGAGAAGCCCTGTCACTTCAGGTCCGAATTCTCCTCCGCGCTCGCTAGGGACGCCGGGCACGCTATTGAGGAGAAAAGTGATGCCATATGCTGCGGCAGTGGCAGCCGCCAGGCGGACCAGCAGCGAATAGCGATTTACGCGCGCAGTCCAGCGACTCCAGAACGCAGTGCGGGGCAGCAGGTACATCCAAACCAACAGCGCGGCCAGAATGACGACAAAAATTATTTCGGCTTCAACGAAGTTGGCCAGGATTCCGGGTTCGGCGTTGCTCGGCGAATGAAGGAAGCCGGTCATAAGGAGGGTGATGATTGCGGCCCGTATCACCGCCGAACCCCATGCTGGGAAGATCGGATTCGTGCTTTCAGCCTGGTGTGCGAGTTCAGCAACCCGCTTTGCAACGGAGTTGCTGCCTTCCGCCAATGTGGTTAGCAACCCTCTCGTCACAACAGCTACAACGACAAATGGCAGCACCCATCGCATAATCACGCCGCTGTAGAATTCGACCGTGATGCGCGGAACACCACCGGACCAAAGCAAAACGGTGCGGAACACCATCGGCGCCATATAGCTCCACCCGAACACCAGCAGAGCTTGCACAACTGCAGTGAGGCCGATGCTCAGAGGTTTTGATTGCCGTACCTTAGCGTGCGCGGTGGCCACCAGTTCCCGCGCCATGATGGTGGGCAGAGCGGCGAGCGCAAAGAACAAAAGGTACGACACGAGCAGCGGAACGTGACGGTAGACCCAGCCTTGGGAGGGATCAACGGCGCGCCAGCCGGGGCCTGGAGAAAAGGGCCCGTGGAGCAGATCAGCGAACGCATACGCGAGAACGAGCACCAGACCGAGATTTGCACTGAGAGCTCCGAGAATGACGGCGACAATCAACAGAACCAGGTTCTCGGCGAACACCAGCCGAGTGGGGCCGCCCCAACCGTCGGCGGTTGCGCTTGGGGCCAGCACATTTCCGGCAAAGCCGTTCGAGCCGACAATCGTCCTGTAGCTCCAGTGCGTGCTGCCTTCCATCAATCCGAACAGAAAGACTGCGCAGACCAGGAGCATGGCCACTCGTGGCCACGCGGTCAGGTAGACTCCGTCGGACCACGCTGCCCACAAAAGCGCGGAGAAACGTCGCAATTTGGCGGGAATCCCGACCCACCAGAAATCCACGAACGCCGTGGCGAAATCGTTAGCTTTGCTGGAGGAAGGTGAAGGCGTGGGCTCCGGCTCAGCGCCTGGCGCCTTGGTGGGCGAAGTACTCATGGTTCACCCCTGTGCGTCACCGGCCATACGCGGATTGGCTTACAGGCGACCCCGAATACGATTACGAACAATGCCGGCCGCAATTGCGGCGCATTCTCCCTCAGCAGAAAAGTACAGTCAAGCGCATTCTTCCTGGGTGCAGTTGCAGGAGGGGTGGAAGCTGCGGTCAGTCCAGACATACGAACCCCGAGGCGCGGGAAGTTTCCGCGAGTCCGAAGGCGATAGGCCGTCTACCGGTCACGCAGCCGCCTAAGCGCTACGTCCGATAAACGCAGGCAGATCTGCGTTGAGCAGGTATCGCACGGAGGACACATCACCCATCCAGGCCCTTGCTTGTGCTGCCGCCGGAATTCTGGACTCCCTGATCGCATTACGGCTTCGTCGCAAAATGATCCATAGACGCATGGAGGCCAATTGAGTGACTACGAGCGGACAACTGAGGGAGCCGTTTGGGCGACTGGGTTAGACGTGAATTGCGTTCTGTCCCTGATGTGCAGCCGTGATCTGGCGGCCGGCGGCTTCCGCTTTGCGGATGGCGGCTTCCCGGAGGTCGTAAGTTTCAAGGGCCTTTGTAGCACCCTCTCGAGCCAGGTCCGAACTGAATCGGCGTTCGGCTTCGTCGAACTTCTCCTCCGCGGCTAGCCTGCAGCGTTCCGCCTTGTCGTCCGCATCTTTTACTTGCTTCGCGAGAGCTCTGATCTCCGCAGCGATCGTCGGTGTAACTTCATCCCCGTGGTTAGAACCGTTCTTCCGCTTTGCGCCTGTCGTGAGCAACTCCGAGTACGCGATCTTCAGATCTGCAGGCCAGGTTGATTTCACTTTACGGTCCGCGGCGTTGAGTGCAGCGGTCGCGGCGTCTGCAGTCTCGCGTACCCTGCGGCTTTCCAGCAGCCACTTCCACGCTGACCAGTCCATACCTTCATTCATCACCGCTCTGGCTTCCTGTACAGCGGCAAGCTTGCGCACGGCAGCCTCCTCATAGGCACTCACGCAGTAATAATGATGAAACCAGATGCCGCCCGAAGCCGTGATAGCAATCACGGGTAGAAGTGATGCGGAGAGGCTGGAATAAATTTGCCGGGTTGACTTCTATGCAGACGTTAGATGGATATCGAGGCTCAGACCGGCGCGTTCGCCTGTGTGCGGTTCTGGCGAACGATCTCCAACACTTCTTGCTCGGTGAGTAGACGGGGAGATTTCTTTGCCTCGTCCATGATGGCGCGGACGAGATCTGGCGTGGCCGCGATTCCGCGCGCTGCCAGGTAACATTGCACGTTGGAGTTGCCCGACATGGGGCCAATCTCGATTTCCTGCGTGCGCCCGATCCATGCGGCGGGCACTCCGGAGTAAACGCGGTCCGCGAGCCAGGTATGCCCCTTCTTTTGCGCCTTGACCACCGCGGCGGCGTGCACTCCGGTGGCGGTGCGGAAGGCATCGCGTCCGACAATCGGAGCATTGACCGGCACCGGAACGCGAGTAGCTTGCGAAACTATTTCGATGTACTCCGGCAAATGAGTGAGATCGTCGTTTCTTAATCCCAGTAGCTTGCAATTTACCAGCAGCTGCTCGATAGGCGTGTTGCCCACGCGCTCACCGATTCCCAGGGCCGTCCCATGCACGCGCGAAGCGCCGCCTTCAATCGCTGCAAAAGTATTTGCCAGGTCGAGGCCGCGGTCGCGGTGGCCATGCCAGTCAATCCCGATCTCATGCGCGCCAAGCTCTTCTAAAAGTTGCCGCACCCAAGAGACCAGATTGTAAGCGGCCGCCGGAGTCGCAGCACCGCACGTGTCGCATAAGCAGAGCCGTTTCGCTCCGGCTTCCACGGCTGCGGTGAGAAGTACGCGCAGGTGGTCCGGCGATGATCGAACCGTGTCTTCGGTCACGTACATGACTTGCAAGCCTTCGCGGACGGCAAATGCGATCGCCTCACGAGAATGCAGCAAGACCTGCGCCAGTTCCCATTCCTCCGCGTATTGACGGATTGGGCTGGATCCGATGAAGAGGCAAGCCTCAATGGGAACGCCGGTCAACTGCATCGCGTCGGCAATCGGTTCGATGTCGACTTTCAGCGTGCGTGCCGCGCAGTTGGGACGAATGCGCATACGCTGCCCGGAAATTTCGCGGCAGAGTCGCAGCACCGCCTCGCGTTGCCTCGCGCCGGCGCCGGGTAGTCCGACATCAGCAGTCTCGATGCCCAGGCTCTCCATCAGGTGAAGAATGCGCACCTTCACCTCGACCGCAGGATCCGCGACCGAGGGGCTCTGCAAACCGTCGCGCAGAGTTTCATCGTCAATCATGACGTGAGCCGGCCACTGCACATGACGTGGACCCATCTCAATCCAATCGAAGATGAGATCGGTATGTTCCGGAATTGCCAAGACAGCGCTCCCGAAGAGAAATTCCGCGCTACTTCCCGACCGACTGAGCGGTTGCAAAATCGCGAGTCCGCCGGAGAATATCTTCGGCCGCGGCCACATCGCCTTGTGCTCTGCGAATGGTTGCCAGGTGATACAGACTGCTTACATCGCCACTCGACTGCTCCAGGCTGAGCTCAAACTCGCGAGCGGCCGATTCGTAATCGCCCATGCGTTCGTAAATGACTCCAAGATGATAATGAGCCATCAGGTATTCCGGGGTTAAAACCAGCGACAGCTCGAAATGCTGCCGTGCTTCATTCAGTTGCCCGCCGTGGAACAGCGCGATGGCCAGGCGGTAGTGTGCGGCGTTGTAATTCGGATCGATCTCCAGACAGCGGTGGAATGAGGACGCCGCCTCCGGCATGTCCCCGCGATGGTAGTAAGCGACGCCGAGGTCATAATGCCCGAGAATGAAACTGGGCGCCAGGGCCACAGCCTGCTTGTAATATCGCACCGCCTGGTCAAGCGTGCCCTGATGAAAATTCAGGTTGCCGAGCAGATGGTTAGCCAATACGTTTTGAGGGTCGGATGCCAGCAAGCGCTCGAGTTCCCGGCGCGATTCCTGACTCCGCCCCTCTCGCTCATGGACGAGGGCGAGGAGCAGGCGCTGGTCCACGAAGGCGTCGCGGAGAAACATCCCGCATTCCGCGCAGAATTTGTCCTGTTCACCGGACGCACGACCGCAGCGCGTGCAGCGAATCGAAATTGCGTTTGTCATCGTTACCTCCATTAAGTGGGACCGAGAAACTGTCCCCCATCCACTCGCAAAATTTGCCCCGTAATCCGCTTTCCTGCCGAGCCGCACAGGAACTGTACCGCCGAGGCAATGTCGTCGGGATCGACGAAACTGCCGATGACGCTTTCCGCCAGGGCCGCGTCCCGAACCGATTGCGGAACTCTATCTGTCAGCGGAGTGCGAACCCAGCCCGGCTCGATCACATTCACCAGGATTCCGAATCGTCCTGCTTCGCGAGCGACCGTCTTGCTGAGTCCGAGCAATCCGGCTTTGCTGGCGGAATACGCTGCCGTGCCGAATTTCCCGCGCGATCCATTGATCGATCCGATCAGCACGATGCGGCCACCATTCTTTGCTTCGCGCATCACCGGGATCACGTGTCGCACTAGGGAGAAGGCTCCACGCAGGTTGACACTCTGCACGAAATCCCAGTCGTCGAGCGATAACTTCCATACCACGCCATCCCGGGACACGCCGGCTGCGTGCACCGCGATGTCAACAGATCGGTGGCCGCGCGCAATATCGGAAATAGCGGCCGCAACTGAGGCGTCATCGCGAACATCGCACTTTCTCGACGGAACCTCGCGCGACTCGAGTACGTCCAGCGAAATTGCCTTGGCGCCGGCGCGTTGCAGCGATTTGATGATCGCCACACCGATGGCTCCGGAGCCGCCGGTCACGACAGCAACTTTACCCGCAAGTTCGATACCGTCGCTCATTTCATTCGGAAACTACAAACTGCGGCATGCACTAGCTTCATCGCCCTGCTCCAGTTGTGGCCACCCGTGCAGCCCACGGCGCAATCTCCTCCAGAAGGTCGTCGTTCCAGGTTGCGCCTTCCGCCAGGCGCTTCCGCAGGAGAACAAAATCGACCTCCCTATTCCTCTTATCGCCGTAATGGAAGGCGCGGAACCCCGCGTTTGCCTCGGTCATCATGTTCAGCGATAACC
>Ga0070741_10020028_pt1 | contig 10613 bp, 12 predicted proteins | sample Coa_R1_4_FD_66440 | JGI IMG/M metagenome (GOLD analysis project Ga0070741, IMG submission 66440) | Surface soil microbial communities from Centralia Pennsylvania, which are recovering from an underground coalmine fire - Coalmine... | ecosystem: Environmental > Terrestrial > Soil > Unclassified ... | reverse complement strand
CCGGCTAGCCCAGGGAGCGCAGGTGCTGTAGAACGGCGAGCACGCGGCGGTTGTCGCTGTCGTCGGGCGGCAGGCCGAGCTTGCCGAAGATGCTCGCGACGTGCTTCTCCACCGCGCCGCCGGAGACCACCAGCTCGGCCGCGATCCCGGCGTTCGACCTGCCCTCGGCCATCAACGCGAGCACCTGGCGCTCGCGCGGGGTCAGCGCGTCAAGGCCGCCCTTGCGGCGGCTTGCCCGGAACAGCTGGCTGACCACCTCCGGGTCCAGCGCGGTCCCGCCGTCCGCTACCCGCTCAAGTGCCGCCGCGAACTCGGCCACGTTCGCCACCCGGTCCTTCAGCAGGTAGCCGACTCCGGCCGCGCCGCCCTCGAGCAGCTGCGCGCTGTACGAGGTCTCGATGTACTGGGAGAACACCAGCACGCCGGTGCCGGGATGGTCGCGCCGCAGCGTGAGGGCGGCACGGATGCCCTCGTCGGTGTGGGTCGGCGGCATCCGGATGTCGCACACCACGACGTCTGGTTTGTGCTCGGCGACGGCGGCGATCAGCGCCTCGCCGTCCGTGACGGCCGCGCACACCGTGTGCCCGCGGTCCTCGAGCAGCCGGATCAGGCCCTCCCGCAGCAGCGCGGCATCCTCCGCGATCACGACACGCATGTGACTCACTCCCCTGACTCGCTCCCCTGACTCGGCTTCGGCGCCTAGGCGTGCATCGGCAGCTCGACGGCGACCTCGGTCGGCCCGCCTTCCGGGCTCCGCACGTCGAGCCGCCCGTCCACGGTCGACACCCGCTGGGCGAGACCGGCTAGCCCGCTGCCCCGGGACTGGTCGGCGCCGCCCACCCCGTCGTCGCAGACTCTCAGAACGAGCACCCCTGGCCGTTCGGAAGATATATCGATTTTGATCTGGTTGGCATAGCTGTGCTTGGTGGCGTTGGCGATGAGCTCGGCGGCGCAGAAATAGGCGATGGTCTCGATCGCCGGGGCCGGCCGGTCGGGCAGGTCCGCGGTGACCGTCGTGGGAATCGCGCTGCTCGCGGCCAGGGACTCGAGCGCGACCGCGAGGCCGTTGTCGAGCGCGGGCGGGTGGATACCGCGCGCCAGGTCGCGCAAGTCGGCGAGCGCGTCGACCGCGTTGCGGTGCGCGGCGCCGAGCAGCTCCCGCACGGTCTTGTCGTCCGCCTCGTCCAGCTTCTCCTGTGCCATGCCCAGGTTCATCGCCAGCGCGGCCAGCCGCATCTGCGCGCCGTCGTGCAGGTCGCGTTCCACCCGGCGCAGCGCCGCGGCCGCGTCCTCGACGGCCAGCGCGCGGGTTCGCTCCAGCTGGGTGACCCGCTCGTCCAGCCGGTTCGGTCCCAGCAGCGTACGGATCAGCCGCCGGTCGCCGCTGTTGATGGCGCGGCTCAGCACGACCCCGACCGCCACGTACACGATGCCGATCAGCGCGGCGACCAGGGTTTCCGGCCAGCTGGACACCGCGTAGGCAGGCGGCACCGGGCTGAGCGTGTGCAGCGGGCTGAGATGGGTGCCGGGCTTGTGGTTGCGGAACAGCGGCCAGATCAGCGGATAGCTGACGTCGATCACGCCGTCGATGACGCACCCCACCGAGAAGCCCTGGACCGCCGCCACGGGCGCCTTGATCAGCGCGAACAGGACCGCGCGCCAGCCCGGTTTGTACCGCAGGCGCTTGTCGACCCGGTTCAGCAGGCCGGTGCCGGGCAGGAACGCGGCCGGCGGCGGGACCTGATCTCCGAGGAACCGCGCCAGCAGCAGCCGGTGCAGCGAACCCATCCGGACGGCCAGCGACAACGAGAACATGACAAGCGTGAGGCCGAACACGGTGAAGACCGCCGTCACGCTCAGCGCCAGGCCCGGCAGCATGGTAAACGCCACGAGGAAAAACCCCGCGACGCCAGCCAGCGAGCCAAGCAGGCTGTAGATCAGCTCACGCCTGGCTCGCCGGAATCCGGTCATGCCGCTATTCTCCCCGGTCATGCATCTCTGCGAGCCAGCGCCCAGGCACCGGCGGCGAGCGCGACCGCGGCGTACCCGCACAGCAGGCCAAACGAGACCGGGGCCGACAGTGAGTGCGCCACCGGCTTGACCGCGGTCATCGAGTTCTCCGCCATCATCATCGGCAGGAACTTGTCCACCGCGTGCTGTGCCGAGTCGCCCAGCGGGACGATCACCAGCGGCAGCACGAACAGCACGCCCACGACGGCGCAGATCGCACCGGCGGTGTGCCGGATGATGGCGCCCAGCGCCAGTCCGATAAGCGCGACCAGGGCGGGATAGGCGCCCGCCATCAAAACCGCGCGCAGCACACCCGGCTGGCCGAGCGACGTGTGCGGCGCCGGGTTCTGAAGCGCGGCCTGCCCCGCCCAGAAGGCCCCGAACGCCAGGACCTCCCCGGCGACCAGCGTGATGGCGGCCAGCACGCCTGCCTTGGCGGCCAGCACGCGGGGACGGCTCGGCACGGCGGCGAACGTGGCGCGGATCAGGCCGGAGGCGAACTCGGTGGTGATCACCAGCACGCCGAGAATGCCCGCCACCAGCTGGCCGAGCGCCAGCCCGCTGTAGCTGTCGCTGACGCCATCAAAGGATGCCTTGTCGGACGCCGACATGCTGCTCCAGTGCTGACTTTTCATGACAAGGATCGCCAGGCCGATCATGCCGGCCGCGAACACGGCCATCGTCCACCAGGTGGACCTGACGCTGCGCAGCTTGCGCCACTCCATCTGCGCGACCGCGGTCATGACAGCCTCCCCGAATAGTCGGTGACGGAATCGGTCAGCTGGAAGAACGCCTCTTCCAGCGAGTTGCTGCGCGCCTGGAGCTCACCGACCGTGGTCTGGGCCAGCAGCCGCCCCTGGCCGATCACGATCAGGTCCTCCGCGGTGGCCGCGATCTCGCTGATCAGGTGGCTGGACACCAGCACGGTCCGGCCCTGCGCGGCGAAGTTCCGCAGCAGGGTGCGGATCCAGCGGATGCCTTCCGGGTCCAGTCCGTTGACCGGCTCGTCGAGCAGCAGCGTGCCGGGGTCGCCGAGCAGCGCCGCGGCGATGCCGAGCCGCTGGGACATGCCCAGCGAGAACTTCCCGGCCCGGCGTTCCGCGGCTTTCTCCATGCCGGTGATGGCAAGGACCTCGTCCACGCGCTGGAGCGGGATCTTGTTGCTGACCGCCAGGCTCGCCAAATGGGCGCGGGCGGTGCGGCCCGGATGGAACGCCTTGGCGTCCAGCAGCCCGCCGACCTCGCGCAATGGCCAGGACAATTCGTGATAGGCCGTGCGGTTGATCGTCACATGTCCCGCGTCCGGCCGGTCCAGGCCCATGATCATGCGCATCGTGGTGGACTTGCCAGCGCCATTCGGGCCAAGAAAACCCGTCACCGTGCCTGGCCGTACGTCAAAGCTCAGGTTGTCCACCGCGGTCGTCCCGCGGTAGTGCTTGACGAGGCCTCGTGCCTCGATCATCGTCAACCTCCCGTGATGGTCGTTAGTGCCCACGCCCCTGTGTGGCGGGCACGTCTCAACGCTAGGAACCAGGCGTGTCCGGCGGTACACGGCGAGCACCCGTCTTCGGGGTGGGGTTTCCCCCAGGAACGGTGCGCCCCGTTATGGTTGGGTGAATGCACGTTCTGATCGTGGGTGCGGGGATCGGCGGGCTAAGCGCGGCCTTGTCACTGCATGCCGCCGGCATCGACGCGTCGGTCATCGACTCGGCCGCCACGCTGCGGCCGCTCGGCGTCGGGATCAACGTGCTGCCGCACGCGGTGCGGGAACTGACCGAACTCGGGCTGGGCGGCGCGCTGGCGGCAACCGGCGTCGCGACCGCGGAGATGGCCCACTTCGACCGGCACGGCAACCGGATATGGGGGTTCGCCTGCGGGCGGAACGCCGGCTACCAGTGGCCCCAGTACTCGATCCACCGCGGCGAGCTGCAGATGATCTTGCTCGACGCGGTGCGGGCGCGGCTCGGCTCGGACGCGGTGCGGCCGGGCACCGAGTTCGTGGCCGCGGAAGCCGCTTCGGATGGGGTGACGGCGCGCGTCCGGGACCGGGTCACCGGTGGCGAGTCGACGGTGCGGGCCGACGCACTGGTCGGGGCCGACGGGCTGTATTCCGCGGTACGGGCGCAACTGCATCCGGACGAACCGCCGCCGCGATGGAGCGGCGTGATGCTGTGGCGCGGTGTCACTCCGGGAATGCCGTTTCTGTCCGGCCGGACGGCGGCGGTGTGCGGCACGAACGCGGCGCTGAAGTTCGTCGCGTACCCGATCTCTCGTAAGGCGGAGGTGCAGGGCGAGGCGCTGATCAACTGGGTGGCCGAGGTGATGATGCCAGACGCCCATGGCGAGAACGCGGACTGGAACAGGGGCGGGCGGCTGTCGGACGTCCTGCCGTGGTTCGCCGACTGGAAGTTCGGCTGGCTGGACGTGCCGGCGCTGATCACCGGCGCCGAGCAGATCCTGGAGTACCCGATGGTCGACCGGGACCCGCTGCCGTCGTGGGGCCGGGACCGGATCACGCTGCTGGGAGACGCCGCCCATCCGATGTACCCGATCGGCGCGAACGGCGGTTCCCAGGCGGTGGTCGACGCGCGGGTGCTGGCGTACTCGCTGGCGACCGCTCCTTCGGTGGCGGCTGGGCTCGCGGCGTACGAACAGGCGCGCCGGGAAACGGTGAACGCGATCGTGCTCGCCTGCCGCGACATGCCGGCCGACCGGATGCTGCACATGGTCAGCGTCCGGGCGCCGGACGGATTCGACCAGATCACCGACGTGCTGTCCGCCGCGGAACTGGCCGCGTTCGACGACGCGTACCGCGGGACTACGCTTCCCGACGTGGCGGCGCTCAACGCCCGCCCGTCATACGACCTGCGGTAACGGCGGGACCTGGGATATCACGTCGCCGCCGTGATTTCATGGAGCACCATGGACGAGATATCACAGCGGGTACGCTGCACGATCGACAACGGGGTCGCCGACGTACGGCTGAACCGGCCGGAGAAGCTGAACGCCCTGGACCGGGCGATGCTCAGCGCGCTCGTCGAGACCGGCCGTTCGCTTGCCGGGGATTCCTCGGTGCGTGCCGTGGTGCTGTCCGGCGAGGGCCGCGGGTTCAGCGCCGGCCTGGACTTCGCGGAGTTCCAGGCGATGGCCGACGGCTCGGCCGAAGCGCTGGCCGCGCCGCCCGAGGCGGGCTACACCGGGCCTGCCCAGGTGCTGGCCCAGCGGGCTCCGTATATCTGGGCGGAGCTGCCGGTTCCGGTGATCGCGGCGGTGCACGGGGTTGCGTTCGGCGGCGGGCTGCAGATCACGCTCGGCGCGGACGTCCGCCTGGTTGCGCCGGACGCGCAGCTGTCGGTGATGGAGATCAAGTGGGGGCTGATCCCGGACATGACCGGCAGCCAGCTGCTGCCCGAACTGGTGGGCCGCGACGTCGCCAAGGAACTCACCTTCACCGGGCGTGTCGTCAGCGGCAAGGAAGCCGCTGACCTCGGCCTGGCCACCCGCGTGTCGGCGGATCCGCACGCGGACGCCCTCGCGCTCGCCACCGAGATCGCGGGCAAGAGCCCGGCCGCGATCCGGCACGCCAAGCAGCTGCTCAACATGGCCGGCCGGGTCTCGCTGCCCGACGGGTTCGCCGCCGAGCAGCAGGCCATCCGCCAGCTGATCGGCAGCCCGGACCAGACCGAGGCGGTCATCGCGAACCTCGAGCGCCGCGCCCCAGTGTTTACGGGCGAGTAACTACGCCATCGCCCGGTAGATCTCCCGGCGATGCCCTACTCCTACGACCAGAATGATCAGCTGCGTGTCCACGACTTGGTAGATGACCCGGTAGTCGCCTACTCGCAGCCGGTACCGATCTTCGTAGCCGACGAGCTTCTTGATGTCGGCGTCTGGGCGACGTGGATCTTCGCCGAGCGGGGTCACCGCACGCAGGATCGTCAGCGCCGCTGACTGCGGGATTTCCCGCAATTGCCTGACTGCCCGCTCCCGCCAGCGGAATGCGTACTTCACGCGACGCCCTTGCCTGGCTCCTCTTCGAAGATCGCGGCGACGACCTCTGACATGCTGTAAGTCGGTCCGTCGGGGTTCTCCGCTAGATCACGGTCAGCTTCCCTGGCGAAGTACCTGTCGATGGCTTCTTCGAGGGCGTTGAAGTCTTCGATGGGAACGACAGCCGCGACTGGCTGGCCATTGCGAGTGACGATCGTGGGTGTGCCCCCCTGGGCTCGCGTGATGATTTCGGCGAAATGCGCCCGGGCGTCGCGGACGCTCAGTTGAGTCTGACTCTCGTCCATCTCATGAGTGTACCCAAAATTGTGTACACAAGACCCATCGATGTACGTCCATCCTCTATCGCGTCGGCCTAGCTCCAGCATCGCTCCCCCTCCTTGGTTAGGACGAGGCAACGTTACAAGGAGCCACCGACATTCTCCGGCGCGTACGCGCAGCGCGAACCGTCAGGGGGCTACCAGTGGTGCGTGGTGGCGTGGGAGTGACGGCGAATGACTTCGGTGTCCTCGGGCGGCTCGTAGACGGACTGGACCGCTACCCGACCCGGACCGTGCAGCCGGACCCAGATGTTGCGGTAGCTCCAGCGGTTGCTCCAGAACGCGAAGCCGCGGTTCCGCGGGTACTCCAGGTGCAGGTTCAGCCGAACTGACACGTCCCGGTAGAGCAGCGAGCTGGGCTGGATCAGCAGGCTCTGCCCGGGCTGGAGGTCCCGGATGAACGTGTTGCCCGGGGCGTGCAGCAGCAGCAGACCGGGCGCGTCCCGCGCGGTGAACACGTCGCCGAACTGCCCCATCGGGTAGTGGGTCTCCTCGTCGTCCCGATCCTGGCCGGTCACGTACCACACGTCGGTCGAGGTCCAGTCGTAGCTGATGTTGCCGGTGGCGCACAGGAACCGGTGCTCGCGCACCCACATCTGCTGGCCGTGCTGGAGCGGCAGCGCGACGACCTCGCCGGCGTGGTTGTCGGACAGCGCCAGATGGCCTGGGCCGCGCGCCTCCACCATGATCAGCGGCAGGCCCGCCATCATGCGCTTCCAGCCGCCGCGCATCGACATGTTGCTGAGCTGGGCCTGGGTGTCGGTCCATAGCAGGACGTGGTGCGAGAAGTACATCCAGTCGTTCGGAGAAAGATTGAACTCGGCGACCGGGACGGTGGTGCCGGCGATCTGACAGTGCGACTGGCCGAACTGGAGCCTGGCCATGTCCCGGATGGGCGGCTGCTCGACCCAGCCTGCGTCGCTGACCACCGACCGGACGTCGACTGGCGCGCCGCACAGCGGGCAGGTCGCCTGGTCCGGGTCGCTCGGCTGACGGCAGTACCGGCAGATGTAGGTGTTCATGCCACTGCCTCAGTCCGAGTGGTGGTGGACGTACATCGACTGGATGCCGACCCGGCCGGGGCCGGTCATCTCCGCGAGGTACATGCCGTGCCGCATGAAACCGGTCTTCAGCGGCATCTGCTGCGCCTGCATCTGCACCGAGGAGTCCTTGTACAGGAACCCGCCCGGCTCGACGAGGATCTTTTCTCCCGGCCGCAGCGTGCGTTCCAGCACGTTGCCGTTGCCGTGCAGCATCAGCACGCCAGGATGGCTGGCGGTGACGAACCGGTCCATGTACATGCCGTTGCCGCCGTGCAGCAGGTTGACCAGTCCCTTGATGCGCACGAACGAGTACTGGATGCTGTGACTCGCGACGAGGAAGGCGTGCTCACGGACGTCCAGTTCCATGCCCGGGTGCAGCGGCAGCACGACCAGCTCGCCGGGCGCGTCGCGGGAGAACGCGATGCGGCCGGGGCCGTTGGCGACCGTCACGATGTGCGGCATTCCGCCGATGCTGCGCTTCATTCCGCCGCCCGTGTTCAGGCTGGACAGCGGGACGGACTCGTCCTTCCACAGGAGAACGTGGTGCTCGAAGTAGAGCCCGTCCTGCGGATGCAGGTTCACCTCGGCCACCGGGACGAGTTCGCCCTCGACCTGGCAGACACTGCTGGAGAACCGGAATTCGGTCATGTCCCGGAGCTTGGGCGCTTCACGCCAGCCGGAGTCGCTGACCTTGTCCTGCTCGTTGAGCGGGGCCCCGCACGTCATGCAACTGGTGGTGCCTGGCTGATTCTGCGCCTGGCACCAGCGGCACTGGATCATATCCACGGGACGGAACATAGCAGGTCATCCCCGTCATAAGGAGGGCCTGTATGACTAAGTTGGAAAAACGGTATGGTTTGCGCATGGCACTGCTCGGGCGGGAATTCATCGCGGTACCCGATGACCGCAAAGGTCAGATCGTCTTCAAGTGGCCGGACATCACCATCCGCCGTTTCACGCGCGCGATCGTGAACGCGGACGAGATGGCCCTGTTCGTCAACACCGGCCAGGTCGTGCAGACCCTGGGTCCGGGGCGGCACCAGATCGACGCGAACGAGCTGCCCGGGCTGGGGGCGCTCATCGACCACGTCAGCGGCGGGAACGCGTACCGGGCGGAGCTGTACTTCGTCGGCACCAGGGAGTTCACCGGATTCCGGTTCGGGGGCCGGGTGGACGACGTTCAGGACCCGCGGACCGGGCTTGTGGTGACGCTGCGTGTGTTCGGCGACTACGCGCTGCGGGTGGCTGACCCGGTGCGGCTGATCACGAACCTGACCGCCACCGTGGATGTGTCCGACAACGAGCGGATCGCCTCCTGGGTGAGCGACCAGCTCCTCAAGGTGCTGCGGACGAACGTCACCACCCAGATCGTCCGCAACGGATGGCCGATCCTCGGGCTGATGGCGTATTCGGCCGAGATCGAGCAGTCCGCCATCGAGACCGGCAACGGGCAGCTCGACGCGTACGGGATCGAGCTGACCCGGATGGGTAACTTCGACATCAACCTCAAGCCAGAGGACGAGGCCCAGCTCAAGCAGCTCGCGAAGGACACGTCGTACTCGCAGCTGGCCGGCGGGTTCCAGCGGTACGCCGCGGGCGAGATGGCGCTGGGCGCCGGTCAGGGCATGGCGCAGGGCGGCGCCGGCACCGAGGCGGCGTTCCTCGCCGCCGGCTTCGGCATGGGAAACGTGCTGGGCGGCCAGGCGGCACCGCCGCCGCCGGGGCCACCCGGTCAGTACGGGCAGCAGCCACCGTACGGCCAGCAGCCGCAGGGGCCTGGGCCGCAGGGGCAGGGACCGCAGGGGCCTGGGCCGCAGGGCGGGGCACCGGCGCCCGCGCCGGCCGGTGTCGTCTGCGCTCAGTGTCAGGCGGCCAACCCGGCGGGCGCGAAGTTCTGCATGGGTTGCGGCCAGGCGCTGGCCCCGGCGGTCCAGCACTGCACCGAATGCGGCACCGAACTGCCGTCGGGCGCGCACTTCTGCTCGTCGTGCGGCACCCGTGTCGGCGGCTGAGTCTGCATGATCGTTCCCGTCCTGCACGGGAAGCTGGTCCGGCTTGAGCCGCTGTCGCTGAGCCACGCGGCGGACTTGGCCGAGGTCGCCGAGGAGGAGCGCTCGTCCTATGACTTCACGATGGTGCCACGCTCGGGCGACGCCGCTGACTACGTGACCGCGCAGCTGCATCGAGCCGGGCTGACGCCATTCGCGCAGGTCCGCGTCGAGGACGGCAAAGCGGTCGGCTGCACCTCGTACTGCAACCCGAGGTACTGGCCGGACCGCGACGAGCTGTGTGCCATCGAGGTGGGGTGGACCTGGCTCGCCGCGTCCGCCCAGGGCACCGGCATCAACGCGGAGGCCAAGCTCCTGCTATTCACCTACGCGTTCGAGACGCTCGGCGTGGCACGGGTCGACTTGAAGACGGACGCCCGCAACGAGCGGTCGCGGCAGGCGATCGCGCGCACCGGCGCGCGATTCGAGGGCGTGCTCCGGGCCTGGTCCGCATCGTGGGCACCCGGTGAGGAGGGCCTGCTGCGGGATTCGGCGATATTCTCCATACTTCCGGCTGAGTGGCCGGACGTGAAGGCTATGCTGCGCAAGCGAGTGGCCGGGTCGCTCTAGTCTCAGACGGGGTCGGCCGATTCACGCACCGAGCCGTCCGGCGTGAAGACGAGGAATCGCTCGAACGACCGCGCGAACCACCGGTCGTGGGTGACCGCCAGCACGGTGCCCTGATACGACTCGAGGCCCTGCTGGAGCGCCTCGGCGCTGGGCAGGTCGAGGTTGTCGGTCGGCTCGTCGAGCAGCAGCAGCGTGCACCCGGCCAGCTCCAGCAGCAGGATCTGGAGCCGCGCCTGCTGCCCGCCGGACAGCGTCTCGAACTGCTGCCGGGCACTTCCCTGGAGCTCGTAGCGCGCCAGCGCGGACATCGCCTCGTTGATGAGCATCGCGTGCTCGGTCATCAAGATCGTCACCACGTCCCGGCCGGCCAGGTCCGGGCGGGTGTGCGTCTGCGCGAACAGCCCGGGCACGACCCGCGCGCCGAGCCGCGCCTCGCCCGAGTGCGGCACCCCATCCTGGCCGGCCAGCAGGCGCAGGAACGTCGTCTTGCCCGACCCGTTCGACCCGAGCACCGCGATCCGGTCGCCGTACCAGATCTCCGCGTCGAAGGGCCGCGTGTTCCCGGTCAGCTCAAGCCCGGTGCACACCACGGCCCGCTTGCCGGTCCGGCCGCC
>Ga0070741_10020027_pt1 | contig 10614 bp, 8 predicted proteins | sample Coa_R1_4_FD_66440 | JGI IMG/M metagenome (GOLD analysis project Ga0070741, IMG submission 66440) | Surface soil microbial communities from Centralia Pennsylvania, which are recovering from an underground coalmine fire - Coalmine... | ecosystem: Environmental > Terrestrial > Soil > Unclassified ... | reverse complement strand
ATTACGGACCGAACTTGCGGACGGCTCTACTAGCCGGAGCCGTCCGGCGACGGGCGTAGCCTCGACCCGGTGCCGGAGTGGATCGACCTCGTCGACCCGAGCGCTGCGCAGCTGCACGCCGCGCTGCCCGAGCGCGTCCACCAGACCGCCCTCGAGGAGCTGCTCGCCCCGCACCAGCACAACGACGAGCCGCGCCCGCACATCGACTCGCACGGCGACTACGTGCTCGGGATCCTGCTGCTGCCGATCGAGGTGACGGACGAGGACCGCCTCTACTACCAGGAGGTCGACTTCGTCGCGACGCCGGAGGTGCTGCTGACCGTCTCGAAGACGCCGCCCGGCGAGAAGCCGTTCGACCCCGCGCCCGCGAAGGCGGCGTGCCGCGCGCACGAGGACGTCGGCATGTACGTCTACCACCTGATCGACGAGGTGGCCGAGGCGTTCCTCGACGTCGTCGACGCGATCGACGACGAGATCGACGAGCTCGAGGACGCCGTCCCGAGCGAGACGGCCCAGGTGATCGGCCGGCGGATCCGCGGCCTCCGCCACGACCTGCTCGGCATCCGGCGGACGCTCGCGCCGACCCGCGACGCCGTGCGCAAGATCGTCGACAACCGCATCGAGGTCGACGCCGGGGAGCTGTTCACACGCGACGCCGAGATCGCGCTCGGCACCGCGTTCGACAAGCTGCTGCGCGCGTCGGAGGGACTCGACGGCGCCCGCGACGCGCTCGCCGGGATCCGCGACTACCTGCAGGGCAAGATCGCGAACGACCAGAACGAGGTGATGAAGCGCCTGACGGTGATCGCCTCGCTGCTGCTCGTGCCGACGTTCATCGTCGGCCTGTACGGCCAGAACTTCCGGCACATCCCCGAGCTCGGCTGGGGCTTCGGGTACTGGTGGTCGTGGGCGTGGATCGTCGGCACGACCGTCGGTCAGCTCGCGTTCTTCCGCTGGAAGCGCTGGATCTAGACGATCCTGACCGGCACGCCCGGCGGGATGTGCGCGCCGAGCCAGCCCATGTCGGCGCTGTCGACGCGGATGCAGCCGTGCGAGACCGCCGTGCCCGGCACGCCGCCGATGCCGAAGATGCCGTGGAAGGCGATCTGGCCCGGGCCGCCGTCGAACTCGCTGTAGACGTTCGAGCGCGCCGAGAGCGCAAGCGCGAACGGCCCGCCCGGATAGCCGGGAATGATCGAGAGCGACTCCTCGACGTAGAAGCGGCCGGTCGGCGTGGGCGCGGACGGGCGGCCGACCACGACCTCGAAGCGCTTGACGAGCGAGCCGCGGTCGTACACCTCGACCGTGCGCCGCGCGACGTCGACGACGATCGCCCAGTGCGTCCAGGCGGCCTTCGTCCCCGGCGCCTTGATCCAGCCCGCGTGGCCGTTCGGGCGTCCCGGCAGGAGGACGTGCAGCCACAACACGCCCTGCGGGCCGCGGTACTTGCCGAGCACGGGCAGCCTCGTCTGCTCGTGCGTGAGCGGGGTGATCGGCGAGACGACCTGCTCCTGCGCCGCCGTCGGCGCCGGTCTGCTGAACGCCACGTGCGGCGTCAGGACGACGGCCAGCCGCTGCGTCGGCGCGACCCGCACGACGCCCGCGCCGGCCGGGCCGGCCTGGGCCGCGACCGCGAGGGCGGCGATCGCCGGGATGAGGATCCGGGTGCGCATTGACCGCAGGTTAAGCGAGGTTCTAGTACGGCGGGGAGCTTCAGTACCCTGCCTGGTGGCCGTGCCGTTCTACATCTGCCCGAAGTGCAAGGAGCGCTCGCTCGACATCGACGCGCGCGAGGGATTCTCGTCGCAGGCTCCCGCCTGCCGCCACTGCGGCTTCGGCTTCCTGTTCGAGCTGCTCGACGACTACTACCCCGCCCCCGACACGGGCATGCTCGTGACCGACCAGGAGCGCCGCGTGCTCGCGATCGGCCGCGGCGTCTTCGAGCTGACCGGGTTCCCGGAGAGCGACCTGATGGGTCGAGACGTCGTCGAGGCGCTGACCTTCTCCGACGAGAAGCCGGTCGAGCTCGCGCGCGAATGGGGCGTGCGCAGGCTCGGCGAGCGGATCTCGATCCGCACGCGCGCGGGGAACGAGAAGGCGGTCGTCGCCGACGTGTTCCCCGCCTACGACGACGACGGCGGGCTGCTCGTGGCGCTCACGCCCCGACGCGGCTAGACGGGCACAGGGCCGCCGCCAGCGGGCAGTCCTCGCAGCGCGGCCGGCGTGCGTCGCAGATCCGGCGGCCGTGCCAGATCAGCAGATGCGGGAAGCGGGCCCAGTCCGCACGCGGCACGAGGCGCATCAGGTCGCGCTCGATCTTCACCGGGTCCTCCTGGCGTGTGAAGGCGAGCCGCTGCGAGAGCCGGCGCACGTGCGTGTCGACGACCACGCCCTGCGCGTCGCCGCGCTCCGCCGAGACGACGTTCGCCGTCTTGCGCGCGACGCCGGGAAGCGTGAGCAGGTCGTCGAACGCGGTCGGCACCTCGCCGCCGTAGACCTCGACGAGCCGCCGCATCGTGCCGCGCAGCGAGCGCGCCTTCTGGCGGTAGAAGCCGGTTGCGAAGATGTCGCGTTCGAGCTCCTCCTGCGGCACCGCCAGGTAGTCCTCGGGGCGGCGGTACTTGCGGAAGAGCTTCTCGGTGACGCGGTTGACGTTCACGTCCGTCGTCTGCGCCGAGAGCATCACCGACACGAGCAGCTCGAGCGGGCTCTCGAAGCGAAGCGCGATCGCCGCGTCGGCATGCTCGAGCGCGAGCCGCTCGATCACCGGCCGGATCCGCTCCTTCTTCGGCGCCACCCTGCGGCGGCGCGCCTCGGCCACGTAGCTGCGCGGCACGGCGGTCAGGCGGCCGTGACGAGCCGCGGCGGGCCGTTCCGCAGCTTCGGCCCGGCGCAGACGACGTCGAGCGCCGGACAGCCGGCGCACGTGAACTCGCTCGGCGTCGGCGTGAACTCCCCGGCGTCGATGCGGCGGATCGCCGCGGACAGCTCCTCCTCGAGCGCGGGCAGCTCCGGCCGGCCGAACGTCCGCGCGACGACCGCGTCGGGGCGCTCGAGGAAGTGGTAGACGACCTCGACGTCGTCGGCGCCGGCACGGAAGCAGGCGAGCGCGTAGACGAGCCGCTGCAGGCGGTAGTCGGACTCGACGATCTCCTCCGGCTCGCCCTCGGCGAGCGAGTTCGTCTTGTAGTCGACGACGAGCGCGCGCGGCCCGTCGCGCCACAGCACGTCGAGGCGGCCGTGCAGCAGCACGCCGTCGTGCTCGAACGCGAACGGCCGCTCGGGACGGGCGCCCGAGAGCCCCGCGACGCGGCCGGCGAGCTCCGAGCTGCAGTACGAGTCGACGAAGCCGGCGATGCGCGCCACCTCGTCGTCGGTCGCCGACGGGTACCAGTCGCGCACGACGCCCGCGTCGGGCGCCTCCGGGCGCGCGAGGTCGACGAGCTCGAGCAGGCGGTGCACGGCGTCGCCCACCTCGGTCGCGCGCAGGCCGCCCTCGCCGCCGGCGCCGGCCGGGCGCTCCTCGCGGAGACCGGCGACGCGCTCGACGTAGTAGCGGTACGAGCAGCGCTCGAAGAGCGCGAGCGCGGAGTACGACAGCCGACGGACGCGGTGCAGCGGCGGCACCGGGAGCGGCGGCAGCTCGGGCAGCCGGTAGCCGCGCGGCGCGGCGGCGGCCGGCAGCTCGGCGAACAGCGCGAGCTGCCCGTTCTCGGCGGCGACGGGCTCGTGCTCGCCGGCGGGCTCGGGCGTGAACCGGTCGACGGAGACGACGAAGCGCGCCGCCCCGCGCTCGAGCTCGCCCGGCTGCACGTCGTCGGCGAGGCCGAGGCGGCCGAGCACCCAGCCGATCGGCGTCTCGCGGTCGCGGGTGCGCTCCGGGTCGAACGCGCCCGACACGATCAGCCGGTCGATCGCCCGCGTCATCGCCACGTAGTAGAGGCGCAGGCGCTCGGCGTCGTCGTCGCGCTTCTCGGCCTCGCGCACCTCCTCGTAGGAGAAGACGCCGCGCTTGCGGCCCGAGCCGGGGTCGACGACGCGGAAGCCGAAGCGGCCGTCGGGCCGCACGAGGATCTCGTCGCTCGCGGGCGCGCCGCCGGTGTCGCGGCCCGCGTCGGCGACGATCACGACCTTGAACTCGAGCCCCTTCGCGGCGTGGATCGTCAGGAGCCGCACGGCGTCGGCGCCCTCCTCCTCCGAGACGGCTTCGAGCTGCGCGGCACCGAGCGCCTCCTGGTCGCGGATGAAGCGGACGAACCCCTCGATGTCGGGGCCGCGCAGCTCTTCGTAGCCGCGCGCGAGCCGCATCAGCTTGCGGAGGTTCGCGTAGCGGCGGCGGCCGTCCCACTGCGCGAGGACGGCCAGGTCGTAGTCGTGCGCCGCCACGACCTCCTCGCACAGCCGTTCGAGCCCGAAGCGCGCCGAGCAGGCGACGAGCCGCTCGTAGCGCTGGCGGAACGCGCGGACGAGCCGCTCGTCGTCCTCGTGCAGCGCGTCGGGCAGGGTGCGCTCGAGGCCGGCGTAGAGCGGGCGGCGGCCGGCGTGGCGGCGGATGAGGACGAGCGCGTCGTTGGAGACGCCGACGAACGGCGAGGCGAGGACGGTGACGAGCGCCTCGTCGTCGTAGCGGTTGTGCAGCAGCCGCAGGTAGGAGAGCAGGTCGACCACCTGCTGCTGCCCGAAGTAGCCGCGGCCCGTGGCGCGGTAGGTCGGCAGCCCGCACGCGCGGAGCGCCGCCTCGTAGCGCTCCGCGTCGGTCCCGGCGGCAAACAGCAGCACGATCTCCCCGGGCGCGGCGGCGCCGGTTTCCACGAGCTCGCGCACGCGGCGCGCGATCGAGCGCGCCTCGCCGTCGCGCCACGACGCACCCGCGTCCTGGTAGCTCCGCTTGTCGCTGACGAGCAGCTCGACCGGGTGGCCGAAGACCGGGTCCGGGAACTCGCCGGAGGCGGCGAGCGGCTGGTAGCCGTCGCCGAACTCGCTGCCGAAGAGCTCGTTGACGGCGGCGAGCACCTCCGGACGCGAGCGGTAGTTCTGCGACAGCGGCAGCCGCACGGGCGCGAGCTCGCGCCGCTCGCGGAAGACCGCGACGTCGGCGTGCCGGAAGCCGTAGATCGACTGGAACTCGTCGCCGACGAAGAACACGTCCCGCTCGAGCGGCCCGCCGCGCAGCAGGTCGATCACGTCGCACTGCAGCCGGTTCGTGTCCTGGAACTCGTCGACCATGATCGCGCGGAAGCGGAGCTGCTCCTCGCCGCGCACGCGCTCGTCGTCGCGCAGCAGGTCGCGCGCGTAGAGCTGCAGGTCCTCGAAGTCGAGCGCCGACTCCCGCCGCTTCGCCTCCGTGTACTCGCCGGCGAAGAGCGCGAGCAGCTCCTGCAGCAGGTCGCGGTCGCGTTCCGCGAGCTCGTCGAACGCCGCCTGCTCGAGCCGCTTCCGCGCGCCCTTGAACTCGGCCGCGCGGTCGCCGCTCGTCGCAAGGTGGGAGAGGTCGAGCAGCTGCTCGGCGTCGGCCGGGAGCGCGAGCGCCGCGCGGGCCGCGGCGAGCTGCCTGTCGGTCGCTTCCGGGTCGGCCGCCAGCGTCTCGGCCGCCGCCTTCAGCTCCGCGAGCCGCTCGGGCACGCGGGCGACGTCGCCGAGCTCGAGCACGAGCTCGCGGCCGGCCGACCGCAGCGTCTCGTACACGCCGGTGAGCATGCGGCGCAGGCCGTCCGCGCCGTAGGTTGCGAGCAGGCGCAGGCGCTCCGGATCGCGGTTCGCGCAGAACGCGGCGAGCGCGCGCTCGAACGCCTCGCCGCGCAGCACGGCGCCGTGCTCCTCGTCCAGCTCGCGGAAGTGCGGGTCGATGCCGATCGCGAACGGGTGCGCGCGCAGGAGCCGCGAGCAGAACCCGTGGATCGTCGAGATCCACGCGCCGTCGAGCGCGCGCGCCAGGTCGGGACGGCCGCGCCGCACGAGCGCGGCGCGGATGCGGGCGCGCAGCTCGCCGGCCGCCTTGCGCGTGTAGGTGATCACGAGCACCGAGTCGACGTCGAGCCCGTCCTCGCACACCGCGCGGACGAAGCGTTCGACGAGCACGGTCGTCTTGCCGGTGCCGGCGCCGGCGGAGACGAACACCTCGCCGTGCGCTTCGACCGCGGCGCGCTGCTCGGCGTTCACGGGCGCCTCACGCGGCACATCGGCCACAGGTCGCACCATGTCGGGCACTCGTCGCCCTTCGGGTCGTGGCGGACGTCGCCGGCGCGGATCCTGCGCGCGTAGCCGAGCGCGCGCTCGCGCGACGTCTCGACGAGCGCCCAGAACTCCTCCTCGGGCAGGTAGTCGTTCCGCTGGTAGCCGGGCAGGTCGTCGGCGGCGCCCGCGTGCAGCAGCCCGCGCGTGTAGCGGGCGCCCGCGAGCGCGCGGTAGAGGCCGCCGAGCGGCTCGATGCCGACGAGGTCGCGCAGCACCAGCATGTACAGCGGGATCTGCAGCTTGAGCTCCTCGTCGATCTGCTTCGCCGAGTGGGCGGTGCGGCCCGACTTGTAGTCCTGCACGATTCCGCGCGCGCTGAACGGGTCGACGTCGATCCGGTCGATCTTCCCGCTCAGGTGGATGCCGTCGCCGAGCGGGAGCCCGCGCTGCAGCTCCGGCGCCGACCGGTCGGAGCCGAACGACACCTCGAAGCGCCGCGGCAGGAGCTGCAGCTCCGACTCGGCCTCGTCGCGGACGAACCCCTGCAGGTCGCGCCACAGGCTCTCGTCGAGCTCCGCCTCCTGCAGCTCGGTGAGGTCGAGCCGCACGCCGCCGCGCAGCGCGTCGTCGAGGCAGCGGCGGAGGAAGCCGAGGGCGCGGTCGAGGTTCTCGGGCAGCACGCGGTCGCTCCCGAGCTCCTTCGGCAGGCCCGAATAGAACTTGTGCAGCGCGCTGTGCGCGACCGAGCCGCGCAGCAGCGGGTCGACCTCGGCGTCGATCGTCTTCGGCGAGACGACGCGCTCGATCAGCCAGGCGGACGAGCAGTCGGCGAAGCGCTCGAGCTCGGTGACGCCGAACATCGTCTTCGCGCCGAAGAACTCGGGCCGGATGCGCGTGTCGCGCCGGAAGGCGGTGCGGGCGCGCGCGAGGCGGCGCTCCCAGCCGTTCGCGCCGGCGAGCGCCTGCGCCGCGTCGCCGTCGGCGACCGCGAGCTGCGCGAGGGCGCGCAGCCGCTCGCGCTCGCTCGGCGCCGCCTCGAGCGGCCAGGTGAGCGCGGACAGCGAACGGCGCGTGGTGGCGCGTTCCACGTCCTCGGGGTCGAAGACGGCGGCGACCTCTTCCCAGAACGGGCTCGCCTCGCGCGGCGAGCCCTCGTCGGTCGCCGCCTCGCGGACGAGCACGAGCCGCCGCGTCGCGCGCGTGCACGCCGTGTAGAAGAGATAGCGGTCGCGGCTCACCTGGTCGGGCCGCTCGAGCCGTCCGCCGAGGGCGCGGCGGTCGTCGTCGCCGAGGAACGGCGACGACCGGGCGCGCCGCGGCAGCGACCCCTCCTCGAGGCCGAGCAGGAAGACGACGTCGAAGCGGCGCGTGCGTGCGCGCAGCAGGTCGAGCACCGCGACCCGGCCGGCCTCGCCGGCGGACGAGAGCCGCACCTCGGCACGCTCGAGCGCGGCGACGAGCTCGTCGCGGCCGACGGCGCCCGCCCGCCGGGCGAACGCGTCGAGCTCGTCGAGCAGCGCGAGCGCCGAGCCGTAGGCGCGCAGGTCGAGCCGCGAGGTCTCGCCCGCCGGCGGCGCCTCGGTGCCGTAGGCGGCCCGCAGCATCGCACGCAGCCGGTCGCGCACCGCGCCGGTCGGGCTGTCTGCTTCGCGCAGCTCGTCGAGCGCCGGCAGCGGCGCCTCGCGCAGCTTCTCGGTCTCCGCCTCGACGCGGTCGTGCGCCTGGATCGCGCGGCCGCGCAGCCGGCCCTCGACGTAGTCGACCGACGAGCGCGCGAGGCCCGCGTACGGCGAGCGGAGGTACGAGTAGAGCTCGCGCCGCCCGCCTCCCTGCCAGGCGAAGCGAAGGAGCTGCAGCAGCGCGTGGCCGAGCGGCGTCGAGCCGAAGCGCACGTGCGACTCGACGGCGTAGGGCACGTCGAGGGCGCCGAGCACCGTTTCGAGCGTGCCTCGCAGCGACTCGACGGACGGCGCGACGAGCGCGACCCGCTCCGGCGGGACGCCGCTTCGCAGCACCGCGACGAGCTCTTCCGCGACCAGCTCGAGCGTGCCGCGCGCGCCGGCTCCTTCGAGGAAGCGGATGCCGTCGCCGAGCTCGGGCGGAGGAGGCGGCGACTCCTCGTAGAGCGTCCGCTCGAGGTGTGCGAGCGCGGGATGCGCGTACTCGGCGGAGCGCGGCGCGAGCTCCTCGATGCGGCCGTCGGCGAGCGACGAGAGGTCCGCGGCCGTGCGGGCGAGCGAGGCGAACGCCGTGCGTCCGGGCTCGTAGGGAAGCGACACGTGCACCTCTGTGCGGCCGGCGAGCGCCTCGAGCAGCGCCCACTCGGCGCCGGTCAGGTCCTCGAACCCGTAGGCGAAGACCGGCTCGCCGTGCCACGCGTCGAGCTCGGAGGCCAGCCGCTCGGCGGCGCGGCGGCGCAGCAGGTCGCGGTCCCAGAGCCCGAGCCGGTCGAGCTCGGCGCGGTAGCAGCGGTAGAGCTCGGCGAGCTCGCCGTCGAGGTCGTCCGGGTCGAGCAGCCCCTGCTCGAGCTCGCCGAGCGCCGCCTGCAGCGCGTCGGCGAAGCCGCCGGTGCGCGCCGAGCGCGCGAGGCCGTCGAGCCGGGCGGCGGCGAGGGCGCGCCGCGCGACGAGCGCCCGCTGGGCGTCGGTGGCGACCTCGCGGCGGTCGGGATCTCCGGCGGCGAGCCGCCGGAAGAGGTCGTCGAAGGTGCCGATCGCGCCGCCGAGCAGGCAGCCGTGGCGGGCGAGCAGGTCGCGCTCGACCCGGTCGACGTCCGACACGTTCGGCACGATCAGGTACGGCTCGTCGTCCAGCCGGGCCAGATACCGGTCGAGCAGGAGCGCGACCTTGCCCGCGTTTGCAGGCCCTGCGAGGAGGGACAGCCCCACCTTCCCATCGTAGAGCGGCCGCAGGACGGGTCACGCGGCCGCTCCCGCGGCGAATCCCGCTCTATGCGGCCGAGGCGGACTTCGGCCGGCGGCCGCGGCGCGCGGCGGCGCGGCCGGGCATCTTGCCGGCGCAGTCGTCGCAGAGATCGGCGACCTTCGACCCGCGCCGTGCGTCGGCGTACGTGATCCGGAGCGCGGCGCCGTGGGACTCGTCGACCTCCTTTCCGCAGTTGTCGCAAACGAGCACTGTTTTCCGAGCCAATTTCGCCTCCGATCTCGATTTCCGCCGGTAGCTTACGCCGTTCGGCCGGACGGAAATCGCGCTGGGGAATTCCAGCACGGTTCACCGGCGCTAGGCTTCGCCGCCGTGGAGCTGCAGGCGATTGCGGTGCTCGAGGGCGACCAGACCGGGCAGGAGCTGCTCGAGGAGTCGCTGCGCGTGCTCGCGCCCGGCGTGATCGGGCTCGAGCTGGAGCTGCCGCGCTTCGACCTGTCGCTCGAGAACAGGCGCGCGACCGCGAACGCGGTCGTGTACGAGGCCGCCGCCGCGATCCGGGCGCACGGCCTGGGCCTGAAGGCGGCGACGGTCACGCCGGAGGCGCGCGACGACGTCGGCTCGCCGAACCGGATCCTGCGGGAGGAGATCGGCGGCAAGGTGATCGTCCGCACCGGGCGGCGGCTGCCGGGCGTCGTGCCGTTCGGCGGCGTGCACGCGCCGATCTCGGTCGTCCGGATGGCCGTCGGCGACGCGTACGGCGCCGAGGAGTGGCGCGAGGGGTCGGGCGACGACGAGGTCGCGTTCCGCACCGAGCGGATCGAGCGGAGCGTGTGCCGTGCGGTCGCGGAGTTCTCGTTCCGCGAGGCGGAGCGCATCGGCGCGAAGGTGTTCGGCGGGCCGAAGTACACGGTCTCGCCGACGTACGAGGGGATGCTCAAGGAGGAGATGGACGCGGCGGCGGGGCGGCATCCGACGGTGAGCTACGACCCGCAGCTGATCGACGCGACGTTCGCGCTGCTGATCGGGGCGACGGGCGAGCCGTTGGTGATCCCGGCGCTCAACCGCGACGGCGACATCCTCTCCGACCTCGTGCTGCCGCTGTTCGGCTCGATCGCGGGCTCGGAGTCGATGCTCGTCGCGTTCGACGGCGCGGAGCTCGAGCCGACCGCCCTGATGGCGGAGGCCGCGCACGGGACGGCGCCGTCGCTGCAGGGCAAGAACGTCGCGAATCCGCTCGCGATGATCCTGGCGGCGGCCGCGCTCCTCTCGCAGACGGAAGCGGGTGCGAGCGCCGGCCGCGCGGTGCGCGAGTCGGCGCTCGAGGCGGTCGCGCAGGGGGTGAAGACGGCGGACCTCGGCGGCGAGACGTCGACGTCGGACTTCACCGACGAGGTGATCCGCCGCACGCGCACGAAGCTCGAGGTCTGGTCGACGCTCTAGGAGGGGCAGCCGACGAGGCGGAGGAACGCCTCGGCGACGACCGGGTCGAACTGCGTGCCGGCGCAGCGCTCGACCTCGGCGCACGCGGCCGCATGCGTGAGCCGCGAGCGGTAC
>Ga0070741_10020026_pt1 | contig 10614 bp, 7 predicted proteins | sample Coa_R1_4_FD_66440 | JGI IMG/M metagenome (GOLD analysis project Ga0070741, IMG submission 66440) | Surface soil microbial communities from Centralia Pennsylvania, which are recovering from an underground coalmine fire - Coalmine... | ecosystem: Environmental > Terrestrial > Soil > Unclassified ... | reverse complement strand
TGCGGCGCGCCGTGCTCGTGCCCCAGGATCCCGACGAGGCGCTTCCGGGCGTGTTCGCCGTGGGCGACGTCGCGCGCCTCGCGCGAACGGGCGCGACGCGCGGCGACCGCGTGCTCTGGGACCTCCTCGGCCGTCTCGGCGACGATCCCGTCCGCCGCCGCCTCCTCGACCCCTTCACCCCGATCTCGGCGCTCTCGCGCGGCGAACGCCAGCGACTGTTGCTGTCGCTCGCCCTGGTGCGCGCACGCGCGGATCCCGCTTGCACGCTCCTCCTCGACGAGCCCACGTCGGCGCAGGACCGCGCGCGCACCCACGCGCTGCTCGATTGCCTGCGCGAGCTCCTCCCTCCGCAGTTCGCCGGGAGCGGCGCGGTGGTGCTCACCTCGCACGATCCCGAGCCTCTCGACTCGCTGCTCGGCGATCGCACGGCGCAGGCCGTCTCCGACCACGTCCTCTGGATCGACGAGCGGAAGGCGCGCTCGTTCTCCGTCGGCGCGGAGCGGCGCTGGGAGGGCGCCGAGGCGACGGGGCTCCAGCGCTACCTCTCCGCCGTCGACGCCCTGGTCGGCGCGGCCAACGCCGCCGATCCCTCGCCCGCGCCGGCGAAGCCCGAGGGAGCCCGCGTGCTCGGTGCGCGGATCGGCATCGGCGGACGGCCGTATCTGGTCTCGCACGGAGCGCGCGTCCGCGCCGGCGAGCTGGTGGTGCTCTCGGGTCCGTCGGGCTGCGGGAAATCGACGCTGCTCCGGGCGATCGCCAGCCGCCCTCCCCCCGCGTTCCGCCTCGGCTACGTGATGCAGGACGCAGCCCGCGCCTTTCCCCCGGAGATGCCCGTGCGCGAAGTGCTGGGCGATCACCCGGCGCGTCCGCGCGGAGCCGCCGCGCAACGCTGGTTCGGGAGCATTCCCGCGGAGAACGCGCTCGCGCGATCGATCGGCTCGCTCTCGGAAGGCGAGCGCCAGCGGATCCTCCTCGCCGCCGAGGTGCTCCGGCTGGGCGAGTCCAGCGACCGCGGACGCCTCCTCCTGCTCGACGAGCCTTTCGGCGCTGTGGACCCCGCCGCCCACCTCCGCCTGATGGAAGCGTTGCTCGGCTGGGTCGGCGAGGCCGGCGCCGGCAATGCCGCCATCCTCGTTTCGCACAGTCCACTGCTTGACCTCGGGCTGGCGCGGGCTTCCGGCGTGCCCGCCCGGGAGTGGACCATCGACGGCGGAGACCGATGAGGCGCGCGCGACGATCGCTCCTGCTGCTCGAGCGCAGGCCCTGGACGCTGGCCGTCATCGCCGGCGCCGGCCTCACGCTGCTGGTGCCCAGCGTGCTGGCGCTGTACGGGCCTCCCGAATTGCTGGACGCCGCGACCGCCGCCGGCGACGTTCGCCTGGTCGCCGGCCTCGCGGCGCTCTTCGCCGTCAGCATCGTGGTCTTTCGCGTCGCCTTGCGCCGCCGGCGCCTTCCCGAGGAGGCGCTCGACGAGGAGCCTGCACCGTCCGCCCCCTCGACGCGCGACGCTCCCCCGATCCCGGCCGCGCCTGCGCGCGCGCACCTGCGCTGAGCGCCATGGCCGACGCGGACCTGATCCTCATCCAGCGCGCCGCGGGGGCGGTCCTGCGCGGGCTCAAGCGCAAGAGCGAGCCGCTCCGCCCGGCCGCGGCGATCGAGGCGCTCCTTTCGGCGATGCGCGCGCGATTCGAGCTTTCGGAGACCGCCGCCCGCGATCTCCTCGGCCCGGCGCTCGCAGACTGGCGCGACGCGGTGGGCTGCGCGGATCCGCTGCTCGTCGCCGCCAACGCGCAGGGGCTGGGCGCCGAGACGCAGCTCGTCCCCATTCCGATGCCCTCCTGGTGTGCGACGCTGGTCGACGCCGGCGTCCTCCGGCTCGACGGTCCGCCGGCCATCGAAGGACCGCGGGTGGTGCAGCACGCGACCCTGCTCGCGATCCGCGAGTCCGAGCTGACCGCGGTGGAGTGCTTTCCGCTGGTGTTCGCGGGCCGCTACGGTTCCGGAGCCGCCTCCCTGCAGATCCATCTCGCCCTCTCTCCTCCGTTTCTCGCGGAGGGCTGGCGCGGGACGCTGTGCCTCCGCGCCGGGGTGCAGCGGTTGGAGAAAGCGCGTGCCCCGGTGCGCTTCTGGCTGGGCCCGCCGGCCTCTCCGGGGGCGGCCGCCGACAGCAGAAGCGGAGCGACCGTGGTCACCTGGGCGATGCCGCGCGCGCAGTCCCGTGCGCTCGCTGGCTGGCCCTCGGGCTGGCCCCGCTGGGCCGTGCTCCGCATCCTCGAGGGTCGCGAGCCGCAAGCGCTCTGGGAGCTGCCTGCGCTCTGGCGCGCCTGCACGGCATCGTCGCCCGGCGCCGGAGTCGTCGACGCGCTCTCTCCGACCCCCGGCGCGCTGCGCCTCGCGGTCGACCTGGGAAGCACCTCCACCCTGGTCGTCGAGGAGGACAGCGCCGCCGCCGGGTCGATCGGCGCGAAGCTCCTGCCGCAGGGGACGAGACGGCCGGCGCCGTCCGGCCTGCGCAGGCTCGCAGGCGATCCCGCCTCCGCGCACCGCGTCGGGTGCGCCGAGCATCTGCTCGCGCCGTCCGGCCAGATTCCCACCGCGCTCGCGGCGCCCGCGCCCGAAGCGATTGCGGCGCTCCTCGACGGATCTCCCGGCGCGACCGAACAGCTCTGGCTGCCGCAGGGCCCTCCGAGCGACGACGGCGGTCCGCCCTTCCTCGTCGATCGCTTCAAGTCGCCCGAGCTGCTCCTCCTCTCCGAGTGGCTGGCGCAGATCCCGGCCGCCGCCGAGCACCGCGCGGAGGTGAGCGGCAAGCTCCTGGAAGCCTTCGCCTGGCATCTCGGGCGCACGCTCGCCGCTGCACATGCGGCGCCGCTCGTCACCTCCGAGGGCGGCCGCTGGACGCAGCGCGCTCCGCGCCTCGGATCCGTCGAGGCCGTGCTCACCTACCCCGATTGCGGCTTCGACGCCGGGGCGGGGAGGTCGTTCCGCGCGGTGTTCGAGGACGCCGCCCGGGAGCTTTGCCGCGGCCTTTGTGGCGCCTGGGCCGAGGCCTCGCACCGCCTGGTCGCCGACCCCAGGGCGGCCCGCGCGGGACGTTCCCGGGCGCAGGACGAGCGGCATCCGATCGAGGCCTTCGTCGACTTCGGCGGGCTCACCTTGCAGATCACCGTCCGCGTGCCGGCCGCGCACGGACGGCCCGCTCCGCAGATCGCGGGGTCGTCGATCAGCTACCTGCTCGGCGGCGAACGCCTGATCGACGCAGCCGCGTTCGCGCACGCGGACCGCGCCACGCCCGCGGCGCTGCGCGACGCGTACCGCGCGACGGCCCGGGGATGGCGTTCCCTGATCGCGACCGGGGGAGCGCTGCGCGATCCGGAGGCGGCGCGGCACCCTGCGGTCGGCGCCGCGCTGCTCGGCCTCGTGCTCGGCCTCGTGCAGCGGCAGGTGGAAGGAACGCTGCGCAGGGCCGCTCCCGACCTGAGCACGCTGCGAGGCGCGGGATTGCGCCTCCACCTGCTCGGTGAAGGCTGGAAGCTCGCTGCCCTCGACGTCGCCGACGAGCTCCGCGAGGCGGAGATGCTCCGCCGCGTCGAGGCGACGCTGGGCCGGCGGCCGCTGCACGCGGCCTCGCTCCAGCTCGAGCGCATGACCAAGCGGCGGGTCTGCGAAGGCGCCTTGCGCGTCCGCTCCGGCGACGAGGCGCAGGAGGCCGCGCTCGAGCTGCAAGGCGTCGACGTGGCCTCGCCGGAAGGGCTCCGCCAGCGCTGGTTCGGGATCGCCGATCCCGCCTCGGCGCCGGAGCCGGATCTCGGGCCGCATTCCGACGATCCCTGGTGGCAGGAGTTCGCGTCCGGAGCCCCGTCGCTGCTCCGCGTCGAGCAGTGGTTCAGCGGACCGTTCCCGGCGTTCGAGACCGGCCTCTCGGGCGGGAACCTCTCGTTCGACGGGCGGCGCTCCATCCTCAAGCAATGGGTGGACGTGAGCGGTCCGTCCCTGGTCGCGCTGCGGATCCGGCAGGCGCTGCAGCCCTGATGCGCCGGTAGTCCGGAGCACGCACGGGCGAAGGTTTTTGGCGTAGAGTGCGGCGCCTTTTCGACGGAGAGTCGACCTTGCTGCTCGCGCTGCTCCTGCTCGCCGCTCCCGTGCCTCCCGACGTCGCCAGCAGGCTCGTCGGAGGCGCCCTCACCAGCGGCGTCGCCTATTCCCGCCTCGAGGAATTGACCGACACCATCGGACCGCGCCTCTCCGGATCGGCGGGCGCCGAGGCCGCCGTCCGCTGGGCGCTGAAGAAGTTCCAGCAGGACGGTCTTGCGGCGCGGCTCGAGCCGGTGAAGGTTCCGCACTGGGTCCGCGGCGAGGAGAGCGGCGAGGTGCTGCCCGCGCCGGGGATCGCCGGGCATCCGCTGGCGCTCACGGCGCTGGGCAACAGCGTGGGAGGAACCGTCACGGCGGAAGTGATCGAAGCCCGTTCGCTTTCGGAGCTGGGTCAGTCGGCACGGGGCAAGATCGTCTTCTTCAACCATTCGATGACCACGCCTGCGGGGTACGGCCAGTTCGTCGAGCTGCGCTCGCACGGCCCCTCGGCGGCGGCGCGGGCGGGAGCGGTGGGCATGCTGGTGCGTTCGCTCGCGACGGCGTCCCTTCGATCGCCGCACACCGGGATGACCGGCTACGACCCGGAGGTGCAGAAGATCCCCGCGGCCGCGGTGAGCACCGAGGACGCCGAGCTGCTCCACCGCCTGCTGCAGCGCGGCGCCGTGCGGGCGCGCCTTTCCCTGGGATGCAGGATGCTGCCCGACGCCGACTCCGCCAACGTGGTGGCGGAGGTGCGGGGGCGGGAGAAGCCCGACGAGGTGGTCCTCCTCGGCGCGCACCTCGACTCCTGGGACCTGGCGCAGGGCGCGAACGACGACGGCGCCGGCGTAGCGATGGTGATGGAAGCGGGCCGGCTGATCGCGTCGCTGCCGCAGCGGCCGCGGCGCACGGTGCGCATCGTCCTGTTCATGAACGAGGAGAACGGCCTCGCCGGCGGCAAGGCCTACGCGGCAGCGCACCAGGCGGAGCTGGCCCGCCATGTCGCCGCCCTCGAGGCGGACAGCGGGGCCGGGCGGCCGCTCTCCATCCGGCTCCACGCCGGCGAAGGCGGGCGCGCGCTGCTCCGTCCCTGGCTGTCGGCGCTGGACGGGCTGGAGATCCCGCTCGAGGACGGAGACGCTTCGGGCGCCGACCTCGGCCCGATGTCGACCTCGCAGGTCCCGCTGGTGCTGGTCCACCCCGACGGGACGCACTATTTCGACATCCACCACAGCGCGGCGGATACCTTCGACAAGATCGATCCGGAGAACCTCGCCAAGAACAGCGCCGCCATCGCGGTGGTCGCCTGGGCGCTGGCGGAGATGCCGGAACCGTTGCCGCGGCCTCCCCAGCCGGAGCACGAGCCGCAGGACGCGCCGCGGCCGGCGGCGCATCGCTAGGAGAGAGAACACATGAAGACGCTGCGAAGCTTCGTCGAAGGCCGCTGGGTGGCGGGAAAGGACCCGCTGGCGACGCTCGTCAATCCCTCGACGGAGGAGCCGCTCGCCCGCACCTCCACGCGCGGGATCGACTTCGGCGCGGTCCTCGAGTTCGGCCGGGCGCAGGGCGGACCCGCGCTCCGGGAGCTGACGTTCGCGCAGCGCGGCGAGCTGCTCAAGAGCTGGAGCAAGGCGCTGCACGCCGCGCGCGACGAGCTGATCGGCCTCTCCCTGCAAAACGGCGGCAACACCCGCGGCGATGCGAAGTTCGACATCGACGGCGGCATCGCCACCCTCGCCCACTACGCGGAGCTCGGGGCGCAGCTCGGATCGCTCCACGCGCTGCGCGACGGGGATGCGGTGCAGCTCGGCCGCACCTCGCGCTATGCCGGGATTCATCTCTGGGTGCCGCGCGACGGCGTCGCGGTGCACATCAATGCATTCAACTTCCCGGCCTGGGGCACCTGCGAGAAGGCCGCTTCCACGCTCCTCGCGGGGATGCCGATGGTGAGCAAGCCCGCCACCAGCACGGCGCTGGTCGCCGAGCGCGTGGTCGAGCTCGGCGCCGATCTGCTGCCCCGCGGCGCCTTCCAGTTCCTCTGCGGCTCCTCCGGCGACCTGCTCGATCGCCTCGGACCGCAGGACGTGGTGGCGTTCACCGGATCGTCGGACACCGCGGAGAAGTTGCGGGAGCAGCTCGCCCGCCGCGGCGCGCGCCTGAACGTCGAGGCCGACTCGCTCAACGCCGCCGTCCTCGGACCGGACGTGAAGCCCGGCAGCGCCACCTGGGACCTCTTCGTCCAGGACGTGGTCCGCGACATGACCCAGAAGGCGGGGCAGAAGTGCACCGCGGTCCGCCGGATCTTCGTCGGCGGAGGGCAGCTCGCGGCGGCGCAGGAGGCGCTCGTCGATCGCCTCTCGCAGGTCCGGGTCGGCGACCCCGCCCGCTCCGAGGTGACGATGGGGCCGGTGAGCACCGCCGATCAGCTGCGCGAAGTGCGCAGCGGGATCGCGAGGCTCGCGGCGGAAGCGCAGCCCCTCTTCGGCGGCGACGGCAGCGTGAAAGCGCTGGCGCCCGAGGGGAAGGGCTACTTCGTCTCGCCCGTCCTCCTCCTCTCGCGCGACCCGGCCGGCGCCAAGGTGCTGCACAAGGACGAGGTGTTCGGCCCGGTGGCGACGATGGCCGCAACCGACTCGCCGGCAGCGCTGGTCCGCCGCGGCGGCGGCGGCCTGGTCTGCTCCGTGTACAGCGACGATCGCGAGTTCCTCCGCGGGTTCGTCCTCGCGGTCGCGCCGTACCACGGCCGCATCTACGTCGGCAGCGAGAAGGTCGCGGGCCAGACGCTCGGGCCGGGCACCGTGCTCCCGCAGTTGCTCCACGGCGGCCCGGGACACGCCGGCGGCGGCGAGGAGCTGGGCGGCCTCCGCGGCCTGCAGCTCTATTCGCAGCGCGTGGCCGTGCAGGGCGACCGCGCCCTGCTCGACGCCATCGCTCCCGCGCTCGAGGGGCAGAAGGCCTGACGGAACCGCAGCGGAGCCCTGACTTGCGGCCGCGCAGTGCCGTTCGGGATGAGCTGACTACTGGGCGGCGTGCCAGACCGAGAAGAGCTGCGCGGCTTCGCCGATGAAGCTCTCGTGCCTCGGCCGCCAGTCGAGATCGTTGCGCGCCTTCTCGCTGGACACCTGCTGGTCGAGCATCAGCGCCTCGTGGTACGGCGATCCGTCGGGCTGCTGGGCCTGCACCTTGCCGTCCTTGCCCGCCGCGCGCGACGCTGCTTCCGCGACCTCCCGCTGCGTCAGTCGCGACGCATCGGCCGCGTAATAGATCGATCCCGCCGGCCCGCGCTCGACGAGCCGGACGTACAGCTCCGCCAGGTCGTCGACGTGCACCAGCGGCCAGTGGTTCTCCCCGGGGCCCACGGTGTGCGCGGCCCCGTGCTTGAGCGCCGTGCCGAAGAACGTCGCCGGGATGCCTCCGCGCGCTCCGCCGTAGACGATCCCGGGGCGGACGACGATCGAGCGGATTCCATCCTTCGCCATCGCCAGGGCCGCCTGCTCGTGTGCAGGCCGCCAGGCGACCAGCCGTGCCGGCTGCACCGGCGTGCTCTCGTCCGCCACTCCTTCGGTGTTTCCCTGCACCCAGCAGCCGCTCGTGTAGATGAAGGTTGCGCCGACTTGCCCGTGGAGCAGGTCGCGCGCGCTGGCGATGGTCTTGCGATCGAGCTCGGGGCCTTGCGGGGTGAATTCCTGCGCGACGTTCACGAACGCGGCGCGCCCCCAGGCCGCGCCGGCATATCCGGCCGGATTGCCGAGCTCACCGACGGCCAGCTTCACACCGGCCTTCTTCAGCGCCTCTCCCTTGGCCTCCGAGCGGACGAGCGCGAGCACGTCGTGGCCGGCCTTCTTCAACGCGAGCGCAACTGCCGATCCGATGTACCCGCTGCCGCCCGTGAGGAAGACCTTCATGCACCCTCCAGTAGAAGCGCCCTGTGTACGCCGTGCACAGCGACTCGCCAAGAGCAAACGTGCGCTGCGTATTCAACTTCGCACCGCCACCCCTCGTACGCGGCGCGGTGTGGGAGCAGGGAGTACCTTGGTGAACTCCAAGTAGCAGGAATGTATCAGCTTTGTCACCTGACGCGCCGCAGCGGTGAGCGGCCTCACGTTTGCTATCTACCAGTGCCAATGGGCAACGTCGAGCGTCTACCGGTCCGCAGCTCAGAACGGGTCGCGGTCCTGCTGAACGCGAACGCGCGCAGCGTCTCCGACGGTCTCAAGCGCGAGCTCGAGAACTTCGTCCCGCCCGAAGACCTCTACTACTCGCGTTGCTTCGAAGACGCCCGTTCCATCGCCCGCCAGGTGCTCGACAAGGGTTACCGCACGGTGCTCACCGGCGGCGGCGACGGGACGTTCGTCGGCTACGTGAACTGCCTGTTCGAGCAGGCCCGGCAGCCCGGGGCGAGCTTCGCGGGCGGCGCCTACAAGCTCGCGCCCGTCCCCGCGCACGCCCTCGACCTCCCGCGGATCGGAGTGCTCAAGCTGGGCACCGGCAACGCGGTGGCCGATTTCGCCGGCGCCAGCGGGCGCCGCCTCGGCGTCGTCGAGGACATCCTGCGCACGCGCTCCGGCGAGGTGTCCATCGCCCGGCCGCTCCACCTGATCGCGCACGACGGAAAGCGCGCGCCGTTCGCCGGCCTGGGCATCGACGCGGCCCTGCTCAACGACTACGTGAGCCTCAAGCACCGGTTCGGTCCGGGGGGTTTCGGCTACTTCTGCTCCATCGTCGGCAAGACCCTGCCGAGCTACCTGCTCCAGCGCGGCATCCCGAACGTCGAAGTGGTGAACCTGGGCGGACGCGCGCAGCAGCTCGGGCCGGACGGCAAGCGCGTCGGCCGCGACATCGACTCCGGAGAGATCATCTACCGCGGCCCGTGCAAGTTCGCGGCGGTCTCCACCGTGCCGAACTTCGGCTTCGGGTTCCAGGCCTTCCCGTTCGCGTTGCGCGCGCCGGGCCGGTTCCAGCTCCGCCTCACTGCGCTCAGCGTCCCCCGGGTGCTCGCCAACCTGCGCACGCTCTGGCGCGGCGGACCGACGCCGGCCGGAGTCCTCGATTTCCATTGCGACAAGGTGCTGATCAAGTTCGACCGCGAGATGCCGCTGCAGGTCGGCGGCGACGCCGAGGGCTACCGCCGCGAGGTGGTGCTGGAGATGGCGGAGCGTCCTCTCGACCTGCTCGACTTCCGCGCCCGCGGCTGACCCCGGCGGCCGCGGGCCGGTCAGTCCTTCGCCAGCGAATCCATGTAGCGGTCGATCCGCTCGCGGAACCCGTCGGTCGCGTCGATGAACTGCACGCCGACTCCGGCGGTCCTGCCGCCGACGGCGAGCTGGCGATGCACCACGATGCCGTTCGTGCTCACCGGCGCCGTCTCGCCGGGCAGCTGCAGCTCGACCTGCACGTGCGTGTCGAGCGGAGGCGGATCGTCGGTCTGGATGAAGATGCCGCCCCGGCTGATGTTCGTCGCATGCTCGAGCACGAAGTCCCGCTCGGTGCGGAAGCCGACGGCGAGCGTCACCTGGTGGCGGGGAAAGCCGCGGTGGTTGCCGTCCGCCTGATCCCGGTCGGAGAGCAGGTGCGAGATGCGCATGCGCGCCTGCGGATCGACGACGATGAAGTCGGCCCAGAAGCCCGCGTCGCCCGGGGCGCCGGCCTTCGCCCGGGCCACCCGCCCGATCGCCACCTCGGGGACGGAAGTGTTCGGCAGGTAGAGGGCCATCGACACCCGGGCGCCGATCTGCGGCGGCGCAAGCGAGCGGACGGCGATCCCCAGTGCGCTCAACTCGCGCGAGGTGGTCTGGACCGCGACCCCCTCCGACACGTACCGCACCGGGAAGACGAAGCTCGTGGAAGGCATTTCAGTGAAGACCGTTCAAGCGCCGTGCCGCGGATCCGCACCGTGCTTCCGCCTGTTTACCGCAGGAGAGAAGAATTCCGAAGGCCAGATCGCGGGCCTCCGGCCAGAAATCCAGCCGCTCAGAGGACATTCGAGGCCAGCTCCGCGAGCGCCGAACGCTCACCTTTCGTCAGGGTGATGTGGCCGGCCAGGCGCTCGTGCTTGAACTTGTTGACCACGTGCACGAGCCCATTGCTGGTCGCATCCACGTACGGGTTGTCGATCTGGTACGGGTCGCCGGTGAGGACGATCTTCGTGTTGTCGCCCACCCGGGTGATGATCGTCTTCACCTCGTGGGGCGTGAGGTTCTGCGCCTCGTCGACGACGATGTACTGGTTGGGGATGCTCCGGCCGCGGATGTAGGTGAGCGGCTCGATCGCCACCAGCCCGAGATCGATCAGCTCGCGGTAGCTGCGCCCCGCCTTCTTGTCGGCGCGCGAGATCCCCATCAGGAACTCGACGTTGTCGTAGATCGGCTGCATCCAGGGGTTCAGCTTTTCTTCCACCGTGCCGGGCAAAAAGCCGATGTCCTTGCCGAGGGGAAACACCGGCCGGCTGACCAGCATCTTCTGGTAGACCTGCTCTTCCATCGTCTTTTGCAGGCCGGCGGCGATGGCGAGCAGCGTCTTGCCGGTGCCCGCCTTGCCGAC
>Ga0070741_10020025_pt1 | contig 10614 bp, 6 predicted proteins | sample Coa_R1_4_FD_66440 | JGI IMG/M metagenome (GOLD analysis project Ga0070741, IMG submission 66440) | Surface soil microbial communities from Centralia Pennsylvania, which are recovering from an underground coalmine fire - Coalmine... | ecosystem: Environmental > Terrestrial > Soil > Unclassified ... | reverse complement strand
GGCCATGACATTTCGTCGCTGCGCGTGGTGCCATGCGGCGGGTCGGCCGTCCCACTGTCGATGATGAAGGAGTTCGAAGAAAAGCACTCTGTCGTGATCCGGCAGGCATGGGGAATGACCGAGACGTCACCGCTGGCCGCCATCGCGCATCCGCCCGGGGACGTCGACGAAGACGAGCATTGGGCGCTGCGCAGTACTGCCGGCCGGCTAATGTGCGGCGTGGAGGGACGCATCGTCGACGACAACGGTGACGTGCTGCCGAACGACGGAAAGGCCGTGGGGGAGTTAGAAGTTCGTGGACCGTGGATCACCGGCTCGTACTACGAGGACACCGACCCGTCGAAGTTCCACGACGGCTGGTTGCGCACCGGCGATGTCGGGCGCATCGACGAACGTGGCTTCATCACGCTGACCGACCGCGCCAAGGACGTGATCAAGTCGGGAGGCGAGTGGATCTCGTCGGTCGAGCTGGAAAATCACTTGATGGCGCACCCCGACGTGTTCGAGGCGGCGGTCGTCGCGGTGCCCGACGACCGCTGGCAGGAGCGTCCGTTGGCGGCCGTCGCGGTGAACGAAGGGGCCTCCGTCACCGCTGATGACTTGCGTAAGTTCCTGTGCGACAGGGTGGTTCGCTGGTGGCTGCCCGAGCGGTGGACATTCGTCGACGAGGTGCCGAAGACAAGCGTCGGGAAATTCGACAAAAAGCTGATCCGGTCGCGGTATTCCGACGACCAGTACGACGTCGTCGAGTGCCGCGACTGAGGTCGGGCAGTGCTCGTCGTTCCCGCCTGGGTGTGGCGATACCCGCTCGCGCTTCGAGCGGTAATCGTCGGTCTAGCGGTCGGCGTTGTCCTTGCGCTGTTGGTGTTGTTGGGTTCCAGTTCACCGCTTGCCGGACTCGTTGCGCTCGTGGTGATCTCGGTGCTGCAGGGCACGCTGCTGGCGCGCCGAATGGCGAAGGGCTGGCCTGGGGCCAAGAGCCTCAGCGGAACTGATCGAGTCACCGTCGTACGTGCGGCGCGTGGCGGTGATCCGGTTGCGGATCGCCGGATGGCCCAGGGCGTGGTCGACTACAGCCAGGAACTGCGCGACGCCTACGGACGGCGTCGGCTGTACCGGTGGCTGATGGTTGCCCTTGCAGTCGCGACATTCGGAGTTGCGGTCCTCGACACGATGACAGCGCCGGCATCCGAGGCAGCGGTGTCATGGATCTACTTTGCTTTCTTTCCGGTCGAGACGGTGTGGTGGCCACGCCGGCAGCTCCAATTGCTGGCCAATGCCGAGCGGGCGACGAAGTCGGCGCGGCAGGTTCTGGCGGAACAGGTTAACGATCTGTAGACGTCAACTTTTACGGAATCTCTACGGCTCGCGGCCGTCGCGGAGGGGCAAACCGAACCTACGCTCCCATCGTGTCGTCACCGACGTCGTTACTGAAGCGGGTGGTCCTCGGCCGCCCGTTCCGCAGTGACCGCATCGGTCACACGCTGCTTCCGAAGCGGATCGCGCTGCCGATCTTCGCCAGCGACCCGTTGTCCTCGGTCGCGTATGCCACACAAGAGATTCTGCTCATCCTCACTCTCGGCGGCCTGGCATACCTGTACCTGACACCGTGGATCGCTGCGGCCGTCGCGCTGCTGCTCGCGGTCGTCGTCCTGTCGTACCGCCAAGTGGTGCAGGCGTATCCAAGTGGCGGCGGATCCTATGAGGTTGCGGCGAAGAACCTGGGGCCGCGTGCCGGCCTGGTGGTGGCCGCTGCGCTGCTCGTGGACTACGTGATGACGGTCGCCGTGTCCGTTGCGGCGGGCGTCGACAACATCATCTCCGCGGTCCCTGACCTCAATGCGTATCGGGTCGTCATCAACCTCGGCTTCATTGCCGTGCTCACGGCGATGAACTTGCGCGGAGTGCGAGAGTCGGGGCGGGCCTTCGCCGTTCCCACCTACGCCTTCATAGTCGGGGTGATTGCGATGATCGCGTTCGGGCTGTTTCGCGCTCTGCTGGGCGATACCCCGCACGCGGAGAGCGCGAACTACGCCATCCGCTCCGAACATGTAGGCCTGAACACCCTCGCGATCGCGTTGTTGGCGCTGCGCGCATTCTCCTCCGGCTGCACCGCGTTGACGGGTGTCGAGGCGATTTCGAACGGAGTGCCCGCCTTCCGGAAACCCAAGGCGCTCAACGCTGCCCGAACGATGGATGCAATGGGCGCACTTGCCATCGTGATGTTCGTCGGCGTCACTGCGCTGGCGTTGGTGTCGCATACCCGCGTCGTCGAGAACACCTGCGACCTGATCGGATTCCGCGGTGACTGTACCCGCGATGCGCAGCGGACGGTCATCGCGCAGATCGCTGCCGCGGTTTTCGGTAACAACAGCGTCATGTTCTTCTACATCCAGGCGGCCACCGCGCTGATCTTGATCTTGGCGGCCAACACTGCGTACAACGGATTCCCGTCGCTCAGCTCGATCCTGGCGCAAGACCGTTATCTGCCACGGCAATTGCGCACGCGCGGAGACCGTCTGGCCTACTCTAACGGCATCGTGCTGCTGGCCTTGGTCGCCGGAATACTGATCTACGCTTTCGACGGCTCGACCACTCGCCTGATCCAGCTGTACATCCTCGGTGTGTTCACGTCGTTCACGCTGTGCCAAATCGGGATGGTTTCGCACTGGAAGCGCGAGCTCGCCGTCGTCGACACCGTCAGCCAGCGCCGAAAGGTGCTGCGCGCCCGAGCTATCAACGCGTTCGGCGCCTGCTTCACGGGTGTGGTGCTCGTCGTCATCATGGTCACGAAGTTCACGCACGGCGCGTACCTCGTCGTGATCGCGGTGCCGCTGCTGTGTCTGGTCATGCAGGCGATTCACCGCCACTACGCGTCTGTGCGCACCGAATTGCGCACCGACGGCGACGGCCAGGTGCTGCCGAGCCGGGTGCACGCGGTGGTGCTGGTCTCGGCCTGGCACAAGGCAACTCAGCGTGCCTTACTGTTCGCGAAAGCCACGCACCCCGATACCCTCACCGCACTCACCGTCAATGTCGACGACGAGGACACCCGGGCGTTGATGCAGGAGTGGGAGAAGCTCGACATCCAGATCCCGCTGAAGGTTGTCGAGTCACCGTATCGGGAGATCACCCGACCGGTGATCGACTACGTGAAGAAGATGCGGGAGAACGGGCCCCGCGATGTCGTCAACATCTACATCCCGGAGTACGTCGTAGGCCGATGGTGGGAAAACATTCTCCACAACCAAAGCTCCTTGCGTTTGAAGGGCCGGCTGCTGTTCGAGCCCGACGTGATGGTGACCAACGTGCCCTGGCAGCTGCGGTCGAGTGCCAGAACGGACCTCACCACTCCCCGCGCAGCAAGTCTCACGACTCGAAGCGGTAGCCCATCCCCGCCTCGGTGAGCAGATGCTTGGGGTGTGACGGGTCGTCCTCCAACTTGCGACGCAGTTGCGCCAAATACACCCGCAGATAGTGGGTTTCCTTGGCGTAGGCGGGACCCCACACCTCCTTGAGCAGTTCCTCGCGACCGACCAGCTTGCCGCGGTTGCGCACCAGCATTTCCAGCATGCCCCACTCGGTGGGGGTTAGGTGCACGTCGGCGCCATCCTTGACGACCTTCTTGGCCGCGAGATCGACTGTGAACGAGTCGGTTTCGACCACCGGCTCCTCGGCATCGAGCGCCACCGAACCGCGCCGGACCGCCGCGCGCAGCCGCGCGAGCAATTCGTCCATGCCGAACGGTTTGGTGACGTAGTCGTCGGCCCCGCTGTCGAGGGCCTCCACCTTGTCGCTGGAGTCGGTGCGTGCCGACAGCACGATCACTGGCGCCGTCAGCCACCCGCGCAAGCCGGCGAGCACCTCGATGCCCGACATGTCGGGTAAGCCGAGGTCGAGCACCACGACGTCGGGCGGGTGTTCGGCCGCGGCGCGCAGGGCGCCCGCGCCCGTCGCTGCCGTGGTCACCTCGTAACCACGCACTGACAGGTTGATGCGCAGTGCCCGCAGTATCTGCGGCTCGTCATCGATGACCAGTACCTTCGTCATGCGGTGGAATCTGTTGTCGGAGCGGATAATTCGATTTCGATGGTCAACCCTCCGCCAGGGGTGTCGGTGGCCTCGATCGTGCCACCCATGGCCTCGACGAAACCGCGGGCGACCGACAGGCCCAGGCCCACGCCGCTCGTATTGTCGCTGTCGCCGAGCCGCTGGAACGGTGCGAACAACCGTTCGGCGGCGCCACGGGGAATTCCTGGACCCTCGTCCGCGACCGCGATCAGCACGCGGTCGCCGACCTGGCCGGCGTTCACCCGCACCACGCTGTCCGGGGCGTAGCGCAGCGCGTTGTCGATCAAGTTGGCCAACACTCGTTCGAGCAACCCGCTGTCGGCCATTGCGACGGCGTCGCCGACCTCCACCTTCACCCGGTCGATTCCGGGCCGCTGAAATCCTGTGGCGCCCTTACTGATACTGACCAGCGCCCGCTGTACGACCTCTTCGAGGTAAACCCGGCGGAGCTCCGCGCGTACCACGCCTGCGGCCAGCCGAGAGGAATCGAGCAGGTTGCCCACCAGTGCGGTCAACTGGTCGACGGACTCCTCGATGGTGGCCAGGAGCTCGGCGGTGTCCTGGGGCGAGAATCCGACGTCGTCGGCGCGCAGGCTCGACGCCGCGGCCTTCGCGGCCGCCAACGGGGTGCGCAGATCATGGCTGACGGCCGACAGCAGCGACCGCCGGAGTTCGTCGGCGTGTGCGATCGCCGATGCCTTGCTGGCCTCCTCGGACAATTCCCGCTGTTTGACAAGTCCCGCGGCTTGCTTTGCCACTGCGGCCAATACGCGCCGATCACGCGCGGCAAGTCTGCGACCGCTCATCAGCATCCAGAATTCGTCGTCTCCGACTTCGACTGCGGTGTCGGCGGATTCGACGTCGGCACACGGTTCTTGCCCGACGCAGGCGACAATCTCGCTGGTGTCACCACGCACCCGCAGCATGCTGACCGCACGCTGTGAATAGGTCTCGCGGACACGCTCCAACAGCCCGGCCAGATCGGCGCCGCGCAGCACGGACCCGGCGAACAGGGCCAGCAGCTCGGCTTCTCGGGACGCGCGGCGGGCTTCGCGGGCGCGGCTAGCCGCGCTGTCCACAAGGGCTGCGACCGCGACAGCCACTGCCAGCAACACCAATTCGGTCACCGCGGCATCCGGCTCGGCGATAGTGAAGCTGTAGCGCGGCTCGGTGAGGAAGTAGTTCAGCAGAAGTCCTGACAGCACTGCGGACACCGCCGCGGGCGTGACGCCACCCAGGAGAGCGACCAGCAGCACGCCGACGAAGAACAACGCGCTTTCGCCGCCGATGGTCAGGAACCGGTCAAGGAAGAACACCGTCACGGCGCAGATCACCGACGGCACCACGACCGCTGCGAGCCACGACATCACGTGCCGACCTCTCGGAGGCAACGACCCGAGTGAGAAACCGCTGCGCGCCTCGTCGTGAGTCACCATGTGTACGTCGATTTTTCCGGACCGCTGCACTGTGGCGGCACCGATGCCTTCGTCGAAGATGCGCGCCCATCGCGACCGTCGCGACGTGCCCAGCACCAATTGCGTGGCATTCATTTCGCGGGCGAATTCGAGCAGGGCGGTCGGGACGTCGTCGCCCACCACGGTGTGAACGGTTGCGCCGAAACTGGCGGCGAGCTCGCGGATCTTGCCCATCTGCGGGGCGGACACCCCGGACAATCCGTCGCCCCGGACGACGTGGACCACCATCAGCTCGGCGCTCGACTTCGATGCAATACGAAAGGCCCTGCGCACCAATGTTTCCGATTCCGTACCGCCGGTGACGGCGACGACGACGCGCTCGCGCGCCTCCCAGGTCTCGGTGATTTTGTTGTCGGCGCGGTATTTCGCGAGGGCCGCGTCGACCTGGTCGGCAAGCCACAGCAGCGCGAGTTCGCGCAGGGCCGTGAGGTTTCCCGGACGGAAGTAGTTGGATAGCGCCGCATCCACCTTTTCGGGCGCGTACACGTTGCCGTGGGAGAGCCTGCGCCGCAATGCTTCCGGTGTGATATCGACCAGTTCGATCTGTGCGGCACCTCTGACGACCTCGTCGGGAATGGTCTCCTTTTGCTCGATTCCGGTGATTTGTGCGACGACGTCGTTGAGGCTCTCCAAGTGTTGGACGTTGACCGTCGAGATCACCGTGATGCCAGCCGCGAGCAATTCCTCGACGTCCTGCCACCTCTTCGGGTTCTTGCTGCCGGGAGTGTTGGTGTGGGCGAGTTCGTCGACGAGCACCACTGCCGGCCGTCGCGCCAGCACGGCTGCGGTGTCAAGCTCGGGAAACCGGCCCCCGCGGTAGGAGATGTAGCGCGGCGGTACCGTCTCGATACCGTCGAGCAGTTCGGCGGTCTTCTGGCGGCCGTGCGTCTCCACCACGGCCGCAACGAGATCGGTTCCGCGGCTCAGCCGGCGGTGCGCCTCACCGAGCATCGCGTAGGTCTTGCCGACGCCGGGAGCCGCACCGAGATAGATGCGCAGTTCCCCGCGTTTGTCGCTCACCTTGACATCATCCCCCCGCGGGCTAGCCAGCGACCGGATACCGCTGATCCAATGCGATGTTCAGGGCGAGGACGTCGACCCCGGGTTCGCCGAGGAATCCGAGGGTGCGGCCGTGCTCGTTGGCGTTGACGAGGCGACGAATCTGGTCCTCGCTGACGTGACGGGCCTTCGCGACGCGACCCACTTGAATCTGCGCATACGCCGGGCTGATGTCAGGGTCAAGGCCGCTGCCGCTGGCGGTCACCGCGTCGGCGGGCACCACGGGATCGGCCGGCGCAGCGCCGCGAACCGGCACGATCTGTCCGACCGAGTAGTCCTGTCCCTCGAGCGCACACTCGACGCGCACGCCCTCGTAGGCGTCGATGAACGGACGGCGGGTCGTCGAGCACGGTTCATTCACACTGACCACGCGAAGCGGATGAACGACATTCCCGTTCGCGTCCCGAGGTCCGATCACCGACAAAACGGCGCCCACCCCGTTGCCCGTGCAGAACGGCCGCGAGCCGTCGACGTGCTCGAGTTTGCCGATCGCTGCGCTACGCATGCACACCTGCGTGAGCAGGCTCGGCTTTCCGGGGATGTCCACGATGCTTTCCGGGCCCAGGTTGCTGGCGCCCGTGGACAGGGGGTCGTAGCCGGCGCCCGCCGCAGAGGGTCGACTCTGGAAGTACTGCGGCAGGGCGTTTCCGGCTGCGTCCGTGAAGGATTGACCGATCAGCTTGCTGCCCACTGCTTTGTCGCCGACGTCGACGATCGATCCGTCGGCGTTGCGGTGCAGGATGGGAAGGAGCGAGATCAGCCATATCGCGACGGGATAGACCAGCCCGGTGATGACGGTCAAGGCCAGTAACGCGCGAAATGCGGCCCAATGCTGGCGAATGACGTTGGAGAGCTTCATCTCACGACATCCCCGGAATAAGCTGCACGACGAGGTCGACGAGCTTGATGCCGATGAACGGTGCGATGATTCCGCCGAGCCCGTAAATGTAGAGGTTGCGGCTCAACAACTTTGACGCGCTGTTCGGCGTGTAGCGGACTCCTCGCAGCGACAGCGGAATCAGCGCGATGATGATCAGCGCATTGAATATCACCGCGGACAGAATCGCCGACTGCGGGCTGTGCAGCCGCATGATGTTCAGCAGGTCCAAACCGGGGAACAAGGCGACGAACATCGCGGGGATGATGGCGAAGTACTTCGCGATGTCGTTGGCGATCGAGAACGTTGTCAGGGCGCCGCGGGTGATCAGCAGTTGCTTTCCGATCTCGACGATCTCGATCAGCTTCGTCGGATCGGAATCCAGGTCGACCATGTTGCCGGCTTCTTTGGCCGCCGAGGTCCCGGTGTTCATCGCTACGCCGACGTCGGCTTGCGCCAATGCCGGCGCGTCGTTGGTCCCGTCGCCGGTCATCGCGACGAGCTTGCCGCCGTCCTGCTCGCGTTTGATCAGCGCCAGCTTGTCTTCAGGCGTGGCCTCGGCGAGGAAGTCGTCGACGCCGGCTTCGTCGGCAATGGCCTTGGCGGTCAGCGGGTTGTCTCCGGTGATCATCACCGTACGGATGCCCATTCTTCGCATCTCGTCGAAGCGCTCACGCATGCCTTGCTTGACAACGTCTTTGAGGTGGATGACCCCGAGCACCGCGGCACTGCCGTCGACGACTTCGCCGACGACAAGCGGGGTGCCGCCGCCGGCCGAGATCCCGTCTACGATGTCGGCCAATTCGGGTGGCACCCCGCCTCCCTGGCTGCTCACCCACTCCGCGACCGAACTGGCGGCGCCCTTGCGCAACCGGTGTCCGTCGTTAAGGTTCACCCCGGACATCCGGGTGGCGGCGCTGAACGTCACCCACTGTGCGTCCGCAAGCTCTCCGGGTGTGCGGGCCCGTAGCCCGTAGCGCTGTTTGGCGAAGACGACCACCGAGCGACCTTCCGGAGTCTCGTCGGCGAGGCTCGACAGCTGCGCGGCGTCAGCCAGCCGTTGGGCCGAGACACCCTGCACCGGAACGAAATCCGACGCCTGCCGATTGCCCAGCGTGATTGTGCCGGTCTTGTCGAGCAGCAGGGTGTTGACGTCACCGGCGGCTTCGACTGCGCGACCCGACATCGCGAGGACGTTGCGCTGCACCAGCCGGTCCATGCCCGCGATGCCGATCGCCGACAGCAGCGCGCCGATGGTCGTCGGGATCAGGCACACCAACAGTGACACCAGCACGATGCCAGTGATCCCGTCATCGCCCAACGCTTGCGTGTCGGCGACGCCGGGATTGTTCGCCTTCGAGAAGATCGCGAGCGGCTGAAGCGTTGCGACCGCGAACAAGAAGATGATCGTCAGCGCCGCAAGCAGAATGTTCAGCGCGATCTCGTTCGGCGTCTTTTGCCGTTTCGCACCTTCGACGAGCGCGATCATCTTGTCGATGAAGCTCTCTCCGGGCCTCTGGGTGATCTTGACGACGATGCGGTCGGACAGCACCGTGGTACCACCGGTGACCGCTGACCGATCTCCGCCGGATTCGCGGATCACCGGCGCGGATTCTCCGGTGATCGCTGACTCGTCCACCGACGCAATGCCTTCCACCACATCGCCGTCACCGGGAATGATGTCGCCGGCCTCGACGACGACGATGTCGCCGGGCTTCAGCAGCGCCGCGGCGACTTCCTCCTCGGCGGATCGGCCTCCCGTGCTCCACCCGGTCAGGCGGCGAGCCGTGGTGTGGGCCTTGGCTTTCCGAAGGGTGTTGGCCTGAGCTTTGCCGCGTCCCTCGGCCACAGCTTCGGCGAGGTTGGCGAAAAGAACTGTCAGCCAGAGCCAGAGGACCGTCAGCCAGGCGAACCACGCCGGGGCGGTGATCGCCAGCACAGTGGCCCAGGCTGCGCCGATCTCCACGATGAACATCACAGGATTGCGCCACAACGTCCGCGGATCGAGCTTGCGAAGCGCGTCGGGCGTCGACCTCACCAACATCTGCCCGCGAAACGGCGGTTTCGCACGTCTGCTCTCGTGATTTGCGTGCGAAACGGCGGTTTCGCGCGGTGCGGAGATGAGTGTCATCCTCAGTGGATCCCTTCTGCGAGGGGACCGAGCGCGAGCATCGGCAAGAATGTGAGCGCGACAAGGACGACCGTCACCGCAGCCACCATGCCCACGAACTGCGGCCGGTGCGTGGGAAGCGTGCCCGCGGACTCCGGCGTCGCGCCCTGTGCCGCTAATGAACCCGCCAGCGCCAGCACCAAGACCATCGGCAGGAACCTGCCGAACACCATGGCAAGGCCCAAAGCCGTGTTGTACCAGGTGGTATTCGCGCTGAGGCCGGCGAACGCAGAGCCGTTGTTATTGGCGGCCGAGGTGAACGCATAGAGCACTTCGGAAAGCCCGTGCGGGCCGGTGTTCAGCATTGCCGCGCGCTGGCCCGGCAACGCCATCGCGATCGCCGTGCCGACCAACACGATCATCGGAGTGATCAGGAAATAGCCTGCGGCGAGCTTGATTTCGCGCGGTCTGATCTTCTTGCCCAGGTACTCCGGTGTGCGGCCCACCATCAGGCCCGCGACGAAGACGGTGACGACGGCGAGGATCAGCATGCCGTAGAGGCCTGAGCCGGTGCCGCCAGGCGCAACTTCACCGAGTTGCATGTTGAACAGCGTCATCAAGCCGCCCAGGCTGGTGTAGGAGTCGTGAGCCGAATTCACCGCACCGGTCGACGTGAGCGTCGTCGCATCTGCGAACACCGCCGAATCCGCCGCGCCGAAACGTTGTTCGATGCCTTCCATCGATGCGCCCACCGCCGTCGGCACGGTGCCGTGGTGCCGCATCTGGAACCACGTCATCAGCGTCACGCTGATCAACGCCAGCGACGCCATCACCGCGGCGATCGCATAGCCCTGCTTCTTGCTGTTCACCATCCGGCCGAACGTGCGGGGCAGTGAAGTGCTGATGCACAGCAGCAGAAAGACTTCGAACCAGTTGATCCAGCGCGTGGGGTTTTCGAATGGATGCGCGGAATTCGCGTTGTAGAAGCCGCCGCCGTTGGTGCCGAGTTCCTTGATCGCTTC
>Ga0070741_10020024_pt1 | contig 10615 bp, 12 predicted proteins | sample Coa_R1_4_FD_66440 | JGI IMG/M metagenome (GOLD analysis project Ga0070741, IMG submission 66440) | Surface soil microbial communities from Centralia Pennsylvania, which are recovering from an underground coalmine fire - Coalmine... | ecosystem: Environmental > Terrestrial > Soil > Unclassified ... | reverse complement strand
GTCAGCGCGTACGCGCAGAGCCACTCGCCGCTCGCGAGCTTCGGCAGATAGCGGTCCTTCTGCTCGTCGCTCCCGGCGAGCTTCAGCCCGAGCGAGCCGAGCTCCTGCACCGCAAGGATCAACCCGCTCGTCGCGCAGACCTTCGATACCTCCTCGACGGCGATCAGCGCGAGGAGCGCGCCGGTGCCGAGCCCGCCGTGCTGCTCGTCGAAGAAGAGGCCGAAGATGTCGTTCTCGCGAAAGAGCTCGACCACGTCCCACGGGAACTCGTGCGACTCGTCGATCTCGGCGGCGCGCGGAGCGATTCGCTGCCGGGCGAGCGTCCTGACGAGGTCGCGGATCTCGCGCTGCTCGTCGCTCAGCTGGTCCCAGGCCATCGACGGATCATTGTAAGGTCAGCAGATCGAACAAGGGAGGCACGGTGAAGGACTTCAAGGAGTTCCTGCTGCGCGGCAATCTCGTCGACATGGCGGTCGGGATCGTCATCGGCCTCGCGTTCGCCGCCGTCATCTCCGCCCTGGTCGCCGACCTGATCACGCCGCTGATCGCGGCAATCGGCGGCAAGCCGAATTTCGGCGACCTCAGCTTCACGGTGAACAAGAGCCACTTCCTGTACGGGGCGTTCCTCAACGCGGTCATCTCGTTCGTCGTGATCGCCGCCGTCGTCTTCTTCCTCGTGATCAAGCCGGTCAACGCGTTGATGGCGCGGCGGCGGACCGAGCCGTCGGTCGAATCCACGACGCATCCCTGCCCGGAGTGCTTGAGCGAGATCCCGATCGCGGCCCGGCGGTGCGCCTTCTGCACCGCGGAGGTCGCGGGCTAGGCCGGCGCGTGGCAAACGGCCTCGACGTTGTTGCCGTCGAGGTCGTGGACGAAGGCTGCGTAGTAGGTGGCGGTGTACTCCGGCCGTGGACCGGGCGCGCCGTTGTCGATGCCGCCCGCGTCGAGCGCCGCCTCGTGGAAGGCGTCGACGGTGCCCCTGTCCTGCGTCGTGAAGGCGACGTGCGTTCCCGTGCCGTACGGCTCGCGCTGCACGATCCAGAACTCGGGCTTCGACTCTGCGCCGAAAGCGCAGGCATGACCCTCGAACTCCATCACGACGCTGTAGCCGAGCGGCGCGAGCGCACGCTCGTAGAAGGCGCGGCTCCCGGCGTAGTCGCGAACGTTGAGACCGATGTGGTCGAACATCACAGCTCCTTTCTCAGTAGTCTCGCCGCGCATGATCCTGGAGAACGGCGTCATCCGCACGCTCGACCCGTCGCTGCCGGAGGCGCGCGCACTCGCGATCGCGGGTGACCGGATCGCCGGCGGCGTCGGCGTGCACGAGACCGCGCTCGCAAGCCCCGAGGTCGTCGACCTCGACGGCCGCTGCGTCCTGCCGGGCTTCACCGACTCGCACGTCCACTTCGCGACCTGGGCGGTCGCGCAGCGCGAGGTGAAGCTCGACGGGTGCACCTCGCTCGACGAGGCGGTGGAGCGCATCCGCGGCGCCGAGCGAAGCGGAACGTGGCTCCGCGGTTACGGCTGGCGAGACGCCGAGTGGACGGACGGGCGCTCGCCGACGAGAGCAGACCTCGACGCCGTCGACAGCGAGCGGCCGATCGCGATGATCTCGAAGGACTACCACGCGCTCTGGCTCAACTCCCCCGCCGTGGCGCTCGCAGGCGGAGACCTCGACGTCGAGGGCGGCGTCGTCGTGCGCGGCGAGGACGGCGAGCCGACCGGCGTCCTCTACGAGGAAGCCGCGTGGCGGTTCAAGGAGCGCTACATGCAGATCCCGGCGACCGAATACGTCGACGCGATGCGTGCGGGTATGAAGCTGGCGGCGGCGCGCGGGGTCGTGTGCCATCACGACAAGGACGGCTGGCTCGGAGCGATCGGGCTGTGGCAGCAACTCGAGCAGCAGACGCCGTTGACGCACCGCGTCTGGCAGTCGACCCCGTACGAGAACCTGCCCCACCTGCGCGAGCTCGGCCTGCGGAGCGGCGCCGGCTCCCCGATGCTCCGCCTCGGCTACCTGAAGGCGTTCATGGACGGCACCCTCGGCTCGCAGACGGCGTGGATGCTCGACGGCAGCGGCGTAATGATCACGAGCGGCGAGCACCTGGCCGAGATCGTGCGCGAAGCGGCAGAGCTCGGCTGGCCGGTCGCGGTGCACGCGATCGGTGACCGCGCCAACCGCGAGGCGCTCGATGCGTTCGAGCAGACCCGCGAGGTGTGGCAGCCGCTCGGCCTGCGCCAGCGAATCGAGCACGCTCAGTGCATCGCTCCGGAGGATCTCGCCCGGTTCGCGGAGCTCGGGGTCGCCGTGTCCGCGCAGTTCACGCACGCGCCCTCGGACGAGCAGCTGGCCAAGCGGTTCTGGCCGGACAAGCTCGAAGGCACGTACTCGTTCCGCTCCCTGCTCGACAGCGGGGCGCTCGTGGCCAACGGGTCGGATGCGCCGATCGAAGAGCTCGACCCCTGGGGCGGGGTCGTCGCGGCCGTGCTCGGCCACTGGCGCGAAGACCAGCGACTGACGCTCGAGCAGGCGCTGCACGCGACGTGCATCGCGCCGGCGTGGCTCTCGCACGACGAGCGCGTGCGCGGACCCCTACTGCCGGGCCGCTACGCCGACCTCGTCGTGCTGGACCGGGACCCGTTCGCGATCGACGCGTCGGAGCTGCCCGAGGTGAGCGTCGTCGCGACGATGGTCGGCGGCCGCTGGACGCACAATCCGCCGCCCTGGAATTGACCTGCAAATCGTGATGGCTGTGTAGGTGTCTACAGCCATCGATGGCTGTGTCTGTAGCCATCGCCGGGCAGACCGGAAAAGCTGGTTGCGTAGCGCACCAAATATTTGATCAAATCGCCTCCATCGGGTCGTCGAATCTCGAGGAGGCGTGATGGAGGCAGGAGCAGGGCGCTTCGACCATCTGCGCGAGCACTCGATCGGGCTCCCGCAGGTGCTGTTCCAGTCGATTACGCACATGGCCCCCGCAGCGGCCGTGGCGTATTCGATCTATATCTCGGTCCCGGACGCGCGGCAGGCACTGCCGCTCTCCGTGGGCCTGGCGCTGATCGCGTGCATCTGCGCGGCGACGGCGATCGGCCAGCTCGCGAAACAGCTTCCGAGCGCCGGCGGGCTCTACACCTACGCCGCCCGGTCACTCGGCGGGTGGGCGGGGTTCCTCGTTGCGTTCCTGTTCATCGGCTTCCAGCCGCTCGTCGCGCCGTTCCTCTATCTCGAGTTCGGCTGGGCCATGCACGACGTCTTCAACACCACCGTCGGCTGGCACTACAGCGGCCAGTGGTGGATCTGGGTGCTGCTGATGGCGACGATCGTCTTCCTGCTGACCTACCGCGACGTTCGCCTCTCGACGACCGCGGGGGTCATTCTCGGCGCGTTCGAGATCGCGATCTTCGCAACGCTCGCCCTCTGGATCCTCTTCTCGAAGGGCGGCCATCTGAACGCGCAGCCGTTCAACCCGAATCACGCCGCCGGGCACTGGAGCGGCGTCTTCAAGGGGATGGTGTTCGCCATCCTCGCGTTCATCGGCTTCGAGGCCTCCGCGCCGCTCGGCGAAGAGGCGAAGAACCCGCGGCGCACCGTGCCGCGGGCTGTGATCGGGTCGGCGATCGCGATCGGGCTCTTCTACGTCCTCTGCTCGTACGCGTGGGTGTTCGGAGCCGGCTTCAACAACTTCGTCGCGCAGGCGACGGGAGCCGACCCGTGGCGCAACCTCGGCAAGGTGTTCTGGGGCACCGGCTGGGTCGTCGTCTTCCTCGCGATCTGCAACTCGATCGCAGCGAACTCGAACGCCGCGGTGAATGCCGCGACGCGCGTCTTCTACTCGCTGTCGCGAAACGGGCTCGCGCCTGCCGCGCTCGGCAAGACGCACCCGCGGTTCAAGACGCCTCACATCGCGATCATCTGGATGACCGTCTGGGCAGTTGTTCTCTCGCTGCTCGTCGGCTGGAAGTGGAATCCCGGCGTCGGCTTCGGTGTGATCGCGACGCTTGCGACGCCGCTCGTCATCCTCGTGTACATGCTCGTGTGCGCGGGCTGCGTGTCGTACTACCTGCGGCAGCGGCGGAATCAGTTCAATCCGCTCCTGCACCTGATCCTGCCGATCGGCGGGATCGTGCTGTTCTTCTTCCCGCTCCTCTACCAGTTCTACAAGGCGCCGCCGACCTACCCGTACAAGTACGCGAACTGGATCGCGATCGGCTGGGCCGCGCTCGGCGTCGCGCTCACTGCGTACGTCAGCTGGCGGGAGCCGGGTCGGATCGCCGACATGGACCGCGTCTACGTCGAAGACGAAACCGTCACGCCACCGGATGCCGCAACAGCACTCCCTGTCGCGTGACCAGGTGATCTGGTCGTTCGGGCCCGACCTCCAACCCGTGTTGGAGGTCGAGCCCGGCGACACGGTCACCTTTCAGACGAACGACTGCTTCACCGGGCAGATCCGGAGCGAAGACGATCTCGTCACCGAGATCGACCTCTCGCGGATCAACAGCGCGACGGGCCCGGTCGCAGTCCGCGGAGCGGAGCCGGGCGACTCGCTGATCGCGGAGATCCTCGACGTGCGTCCGATCGAGTGGGGAGTCGCAACGCTCATACCGGGCTTCGGTCAGCTGATCGACAAGGTGCAGGCGCCGCTGACGCGGCTCTTCGACGTGCGCGACGGCGAGATCCGCATGAACGACCGCGTCACCTTCCCGGCCAAGCCGATGGTCGGCGTCGTCGGCGTCGCGACCGACGGCGAGGATCTCTCGAACGGCCTCGCAGGGCGTCACGGCGGCAACCTCGACGACCACTTCCACGGCAAGGGCGCGAAGATCTACTTCCCCGTGCGCCAGCCCGGCGGCATGTTCGCGGTCGGCGACATGCATGCGTCGATGGGCGACGGCGAGATCTGCTTCACGGGCGTGGAGATCGCGGGCGAGGTCGACGTCCGCTTCGACCTCCTGAAGGGCAAGCAGGCGACGTGGCCCGTGACCGAGCTCCAGGACAGCTGGCTCCCCCATGCGACCGCCGACGACTACGACACGGCGCTCCAGCTCGTGGCCGAGGAGGCGGCCCGCCTCCTCGTCGACGAGCACGGCTTCACGGTCGAGGATGCGTTCATCTTCCTCTCCGTCGCCTGCGATGCCGGCGTCGCCCAGGCGTGCAAGCCGGCCCCGGGCTTCGGGACGATTGCCCGGTTCACGATCCCGAAAATCACCGCCTGCCCGATTCCGTTCGTACAATCCGGTTGATGGCCCGGACGATGAACCAGGTCCACGACGCCGCCACCTGCGGCGTGGCCGCCTGTGCCGCGATCATCGGCGCCAAGTGGACGGCCCTCCTCGTCCACGATCTCTCCGAAGGGCCGCGGCGGTTCTCGCAGCTCGAGCACTCCTGCAGCGGGATCAGCCCGCGCACGCTCGCCGAGCGGCTACGCGAGCTCGAGCAGGAGGGAATCGTCGAGCGGCAGAGCTATCCGGAGTCGCCGCCCCGCGTCGAGTACACGCTCACCGACAAGGGCGAAGCGCTGCTTCCGATCATCGACGCGATGCGGCAGTTCGGCCACGGCTGGCTCGACTGCGGCCACCACGACCATCAGCTCGTGGGCAGCGCGCCGAAGGCGCTGTAGAGCGCCGCAGCGGTATCGATCCCCTGCTCGAAGTAGCGGACGAGGAAGCGCTCGTTCGGCGAGTGCACGTTCGACTCCGGTAGGCCGAAGCCGCTCAGCACCGTCGGGATGCCCTTCGCCTCGAGCGCGGGCATGATGGGCAGCGTGCCGCCGGCGCGGAGCAGGAGCGGCCGGACGCCGAGCACCTGCTCGAAGGCGTCCTGCCCGAGCTTGATCACCGGCGATTCCGGATTCATGCGGCCGGGCGGCGCCCCGTCCCACGTGATGTCGACCTCCGCCCCCGCGGGCGCGGCGTCGCGCATCAATTGCTCGGCCGCGCGGCCGATCGTCTCGAGGTCCTGCCCGGGCGCGAGCCGGATCGTCACCTGGCCCATCGCCCGCACCGAGAGCGTCGTGTTGCGAAGCCCCGGCTTGCCGCCGAGGAAACCCGTCACGTCGGCAGACGGCTCGGCGAACGTGCGGATGTAGAACTGCTCCGCCGCATTCGGATCGAGCGGGCGCGCGCCCTGCGACTCGAGCTCTTCCGCGCCCGGCGGCAGCGCGCCCCACGATGCGAGCTCCTCGTCGGTGGGCGCCGCGATGCCGGCCCGCAGCGGCTCGGGCAGCAAGCCGTTGTCGCCCGCGAGCACTGCACCGAAGCAGCGCATCAGCACGTGGACCGCGTTCAGGGCCGCGCCGCCGTACATCCCCGAGTGCAGGTCGCGCTCGCCCGTCTTCACTTCCAGGTCGAACGCGATCAGGCCGCGCGTCGCCAGCTCGATCGCCGGCACGTCCATGCGCAGCATCCCGCCGTCGAAGATGATGCCGGCCTGCGCGCGGCGGTCGTCCGTCTCGATCCACTTGACGATCGTGTCGCCGCCGGTCTCCTCCTCCCCGTCGCACGCAAAACGCAGGTTGACGGGAAGCGCATTCGCCTCGACGAGCTTCTGCGCCGCTTTCAAGAGGATGTACAGCTGGCCCTTGTCGTCGGTGACGCCGCGCGCGTAGGCCCACTCGTCGCGGATCGTCAGCTCGAACGGATCCGTCTCCCACAGGTCGAGCGGCGCCGGCGGCTGGACGTCGAAATGGCCGTAGCAGAGGACGGTGGGCGCGTTCGCCGGATCCGACGACGCCGGGATCTCGCCGAGCGCGAGCTCTTTCTCCCCGAACGGGGTGAGCTCCGCGGTTCCACCGATCCTGCGGATGAAGTCGCAGACCCACTCGCCTGCGCGCTTGACGTCGTCGCGGTGGGCGGGATCCGCGCTGACCGACGGGATGCGGATGAATTCAGTGAGCTCGCTGCGCCAGGTCTCGTCCATGGGGCGAGACTCTACGCAAGTAGTGCGCACCGCCGCCGAGGCCAGCCGCCTCGTCGTCCGGGTTCAGGAGCGCGCACGTCTTGAGCGAGAGGCAGCCGCACCCGATGCACGTCGAGAGCCGGCTCCGGATCGCCTCGAGCGTCGCGATCCGCTCGTCGAGCTCCCGCCGCCAGCTCGACGAGAGACGCTCCCAGTCCCGCTTCGTCGGCGTCTTCCCGCCCGGCAGCTCGGCGAGCGCGTCGCTGATCCGCTCGAGCGGGATCCCCGCCGCCTTGCCCGCCTGGATGAGCGCGACCCGCCGCAGCGTCACGCTCGGGTAGCGGCGCTGGTTGCCGTCGGTGCGCCGGGCGGCGATCAGCCCCTGGCGTTCGTAGAACCGCAGCGCAGACTGCGAGACACCGCTCCGCATCGAGAGCTCGCCGATCGTCAGTTCACGAATCACTTGACTTAAACATTAGTTGAGGTTCTACCCTCTTCGCATGGCAACCATGGAGCAGTACGGCTACACCGATCTGCCGGCGCTGATGACCCGGCTCACGGGCGACGAGAAGCACGACTGGAGCTCGGCCTCGACGCTCGACGTGCTCTGGGTCCTCTACGACCGCGTCCTCGGCGCCGACGACCGCTTCCTGCTCTCGAAGGGGCACGGCCCGGCGGCGTACTACGCCGTTCTCGCGGCGAAGGGGTTCGTCCCCGTCGAGGCGCTCGACGACTTCGGCAGCTTCGAGTCGATCCTCGGCTACCACCCCGACCGCAAGCTCGTGCCGGGCGTCGAGATCTCGAGCGGCTCGCTCGGACACGGACTGCCGCTCGCGGTCGGTGTCGCGCTGGCCGGACGCCGGACGTTCGTGCTCGTCGGCGACGGCGAGCTCGACGAGGGCTCGAACTGGGAGGCCGTGCAGTACGCCGGGCGCATCGGCCTCGAGAACCTGACGACCGTCGTCGTCGACAACCATACGGCGACGTACGGCTGGCCCGGCGGCATCGAGGCACGCTTCGCGCTCGAAGGCTGGCACGCGGAACGCGTCGACGGCCGCGATCACGACGCGCTCGAGCGGGCGCTCTCCGAACCGGGCGGGCCGCGCTGCGTCGTCGCGGAGATCAGCCGATGAGCAGCATGCGCACCCGTTTCTACCGCACGACCGCGCAGGCGCTCGCGGACGACGATCGCGTCGCGGCGGTATTTGCGGCGATCGGCATCGGCGAGATGCCTGCGCATCCGAGGCTCCACGACGTCGGCATCCGCGAGCAGCTGATGATCGGCGTCACCGCCGGCCTGGCGCTCGAGGGCTACCGCGTGGTCGCGCACTCGTATACGCCGTTTCTCGTCGAGCGACCGTACGAGCAGATCAAGCTCGACCTCGGTCACAACGACGTCGGCGCAATCCTCGTCTCGACAGGCGCGTCCTACGACGCGTCGACTTCCGGGCGAACGCATCAGTCTCCGGCCGACGTCGCGCTCCTCTCGGCGCTGACCGGGTGGACGATCGACGTCCCGGGTCATCCTGACGAGCTCGAGCGTGCGCTGGCGCAGGCGCTCGCGGGCGACGGCCGCGTCTACATCCGCCTCAGCGAGGAGACGAACGTCGCAGCCGCGAACGGCGAGCACCTGAACGTGCTCCGACGCGGCTCGGACGACGCGCCGTTCGTCGTCGCCGTCGGGCCGTCGCTCTCCCCCACGCTCGCCGCGACCGCCGACCTCGACGTGACCGTCGCGTACCTCTCGCGCGTCCGTCCCTTCGACGCAGCGGGGCTGGCCGCGGCGCTCACCGGCACCGACGTCGTGCTCGTCGAGCCGTATCTGGCAGGCACGTCGTCCGCGGAGATCGCGCGGTCGCTGGCCGATCGTCCCCATCGGCTGCTGGCGCTCGGCGTCGAGAACGTGGAGCTACGGCGCTACGGCACGCGCGAGGAGCACCGGCGTGCACACGGCCTCGACGCCGAAGGGATCCGGACGAGCATCGAGCGGTTCACGCGCAGCGCTTCGAGCGTCGCCGCCTGACGACCGCTCAGCCGTGCCCGAACTGGCATGCTCGAGGCATGAGCACACACGAGAAGGTCGTCGCCTGCTCGCTGGAGAGCGGCGATCGCGCCGCCCGCGCCGCCCGGTGGCAGTCGCTCGGCGCCTACGACGTACAGCGGCTCGACAACGGGTTGCGGCTCGTCTTCGACCGCGACGTCGCCGGCGAGCTCCGCGAGCTCGCCACGCTCGAAGCGGAGTGCTGCGCGTTCGCCGACTGGACGCCGCGCGGCAACGCGATGGAGATCACCGCGGCGACCGCCGAGGCGATCGCCGCCGTGAACGCCCTCGGGTTCTAAGCGACGTCTTTGAGGGAGTGCGCGTCCGCGAGGGCGCGCAGCTTCTTCAACGACTGGTTCTCGATCTGGCGGATCCGCTCGCGCGTCACGTTGAACGTCCGGCCGACCTCGTCGAGGGTGCGCGGGTGCTCGCCGTCGAGCCCGTAGCGGAGCTCGAGGACGCGCCGCTCGCGATGCGACAGCGTGGAGAGGATCTTCTTCAGCGTCTCCTTGCGCATCGCGACCTCGGCGGCCTCATCCGGCAGCGGCACGTTCTCGTCGGTGAGGAAGTGACCGAACTCCGACTCCTCCTCGTCGCCGACCGGCTTCTCGAGAGAGACGGGCGTCTGTGCGCTCCGCATGATCTGCTCCACCTCTTCGAGCGGCAGGTCGAGATCGAGTGCGATCTCGTGCGGCAGCGGCTCGCGGCAGAGCTCGGCGCGCAGCTTCCGCTCCGAGCGGACGATCTTGTTCAGCTTCTCGACGACGTGGACGGGCATGCGGATCGTGCGCGCCTTGTCGGCGAGCGCGCGCGCCACCGCCTGGCGGATCCACCACGTCGCATACGTCGAGAACTTGAAGCCCTTGCGGTAGTCGAACTTCTCGGCCGCGCGCACGAGCCCGATCGTCCCTTCCTGGATCAGGTCGAGGAACGGCAGGCCCTGGTTGCGGTAGCGCTTCGCGATCGAGACGACAAGGCGGAGGTTCGCCTCCACCATCTCCTGCTTGGCGCCGTGGTCGCCGCGCTCGATGCGCTTCGCGAGCTCGACTTCCTGCGCGGCGGTCAAGAGGTCGACCTTGCCGATGTCCTTCAGGAAGAGCTGGAGCGAGTCGGTCGAGATCTCCCGCGCTTCGGCGACGGGCGTCTCTTCCTTCTCCTCTTCGACACCGACCACTTCGACCTGCGCCTCCTCGAGCGCGCGGTAGAAGTCGTCGATCTGGCCTGCGTCGAGGTCGAGCTCGTCGAGCGCGAGCGCGATCTCGTCCTGCGTGACGGATCCTGCGGCCTGCGCTGACTCGAGCAGCGTCCGGGCCTCCACCGATTCGAGGACTACCTCGGCCACGGCCGTGGCCCCTCGTTCAACCCCTCCGCTCACTCGCTTCCCCCTCCTGCTTGAACGATGCCGCACTATGCCTGGCAGGGCAGACGCTGCGCCATAGGCCGTTCGGCTCATATTTTCTTTACTTGGTCCCATGGCCCGGCAGGGCCGCAAGCAGCTTTTTCGCCTCGCTCGCGTAGAGCGAATGCGGCTCGTCGGCGACGGCCAGGCGCAGCTGGCGCAGGCCCTTGCCCGCCTCCCCCGTCCACACGAGGAGCACGCCGAGGTGGAAGCGCACGGCGGCGGAGCGCGGGAAGACTCCGGTCAACGGTCCGAGCCGCGCGAAGGCGCGCACCGG